>Ga0213866_10000274_pt1 | contig 42791 bp, 35 predicted proteins | sample PICome_11_FD_160079 | JGI IMG/M metagenome (GOLD analysis project Ga0213866, IMG submission 160079) | Coastal seawater microbial communities near Pivers Island, North Carolina, United States - PICO284 | ecosystem: Environmental > Aquatic > Marine > Coastal | place: USA: North Carolina...
GCTCTTTCAGCAAATCCCATAACTTATCTGATATATCATGTCTTCTATGCGCCGGTGCTTCCAATTTCTTGCCCCTCATTCAAAATTAACATTTTAACTCAATTCTCATTTGACGACACTATCTAGGGTTTAGAGGAAAATAAACTTAACATTGGTGCAAAATTGCTGTTTAATTTGCGCCTTTTTTGTCTATTGCAAAGAGCATAATGAGCCTGATAGTTCAAAAGTACGGTGGTACATCCGTGGGTACAATAGAGCGTATCCAAGCGGTTGCCGATCGAATCGCCAAAAATTACCGTTCAGGTCATCAACTGGTGGTCGCAGTCTCGGCTATGAGTGGTGATACCAACCGTTTAATTGATTTAGCTGGACAGATTGATCAGAATCCATCCTCTCGGGAGATGGATGTTTTGGTGAGTACTGGGGAACAGGTCACCATTGCGCTATTGTGCATGGCACTCAACAAAATTGGCATAGAGGCTCGCTCCTACACTGGGGGGCAAGTTCGAATCCTGACTGATAATGCTCACGGCAAGGCGCGGATACGAGAGATTGATGGTCATCGCATACAGCAGGATCTGGACGATGGGCGTGTGGTAGTGGTGGCAGGATTTCAGGGTATTGACGATCAGGGCAATATCACCACCCTGGGCCGCGGTGGTTCTGATACCACTGCAGTGGCCTTGGCCGCTGCCCTAAAAGCCGATGAGTGCCAGATCTATACCGATGTTGATGGGGTCTACACCACAGATCCTCGGGTTGTCGCCAATGCGCGAAAGCTGGATAAGATAACCTTTGAAGAAATGCTGGAAATGGCCAGTCAGGGTTCCAAGGTTCTGCAGATCCGATCCGTTGAGTTCGCAGGTAAGTACAATGTGCCATTGCGTGTAATGTCGAGTTTTGCAGAGGGCTCGGGCACGCTTATTTCGTTGGAGGAAAACGAGCAGATGGAAAAACCAGTTGTTTCAGGGATTGCCTTTAACCGCGATGAGGCCAAGCTGACAATCCGAGGTATTCCGGATCAGCCCGGTGTTGCCTTCAAAGTCTTAGGCGCGGTCAGCGATGCCAATATAGAGATTGATGTTATTGTGCAGAATGTTGCCAAAGACAATTCTGCCTCCATCACTTTTACAGTCCATCGCAACGACCTGCCTGCAGCAGAAAAACTACTCAGGCAGATTGCTGCAGATCTGGGAGCACAAGAAGTAGATGCCAATGCAGATATTGCTAAAATCTCCATCGTTGGCGTGGGCATGAGGTCCCATGCTGGAGTGGCGGCTAAAATGTTTGAAGTCTTGGCAAATGAGGGTATTAATATTCAATTAATTACCACCTCGGAGATTAAAATTACTGTGGTGGTTGAGGAGAGGTATTTAGAATTGGCCGTGCGTTCACTGCATTCTGGCTTTAATTTAGATACGTCTGACTCATAGAGTTGGAGAATCAACAACAACTCTGCTAGGTTTTGGACAACTTTGTGCGCTCTTCAGCGAAGGGAATCCACAACGCTGTTTAATAGTAAAGTGAATAAATTTTGGGCTAATATTAAGTTTCCAATGTTCAGCAACAACAAGTAGAAATACTGAAAATAAAGGATGTAGTAAAGGAGTAAAAATATGTTAATTCTTACAAGAAGAGTTGGAGAGACACTAGTTATTGGTGACGATGTCACGGTTACAGTCTTAGGTGTAAGAGGCAATCAGGTCAGAATAGGCGTGAATGCGCCCAAAGAGGTTGCCGTGCACCGTGAGGAAATCTATCAGCGTATCCAAAAGGAAAAGGGCCCTCAAGAATCCACATAGGCTCCTCAGCGCGACATCTGCGCAACAATAGCCTTTGAATTTTTTGTCGATATGATATTATGCCGCCCGGCTGTTTTGGCGGCATTGTCTTTTCTCTAGTAGTGGATTTTGCAATTCAAAATCATCGGTCTATAGTTTAATAGGGGGCTATGCCCATACCCAGTTAGTCTGCTGAAACACACTGCCGAAATTTAAAGTTTCTGGCAAAGTGGCCGAATGGCTGACAAAATGAGAATCATTTTGGGCGCCCGCAGGGCGATCTCGAAGAGACGAGAAGCGTAAGCTTCGAAGCAACGCGCGACCTGGGAGCGACTGTCTGATTGGATAGATGCTACCCAAACTTAAAGTTTACGGAGAAGTGGCCGAGTGGCTGACAAGATGAGAATCATTTTGGGCGCCCGCAGGGCGATCTCGAAGAGACGAGAAGCGTAAGCTTCGAAGCAACGCGCGACCTGGGAGCGACTGTCTGATTAGATAGATGCTACCCAAACACAAAGTTTACGGAGAAGTGGCCGAGTGGCTGAAGGCGCTCCCCTGCTAAGGGAGTATACGTTAACAGCGTATCGAGGGTTCGAATCCCTCCTTCTCCGCCAATTACATCATCCCTCTAGGTCTAGGGCACAGCCCTGTCGTTGGCTGGTTCGAGTAATCCAAACCAAGATCAAGATTAAATAGCACTGTTGTGATCTCATGAATGGTGGAGCAGGTAAACAGCACTAGATAATCAGTCGTAGCCTATCCCGCTTTTCTGTGGGCCCCCCTAGTAGTGACGCTTCAGTGTAACTCTCCAGCCATTGACCGGATCAATACTGGTAATTCCCCGCACTAGGCAGGATTTAATGTTTGTCCGTATATGCGATACTGAGCTGATGTGGTTATCCATCGGTCTCCTTAATCATCGCGATGCAATTGAGAATTCTGCAGGGGTAAATGGTTCAAAAAAAATCAGTCTTCTTTAGTTGAAATGCGGTTTATAACTAGATTAAACGGTTAAGTTATGGGTTTTAAAATGTTGAATTTTCTAAGATTAACTGCGCTATTTGCAGCGTTTAGTGGCGTGACAGTGGCCACCGCAGAGGTCTTGGAGGTAGTGACTATTGCCAGTCGTCAAAACACAGACCGTGCCGAGGTTTTAGCCTCTACGGCGGTAGTTGATCAGGATGTCCTCGAGCTGCTGTCCCACGCCCATATTCAACAGCCCCTCTCCAGATTGGCAGGGGTCAATTTAAACCGCGGCAATGGTCAGGAATACCTGCCGGCAATTCGCTCGCCAGTTTTGACTGGTGCCGGTGCCTGTGGCGGATTTTTAATGGCTGAGGATGGCATTCCGCTGCGCGCCACTGGCTTTTGTAATATCAATGAGCTGTTTGAGGCCCACAGTGAAGTGGCTCGGCGTATTGAAGTGCTGCGCGGCCCCGGCACGGTACTCTATGGGTCAAATGCAATTCATGGGGTGATTAATATCATCACTCCAGATATCAATGCAGTGGATAGCCTGGGCTATGAGCTGGGTCCTAACGACTATCACCGACTGAAATTGACTGCTACAGCGAATGATTTTGCAGTTTCTACCAGCCTAACCAGTGATGGCGGTTACCGCGATCACTCCGGATTCGATCAACAAAAGTTGTCGCTGCGCCGCCGAACAAACTCTGGCAATCTATCGATTGACAGCGGTTTGACTGCCACCAATCTCAATCAGGAAACCGCCGGCTATATCAGCGGTGATGCCGCTTACAAAGACCGCGCTAAAGCCCAATCCAATCCCAATCCGGAGGCTTTTAGGGATGCCCGCTCCCTGCGTCTTTGGTCGCGTGTGGTTTATCAGCTACCTTCAGCTGAGCTGATAGTCACGCCCTATATGCGCCATACCCAGATGGATTTTCTGCAACATTTTTTGCCCGGTACGCCACTGGAGCAAAATGGCCAGTTCAGCTTGGGCACGCAGATTTCCTATCACTTTTCACCCGCTGATACACTTGAGCTGATTGTCGGCACGGATGCTGAATACAGCGATGGCTATCTTAAACAGTCTCAAGATTCGCCTACTCAGGGTTCCGCTTTTCTGCAAAAGACTGTTCCAATGGGTAAGCATTATGACTATCAGGTGGATGTTGCGGTGGCGGCGCTGTTTATCAACTCCCAGTGGTCGGTAACGGATAGCTGGACCCTCCATGCGGGAGCGCGCTATGAGTCAACCCATTATGATTACCATAACCAGATGTTGGCTGGGCGCACTCGCGATGATGGCTCGAGTTGTGAAAGCGGCGGTTGCAGATACAGTCGGCCCCCATCGGGTTCCAACAGTTTTGATAACTGGTCTGGGGATATGGGGTTTATCCATAAGTTGAGTGATAGCCACAGTATCTATGGGCGCCTTAGTCGGGCATTTAGGGCCCCTCAGGCGACCGAGTTGTACCGCTTGCAGCGCGAGCAACAGGTAGCCGATCTGGACTCTGAAAGTCTGGTTGCAACTGAGTTGGGCATTCGCGGCAGCAGTGATCTGGTCAACTACAGTATCGCCCTTTATCAAATGGAAAAAGACAACTTTATTTACCGAGATACGAAATTTTACAATGTCAGCGATGGCCGTACCGAGCATCTGGGACTCGAGGCGCAACTGGGCATTGCCATCACCGAGCAGATTGAATTTAACTTGGCGGCTACCTATGCGCGGCATCGCTATCGACAGGGCAATTTTGTGGAAGCTGTAGATATTGGCGGCAATGATATGGATACAGCGCCGCGTCACTTTGGCAATGCCAGACTACTGTGGCGACCCTCAGAGCAAACTCAATTGGAATGGGAATGGCAGTTGATGGGGGATTACTTTTTGGACCCGCAAAATCGCTACAGCTACCCGGGCCACAGTGTTTTTAATGTAAGATCATCCCATCGACTATCTGAACAACTTAATCTATACGCCCGGGTGCTAAATATTACTGATAGAGCTTACGCTGAGCGGGCAGATTACAGTGGTTTTGTCGGTGAGCGCTTCTTTCCCGGGGAGCCTAGATCCCTTAATTTGGGTATTCAGTGGCAGTGGTGATGGCTGGGCCGATTGAGAGTTAGGCCAGTCGAGTGCTATAACGGTTGTTTGGCATTCCACTGAATACAGTCTGCCAGGGTAATACCAGATCCGCCAAAGATATCCAGGGCGCTGCCAATGGTTAAATCGACACTGCCGTTGGAGAGCGTGTCAACCAGCTGTAGATCCTGCAATGATCTGGCCCCGCCGGCATAGGTACAGGGCAGGGTGCAGCACTGACCCAGCAAACTGACCAGATCGCTATCAATGCCAGCCTGTAGGCCCTCGACATCGGCAGCGTGCACCAAGAACTCAGCGCAGTGGCTCTCAAGTTCCTCGATAGTCTGTTGATTGACCGGGGTGTTGGTAATGGTCTGCCAGCGATCAGTGGCGATCATCCAGCCATTGGCAGTTTTGCGACAGCTCAAATCCAGTACCAATCGGTCGGCGCCAATCGCAGACTTTAAGGCTTTCAATCGCGACCAAGAGAACTCACCGTTTTCAAACAGGTGTGAGGTGACAATAACATGGGACGCACCGGCTTCAAGGTATTCACTGGCGTTCTCTAGGTTTACGCCACCGCCATACTGTAATCCCTGAGGGAAGGCTTTTAGTGCAAGCAATGCCGATTGTTGATTATTGGGACCCAGCGAGATGATATGCCCGCCATATAGGTCGTGCTCGCTGTAAAGGCTTGCATAGTAGGCGGCATCGTTATCGCTGATAAAGTTGGTGTGTGCGCCACTTGCGGTGAGACTGCCACCGACAATCTGCTTTACTTTGCCCTCGTGAAGATCAATACAGGGTCGAAAGGTGGTCAACAGTGAATTCCTGAGACGGTAAATTGCCGACCATTATAATCCCCTCAGAGGGTTTTGTATTGTCCGCGATAATACAGTAAGGGGGGGAGCTGATTGTCTGCGAACTCGGTTACCCTGCCCACCAGAATAATATGGTCACCCCCTTCATACTGGTGTTCCATAGTGCACTGAAAACAGGCGCTGTAATGGGGTAGGATGGGGATCCCCGACAACCCAGCATAGCACTGAATATCGGCAAATCTGTCAGCCCCCACTGTGGCAAAGCGCTCTGACAGTACCTGTTGGTCCGCTGCTAACACATGGACAGCAAAGGCAGATGCCCGGGCGAAATCATCAAAGCAGTTGGTATGGCGATCCAAGCTCCATAAAACCAGCGGTGGCTCGAGGGATACTGAGTTAAAGCTGTTAACGGTCATCCCCACCGGCTTTCCATCTACTCCCAGCGCGGTAACAACAGTGATGCCGGTAGCGAAACTACCCAGTGCTTGACGCAATTCGGAACTGTTAAAGGTTTTAGACACTGTTGGTCCTCTTTCGGGCTTGTACACAATTGGGCAGGGGGCGCAATGATGAAAGTATTCTGTCCCAGATGCAAGGTTTGGTTATGCCAACCAGACACTGACAGGTTCAGGAGACTTATGTTGGCCAGGGAAAATTTTAAAGCCCAGCAGCCAGTCGAGTACCCTGATCAATCGCACCTTTAGCATCCAGTTCCGCAGCCACATCAGCGCCACCGATAAAATGAAAAGGTATTTCGAGGTCGGCAACAATTTCCCGCAATGGCTCTTGCCCAGCACAGATAATAATACTGTCCACCTCAAGTAGGGTTGGCTTATCGCCCACCATTAGATGTAAGCCCTGATCATCAATTCGCTGATAGTCGCAACTCGGCATCATGCGCACATTTTTCATAGCCAGTCCCGCGCGATGGATCCAGCCGGTGGTTTTACCCAGCCCAGAGCCCACTTTCGAGACCTTGCGTTGCAGCAGATAGACCTCACGGGGAGAGGGCTGAGGCTGTGGTGTGACACCTTCTATCCCGCCGCGGGCCGCGAGGGACATATCAATGCCCCATTCGCGCATAAAAGCGGGGATATTTTGACTGGTGGATTCACCGCTGTGAGTAAGGTATTCGGCAGTATCAAATCCAATGCCGCCCGCACCGATAATCGCAACGCGGTTGCCCACCGGTTTTTTGTCGGCAATTACATCGATATAGCTCAGCACACTGGGGTGGTCAATGCCCTCGATAGTTGGTTTTCTGGGGGTGATGCCAGTGGCGACAAGAACCTCATCAAATCCGTCCTGATTGAGCATGTCTGCAGTAACTGCTGTATTCAATTTAACCTCAACACCGGTCAGCTCCAACTGTCGGTTAAAGTAGCGCAGGGTCTCGTAAAACTCTTCTTTTCCGGGGATCTGCTTGGCAATATTAAATTGACCGCCAATTTCAGCGGCCTTGTCGAAAAGGGTCACTGTATGGCCTCTGGATGCGGCAGTGGTTGCCGCCGCCAAACCGGCGGGACCGGCCCCGACCACAGCAATTTTTTTCGGTGCTGTGGTTGGTTCAATGACCAATTCAGTTTCATGACAGGCGCGAGGATTGACCAAGCAGCTAGCCATTTGGCCCTGAAACACATGATCGAGACAGGCCTGATTGCAGCCGATACAGGTGTTGATTTCATCGGCGCGATTTTCCTGCGCCTTGATCACAAAATCGGCGTCGGCCAAAAAGGGCCGTGCCATGGATACCATATCGGCATCATTCCTCACCAATACCTGTTCGGCCACTTCGGGAGTGTTGATACGGTTAGAGGTAACAACCGGGACCGAGAGTTCCTTTTTAAAACGCGCCGTGACCCAGGTGAAAGCTGCTCTAGGTACTTTGGTGGCGATGGTGGGAATCTGTGCCTCATGCCAGCCGATACCGGTATTGATAATGGAGGCACCAGCTTTTTCAATTGCCTTACCCAACTGCACCACTTCGTCTGTCGTACTTCCTCCCTCAACTAAATCCAGCATCGAAAGTCTAAAAATTATAATAAAATTTTCGCCCACGGCCTCGCGAACTCGCCGCATGACCTCTATGGGAAGACGAATGCGGTTCTCATAGCTGCCACCCCATTGATCATCGCGCTGGTTGGTTCTGGCGGCAATAAATTGATTTAAAAAATAACCCTCGGAACCCATTATCTCAACACCATCGTAACCCGCTTTCTGAGCCATCATTGAAGTAGTTACAAAATCATCAATCTGCTTGTGTATCTCTTGATCGTTGAGAGCTTTAGGTACAAAGGGATTAATCGGCGCTTGAATCGCAGAGGGAGCGACTAGCTGAGGTGAGTAGGCATAGCGCCCTGTATGCAGTATTTGCATGCAAATCTTACCACCCTCGGCATGCACAGCATCGGTGATTTGTTTATGTCCGAGAATATCCTCTGTGGTATTTAAGGTTTTGGTCGCAGTGTGGGTTGAGCCCTCGGCGTTGGGGCCAATACCTCCAGTCACAATCAATCCAACACCCCCTTTGGCGCGCTCTGCAAAAAAGGCTGCCATGCGCTCATAGCCCCCCTCGGCCTCCTCAAGCCCGGTGTGCATGGAGCCCATCAGCACGCGATTTTTGAGTGTGGTAAAACCTAAATCTAGGGGCGCCAGAAGGTTGGGGTAGGCAGTTTCTGTCATGAGATCCTCTCTTAACAAGTTAGCAGCAAATTGCCAGTGGTGGTTTGGCGTTCTTGTTGCACATGTCTAATTGGACTATTTGTCGTAGTTTGTAACAAACCCTACGCAAAACGCTGGAGCTAAGATTAAGTTGTTATTTTGACACTGTCAAGATGCGTTGATATAGTTGCTACATGGCCTATACATCCGAGCAAAAGATTAGCCGCTCTTCCTACCATCATGGCGATCTGCAGCGAACACTTTTGATTGCTGCCAAAGAATTAATTGCTGAGCATGGCATTGAAAATCTTTCCTTGCGCAAACTGGCGCAACGCGTGGGTGTATCCCGAACCGCTGCTTACCACCACTTTCATGACAAAAATGATTTGCTCTGTGCTGTAGCGGCCGAGGGGTTTCATCAGCGCTATGAGTTTATGTTGAATAGCTTTAATAATATAAATCTGACGGACAAACAGAAATTTGAAGCATTTATCTGTGAATATATCCGCTATGCGGCTCAAAACCCCGAGGTATATGAGTTGATGTTTGGGCGCTGTATCTGGAAGCAAGCAAAGTGTTCAAAGCAGCTCAAAGACATAGCCTATGCAACATTTCAATACCAGTTGGAGATGATAAAGCATTGGCAAAAGGTAGGGCTGATCCTTCAAGATGACCCTCTCAGGGTTTCTCAAGTGATATGGGGTTCTATGCACGGAATTGCCAAACTTTACATTGACGGCATATATAGAGATGCTGCGCGCGTTGAAGAAATTTCATCGATGGCAGTGAGACTATTTACCGCCCCCCTAGATACACAAAATTGAGTCTGCAGCAGAAAAACCTCCAACCAGTCAAATAGGGTTAAATTCTAACCCTGTAAACATGTTTTATTTTGTTGCCGATTGCAAGATGCTGTGGCAAACTTCACGCCTTTTTTTAGGGAGGTCACCCGAGTACCCATTTTGGGGCGGAAAATCCAGGGTGATATTCCAAGAAATAGGCTTTAAGCGAGTGTGGCGGAACTGGTAGACGCGCTGGATTTAGGTTCCAGTGGGGCGACCCGTGAGAGTTCGAGTCTCTCCACTCGCACCATTTATATTAAAACCATCGAGTTGGGCAGTAGAGTTATAAAATAATCCAGACTGATTACCCATCCTATCTATATCGCAATGAGGTTATTCCATGCAGGTTTCCATTGAGTCGAGCAAGGGTCTTGAACGGCAGTTAAAGATCGGCGTGTCTGCCGACAAAATTGAAAGTGAAGTTTTGCAACGGTTACAAAAAGCTACTCAAACTGCCAGTATCAAAGGCTTTCGAAAAGGCAAAGTACCCCTGAAGGTAGTGCGGCAGTACTATGGAAAAGGCGTTCGTCAGGAAGTTGTGGGCGAAATGGTCAACTCGAGTTTTTATGAAGCCATACAGCAGCAAGAGCTCAAGCCCGTGGGCCAGCCGCAGATTGATGATATTGTCGATAATCCCGGTGAAGATTTGGAATACCGCGCCACTTTCGAAGTCTATCCAGAAATTAAATTAGCCGATTTGAGTAAAATCAGTGTCGCCAAGCCAATATCTGAGCTAACCCAGGCCGATGTGGATAAAATGGTCGATGTGCTCCGCGATCAGCAGGCCACCTTTGACAGTCAAGACAAAGCGGCAGAAGAGGGTGATCAGGTCAATATCGACTATGTGGGCACCCAAAAGGGTGAAGAGTTCCCCGGCGGCGAGGCTGATGGACAGGATTTGGTACTGGGGTCGGAAACCATGATCCCCGGCTTCGAAACTGGTCTCGTGGGTCTGAGCGCCGGTGATGAGACCGTTCTCAAGCTCAAGTTCCCCAAGGACTACCACGCTGAAGACTTAAAGGGTAAAGCGGTTCAATTTGCGGTCAAAGTAAATAGTGTGGCGGTGAAAAATCTGCCTGAACTCAATGATGAGTTTTTTAAATTGTATGGTGTCGAGTCTGGCGGCGAACAGAAGTTCCGCGAGGATATTGAGGCCAATATGGAGCGAGAGTTGCACAATGCTATCCGCACCAAGGTCAAGAATCGGGTGATGGACCAGCTATTCTTGCTCAATACTGTGGAACTGCCCGAAGCGCTGGTGGCCAATGAGATTACACAGTTGAAACAGCAAATGATCCAGCAGTTTGGCGGTGGCCAGCAGTTTGATCTCAATATGCTGCCGGATGATATGTTCAGAGGCAAAGCAGAGCGCAGGGCTGCACTGGGAGTTATAATCTCGGAGATCGTCAAAGTTGAGTCACTGACACCAGACGAGCAACAGGTCAGGGCGCGGATCGACGAAATTGCCTCCACCTATGAGCAGCCTTCAGAAGTGGTAGACTACTATTACAGCAAGCCGGAACTATTGAGTTCAGTCGAGGCGGTTGTCTTGGAAGATCAGGTTACTGAGCTGGTGCTATCCAAGTGCAAACTCGAAGAGGAAAATTTGGACTACGAGCAGGCGGTTAAGCCAGATCCGGAGCCCGAAGCTTGATCCCCCTCCGGGTTGGCAGGTCCAACTCGTTTAGCGGTGCGTAGTTTGAAAGAATCCTATCGCGCTATGATAGACCTAGGTTAAGCGGTTAAAGAGAGAATCCAATGACATTTGAATACCCAAAAAATCCATCTGGAAGCCTGGATATTCAGGCCAATGGCCTAGTACCTATGGTAGTGGAACAGTCCTCTCGTGGTGAGCGCGCCTACGATATTTACTCGCGGTTGCTCAAAGAGCGGGTTATCTTTCTGGTTGGCCAAGTTGAAGACCATATGGCCAACCTGATTGTAGCTCAACTACTGTTTCTCGAGTCTGAAAATCCCGACAAAGATATACATCTCTATATTAATTCCCCCGGAGGCTCAGTGACCGCAGGTCTGTCAATCTATGACACCATGCAATTTATCAAGCCGGATGTCAGTACTATGTGCATTGGCCAAGCTGCCTCTATGGGAGCTTTTTTGCTGGCTGTTGGCGCCGAGGGCAAACGCTTCTGCCTGCCCAACTCGCGCACTATGATCCATCAGCCCAGCGGTGGTGCTCAGGGTCAGGCCACAGATATACATATACAATCTCAAGAGATTCTCAAGGTCAAAGAGCGTCTCAATAAGTTGATGGCTAAGCACACCGGTCAACCGATGGATAAAATTGAGCAGGATACCGAGCGCGACAACTTTATGAGTGCCGAGGAATCTAGGGACTATGGTCTGGTGGACGAGGTGCTAGACAAGCGCGGTTAGGTTGAGTACGCTGGATTTGAAACCGCACAGGGAGCTAGCCTAAAATGCTTCTTTATCCAATCCCAGTCAATTGCAAGTAGGGTGTCGAGATGAGTGATAACGATACATCAGGAGAAAATAGCAAACTGCTATTCTGCTCCTTTTGTGGTAAAAATCAAAACGAAGTTCGAAGACTTATCGCCGGTCCATCTGTGTATATCTGCGATGAGTGTGTCGATCTGTGTAACGATATTATCTCGGAAGAAACCCATGTCGCGGACGAGGAGCAGGATGGTGAGCAGCTGCCAGTCCCAGCAGAGATCAAAAGCCTTCTCGATGACTATGTTATCGGCCAGGATGTAGCTAAAAAGATTCTCTCCGTCGCAGTTTACAACCATTACAAGCGCCTACAGACCAGCCAATCTGGCAAACCGAACGCCGATGCGGTGGAGTTGGGCAAGAGCAATATACTGCTTATTGGCCCCACCGGTAGTGGTAAAACACTGCTCGCTGAGACTCTGGCCAGAATGCTTGATGTGCCCTTTACCATGGCAGATGCAACCACATTAACCGAAGCTGGTTATGTGGGTGAGGATGTCGAGAATATTATTCAGAAATTGCTGCAAAAATGCGATTACGATGTTGATAAAGCACAGCGCGGTATCGTCTACATCGATGAAATAGACAAGATTTCACGCAAGTCTGACAACCCCTCTATAACCAGAGATGTATCCGGCGAAGGCGTTCAGCAGGCACTGCTAAAACTTATCGAGGGCACAGTGGCTTCAGTGCCTCCCCAGGGAGGGCGCAAACATCCTCAGCAGGAGTTTTTGCAGGTCGATACTTCAAATATTTTGTTTATCTGTGGTGGTGCGTTCGCGGGATTGGAGAAGTTGATCCGCGATCGGTCTGAGAAGGGTGGCATTGGCTTTGGCGCTGAAGTACACAGTGTTGAGAGTAGCAAATCGGTGGGTGAAATATTAATGGATGTTGAGCCCAGCGACTTGATTGGCTATGGGCTGATACCGGAATTTATTGGCCGCCTACCAGTTGTTGCCACATTGCAAGAACTCGACCGCGATGCTCTGGTCAATATTCTAGTGGAGCCCAAGAATGCGCTGCTTAAGCAGTACCAGACGCTATTCACCATGGAGAATGTTGAACTCGACCTGCGCCCCGAAGCCCTAGAGGCGATTGCCCATCGCGCCATAGAGCGCAAGACCGGTGCCCGGGGACTGCGCTCGATCCTTGAAAATGTCCTCCTCGATACCATGTATCAAATACCCTCTGCATCAGATGTCATCAAAGTGGTTGTCGATAAGGCGGTGATCAATGGAGAGAATGAGCCGCTGTTGGTCTACGAGCAAAAAGAGGCCAAAAAGATAGCCTCTGATGAAAGCTAACGAAAAGGCGGCCCAGGCCGCCTTTTTTGCGTCTCCACAACTGCCTTGACCAGATCGCACTGACCTCATGGAGTTAAATTTCCAGTCTCAGGTTGTTTTTCTCCCGTAAGTCCCAATATTATTAGGGTTGCTGAAATTAACTTAGATAAAGCGACCACAGCCATAGTCTCCGAGAGGTAACCAAATAGTGCCTAAAAAACCATCTAGCCATACCACCACATACCCACTGCTGCCGCTGCGAGATATTGTGGTCTACCCGCATATGGTGGTTCCTCTATTTGTAGGGCGAGAGCGATCTATCACAGCCCTTGAGCATGCCATGGATTCCGACAAGCAGGTGGTATTGATTACCCAAAAAGATCCCTCTGAAGACAGTCCTAAAGTTGATGATATCTATCAGGTTGGAACCCAGGCCAATATTCTGCAGATGCTAAAACTGCCGGATGGTACCCTAAAGGTTTTGGTTGAGGGCGTAACCCGTGTTGCTCTGGTCAACCCTCAGGAGGGTGGCGAGTTTATGGAAACTGCCGCGGAACTCATCGAGACAGCAGCGCCGGATAAACAAGAGTCAGAGGCCCTCTCACGGTCTGCTCTTTCACTGTTTGAGCAGTATGTCAATCTGAGTAAAAAAATTCCCTCGGAAGTTGTCTCCACGGTCAGTGCAATCGAGGATCCCGAGCGCCTAGCCGATACCATTGCCTCGCACATGAGTCTGGATTTAGAGCAGAAGCAAGAGATCCTTGAGACGGCAGATATTATCCAGCGCTTTGATCAGCTGATGAATCTGATGGAGTCGGAAATTGACCTGTTCCAGATAGAGCATCGAATTCGTGGGCGGGTTAAAAAGCAGATGGAGAAGAGTCAAAAAGAATACTACCTCAACGAGCAGATGAAGGCTATTCAGAAAGAGCTGGGGGATGATGAGGGTGTATCTGACCTACAGCAGTTGCAGGACAAAATTGATCAGGCAGGTATGCCTAAATCGGCGCTTGAGAAGGCTAACTCGGAGATATCTAAGTTAAAGATGATGTCGCCTATGTCCGCCGAGGCCTCTGTGTTGCGCAACTATATCGATTGGATGATTGGTGTACCTTGGAAAAAGAAAAGCAGAGTCAAACACGATCTCAATAATGCTGAAAACACGCTGAACCAAGATCATCACGGCTTGGAAGAGGTCAAGGAGCGCATCCTCGAGTTTTTGGCGGTGCAGAAGCGGGTCAAAAAACTCAAGGGTCCAGTGCTCTGTCTAGTGGGGCCCCCCGGTGTGGGCAAGACGTCCCTGGGCGAGTCGATTGCCCGCGCCACAGGGCGCAAGTTTGTCAGAATGAGCTTGGGCGGTGTGCGCGATGAGGCGGAAATACGCGGCCACCGCAGAACCTACATCGGCTCACTGCCGGGCAAAATAATCCAAAAATTGAGCAAGGTTAAGACCAAGAATCCGCTGTTTCTGCTGGATGAGATTGACAAGATGGGCATGGACCACCGAGGCGATCCGGCTTCAGCACTTTTGGAGGTGCTGGATCCAGAGCAAAATCATACCTTCAATGATCACTATCTCGAGGTGGACTACGACCTCTCGGAAGTGATGTTTATCTGTACCGCCAATTCAATGAATATTCCTCGCCCCCTGTTGGATCGCATGGAGATTATTCGCATTCCCGGCTACACCGAAGATGAGAAGGTCAAAATCGCTGAAAAATATCTGGTGCCCAAGCAGCGCAAGGCCAACGGTCTCAAGGAAAAAGAACTGCGAATCGATGACAGTGCGCTGCGGGATATTATCCGTTACTATACTAAAGAAGCGGGAGTGCGGGGCCTCGAGCGCAGTGTGGCTAAGGTCTGTCGAAAAACTGTTACCCAACATATGAAACAGGATGCGCAGTCAGAAGATCTCATTACCAGCGAGAATATTGAAAGTCTATTGGGTGTTAGACGTTTTGATTATGGACGCGCCGAAGCGGAGAGTCAGGTGGGTCAGGCCACTGGGCTGGCCTGGACCGAAGTTGGAGGTGAACTTTTGACTATCGAATCCTCAGTGGTTCCGGGCAAAGGCAATGTGATTAAAACCGGCTCCCTCGGGGATGTAATGCAGGAATCTATTCAGGCGGCGCTTACAGTGGTGAGAAATCGCTCCCAGCAGTTGGGTATCGCCAAAAATTTCTATCGCGAGAATGATTTGCATATCCATGTACCCGAGGGTGCGACGCCAAAAGATGGGCCATCTGCGGGCATAGGTATGTGCACCACCCTAGTTTCCGTGTTAACTGGCATACCGGTTAAAGCTACTGTGGCCATGACCGGAGAGATAACACTCCGCGGTCAGGTGTTAAAGATTGGCGGCCTCAAGGAAAAACTGCTGGCAGCCCATCGGGGAGGTGTTTCCACAGTGATAATACCCCACGACAATGCCAGCGACTTGAAAGAGATTCCCGACAATATCAAAAATGAGCTTGAGATCATTCCAGTAAAATGGATTGATGAAGTGCTTGAAGTTGCCCTAGAGGCGCAACCCAAACCATTGAGTTCAGAGGAGTACAATCGCAATCAGAGCGATGAAAAATCCCTGGAGCAGGGCCTGAGGCCAAGCACACACTAGGTTTATTGCACTTTTTTTAAAAGTTAGCTTGACCAGACTATAGTGCTATTGGTATAAAGTTCTACAGAGGATGCCCAACACAACTGTTGGTTTAGTATTGGGTTTGTAGTTATGTCAAACTCGGAAAATTTAACTCCATAACAATAAGGGGAACACCGTGAATAAATCTGAATTAATCGATGCAATAGCTGAATCCGCAGACTTATCAAAAGCTGACGCCACTCGTGCATTAGAGGCCGTCTTGGGTTCAGTGCAAGGCGCACTTGCAAGTGGTGACCAAGTATCACTGGTCGGTTTTGGAACTTTCTCTGTCAAGCATAGAGCAGCTCGTTCTGGACGCAACCCACAAACCGGTGCCGAGATACAAATTGCAGCTTCCAACGTGCCAAGCTTTAAAGCTGGCAAGGCACTCAAGGACGCCGTCAACTAATAGCTGGTAATGCTATGCTCTGAAATTATTGAGCACTGTTGAAGATACAAAGGCGCATATCTATGCGCCTTTTTTTAGTTTGAGACTGATCAATGTTAGATAAATTTCGAAATAATCTGCGAGGAACCGCTCTAGCCATCACCATTTTTATCGGTGTTATCTTCGCTCTGTCGGGCACGGGTACACTGTTTATCAGCACGCCCGACTCAGAGGCGGCGCTGATAGTCAACGGGGAAAAGGTTAGTACGCGGGATTTCCAGTTGGCACTGGCGTCAGAAAAAAGCAGAATCCTCAGTCAAAACCCCGATTTTGACCAAGCGCAGTTAGACGATGAACAGCTGCGGCCACTGACGCTGCAGCGCATTATCTCAAGCAAGGTGATTGCCCAGACATCCAGAGAGCAGGGCATGGGTGTTGCTCCGCAACTCGTTAGCGAGCTAATCACGGGTGTCGAACAGTTTCAGACTGACGGAGCCTTCGATCAGGATAAATATCGTTTTGCTATCCGAGCTCAGGGCTACCCTTCCAGCGGTAAATTTATAGACATGCTGAATGAGCAAGTTCTAGTTGAACAGCTCTCTAAGGGGATTATGGGTTCAAGCTTTGTAACCGAAGTTGAGTTGGCTGGGCTGGCGGCGATAACTGAACAGCAGCGAGATTTTTACTACACCAGACTGCCTCTAGAATCCTTTAATACGCAGGTGACAGTCACCGAAAAGGATGTTTTAGATCATTATCAACAGACTATGGAACAGTATGTAACACCGAGGCAGGTGGCAGTCCAATATATAGAATTGAATGGCAGTGGGTTAATGCTGTCGGAACAGGTTACTGAAGAGTCAATACAAGCGAGATTTGACCGGGAGTCCGAGTCTGCTGAAACTGAGTCCGAATTGCGTGCAGCCCATATTCTTCTCATTGATCCCTCCCAGGCATTGATCGAAGAGGTTCAAGCCAAAATTGATAGCGGTACTGATTTTGAAACCCTAGCTGCGGAGTATTCTCAGGATTTTGCCACTGCTAATAGCGGCGGCGATCTGGGTTATACCGCCGGCGGTACCTTTCCAGCGGCTTTTGAAACCGCACTTGCCGACTTGCAGGTTGGGGAGGTCTCAGCACCTGTGACCACCGATGCGGGTGTGCATTTGATTAAGTTATTAGAGGTCTCAGAATCGAGCTTTACTCTCGAGGAACAGCGAGATCGTATTGCTCAGGACTTGCGGGCTGAAGCAGTAGAGGATCTGTTGGTCGAAAAGCTGGAGATGTTAAAAGAATTGAGTTTTAACGCCGAAGACCTCGAGCAAGTAGCTCAGGAACTCGATCTCACATCGCAGATTACCGAGCCTTTTCCCGTAACTGGTGGTTCGGGAATTGCCGCACTGCCGGCTGTGGTCGCAGCGGCCTACAGCCCTGAAGTGCTTGAAGAGGGATACGCCAGTGAAGTGCTTGAGTTGGGCGATGATCGCTATGTGGTTCTCAAACTGCAGGATGACTTCCCATCGCGACAACAAACCCTGGAGGAAGTAACAGATCAGGTGACTGCTGCGCTGACTGAATCCAGAGCGCAACAGCTTTTAAAGGAAAACAGCGCTGACTTGTTGGCCCGTATTACCAATGGGGAATCCGTCGAAGACATAGCCACCTCCCTCGAGTTAGATTGGCAGCAAGTGCAAGGCGGCAAGAGATCAGCGGTCGACGTAGATCCTGAAATTAATGCCTATGTGTTTGAACTGGCTGCGCCCGAAGCGGCTGACGTAGTGGATGGCTTCTACACCAGAAACGGCGATTTTATCGCGATTCAGTTAACCCAAGTGACTTTGGGTGACTACAGCAGCTTGCAGGCTGAAGATAAGGCGCTGCTGCGCTCTGTGGTGGAGCTCACCCAAAGTGGCCGGGAAATGGTTGCCTATCAGACAGAACTGGTTAATCGTGCGGAGATAGTCCAGTAATACTATCTCCCGAGGCTGTATCAATAGGCATTGAACTGGCGGAATTAATTGGACGGCCTAATTATTTTTTGTGAATAGTTAGGCCTCGCTATTTGCCGCTGAAGTGATATCTTTGTGTAGACGGGTTTTGCGCGTCCAGAGTGAAAAATCGCGCTAACTGTCTCTTGCTAGTAGAGACATCCAAGAACAGTGATAAGGTAGGTTAGCTATCCATGGAATGGTATCTGTCGGTTATGCTGTTTGCTGTATCTACATCAATAACTCCTGGCCCCAACAATATAATGCTTATGTCATCGGGACTGAATTTCGGTGTAAGGCGAACTATTCCCCATCTGCTGGGAATTCTAGTTGGATTTCCGCTATTGCTGGTAGCAGTGGCGGCAGGATTTTCAGCCCTGTTTGTCGTATTTCCCCAACTCCATCATATGATTCAGATAGTCGGAGTGATCTATCTGCTCGTTTTTGCATGGATGATAGCTTCCTCAGAGACCAGTGATTTTAGCGCCTCAAATAAAAAAGCCCTGACTTTTCTTCAGGCGTTGGCATTCCAATGGTTCAATCCCAAAGCATGGATCATGACAACGGGGGCCATTGCTGCCTACACTTCAGCGGATTCAGATTTTGCTCTGCAGGTGGTCTATATAGTGATGGCTTTTTGTCTGGCAGCTACTCCCTGCTTGGGTGTCTGGCTGCTGTTTGGTTCCTTTTTATCTCGCTACTTAAGAAGAACCAGCTATCGCAAAGTTTTTAATGTCACGATGGCCGGATTGCTGGTGCTCTCTATATTGCCAATTATTAGAGATCTGGGTATGTAATAGGTAATGTTGGTGTGAAAGCTGAAGATAATGAGTATTTATGGGTAAATACATTGAACAATTGGAATTGCTGGATGAAGGGTCTTTTCGACATCTAAATGGTTCTCTGATAGCGCACCTCAAAGGTACGGAATCAATTCTCAAAAGTTGGGGGGCCGATCAAATGCTGAGAACAGCGGGACTATTTCATGCGGCCTATGGGACAGCTGGCTTTGACGAGAATATAGTTGCCTTATCTCAGCGAAAAAAGATAGCAAGTATCATAGGTAATCAGGTTGAAACCCCAGTGTATTTATACTGTTCCTGTAATCGAAGTTATGTATTACCCAAAATCGGCGGGTCTGATCAGATAAGGTTTAAAGATCGTTTTAATGACGCACTGTTCACCTTGTCAACTGAACAGGCGAATCTGTTTTGCGAGTTAACCGTAGCAAACGAATTAGAGTTGGTGTACGCAAGTGAAAAGTTTAAGAACCCCCATGGTAGAGAGCTATTCGAGTTATTTGAGGGTATGGAAATTTTCCTGAGTTTTCAGGCACGAGAAGCTTATAAAGTTGCTCTGTCTAAGTTTGCGTAATATGGGTGATTCGGTAAAGATAAGCACCTATTGAAAGACTAGTTAACTGGTGCTATAAATAGGTCTTTAATATTGAGGTAAATATCTGCCATGCAAACCAAATTTTCTGAGGATATTGTTCCCCTTTCCGATTTGAAAGTTAATCCGGGAAAAGTGGTAAACCACACTAAGGATACACATAGGCCTGTACTGATTACTAGTCGAGGGCGCGGTGTTGCAGTGGTTCAGGGCTTGGAAGATTATGAAAGAACCAAAGAGGAACTGACTTTTATTAAAGCCGTTGCGCAGGGTTTAATGGAGGCAAGGGAAGGCAGTAGTATGGATCTAGATGAAGCCAAGGATAAACTTGGTTTGTAATCAGTGAAAATTGTTCTATCCAATTCTGCCTTTGCTGATTTAGAAGATATCAAGGAGCACTATAGCGAGCGAGAAGTTACTGATATTGGCCTCAATACTGTATTGGCAATACTTGACCGCATAGAAGCGCTCAATGATCACCCTAAAATAGGTCGTTTCGTGCCTGAGTTTAACGATGATTCTATCAGGGAAATTATCCATCCACCCTTTCGAATTGTATATTTGCTGGAAGAGCACGTTATACACATAATTAGAGTATGGCGCAGTGAGCGATTGTTGAAGTTACCAGATAATTGAGTTTAGTGAATTCCCTTGTAAATCACTTTATCGGCGCTTATTTAACAAAGACAACTTTACTGTTTTAAAAAGGATATTGAGAAAATTGAATAAGAGAGTGAAAGGTTGTCTATCAGCCTTTTCATGAATGTATACAACGCCAGTTCCAATGAGAACTAAATCTGCAACGGATTTATAAAGAGTTTTAACTGCTGCCCCGGTTGTAGATATCGCTTGGGATCTAGTTTATTCCAGCGAGTGATATCGGCAATCCTAAGATCAAATTTTTCTGCAATAAGATAGAGCGAGTCTCCGCGGCGCACGCGGTAAACGAGTTTTCTCTGGGGCTGCGATTGCGCTGAAAATTTGGATGCCTGAATCTGCAGTGTCTGGCCTACTTGGATATTATTGCCGTTTAAATTGTTTAACTGTTTGATACTGCGAATAGAGACTCGGTACTGTTCGGCAATCTCCGATAGGGTATCGCCTGAGACCACCCTGTGACTGATGGTTGCAAGAGTTTTATACTCAGTTGCGCGGGCAATTTCACCGGTTGGCGGCAACTGCAGGATCTGTCCCACGCGCAAAAAATCGCCATTTAGGCCATTGGCTTTTTTTAAAGATGCCAGGGATAGCTCAAAGCGCTTTGCTATATGAGACAGGGTGTCTCCCGCCTTGACCTGATACTCTCGGTAGGGTGCCCACAGTGAGGGATTATGTTGAACTAGAAAGGCGTCAAGTGAATCTCTGGCGCCCAGGGGCAGCAATATATGATGAACGCCTTCCGGCGGAGTCACCGAGCGTCGAAAGGCGGGGTTGAGCTTAACAAAAACAGACTTATCCACGCCGGTAAGTGCAATAACCTTGGCTAGCTCAATCTGGGAGTCGATTGCTACCACATCAAAAAATTCACTGTTGGCTATGGCGGGCAATTGTATATTGAAAGCTTCGGGATCTTTGACTATGTCCACCAGTGCCAACAGCTGTGGCACATAGTTTTTGGTCTCTCTCGGCAATTTAATCGACCAGAAATCTGTGGGTCTACCGAGTTTTTTGTTCCTGCGGATTGATTTTTTAACCGTGCCCTCTCCGGAGTTGTAGGCGGCCAGCGCCAGTAGCCAATCCCCATCAAAGCGTTTGTGCAGGTAGCTGAGATATTTTACCGCTGCCTGTGTAGATTTAATGACATCGCGGCGGCCGTCATACCATCGATCCCGTTGTAGCCCCAGTGACTTTGCTGTGGAGGGAATAAACTGCCAGAGGCCCACCGCATGACTGTGGCTGTATGCCAGGGGGTCATAACCGCTTTCAACAATTGGCAACAGTGCCAGTTCCAGGGGCAGTTCGGCAGCTTCCAGTTGCTGGGTGATATAAAAAATATAGGGTTCAGCGCGAGCGAATAGACTGTGGAGTTGACGGGGATTTTTTAAATAGCGCTTCTGATACTGTTGCACAATTCGATTGGACGGTGTCTCTGCCGTTATTGTGAATCCTGAGCGCAGCCGTTGCCAAAGATCTGGAACAACCCTGTCAGCTACCGTCACTGGAGCTTGGGTCTCCATAAGCTCGACCTCTGCAAGACCCTGTTGCTCGTCAACACTTTCATCTACTGAATTGGCATCTAGTAACTCAGGTTCATTTTCTTGGACATCCACAGAGTCGGTTATGGTATTAAAAGTGCTACAGCCGCCAATATGCATTACGGCCAGCAATACCAGTAAACGAATGGGAGCAACTTTTACTTTGGGGGTCACAGTGAGTTCACAGTCGATTTGCAGTAACTTCAACGTACAGTATGATTTTTTTAGCGCGTAATTGTAGCGGTGATGGCCAGTATAGACAACACATCAAAACCTTGCTTGAGTCGGCCGGCGATCATGGTAGGATAGAATTTTCCATAGTTGCAGATCTGATGCCGATAAAATGAATTTCAGTCCGGATTGGTTGCGCAGAACCTGCCGTCAAATAACTGAAGTCAGGTCCTCTGCTGAGGTCATGAATCTTGGCAACTGGTCTGGTGTGCGTTTTGGTCGCTATCTGCTGGAGACCGAGCAACAATTATTAGATAAAACCTGCAGCGCTATGGGTGGGTATCACCTGATGCATCTAGGTGTCACCGCGGAGCAGTGCTGTTTTAAAGCCGCTAGGCAGATGAGCCGGTTTTATATCAGACCCCCAGGTCAAGCGCTACAGTTTGATGCCGGCACCGCGCTGGCAGATTACAATGAACTGCCGTTGCCATCGGCAGTGGTAGATGTGGCAATTCTGCAACATGCCTTGGAGTATGCCAGTTCACCCCAGGCCGTTCTGGCTGAGACTGCGAGAGTAATGTCGGCTGGGGCCAATCTGTTGATCTTTGTGATCAATCCCCAGGGCCCTATGGGATTGGCCAGAGTGCCTGTGAGAATGCTGACCAAGCGCCCCGAATATAAGTTTTATGGGTTGCAAAAAAGCCGTATCAAAGACTGGTTGGCACTGTTGAATTTTCAAGTGCTCCACGTTGCCAACGGTGCCTATCATATGCCCTTGGAGCGTTTGAATAATTTTGAGGGCGAATCACTGTGGACTCGGGGATGTGAAAAAATCCACTTTCCATGGGGCAACTTTTATATGATTCATGCGGTGAAGCGGGTCGCCGGCGGCATCCGCAAAACCAGTCCGCTGTGGAAGCCGGCAGTATCCAATGATTACCGGATGCCCAGTGAAGATGCGCGTATAAGGCATCATTGATATCAGCACAGTGCTGAGTGTAATTTTATGGATAATGCCGAGTTTGTGGATAATAGTGAGTTTATGAGCAATAGAGTAGAGATGTTCACCGACGGTGCCTGTCGCGGCAATCCAGGCCCAGGAGGCTGGGGCGTGCTGTTGCGCTATGGCGATCGCGAGCGCAGCCTGTTTGGCGGTGAGGCGGAGACCACCAATAATCGCATGGAGCTGTTAGCGGTGATTGAGGGCTTATCTGCACTGCAGCGACCCTGTACGGTGACCATTACCTCGGATTCCACCTATGTGCTTAAAGGTATTCAGGAGTGGATACCCAACTGGAAGAAGCGCGGTTGGAAAACTGCATCCAAAAAACCGGTAAAAAATGCAGATCTGTGGCAGCGATTGGATGCATTGACAGCGTCCCATCGTATAGACTGGCAATGGGTCAAAGGACACAGCGGGCACCGCGAAAATGAAATTGCCGATCAGTTGGCCAATCGCGGCATCGATCAGCTTTAGCGCTTTTTTGAAATGAACTGAATTGACTTAATGATATGAGACAGATAGTACTGGATACCGAAACCACTGGCCTGGAGACTTCTCAAGACCACCGCATTATTGAAATCGGCTGTGTCGAAGTGATCAATCGCAAGCTCACTGGACGTCACTATCACCAATATATTAACCCCCAGAGAAAGGTCGATGAGGGGGCGATGGAGGTGCATGGCATTACTGATGAATTTCTCGCTGATAAACCGCTATTCGTTGATGTGGTAGAGGATTTTCTAACCTTTATCGGCGATGCTGACTTGGTTATCCACAACGCGCCCTTTGATGTGGGCTTTATTAACCACGAATTGGCAAAACTACCGGATCAAAACTCGGCTGTTGAGGATCGCTGCAGAATTATCGACACCCTTTCTCTAGCCAGGCAAAAGCATCCCGGGCAGAAGAACAATCTGGATGCCCTGTGTAAGCGCTATGCCGTGGATAATTCACAGCGCGAGCTCCATGGTGCGCTGTTAGATGCCGAGATATTGGCAGATGTCTATCTGTTGATGACCGGCGGTCAGGTGAGTCTCAATATCAGTGACAACGGCAATTCTGAGAGCGGCGAGGTGACCAGTGCGACAGGCATTCGACGCCTGTCTAAGGATCGACCAGGTCTCAAAGTGATCAGAGCCAATGAGTTAGAGCTGGAAAGTCACAGTCAAAAGCTGTCAGCTATTCAGTCCGCCACTGGAAGCTGTGTCTGGCTTGAACTAGAGCACTGAGCGCGGATTTTTGCCAGTATGAAACCTTTTTAGGCTGAGGGTGGGCATGGAGATCCCCAGGGATTTACCAACCAAAACTGCGCAATTTAAGCAGCTCGAACAGCAACTCCCCGAGGCAGTAGCCAGTCGAGACCTGTATCCATTGACCACCAAGCTCAGGCGGATCAGCCAACTGTCTAGCAAGAGAGAGGAGAGTGCCGGTCTATGGCGCAAATGGTCAACTGCTGTGGAGAAGTCACAGCAGTGGGTTGCTCGGCGCAGTGCCATCTGTCCCCAGATAAGGTTTTCCGACCTTCCCGATCTGCCGGTCAGCGATCATGCTCGAGAGATCTGCCAGCTGATACAGAACAATCAGGTAGTGATTATTGCCAGTGAGACCGGATCGGGAAAGACCACCCAGTTACCCAAGATCTGTCTTCAGGCCGGTCGGGGCCAGCGTGGCATGATTGGACATACTCAGCCACGGCGCATAGCCGCCCGCTCTGTCGCCAATCGGATTGCCGAGGAACTGCAATCTGAACTGGGCGATACAGTCGGCTATCAGGTGCGCTTTTCCGATCAGACCTCGGCAAATAGCCTGATTAAGCTGATGACTGACGGCATCCTACTGGCAGAGATACAGCGGGATCGCTATCTAAATCGCTACGATACGCTGATTATCGACGAGGCCCATGAGCGCAGTCTCAATATTGACTTCCTGCTGGGTTATCTAAAGAAAATTCTACCCGCCCGCCCTGATCTCAAGATTATTATCACCTCAGCCACCATCGATGTGGAAAAGTTTTCCCGCCATTTTGACAATGCGCCGGTGTTAGAGGTCTCTGGGCGATCCTATCCAGTCGAGGTGGTATACGCCCATCAGGCCGACTTGGACAGAGATATTGAGCAGTTGATTGTCGAGACCGTTGGGGATATCAATGCTAGAGATAGCAACCAAAAAGCCGGTGATATCCTGGTTTTTCTCAGTGGTGAACGGGAGATTCGCGACAGCGCTGAAGCCTTGCGGCGAGCCCAGATTCCCCACCTTGAAGTGTTGCCACTTTTCGCTCGCCTCAGCCTTGACGAACAGCAGCGCATCTTTGCCCCCCATCGCGGGCGGCGAGTGGTGCTGAGCACCAATGTTGCCGAGACCTCGCTGACGGTTCCCGGTATTGGTTACGTGATCGATACCGGCCGCGCCCGCCTCTCGCGCTATAGTTATAGAACTAAGGTGCAGCGCCTGCCTATAGAAGCCATTTCTCAGGCCAGTGCCAACCAGCGGGCTGGGCGCTGTGGGCGGGTGAGCAGTGGGGTCTGCTATCGGCTGTACACTCGGGAGGATTTTGAAAATCGTCCTGAATACACCGACCCTGAGATCCTGCGGACCAATTTGGCAGCGGTCATTCTGCAAATGCTAAACGCCCGTATTGGCGATATTCGCGAGTTTCCATTTATAGATCCGCCAGATAGCCGTTTAATCAGTGATGGCTTCAAGTTGTTAGAAGAGCTACAGGCGGTTGACGGCAAGGGGAGGTTAACGCCTCTGGGAAGACAGCTAATCGCCATACCACTGGACCCCCGGTTGGCGCGGATGTTAGTCGAAGCGGCGGCAGTTGGCGCGCTCAGTGAATTGATTGTTATTGCCGCGGGCCTCAGTATTCAAGATCCCAGAGAACGCCCTATGGACAGGCGACAGGCCGCTGATCTGGCGCATAAACAATGGCTCGATCCGGACTCGGATTTTCTCTCGCTGTTAAAACTCTGGCAGCATTTGGAGGGTGAGTATCAAAGCCGCTCACGCAATCAATTTAACCAATACTGTCGCACCCATTTTATTTCCCCCCTGCGGGTCAGGGAGTGGCGGGACTTGCAGCAGCAGGTGCAAAGTGCCTGCAAAACCCTAAAGTTAACCGGCAATCAGCAGCCGGCAGACTATGCCGCGATCCATCAGGCACTGCTGTCCGGCCTGTTGGGGCAAGTGGCCAATCGCCAGGATAAGTATGAGTTTCTGGGCACCCGAAACCGCAAGTTATTTATCTTTCCCGGATCGGGCTTGGCCAAACAGCCGCCCAAGTGGATTGTTGCCGGATCCCTGATGGAAACCGGCAAACAGTACGCGCTCAATGTGGCCAAAATTGATCCCCAGTGGTTGCAGTCTCTAGCGGCTCATCTGGTCAAGAAAACCTATAGTGAGCCCTTTTATCACCGCAAGTCCGGACAGGTGATGGCCAAGGAGCGACAGATATTATTGGGTCTGACCATTGTCGAGGGTAAAAAGGTCGTCTACAGCAAAATAGCCCCCCGGGAATCTCGCCAAGTGTTTATTCAGCAGGCGCTGGTGGAATCGGGTTACAACGGCAAGGGCGCATTTATGGCCAAGAATCAGGCGCTACTCGAGGAAATACAGGCCCTTGAAGATCGCTTTCGCCGCCGCGATCTGTTGGCTGAGCAGACAGTGATCTATGGCTTCTACGATGAGCGGGTGCCACAAGAGATCGGCAATTTGCCGGCCTTTGAAAAATGGCGCAAGACCGCTGAGCGCGAGGATCCATCCCTGCTGTTGATGGACCGCAATCTGCTACTACTGCGGGATCTGGGTGCCGATCAGCAGGCACAGTTCCCAAAAATCCTTCAAGTGGAGGGTCTCGAATTTGAGCTGCGCTACCGGTTTGATCCGGGTCATCAACAGGATGGCGTCAGTGTCGTGATACCCCTCGCGCTATTGCATCAGGTACCGCGGTTTTATTTTGATTGGCTGGTCCCCGGTATGTTGCGTGACAAGTGCATTGCGCTATTAAAAACGCTGCCAAAATCCCTGCGCCGTCACTTTGTGCCGGTGCCAGAGTACGTGGATAGAATCCTACTGGCAGTCAACGCTGAGGATAAACCGCTGACAGAGGTGCTGACTCACCAACTAAAAAGACTGACTGGAGTCTCGGTCGCCCATTCGGATTGGCAACCCCAGAATCTCGATCCCTGGTATCAAATGAACTTTATATTGGAAGATGAAAATGGCCAGACCATTGCCAGCGGCCGCAGTCTAAACCAGTTACAGGCAGATTTTAAACAGCAGATCAATCGTGGGTTCGAGCAACATGCCGCCGACGGTATCGCCAGAAAAAATATCACGCAATGGGACTTTGATCAGTTGCCCGAGCAGATAAGTCTGCAGCGTGGCAATATGGCAATCAAGGCGTGGCCGGCCCTTCGGGATTGCGGCGAATGGGTCGATCTCGAACTGTTGGACAATCCATTGATTGCCGAGAATATCAGTCGCTATGGACAGTTGCGACTGGCACTCCTCAAGGGACGAGAGCAGGTAAAATATCTCAACAAACACCTGCTAAAGGGTACGGATCTGGCACTTAAAGCTGCCGCTGTTGGCGACCGCCAGACAGTGGTTACTGCGATTATTAGTGCCAGCTTTCAGCAGGCGCTCTTTCCCGGGGCACAGCTGATCAGAGATCGCGCTAGTTTTGAAAATTGTTTCAAGCAGGGTTTGTCTTCAGTGGTTGGTGTTGCCCAGCAACAGGCATCGATTGTTGAGTCCATACTGCCGCTGTTGCATCAGTGTCGCAAGCAGATAGCGGCTCTGAATAATGCAGCGGCGATTGCCAAAACGGATATAGACAGCCAACTGGCCCGGTTATTTGCGCCAGCCACTCTGAGCCATATTAGTGTCGAGCAAATGGGGCAATATCCACGCTATGTGCGCGCCTTGGAAATTCGCCTGCAAAAGTTGAATACCCAGATTGTCAAAGACCGTCAACATATTGAGCAGCTAGAGGTGTTTTTAAAACCATTAGATAGCCTTGCAGAGCGCCGCCATGAATTGCCGCAATCCCTGGATCGCGAGATTGAGGATTTTCAGTGGGCTCTAGAGGAGTACCGCGTCTCGCTGTTTGCCCAGCAGCTTAAAACGCCTATGCCGATTTCTGCCAAGCGCCTGCAAAAGCGCTGGGATCAGTTATTTGAGCAATTGCGACGCTTCGATAGACAGATCTAGGCCTCCTCGGGGGAGAGATCATTTTGATGGCGGCTTCACTTTGCTGTTGAAGTCTTCAGTATTCAGCAATTAAAATAAACTAAATGAGGGCATCGCATTTCTACACTGCATTTCTAAACTAAGGGACTAAGAAATTGAAACCACTAAAACTGACGTTTATGGCTCTACTCGCTGCACTGACGATTAATAGTCACAACAGTCTAGCCAGTGAGACGAATGAGCGGGATCCCTTTGAGGGCTTTAACCGCACCAGCCATAAATTCAACATGGTGCTAGATGACTACCTCGCCCGTCCTGCTGCCAAAGTCTATACTGCTGTGCTGCCTGATCCTGTGGAGCGCGGTATAGCTAATATATTTGATAATCTCAATGAGATCACCAATGTGGCCAACGACCTGTTACAGGCTAAATTTGGCCAGGCGGCAAACGATACGGGGCGCTTTCTAATCAATAGCACATTAGGCGTGGGCGGATTGTTTGATGTGGCGCAATCCATGGGGCTTGATAAAAGTGAAGGTGAGGATTTTTCTCAGACTTTAGCGGTGTGGGGCGTGCCAGACGGCCCCTTTTTGATGCTGCCATTGATCGGGCCCTCAAGTCTTAGAGATATGCCTACAAAATTTGTCGATAGGCTCACCGATCCGGTGGCAGAGATCGACGAAGTCGCCGCTCGCAATTCAACAGCTGTACTGAGCTTGGTATCCTCTCGAGCAGAGCTACTGGAATTTGACGATCTAATTACTGGCGATAGCTATATTTTTGTACGGGATATCTATCTGCAACGCCGAGAGTTTTTAGAAAATGATGGCGTTATTGAGGACGATTTCGGCGACCTCGATGACTATTGATCAATTATATATCGCTGTGTTGCAACCATTGAGTTTCCCCCAGATGGGGTGCTGAGGAAGTCTTGCCTTGATAGATGATTTGCAGGGCCCATTCGTTATCTTGGACCGCAGTTTAGATGGGTCAAATCATCTAGTTGAGGTCTTGCAGTCACTGGGTCACAAGACTGTGACCATTGACGGTCTGCATGGCCTGGAGAACGCTTGTCAGAATCCTCTCAATCAACCATTTGTGTTATCGGTAGCCAACGCCCCCATCGATAATACTAGAGATATTCAGACTCTCAGCCGGTTATGTGACCGCCATATGGTAATTGTAGCTTTTGATTCAGAGAGCCGTGGAAGAGAGACCGATTACTTTAGAGTAGGTGTGGCCGATATTATAGAGCCCAATTTCCAACAGTCTGATATTGCGCTGATGATCGAGCGATTGAAAGCCCTGGCGTGTAAAAGGCAGCGAATCCAAGATCACCAGCAGCAACTTGAAAAGACCAACAATGAGCTGCAGCAGACTCTCCGGCATCTGCAACAGGATCAGAGGGCTGGGCGTGAAGTTCAAAGAAGCCTAATGCCAGAGGGCCCACTTAAGTTTGGATGCTATGAAATCTCTCACGCTGCTGTGCCATCACTTTATCTGAGCGGAGACTTTGTCAGCTACAGTCTTGCTCTAAACCGCTATATTTTGTTTTATTTTGCCGATGTCTCCGGACATGGTGCCTCCTCGGCATTCGTCACCGTGCTGTTGCGCTTTATGATCGGCCGAGTGATACGCCGTCATATCCTAGAGGAGGACTATGCGGCATTGGCGCATGCGCCTGAGGGTTTGGTTGAATCGATCAATCAGCAGATTCTCGATACCGGGTTGGACAAGCATTTGACGATTGTGGCGGGTTCGCTGGATACCATGACCCATCAGCTGCGCTATGTGGTGGGTGCCCAGCAGCCATCGCCTATCCTAATTGAGGATGGCAAGGCGAGGCTTCTGCCTGGCAAGGGCAAACCAGCGGGCATTTTTGAGGATGTCAGATGGCAAGTTGAGCAAATCCAACTGCCGGAAAAATTTGCCCTAGTCCTGCTATCTGACGGCGTTTACGAACTGTTGCCGGAAAAACATATCGATGCCAAAGAAGCAGCGCTATTGAACAGTTTAAGCCACAGCAATCAGAGTATGGGTGCGCTTAAACAAGCGCTGAATCTGGATAGTATCAAAGAGCCACAGGATGATATCTCTGTGCTATTGCTCACCGGAGGAATGTAGTTTGAGCAGCGGCAAAATACTGGTAGCTGATGAGCGCAGCGATTACCTACTCAAATTTGTCGGCGATGTGCGCCTCAACCTGTGCACCTCGCTAAATCGCTATATGCAGGCCCTGTTTAAGAAAGATAAGGTCAATCGGGTGGTGGTTGATATGTTGGATGCCGAGGGCGTGGACAGTACCACTCTTGGCCTGATTGCCAAAATGGGTCTCTACTGCCGCAAACACTACCAGACTAATGTGCAATTATTCTGTGATAACCCCTCCATTCTCAGAACTCTGAGTTGTATGGGCCTCGATGAAATTATCGATGTACTGGATCGGGAGTTGGATAGCGATCTGGGTGATTGTCTAGAGGAGTCTTCAGGCCCAGATGCCGCAGTTGATGAGATTCGCCAGCATATTCTGGAAGCCCATCGGGTGCTCAGTCAAATCAATCCCAATGGTGGCGAGGAATTTGCGGATCTGATTAGCGCTCTGGAGCGCGATTCCTAGCTTGCAAATTACATCGCCCTATGCGGCCTGATCCAGCAGTTTTAAAAAGGCAATTGCGGCATTGGATAGACTGCGTTTCTGATGGTGAATATAACCCAATTCACGCTGCACTGCGTCTTGCTCAAGCGGCATCACATAAAGTTTTCTGACCAGGGTTTCCGGCAGTATGCTCCAGCCGAGACCAATTTCCACCATAGTGCTGATAGTTTCTAAGTAGTTAGTGGACATGGGTGATGTCAATGGGATCTTATGGGTATCAAACAAATTTTGAATAATGCGACCTGTATAGGTATTGAGCCCGGGTAAGATAACTGGATACTGAGCCAGATCCTCTAATCTCAGCGGCACAGTGTCTGCTAGCGGATGATCCTGCGCGCAGACAAATTGTAAGTTATCCATCCAGATGCGCTTGCTGTGAATGCGCTGATGCCCCTCTAATGCCAGGGTAATTACTGCCACCTCCATCTTGCCCTGAAGCACCTGATCATAGGCCTGTTCAGAGTCCATAAACTGGATATCCAAATTGACCTCTGGATGATCCTGAGCAAAGGTCTTTAACAGCGGTGGCAATCGATGCAGGCCCAGATGGTGACTGATTGCTAGGCGCAGCTTGCCGCCGATATCCCCCGACAGATCATTGATGGCCTGCTGTGCAGATTGATATTCTTGAATAATATGCTCGGCCCTAGGCAACAGCGTTCGCCCCGCTTCAGTCAGGGAAACTCGCCTTGCAATACGATCAAAAAGCGGCTTGCCAACCTGCTGTTCCAGTAGGGCAATACGCTTGCTAATAGCCGACTGTGTCAGGTGTAATTTCTCTGCGGCCACTGAGAAGGATGCGCACTGGGCCACAGTTAGGAAAGCTTTTAGATTTTGATTATCCATAGCAGCAAAATAGCTCTAAAATATATTCTTGTTAAGAATTTATAATATGAAAAATATGAATTTAATTCATAATAAAGGCCCACTATAATAACTGCAAACACTTTTTTGGAGCCCGCTATGACGGCAAAAACCCTTTACGACAAATTGTGGGACAGCCATCTGGTAAAAGAGAATACTGATGGCTCAGCACTGATCTATATAGATCGGCATATATTGCATGAGGTCACGTCCCCTCAGGCCTTTGAAGGGCTGAGGATAGCGGGGCGCAAACCCTGGCGGTTGGATACCAATCTGGCCACCCCCGATCACAATATCTCCACTGATCCCGCCGAGCGCGCCGCCGGTGTGGCCGCTATTCCCGATCCCACCTCGCGCATTCAGGTGCAGACCCTAGACGAGAACTGTGATCACTTCGGTATCAAAGAATTTAAAATGAACGAATTGGGACAGGGTATTGTGCATGTAATGGGCCCGGAGCTAGGTGCCACTATGCCCGGTTTTACCGTAGTCTGCGGCGACTCTCACACCGCAACCCACGGTGCATTGGCCTGCTTGGCCCACGGTATAGGTACATCCGAGGTTGAGCATGTGCTGGCATCCCAGTGTCTGGTCAGCAAAAAAATGAAGAATATGCGGGTCACTGTAGATGGCACCCTGGGTTTGGGTGTGACCGCCAAGGATGTGGTGCTGGCAATTATTGGCGAAATTGGCACCGCCGGTGGAAATGGCCATGCTATCGAGTTTGCCGGGTCAGTTTTCCGTGATATGTCTATTGAAGGGCGAATGACCGTGTGCAATATGGCGATTGAGGCCGGTGCGCGGGTGGGTCTGGTGGCGGTTGATGATAAAACCATCGAATACTGCAGGGATCGTCAGTTTATCCCCAAAGGTGAACTGTTTGACCAGGCGACTCAGTACTGGCGAACCTTAGTCAGTGACAGGGATGCAGTTTTTGATAGAGAGGTGGTGCTCAGGGGAGAGGATATCGCCCCTCAGGTTACCTGGGGCACATCGCCGGAAATGGTAGTGCCGGTCACTGCCAATATACCCACAGTGGAACAACAGCAGGATGAGACCAAGCGCAACAGTGTACAGCGGGCACTGGACTATATGGGTCTGAGGGGAGGCGAGGCGATTACCTCGGTTGCCGTCGATAGAGTGTTTATTGGCTCCTGTACCAATTCTCGTATTGAGGATATGCGCGCCGCCGCCGCGGTAGTCAAGGGTCGCACTGTGGCCAGTTCTCTGAAACAGGCGCTGGTAGTGCCGGGTTCGCAGATGGTCAAGTTACAGGCCGAACAGGAGGGGCTGGATAAGATATTTATCGAGGCTGGATTGCAATGGCGCGAGCCGGGCTGCTCCATGTGTCTGGCTATGAATGCCGATAAACTGGGGGCAGGGGAGCACTGTGCCTCCACCTCCAATCGAAATTTTGAGGGCCGTCAGGGCAATGGTGGACGCACCCACCTGATGAGTCCGGCAATGGCCGCCGCCGCCGCGGTCACTGGACATATAGTCGATGTGCGTGAATTAGGAAGTACTGTAAAAGGGAGTACTGTGTAATGAAAGCCTTTACTCAACATCAGGGTTTGGTGGCGCCAATGGATCGCGCCAATGTGGATACCGATATGATTATCCCCAAGCAGTTTCTCAAATCCATCCAGCGCAGCGGTTTTGGTGTGAATTTGTTTGACGAATTGCGCTATCTGGATGAGGGACAGCCCGGTCAGGATTGCAGTCAGCGGCCACTAAATCCAGATTTCCCGCTAAATTTGCCACGCTTTGACGGTGCATCGATTCTGTTGGCGCGGAAAAATTTTGGTTGTGGCTCCAGCCGTGAACACGCTCCCTGGGCACTGGAAGACTATGGTTTTCGCGCCATAATCGCCCCTAGCTATGCGGATATTTTCTATAACAACTGCTTTAAAAATGGTCTTTTACCAGTGGTTTTGACCGAACAGCAGGTGGACTTTTTATTTGCCGAAGTCAATGCCAATCCGGGTTATCAGTTGACAATTGATCTGTCGGCTCAGTTGCTCAGTTGCCCCAGTGGACAACAGTTTGAATTTGAACTTGACCAGTTTCGCAAAGACTGTCTGTTGCAGGGGTTGGATGAGATCGGCCTGACCCTGCAGTCCGCCGATGCCATCCGAGATTATGAAGCCAAGCGGGCACAGCAACACCCCTGGGTATTTGGAGCGATTAAATGAAAAAAGTACTAATTTTACCCGGCGATAATATTGGTCCAGAAATAGTCACCCAAGCAGTGCGGGTGCTGGAGGTGGTGAATACCCAGTTTGACTTGGGTATAGAGCTGGACTATGCCCATCTGGGCGGCGCCGCACTGGATGCGGAGGGCGTGCCCTGTCCCCAGAGCACGCTGGACAAGGCCCGCAGTGCCGATGCAATATTGTTAGGGGCTGTGGGTGGCCCCAAGTGGGATAATGTCGAGCGCCATCTGCGTCCAGAGAAAGGCCTGCTGACCATTCGCTCCGAATTGGATTTATTTGGCAATCTGCGACCGGCGATTATGTATCCCCAGTTGGCCCATGCCTCATCCCTTAAACCCGAGTTTGTCTCCGGTTTAGATATTCTGATTGTGCGCGAGTTGGTGGGCGGTATCTACTTTGGTGAACCCCGGGGCATTCGCAGTCTGGAAGATGGTCAGCGCGAGGGCTACAACACCTACAAATACAGCGAATCAGAGATACAGCGGATAGGTAAAATGGCCTTTGAAGCGGCCATGGTGCGCAATAAGCGCCTGTGTTCGGTGGACAAGGCCAATGTGCTTGAGGCCACCGTACTATGGCGCGAGGTTATCAGCGAGTTGGCCGCCGATTATCCCGAAGTGGAACTGAGCCATATGTATGTGGACAATGCCGCGATGCAACTAGTTAGACAGCCCAAACAGTTTGATGTGTTGGTGACCGGCAATATGTTTGGCGATATCTTGTCCGATACCGCGGCTATGCTGACCGGCTCTATCGGTATGTTGCCATCGGCCTCGCTGGATAAGAGCGGGCGCGGTATGTATGAACCCTGTCACGGCTCGGCTCCCGATATTGCCGGGCAGGGGGTAGCCAATCCACTGGCAACGATCTTGTCGGTGGCCATGATGTTGCGCTATTCCCTCAATGCGCCTGAGGCCGCTGTCGCCATTGAGCAAGCGGTAAGCCGAGTACTGGATCAGGGTTTGCGCACTGCGGATATTTTAACCCAAGGAACTAATCAGGTGGGTACAGTTGAAATGGGCGACGCAGTGGTGGAGACTGTTTAATAGGGATTGGTTGTGAGAGCCGCCGTTAAGCGGTTCCATCTTCGCCTCTTATTTGCCTCTTAGCTGGGTGTTAAACCCCCTTTCAGTTCGCTCATATTGTAATTAAAGAATTGCTAGATTGTAGATTATATTATGTCTATAATGTAATTTTTAATTTTATAAAAAATTAATATTTCATATATATCAATAAATTACAAAGATATTTTGTAAATATGAAAACTGAATTTATGGATTTTGAGCTCAGATTAGTAAGTCCAAGCTTTGACTCAGAGTTAACAGATACCCTTATAGAGCTTAACCACTTAAGAAAATTGAGGCTCGAAGGTACAACCGCTCCTTGGATATTTTTCCAGCTTAAACAAATCTTTCATATTCTAGAGAGTGTTGGTTCTGCAAGAATCGAAGGAAATAGAACGACCATCTCTGAGTACATAGAACAAAAAATTGACAACACAGAAAGATCTTCTGAAAGGTTTTCTGAAATTGCCAATGTTGAATCCGCTATGGATTATATCGAAGAAAGTATTAGTGAAGATGCGGACATAACAAATCATTTTATACGCGAGCTACATCAATTAGTTGTGGAGGGGCTAACTGAGGAAGGTGATAAAACTCCTGGTTCTTATCGTACATGGAATGTCGAAATTGCCAAATCGCAACATTTGCCTCCAGAGCACTGCCAAGTCCAAGGATATATGGATGAACTGCTTTCACTCATTAATGCCCCAACTGGAGATAAATATGATTTATTAAAAACAGCCATTGCTCATCATAGATTTGCATGGATTCATCCATTTGGAAATGGCAATGGAAGAGTTGTGCGTCTTCTCACCTATGCCCTAATGATTAAATATGGATTTAATGTTAAGGATGGAAAACTTTTAAATCCTACAGCAGTATTTTGTAACGATAGAGATTTGTATTATCAGATGTTATCCGAAGCAGATAAGGGAACTGATAAATCATTATTGGAATGGTGTAGCTATGTTTTATCAGGAGTACTAGCAGAAATTTCTAAAGTAAATAAATTACTTGATTTTGACTATTCGTATAAAAATATATTGTCACCAACAATAGATTTGGGAGTGCAAAGAGGCTATATCAATCAAACGGAATCACGAATATTGTCAGTTGGTATTTTCAAGCAAAAATTCAAAGCGAAAGATCTTGATGAAATTTTAAAGGTTTTAACGTCCAGACAAAAAACGCACCAACTGGTAAAAATGAGAGAAGCAGGTTTCATAAGGCAGTTAAAAGACGGGGGGCATACATATACTGTTAGCTTTGTGAATAACTTTTTAATGCGCAGTCTTATTCAAGTATTAGAACAAGAGGGTTTTATACCCTCCATGGATTAGTAAGAGTTAATAAATGAATACATCTGCTGTAATTCCTCCAAAAAAAGACAACAGCTATAAGTAAAAAATCCCATAAAACTAAGAGTTTATTTATGAAAAAAGTAGGATTGATCGGTTGGCGTGGCATGGTGGGCTCGGTATTGATGGGGCGAATGATTGCCGAAAGTGATTTTGCCCTTATTGAACCTCAGTTTTTTACCACCTCACAGGTCGGGCAGTCAGGACCTCAGGTAGGGGTTGAGACTGGACTGCTGCAGAGTGCCTTTGATATTCAGGCACTGTCGGCCATGGATGTGATTTTGACCTGTCAGGGCGGTGACTACACGAAACAAGTCTATCCTCAACTGCGCAACAGTGGTTGGCGCGGCTATTGGATTGATGCCGCCTCGGCCCTGCGTATGGAAAGTGGTTCTATCATTGTTTTGGACCCAGTAAATCGGACTGTGATTGATCAGGGGCTGGCCGATGGCGTAAAGGACTTTGTAGGCGGCAACTGCACCGTGAGTCTGATGCTGATGGCACTGGGTGGGCTGTTTAACGCCAATCTGGTGGAGTGGGCCAGCTCCATGACCTATCAGGCCGCCTCAGGCGCTGGAGCAAAAAATATGCGCGAATTAATCAGCCAGATGGGGGTGATTGAGGATGCTGTTGCCGCGTCTCTGGCCGATCCCGCCTCGGCAATTCTCGATATAGACCGCAAAGTGACTGAAACCCTGCGCAGTGAGAGTTTTCCGGTCGATAACTGGGCATTCCCGCTCGCCGGCAGTCTGCTACCCTATATTGACAGCCAGTTGGACAATGGTCAGAGTCGCGAAGAGTGGAAAAATCAAGCCGAAACCAACAAGATTCTCGGCTTGCAGAGCGATCCCATACCCCTAGATGGTCTCTGCGTGCGGGTTGGCGCCATGCGCTGTCACAGTCAGGCCCTGACCTTAAAATTAACCGCCGATGTCCCGCTTGATGAGATCCACGGGATCTTGGCGGAGGCCAACGCCTGGGTGCAGGTGATTGACAATAATCGCGAGGACTCTATTCGCCACCTCACGCCAGCTGCAGTCACGGGAGAACTCAATGTCCCAGTGGGTCGCTTGCGCAAAATGAATATGGGCGAGCAGTACCTGTCCGCATTTACCGTGGGTGATCAGTTATTATGGGGGGCGGCTGAGCCACTGCGGCGCATGTTGCGAATATTGATCGAACAGTAAGCGGGTAGTAGGGAGTGGGAAGCGCAGAGAAATCAACTGTTGTGCTCTCTGCAATAGGAACCTGAGAGAGGGTTAGCATGATAGAGCAGAAGCACTATGAAATAACACAATCAAAGCGGTTATTTTCACGCTTCACTGCGTTGCTTATTTTGCCCATAGCCACCACTATGCGCTGCAATGAGCGCCTTGTGGATCACAAAACGCCCTCCCGTGTCTTTATGCCATTTTATAGTGCTTCTGCTCTAACTGAGGCTGCACGATGCAGGTTTTCAACTACCATTGGATGGATGGCGGCGGTCGGCACTGTTGTTCCCTCGATAGCCATAGCTCTTGCCGCTGAGCAGCTTTCGACATCCCCCTCAACAGTAACCGAAGAGCAGTTATCAGCTACCCAACAGGCCGCAGGCGTTGTGGCAACCCAGCGAACCCATCGGGTGTCCGACGGCGATACCCTGTGGAATGTGGCCAAACGCCTGCGCCCTAGTTATATGAGTATCGCCGCCACTATGGATCTACTCTACGCCACCAATCCCGAGGCCTTTCTCGATGGCGATAGCACCAAACTCCAGAAAGGCTACCTGCTCCGTTTTACACCACCGGCTGTGCAGTTAGCGGCACTAAACGAAACAGCCGAAAGCATTGATACCAGCACAGTGATACCCAGAGTGGATAGTCTGGCCTCTCCAGACTCAGCCGAACCAGTGATGGTTGATAGCACTCAAACTAAGTTCGACTCTGAGCTGAGTAACAAGGATACGGCAGTCACTCCAGAACCAGTCAAATTAACGCCTGAGCTAAACCCTCAACTAACTCCTGAACTAACCCCTGAACCAACTCCTAAAACGGAACCAACTGGTCAATCCACAGCGCATCTTCAATCACAACTTCAAACCCAGCTCCAATCCCAACGCAAATCTGATCAGCGACGGCAGCCTGAGACAGAAAATCCACTGCTAGTAGAACCCGTAGAAGTAAAGCCCGTAGAAATAGAGCCCGGTGATAGTTTTGAAAGCCAGATAGATGGCGCTGAACAGTCTGCCCAGGCGCTACGCAATCAACAGCTGCAACCACAGCCTTTAGAATCCGCACTCCACTCCACCACTGAAGCCAGTACCCAGTACAGTGCCGAAGCAAATGAAAGTCAAAGCGCGACTGCACTGTTACCCAATGATCCGGTTGAATCAAAACCGCCATCGATTGTCGAACTGGCACAGTTGAAAGCTGTATTGGATGATTTTCGCCGCGATCCTCCCTATACCGCAATGCTGGCGGCGTTACTTGCCCTGGTATTTATCACTCTGGGCGTGCGCCGTCTGCGAAAACCCCTTGCCTCCAGCAACCACACTAATAAGTCTGACCAATCATCCGCCCAATCCACTCCCAGTTCAGCGGATAACTCACAACAGTCTACAGATGGTGTTAGCCACACTGAAAATACCGATAACCTGGTGGATTCAGTACTCAGTGGCCCTTTTGCTGCGGACTCTGATGATGCCTCCGGCATCTTTGCCGATGCAGAAAGCTTTGGCGATGCAGTAGACAATTTCGCAGAAAATGCCGCAGAAAACAAACCGACAAACCTAAATAACCCAGAGAGTGAAATGGATCTTCCCGGCCAAAAAGAACTAGAGGCGCAGATGGGTGATAAGTTCGCCGAGCTGCAAGCAGATGATCTGGTCACTGCCGATGATGCCGAACACCTGGATTATATAGACCCCCTTAAAGTGAAATTGGATATGGCGACACTCTGTGCTGAGATGGGTGACCAGCAGACAGCGCGAGAGATTCTCGAAGAAATTATCAGCGAAGCTGACGAGGCGGGCAGGGCGCAGGCCCAAGCTATTCTCGATCAGCTCGACGACTAGGGAGTTCACCGTTGACAGTGGCTGATTGGATTTATACAGCGGGTTGCAAAATACCTGAGGGACAGCAGTTACCTCAGGGGATTCAGCGCTATGCCGCTATACTGCAATATCAGGGCACAGCGTACTGCGGTTTCCAACGGCAAAAGCACAGCCCTTCAGTGCAACAGGAACTGGAGCAGGCTCTCAGCTATGTGGCCGATAGTCCAGTCACTGTGGGTTGTGCCGGGCGCACGGATACTGGGGTACACGCCAGCCATCAGGTGGTCCACTTTGATTCCAGCGCAGAGCGCACGGGCTACAACTGGGTACAGGGGGTTAACAGTCAATTGTCCGACAGCATTGCCCTGATTTGGGCCGATAGGGTGAGTGAAGAATTTCATGCGCGTTTTAGCGCTCAATCCCGCACCTACCGCTATATTATTGATAACAGTCCAACGCGCCCCGCGATTATGGCTCAGGGGGTAACCTGGATTAAACAGCCATTAGATACCACAGCCATGCAACAGGCCTGTAAGTATCTCTTGGGTGAGCAAGATTTTTCAGCCTTCCGAGCCGCTGGATGCCAATCGAATTCCCCCTTTCGCAATGTGCTGAGTGCGGATATCCACCCCTGTGGTTCAATGGTGGTTTTTGAGATTGCAGCCAACGCGTTTTTATTACATATGGTGCGTAATATAATGGGTGCACTGATAGAGGTGGGTTTGGGCCGCCAGCAACCCCTGTGGATTCAACAGCTTTTGGCCGATGCTGATCGATGCAAAAGCGCAGCTACGGCAGCAGCCAGTGGGCTCTACCTAGTTGATGTTGAATACCCAGAGCATTTTGGTCTGCCGCAGTTGCCCAGAGGTCCAGTTTTTCTGCCAGCGACATTAGGAAATAATCACTTATGACAGTACGCGTTAAAATCTGTGGAATTACCAGCCCTGAGCAGGCGGAGATGGTGCAACAGGCCGGTGCCGATGCGCTGGGACTAGTGATTTACGAAAAAAGCCCTCGCTATGTGGATGTGAAAAAAGCGGCTGAGATCAGGTCAGTAATAAAATCACCATCTCTGGCTGTAGCCCTGTTGGTCAATCCCTCCGAAACCCTGGTCAACCGGGTGATTGAGCAGGTACAGCCGGATCTACTGCAGTTCCATGGCGACGAGAGTCCAGCGTTCTGCCATCAATTTAACTATCCCTTTATCCGCGCTATTCGTATGAGTCAGCAACTGGACATCACCACTGAAGTAGCGGCCTACCGCGCCCAAGGAGGATTTTTGTTTGATGCTTGGAGTCAAGACCTCTATGGCGGCACTGGCCATAGCTTTGACTGGTCGCGATTGCCATCCGCGCGCGACTATCGGCTAATTCTCGCCGGCGGACTCACAGCGGACAATGTGGCCGATGCCGTGGCGCAGGTCAAACCGGATATGGTAGATGTCAGCGGCGGGGTTGAATCAGCTCCGGGTATCAAAGATCAGGCGCTGGTGGAGGCGTTTGTTCGCCGAGCTAAAAATATTGCTTAGAGCGATTATTTAATTGTCTTTATGGCTTATAGAGACAGCTTTTCTCATGTTAGAATTAAGTCATTAAGATGGGGTATAAAGCCCAGCGTCATCAAATAATTTTAAGGTAAATCGATGGATTGGCTTAAACGAATTCGCCCTGCGGGTCCCGCATCAAGCAAGGCTGAGCGATCTAACTCGGTCCCAGAGGGGCTGTGGAAAAAGTGCCCTAAGTGCGCCTCACCACTGTACCGTCCCGAGCTGGAGCGGAACTTGGATGTCTGTCCTAAATGTGAGCACCATATGCGCATCGGTGCGCGGCGGCGCCTGGATATCTTTCTCGATCAACAGGGTCGGGTTGAAATCGCCGAGGATATTGAGGCGATCGATAGGCTCAAATTTAAGGATGTTAAAAAATACCGCGATCGCCTCACCGAGGCGCGCAAGAAGACTGGCGAGAAGGATGCCCTGGTCGCCATATCTGGAAACTTAAAAGCCATTCCCGTGGTTGCCTGTGCCTTTGAATTTGCCTTTCACGGCGGTTCCATGGGCTATGCGGTGGGTGAGAAATTTGCTCGCGCTGCCGGCGTTGCCCTAGAGCAACAGCGCCCATTTATCTGTTTTTCTGCCACCGGTGGCGCGCGTATGCAAGAGGCGCTGATCTCGCTGATGCAGATGGCCAAGACCAGCGCAATTTTGGAGCGTCTCAAAGCGGCGGGCATCCCCTATATCTCAGTGATGACCGATCCGGTCTATGGCGGTGTATCCGCTAGTCTGGCGATGCTGGGTGATTTAAATATTGCCGAACCCGGCGCCCGCGCCGGATTTGCCGGACCCAACATTATCGAGCAGACCATTCGTCAAAAGTTGCCCAAAGGGTTTCAACGCAGTGAGTTTCTGCTGGAAAAGGGCCATATCGATATGATTGTCAGCCGTCATCAGATGCGTGATCGACTGGCGAGCACGCTTTCCAAATTGACTAACCAACCAGAACCTGTCGATGGCTGACCGCTGTTTAGCGGACTGGTTGACCCTTCTCGAGGCGATACACCCCAGTGAGATAGATCTGGGATTGGATCGGGTATCAATGGTATGGCAGAGATGCCAACCGCATTTGCCGAGAGCAAATAATCCCAGACCACAGGTGATCACTGTAGCCGGAACCAATGGCAAGGGCTCCTGTGTGGCCAGTATGCAGGCGGTGATGGTCGAGCATGGCCACCGAGTAGGATCCTTTACCTCGCCGCATTTTCTGAACTTTAATGAGCGAATTTGCATTGCTGGCAAGCCGGTATCCGACCAGAAAATTATCGATGCATTTGAGCTGATAGAGGCGCTCCGCGCAGATATATCACTGACCTATTTTGAATTTAATACCCTAGCTGCACTTTTGATATTTAGTAGTGCAGAGCTAGATCTTATTCTGCTGGAAGTGGGTTTGGGGGGCAGATTGGATGCCACCAATATTATCGATGCCGATGTCGCCGTATTAACCAGTGTAGATCTGGATCATCAGCAGTGGCTGGGTGATACAAGGACTGAAATTGCCGGGGAGAAACTGGGTATTGCTCGTCCCAACCGGCCGCTGATTATCGGTGAAACCGACTATCCTGAGAACTTTGAAAATCTGGTGTCAAAAACTGCGGCTGATGCCCTGTGGATGGGTCAGGATTTTAGCTATCAGACAGGGGATAATAGATTTTCTGTTACCTTGAGCGCCCCTCATGATGAAGGGGTTGGCAGTGTCAAAATGGAGAATTTGCCTGTTGCTGGGCTATTGCCGATCAACAAGACACTGGCGCTGCAAGCGCTGTTGAGTGCTGGCTTCCAGCTCAATATAGACCAGTGCCTTATTGCGTTGGAAAATATGACCCTCAGGGGTCGGCAGCAGCGCCTCACCTATCAGGGTGTAAATCTGATTCTGGATGTGGCTCACAATCCTGCAGCAGCAGCTGTTTTGGCTTGCGAATTGGCGCCCCAGCGCTCCTCCAGTAAGGGCCGCTACCTAGCGGTGGCGGCAGTACTTGAGGACAAAGACTGGTCGACGATGGTTACTGTCCTCAAGTCGGTGATTGACGACTGGAAAGTTGCCCAGTTGCAGGCTGTGCCGAGAGCTGCTGACGGACAATCGCTATTGAATTTGTTATACAATAGCGGCGCCAAAGGCACATTGCACAATAGCGTAGAACAGGCGTTTGTCTCTGCCTTATCGGAGGCCGAT
>Ga0213866_10000275_pt1 | contig 42761 bp, 40 predicted proteins | sample PICome_11_FD_160079 | JGI IMG/M metagenome (GOLD analysis project Ga0213866, IMG submission 160079) | Coastal seawater microbial communities near Pivers Island, North Carolina, United States - PICO284 | ecosystem: Environmental > Aquatic > Marine > Coastal | place: USA: North Carolina...
GGTAGCAACCGCCGGTGTTGACCAGTCGGGTATGGCAGCCCTCCTCCACGGCCATGGCCAGGATGCGGTGGTGCCAGATGGTGAACAGCCCGCCGGCGACAGCCAGTAACTGCGCAACTTCACGAGGAAAACTGGCGTCGGCCGCTGGCAAGTCGAACACGAAGTGTCCAAACAGCAGCGCGATCAGCGCCGCTCCCGCGGCGATCTTCACGCGCCACCACAGCCGCGGCGCAACGGGCGCAGGGGTGGTTGAAGGGTCGGCCGGTGCTTTACTCATCGCTGTCGGTCCCGGGCGTTTCTGTGACCACCTCCATCCGTGTTGCGTCGATGCTGGTCAGTCGGTCGAAGTCATAGGCACTCAGTGTGAAGAACACCGGATAGCGACTGTGGTAGACCGCGTAGCCCTGATCCAGGACAAACAGCTCCAGCATCAACTCACCCTCGCTATCAACGATCGCCAAGCTGAATGCCGGCTCACTTTCCGACAAGCTGCGTTGGTCATCCTCACTGGCGACACCTTCCACCTGCAGGCTCGCCAGCGCCAATAGCAGCGCCTGCAGTTCACGGTCGTCGGGCGCGCTACCTCCGCTGTTCAGCCAGCGATTGTCGCGTAACTCAACCCGGAAATCGGCGTGAGCGATCGACGACGGATTGCCGATCTGCAGCAGCCGGCGGTCCAGCCACTGCGAGGGTTCAGTGGGTGCGTCAAACACGTTGAACTCGATACTGTAGATGGCTTCTTCGGTGTCGTTGCGGGCATGCACCTGCCGGAATCCGGGCGACGTGCCCAGGTAAATCGTGCCCAGCAATTCACTGTCGCCAACCAGGGTGATGCGGCGGCGGAAGTGATACCCCGCTACCTGGAAGCGCTGCCTGGCCGCGACCGTGTCGGCGACGGGCCAGCCATGATCCTGGCGTGTGATGGCGGCGATCAGCGCTTCCACCTTGTCGCTGTCCGCGGGCATGTTGTCCAGGTCGGGCAGGCGCCAGCGGCCGTTGTCGAGGGTGATCACAAGCTCGCGATCGCGATCATCGTCGATCTGGATTTCCTCGATGTAGGATCCGGTGAAGCGCACCAGCGGCGCCCGCGCGGCGTTGTCCTGCATCATATCTGGCGGTCGATAGACCAGGGCCAGCAATCCCAACTGGACCAGCAGTAGGGCGGCAAGCAGGAGTATGTTGCGTTTCACAGCGCAAGCTCCCGCTGGAAGCTTCGCCGACGCAGTACCGTTCGCAACCAGTGCAGCCCGGCGAGGATCAGCAGCCAGAGTAGCGCCAGGCCGTAGTTAAGGTATTCCAGCACGGCCTGTGCATCGGCCTCCATGGGGGGCAGCGTGCGATTGAAATGGCCGCGGGAGCGAATCTGCAACAGAGATTCATCCTGCAGCGACCAGTCCACCGTATTCATGAACAATTCCAGCGGGCCGAGGTACTGCGTGCCCGCTGCCGCTACCAGCGCATTCAGGATCTGGTCATCCATAAAATCGTTGGACGCGAATACCACCAGCCTGGCGGACTCAGGTGAGCGCGAGATGACGCTGGTGAACTCGTTGTCGGAGCTTTGCTCTGGGTTGGACAGACCAGGTTTCCCACGGGTGCGGAACCAGCTCTCGAAGCGGCCCTGTACAACCACCGCGATTTCCTCTGACTGCTGCCTGCCCTCAGGCTGGAAGCTGCTTGTTCCGGAGGCGTCTACCTTTGGCATCACGTCGAGGGCGCTGGAGCGCCATGAATCCGGTGAGCTCCGCAGCAGGTTGGTCACCCTCAGTCCTCGACTCCGATCAGCGGTGATCGGCGAGGCCCAGGCCATGGTGAGCTGCGGCAGGCTGGCGGTAATCGGGTGATCAACGTTCAGCCCCGGCGGCCGCAGGTCGATGAAATAGGGATAATCGAGCATTTGTACATCCCTGAACTCATAGTCGCCCACCTGCCGTGTTACCGGTACCGGGAAGGGCGCGTTCAGCGTGTCCAGTACCAGGGCATCCTCGATCGCCAATCCATAGGCGCCCAACCAGTCGCTGAGGCCGCTGTTCCAGGGCTGCAGCTGTAGCTGCCCGCCGGAGAGTTCGGCGGTGAACGGGGAGGTCGCAAGAATGACCGTGCCGCCACGCATCAGGAATTGATCAATCGCAAACAGCGAGGCCTCGTCCAGTGACTGGGGCGCGACGACCGCGAGAATATCCGCCGTGGGGTCGACCTCTCCGTCGCCCAGCTGCTCCATGCGAATGCTGTAATCCCGCGCGACCATGCGCTCAAGATTGGTGAACGTGGGTGCACCCAGCTTAAAGCGCGCCATCTGTTCGTTAACGGCGGGCACGGCCAGTGCAACGGTTTTGGTGAAGCCGCGGGAGAAGCGTTTCAGGCCGGCATCCAACACAGTGCGAAACTGAGCCGGATCGAAATTGTCGGTGGGTAGCTGAACGACCTGCCGCGCATCGGAGAGGGTGAGGTAAAAATAAAACTCCCGCTCGTCGTTCAGAGTGGCGACCATGGGTTGGAAACCCCACTCATCGGCAATCTGTCGCGCGACCTCACCGTCACCCGCCTCGGGTTCAACAAAACGATAGCGAAACAGGCCGTCGGCCTCGCTGGCTATCTCGCCAAGCTCCGCGCTGATGGCATCCTTGTAACTGAGCAGCAGGTCGGGCAACAGCGCTTCGTTTGACACATAGGCGGTTAGTTCGATGGTGCCATCGATACCATCGAACAGGTTGCCGCCGGCCTGGTAGGCCTGCAGTGCATCTCGAATGGCGCGGGTCACGTCATACTCGGGGTTACGCAACATCACGTCGGCGTTGCCGTCCGACGCTGTGCGAACTTCTATCAGGTCAGCGAATCCGAGTGTTTCGGTCTCACCCCCGTAACTCACCAGCACATTGAAGTAGGCGTTGACGAGGGCCGACTGGTAGCGATCGGCGACCTGGAAAGGCACAGAGTAGATGCCGTGGACTTCGTTTGCCTCCTGCTCCAGGGCGGGGTCACTGGCGGGATCGACAATTTCAACCCGGACAGTATCGCCAGCGGCAACCGCATATTCCTGCAGCAGGTCTCGTAATTGGGGTACCAGTGGTGCCAGCAACGGGTGGGTTTTGGCGCTGAAATAGCCGCGTATCAGCAGCGGTTCCTGTAGTTCTCCCAGCAGCTCCCTGGTGGGGCGTGATATCGAGTAGAGTTGTCCTTCGGTGACGTCCACGCGCAATTTACCCAGCGGTGCCAGCCAGAGATTGGCCACCAGTAGATTTGCCAGCACCAGCAAGGTGGCGATACGCCAGCTGCGATGCCGCTGGCTGCGGCCACGGGCCCAGCGCTCTCTTTCCAACGCATACACATTGAGGGTCAGGAAGCCGATGGTGAGGCTCAGGTAATAGCAAAGGTCACGCAGGTCGATGACACCGCGAGTGATGCTGTCAAAGCGCGAACCGGTACCGAGCAGGCGCATTGTTTCGCCGGTGTAGTCACTGAAGAAACCGGTCAACAGCGGGCTTCCTAGCAGGTACAGCAGCCCGCCCAGGGCAACGCTTATCATCAGGCTGACGATGGGGTTGTCGGTGCGCGCTGACACGAAAAGCCCCAGGGCGATATAACAGGCGCCCAGTAATGCGCTCGCCAGGTAGCCTGACACGACGGGTCCCCAGTCAAGGTCGGCTATCAGCGCCACGGTCACTGGCAGTGGCAGCGTGCTGGCCAATGCCAGTAGTAGCAGGCTCAGGCAGGCGCGGAACTTACCGAGCACGAATCGCCACAGGCTGACCGGCTGGGTCAGTACGTGCTCGAGGGTGCCGGTGCGGCGTTCCTCGCTCCACATGCGCATGGTCAGGGCCGCACACAGAAACACCAGCAGCAGGGGCATCCATTCAAACAGCGGGCGCACGTCGGCCACGTTGCGCGCAAAAAACGACTCAATCCAGAAAAACACGAACAGGCTGACACCCGCAAAAGCCGCCAGGAACAGCCAGGCCACCGGCGAGCTAAAGAACAGCCGTACTTCCTTTTGCGCGACGCGGCGGGCAATGGAGTTAGTCGCCACTGTCATTCTCCAGCGTCACGTCCCGAAAGACGCTCTCAAGATCGCGTTCCAGCGGCTCCAGCATGTACAGCCTGGCGCCAGCGCTGACCACTGCCTGGCCGATATTAGCGGCAGCTGTATCGGCGTCAGCGCTGTCATGAAGCGACAGCTCGAACTCGCACTGGCCTTCCTTGCAGTCCCTGCGACTTACCTCGCTGACCTGTGGCAGTTGCCGCAGATAGTCGGGCAGGGCGTCCACGCTGTTACAGGTTCGCAGTAGCAGGCTGCCACTGCGGCGCAGGTTCTCCAGGCGTTCGTCCAGCACCAGTCGCCCGTTGTTCAGCACCAGCACGCGATCGCAGACGGCCTCTACCTCCTGCAATATGTGCGTTGAAAGAATCACCGTTGCCTGACGGGCATAGCGCTGAATCAGTTTGCGCATATGCTCGGTCTGCCAGGGGTCAAGGCCGTTGGTCGGCTCGTCCAGAATCAGCAGTCGAGGCTGTCCGAGAAGGGCTTGCGCCACGCCGACGCGTTGTTTCAGGCCGCGGGAAAGTCGGTTGATGGGATTGAGAGCACGCTTGCCCAGGTCGGTCGAGAGCAGCACCTCGCGCACGGCCTTGGCCCGTTTTTTACGCTCGATACCCTTCAGTGTCGCCGCGTACTCCAGGTATTCAGCAACTGGCATTTCCGGGTAAACCGGCAGATTCTCCGGCAGGTAGCCCAGGGTTTTCTGGATCTCACGTGCGCTCTCGGCCATGTTGGTGCCGGCAATCGAGATACTGCCGCCCCCGGGCTCGAGGTAACCGCTGAGCATTTTCATGATGGTGGATTTGCCAGCGCCATTGTGTCCGAGCAAGCCAACGATCTCGTTATTGGCTATTGAGAATGACACATTGCCTACGGCGCGCGTGCGGCCGTAGTACCGAGTCAGTGACTGAACATCGATCATTGTGATGGTCGCGAGTGTCGCTCGGCCTTACGGGAAAAACAGTAGCTTAACAACAAACGCTATCAGGACAAGATTAAGCACCCAGCGAATCCATTGTTCGCCGCGCGTGACGGTGAAGTGTGCGCCCAGGTAACCGCCGATGGCATTGCCCAGGGCCAGTGCCGCCCCCACGGCCCAGAGGATTCCCACTTCGCTGGCGTAGACCCAAAGCGCAGCAAGCGTGTAGACCGCCACGATAAACACCTTGTGCATATTGGTTCGGACAAGGTCCAGGCCCATCACCCGGTTGAGCACCGGCATGATGATAAAACCCACGCCGATCTGGATGAATCCACCCCACAGGCCCACCCCGACCATGGCGATATGCCCGCGCATCAATTGGCGACGGCTCGGCTCAGCACCCGCGCTGGCGTCGCCGCCGTGCTTGCTGAAATGCATCACCAGCATGACGCCAATCATGATCACGGCCAGAATCCGGTTGAACCACACGCCTTCCAGTTGCGTGCCTATCATGGCGCCGGCAACTGCACCCGGTACGGCACAGGCCGCCAGGCTCAGTGAGAGCTTGAAGTCGGCGAAGCCGCGTCGAAAGAAGGCAGTGATCGCAGACAGGTTCTGGGCAAGGATGGCCACCCGGTTGGTGCCGTTGGCTACCGGGCCGGGAACACCCATGAACACCATCACTGGCACGGTCAGCAGTGAGCCACCGCCGGCCATGACATTGAGGAAGCCGGCAACGACCCCGACGCTGGTCAGCAGCGCGGCCTGCCACAGGGAAAGATCCAATTCAGTCGTCCTGCCAGGGCTCGCGCATGGTCACGAATTCTTCCGCGGCGGTCGGGTGAATACCAATGGTTGTATCAAATACCGCCTTGGTAGCGCCAGCTCGCATGGCAATGGCCAGTCCCTGCATGATCTCGCCAGCGTCCGGCCCCACCATATGTGCTCCCACCACGCGATCGCTGGCGGTATCGACAATCAGCTTCATGAAGGTCTTCTCGTCGCGACCGCTAATGGTGTGCTTCATCGGGCGGAAGGTCGACTTAAACAGGGTGATTTTGCCGAAACGCGCCTGGGCCTCCTCCTCGGTGAATCCCACCGTGCCGATGTTTGGTTGGCAGAACACGGCGGTTGGGATGAAGTCGTAATCCACCGGTGACGCACTGTCGCGGTAAACCCGGCGGGCGAAGGCCATGCCTTCAGCCAGGGCGACGGGGGTTAGCTCCATACCGCCGGTGATGTCTCCCAGCGCGTAAATCCCGGGTTCGGAGGTCTGGAATTCGTGATCGACCACAATGGTGCCTGCATCGCTCAGCACGACATTGACGTTTTCCAGGCCCAGGCCATCCAGGTGCGGACGGCGGCCGGTGGCATACAGCACTGCATCTGCTGGCACGGTTTGACCGTCGGTCAGCGTTACCAGCAGGCCGTCGGGGGTGCTGGCGATAGACTCAACATTCACCTCGAAGCGAAGGTCGACCCCGGTCTTGCGAATTTCCTGAGCGGCGTGCGCGCGAATGTCGGCGTCGAAGCCCCTGAGGAACAGCGGCCCGCGGTAAAGCTGCGTTACCTGGGAACCCAGGCCGTTAAAAATGCCGGCGAACTCCACTGCGATGTAGCCGCCTCCGACAACGACCAGGCGTTCGGGAAAGTTTTCGAGGTCAAATACTTCATTGGAGGTAATCGCATACTCGCTGCCGGGGAAGTCGGGTACATAGGGCCAGGTGCCGGTCGCGATGAGAATCCGCTCTGTGGTGTAGTGCCTGTCGCTTACCGCCACGGTGTTGGCGTCTACAAGGCGCGCGCGCCCGTCGATAACCTCTGCCTGCACGCCCTGCAGCAGGTTTTTGTAGATGGCGTTCAAACGCGAAATTTCGTTCTTCTTGTTGTCGCGCAGAGTGGGCCAATAGAAAGCGGGTTTGTCGCCTTGCCAACCAAACTCTCGGCCGTCCTCGTAGCCCTTGCCGTACTCCGAAGCATAGACGTACAGCTTTTTGGGCACGCAGCCAACATTGACGCAGGTGCCGCCCATATAGCGGTCTTCTGCGATGGCGACCCTGGCGCCAAAGCCCGATGCCATCCGTGCGGCGCGGACACCGCCCGAACCTGCCCCAATCACGAACAGGTCGTAATCCTTGTCACTCACTATCAGTCTCCCTGGTTGAATGCTCAGTCTAGCAGGACGATGCCGCGCGCCGTAATGCCCGTGGCCGCTCTCAGGATGCGCTATGCTAGGCGTCTCCTGTTGCAAGCCCAACACCGATGAAACGACTGATACTGGGACTCCTGCTGATCGCACTGTTGGCCGCCGTTGCCCTGGGCTTCGGTTGGCGGCAACTGCACGCGGCAGCCGAGGTTGCCGTTGGCTATAGCGCCAAGCAACTTTGCTCGGGTGTCTTTGTCGCCGGAATGCCCGAAAAGTTCGTCATCGATACCGATATTCATCCGCGCATGGCCATCCTGGGTCCCGCCCTGCCGTTGTTGCGCCTGTCGGTAGACGAATCGTCGAGTCAGGCATCTGCCTCCCTGTTAATGGCCAATGCGGTAGCGACGGTGAGCGGTCACCGTGGTTGTATGCTCAATGCGCTTCGGCCCCAGCCTGCTGCGTTTAACCCGGTCATTACCGCCGGGCCCGCCCCGCTGGCCGAGCCCGAATTGCTGCAGCCGGCGCTCGATGCGGCCTTTGGCGAGCCAGAAGGCGGCGGCCGGAATACCCTCGCGGTGGTGATTGCCCGCCGCGGCGAGATTCTTGCGGAGCGTTATCGGGCGCCGGCGGGTCCAGACACGCCTTTGCAGGGCTGGTCGATGAACAAGAGCCTGACCACAACCTGGGTGGGGATGCAGGTGGCGCGAGGTCGCCTAACCCTGGCACTGCCAGTACGCCAGGCCTTGTCTGGTTACGGGGCGCCGGCAGCCCTGCTGGCCAAGATTGAACCCGAGTTGACCCTCGGTCACCTGCTGCAAATGGAAAGCGGCTTCGACTTCCAGGAAACCTACTCTCCGGGTCACGACGCTACCCGCATGCTGTATAGCAGCGCCGTGATGTGGCCTAGCGCCCCCGCGACTGGTCACGCCTACCCGCCGGGCACTCATTTCAGTTACTCCAGCGGTGACACCAACCTGGCCGCCTACCTCTGGCAAAAGAGCCTGGATGGCGAGCCCTATCCCCAGTGGCTGGCGCAACAGTTCGCCAAACCCCTGGGCCTGGAAGCGCTGGTAGCCGAGGCGGATGCCTCCGGGATTCAGGTGGGGTCAAGCTATGCCTACATGACAGCCCGCGACTGGCAGCGAGTGGGTCAGCTTTGGCTTGATGCCTGGCATGACCGCAGTGATCTGCTACCCGAGGGATGGCAGCAACAGAGCGCCGAGTCGAGGCCTTCTGACGACCGCGGCCGCTATGGGCGCGGTTTCTGGCTGAATACCGATGAGGTAAGTTTCCCCGGCTTGCCGGAAAACCTGTTTTTCGCCTCGGGTAATGCGGGACAGTCTGTCGTGGTGCTACCGGACCAGGAGCTGGTGGTGGTGCGCCTGGCCTTTACTGACACCGGTGTCGACACTGGCTTGCACCAACTGCTGCTTGATGTTGCCCGGGCCCTCGAGGCCCTTGATGGCTGACATGCATGTCAGTGGCCTCGCTATTTACCCTGTCAAATCCTGCGCCGGAATCGTGTGTTGGCAGGCTACCGCCGGCGCGAGGGTCAGATCTACTTCGGGCAAAATCTGCTGTACGCAGAACAGGGAAAAATCCCTGGGCGAGCCGGTAGAAGTGCTGGCCTGACTATCACGATTTTTCTTCGAATCGCCTACAATAGTGCCTCTTTCAAACTCACTAATAAGCGTCGACGGCCCAGCCGCGGCCACTGAAAGGTAGTACCCCATGGTAGAAACATTCAAAACCAAGTTCTTGGCACTGGTTGCACTGGTCTGTCTGTACAGCGCCTCGCTTCAGGCCGAGGAAACCGCAATGCTGGACCAGATCGAACTCAAGAACGGATCCACGCTGATAGGCACGGTGACTGGCTACGCCGATGGTGCCGTTTCCCTCGAAACTGATTTCGCGGGCACCGTAACCGTCTCGCAGGACCAGATTGTCAGCCTGCGCAGCAGTGAGCCGGTGGTCATGCAACTCGCCGACGGCACGGTGCTGGAATCGCAGCCGCTGCTGGTCGAGAACGAGCAACTAGTAGTGACCGGCACGGTACCTGGCACCACCTTCAGCCTGGGCGACCTGTCCAAGACCAACCCGGAGCCCTGGGAGCTGGGTAATGGCTACAACTGGACCGGGCTGGTGAACTTTGCCTGGTCAATAGAGCGCGGTAACTCCGATACCGATGAACTCGACTATAAGCTGGATACGAGGTGGCAGGGTAAAGACGATCGCTACACCGCGCGCCTCAATGGCGAAGTCGATGAGACCAACGACCAGAAGAACGCCGACAACTGGAATGTCATCGGCAAGTACGACCGCTTCCTGGACGACCGCTGGTACTGGGGCTGGCTGGCCGCCGCAGAACAGGACGAATTTGCTGACATTGACCTGCGTTATTACACCGGCCCCTATGCCGGACGCCACTTCTTTACCGAATCTATTTTCGATTTGGAAGCTGAACTGGGCCTTGTGTACGTGAACGAGGACTTCATCACTGCCGAGGACCAGGAATACCCTGGTGCGAACTGGAACGTACACATCAAATCCAACTACCTCGGTGGTGCTTCACGCCTCTACTTGGACCATATTGGCATCTGGAACCTGGACGAGACCGAGGACATTATCCTGAACACCACCTTTGGCCTCGCCTTTCCTCTGTTGTTCGGTCTGGAAGGCGCCGCTGAAGTGCTCCTGGAGTACGACTCTGGCGCCGTCGAAGGTGTTGAAGAACTGGATGAAACCTACAAGTTCCGGATTGGCTACACCTGGTAATTCCCTGGCGGTCAGTTGCCTGCACGCCTGACCGCAACCGCCATCTGCTCGAGCAACGGGCCGGTCTCTTCAAGAGACAGGCAGGCATCCGTAATACTCTGTCCGTAAGTCATGGCAGCCGGCGCCGCCAGAGGCTGGTTGCCGCTGACCAGATGGCTTTCCAGCATGACGCCACGCAGGGCGGCTTGCCCCTGATCTAACTGATCGCACAAATCTGCCACTACCAGCGCCTGGCGCGCCGGGTCTTTCTCGCTGTTGCCATGACTGGCGTCGACGATCAGCGAGGCCGGCAGTTGATTGTCAGCCAGTGCAGTTGCCGCTTTCTGAAGGTCTTCAGCGCCGTAGTTGGGGCCGCTATCCCGGCCACCACGCAAGATAAGATAGCAATGAGGGTTGCCTGCTGAGTGCAGTACTGCAGGTGTGCCCTCCTTGGTGATGGAAGGAAACCAATGGTTGTGGCTGGCCGAGCGAATCGCATCAATGGCCACCGAGATGTCGCCATTGGTGCCATTTTTGAATCCCACCGGCATGGAGAGACCACTGGCCAGCTCACGGTGAATCTGGCTCTCGACAGTTCGCGCGCCAATGGCGCCAAAACTCACCAGGTCGGCGTAGTATTGTCCGAAGGTGGTGTCGAGAAATTCAGTCGCCGCGGGGAGACCAATGCCCGCAACGTCCAGCAGGGCCTGCCGGGCCAGGTGCAGCCCCTTGTTGATACGAAAGCTGCCATCGAGGTCGGGGTCGTTGATCAGCCCCTTCCAGCCCACCACGGTGCGGGGTTTTTCGAAGTAGACGCGCAGCACCGGAAAGATTGCATCTGAGAGGGGCTCGCAGGTGGCTTTCAGCCGGTGCGCATAGTCCAGCAGCGCGTCGGGGTCGTGCACCGAGCAGGGTCCGGTGATAACCAGCAGGCGCGGGTCGCTACCTGCGAGAATGGCCTCAATGGTTTTCCGCTGCAGGGCAACCTGTGCCGCCAGTGCTTCGGACAGTGGCAGTTCCTCGGCCAGCACCCAGGGTGTGATGAGGGGTCTGGCCTGATGAATGCGAAGATCGTCGGTGGGCCGGGTCATGGGCTTTCTGCGTCTAGTTGGCTGGGCGGGGATTGTGGCCCAGCAGATCACCACCCGCAACTTCGCCCGCTGCCGCCCGGCGCGCTTTCAGCGAAGCCTGAATGCCCTCGATTCGATCCCTGCGCACGTCGATTTTTATCGCCATCCAGATCGCGAAGCTGAGAGTGGGTAAGACCCCGATACCGGCAGCGATGATCAGGCCCTGGACAACGTCGCGGCCAACATCGCCCGGCTGCGCGCCAGAGGGCAATCCCACAACATCGAGCGCAATGCCGGCGTAGGCCGGGCCGAATACGGTGGCGAGCTTGGCGATAAAATTAAGTGCCGAGTAAAAGCCGCCCTCCTGGCGCAGGCCTGTTTCCAGCTCATGCTCATCAGCGATGTCTGCGATGATCGACTGTGTGTTGACGGAGCGGAGCATGAAGAAATACATGAAAACCAGCATAAACAGGAAGTTGAGAGAGAATACGATTGCGGTGCCGTTGGCGGGAATCATGTCCATCAGCTTCAGGGGATAGAGCCAGAAGCAGTTGATCAGCAGGCCGATTAGCGCCAGGCGCAATTGCTGGCATTTATGTAGCCGGCGCCCCAACACGGGGATGCTGGCCAAAACCATGAACACTGCGATCAGGCTGGGCGCCGCCAGCACGATGGACACTTTCGCTGCGCTGAATTCCCAGACATAAGTCCACAGCAGCATGTTCAGCGTGGACAGCACGCCGTAGGCCATCATGATGCCCACTTCGTAGCCCAGCAGCAGGCGAAAGCTGCGATTTTTGAAGGTGCGAGCCAGGTCCTGACCCAGTTCCACCAGGCTGGCAGTGGGTGGCAGCATGCCGCTTGTCGGCGCGGGGATGGCGAACTGCCGCGTCCCCAGGCAGGAAACCGTACCCAGCACCCAGATCACGCCGCAGGAGAGCGCCCCGTAATAGGGGTAGTTGTCGGCGACAAAACGGCCGTCAATGTCGCCGTCCGCCGCGAATATCAGCAATAACGCGGAGGCGGGCAGCAGCACGGCGGTGAGGAATATGAAGGCCATTCGGCTACCAAGCACCTCGCTGCGATGCTGGTAGCCTTCTGTCAGATCTGCCGACAGGGCGAGATGCGGAATGGAAAAGGTGGTGATGAAGGTTCGCACCCACAATGACCAGAATAGCAACCAGCCTCCCAGTAACCACTGACTGTCGATGGCGGCGTCGGGCGGCGAGAACAGCCCGACAAAGCCCAGTCCCAGGGGCAGAACGCTGGCGACCATGAACGGGTGGCGGCGACCGAAGCGGCTGCGATGCCGATCTGATAGCACGCCCACCAGCGGGTCGGAAATGGCATCCCAGATCAGGCTGATTGCAATGATGACACCGGTGACGCTACCACTGAGTCCCAGCACCTGGGTGTAAAACAGTAGTACGAACATCATGTAGGCCGCTTCTTTGACGGCGTAGACGCCGCCGCCCGCGCCGTATAGCAGCCTGGTTTTGCGCGCAATCATTATTATTTTGCCTCTGGCATGCGGGGCAGTCTGGCCCCGGTTCTTATGGCTGTAAAGTCGGTAGTCTGTCCTGTCCAGCTTAATGCAGTCTGAATACCGTTATCTGTCTTGCTCGCACAGAGCAGGGCCGTATGCTGATCGGTCAGTTCTATACAAGGTGACTGCCAATGCCAGAGGGTCCCGAAATTCGGCGGGCCGCCGACAGAATTGCCCGCGTACTGGAAGGGCAGGAAGTCGAATCCATCAGTTTCGGGCTGTCACGCCTGAAGCGCTATGGCAGGCGTCTTCGCGGCGCCCGTGTACTGGAGGTGGAGACGCGCGGGAAAGCAATGCTGACGCATTTTGACAATGGGTTGTCGATCTACTCCCACAACCAGCTGTATGGCGTTTGGTCGGTGGTCAAGCGGGGAGAGCTGCCCAATAGCAAACGCTCGCTGCGTTTGGCCCTGCACACAGCCACCCACAGTGCGTTGCTGTATAGCGCATCCGACATCAGTGTCTGGCCCACGGAGGAGTTGCCGCAGCACCCCTTCCTCGCTCGGATAGGCCCCGATATTCTCAATGCCGCACTGGACTGGCGACAGGTTGCGCAGCGGCTGCACATGGGCGCTTTCCGAGGCAGGCGGCTGTCTGCGATTTATCTGGACCAGGGCTTTCTGGCCGGGATAGGAAACTACCTGCGCACCGAGATATTGTTCGACGCCGCAATACATCCCGACTGGCGTCCCGCTGACCTCACCCGGGGCGAGACTGGCCGCCTGGCGCGAAGTACGCTCGCCATCAGCCGCCACAGCTACGAAACCGGCGGCATTACCCTGCCCAAACGCTTAGCAAGCAGGCTTGAGAAGGACGGATTACCCCGGGAACAGCGTCGTTTTTATGCGTTTGGGCGCACCCACCACCCCTGTTTCCGCTGTGGTTCGGAGATTCAGCGCCGGGAAATGAACAGCCGCCGCATATACTGGTGTCCTTCTTGTCAGGAAGCGCCCTAATGTCCCCTGTGTTTTACCCTGGATCTGTGCCGTGAACCCCGGACCCCGGGATCTCTGGTTCCTGCCCCTGGGCGGCTGCGGCGAGATCGGCATGAACCTGAATTTATTCGGTCACGACGGCGCGTGGCTGATGGTGGATTGTGGTATCACCTTTGAGCGTATTGGCGATGCCGACACGCGCATCCAGATGCCGGACCCGGCGTTTATCAGCAGTCGCAAGGATCGCCTGCTGGGACTGGTGGCCACTCACGCTCACGAGGACCATATCGGCGCTATCCCGCACCTGTGGCCTCAGCTGCGCTGTCCCATCTATACCACCGCGTTCACGGCTGCGGTGCTGCGCAGCAAAGCCATCAGTCGGTCGGTGGAGACCCCCGGCCCGATAGTGGAAGTGTCGCCCGGCACGCAGCAGCAGTTGGGCCCCTTCACGCTGCACTGGCTGCCGATTACCCATTCCACCCCCGATACCTGTGCGCTGCACATCACCACCCCGGCCGGCTCGGTCCTGCATACGGCAGACTGGAAACTGGATGCAGAGCCCGTGGTGGGACCCGCTTTCAATAAAGACCTGTTTCGAGATGCCGGCCGTGCCGGGATCGATGCGGTGATCTGCGACAGTACCAATGCCCCCGTCGCGGGATTTACTCCCACGGAAGGAGAGGTGGCCAGAGGGCTGCAGGAGTTGATCTGCGAGCGAAAGGGGAGGGTTGTGGTTGCCTGCTTTGCCAGCAGTATTGCCCGTATGCAAACCACCGCCCGAGTGGCCGTGGAATCGGGGCGCTACCTCGGCCTGCTGGGCCGATCCCTGCATACCATGGCATGCTGTGCTCGCGGCGTTGGCCTGCTTGACGAGACCTTCGACACCATCAATGCCAGCGACCTCGGTTATTTACCGCCCGAGGAAGTGCTGGTGCTGGCCACCGGTAGCCAGGGAGAGCCCGGGGCGGCACTGCACAGGCTTGCTGCCGACACCCATCCCTCGCTCGCTCTCGAACGCGGTGACACGGTGGTGTTCAGTGCCCGCACCATCCCGGGTAATGAGGCGTCTGTGCGCAAGCTGCAGGCAGCTTTCACTGCGCGCGGTATCGAGGTTATCCACGGAGACGACTATCCCGGCGTAATTCACGCTTCTGGCCATCCCTGCGCCGGGGAGCTTGCGGCTATGTACCGATGGCTGCAGGCGCCCGTTGCGGTGCCCGTTCACGGGGAGCCTCGGCATATGGCTGCCAATGCTGACATTGCCCGGGCGGCGGGCGTCAATTTGTCGCTGACGGGGGAGAACGGCGACCTTTTCTACCTGGCCCCGGAACCCGGTATTCGACGCCGTGCCGCGGAGGTTGGCAGGCTAGAGATAGGCTCAGACGGCAGTTTGCACCCGGCCCTTTGATGCGCAGTGCGGATCATCGATGGTAAACTGACGCCAGCCCGCGCGAGATCTCCCTGTAATGACGCTACTGTTGAGAATTGCAGTCTTTGCCGCCGCGCTTTTTGCGCCACAGGCACTCGCTGACGTTCAACCATTCCATCCCTATTTGAATTCAGAAAAAAAACACCTGCTACTGCTGGGCTACACCTGGCAGAAGGCAGACGTAGAGGTTAGCGCACAGCGGGACCCCTTTTCGGAAGTGTCGCTTGACCTCGACGACCTGGGTACAGATGACACCTACAACAGCTGGCTGTTGGAATACCGCTATCGAATCAATGAAAACTGGGGGTTGGTGGCCGGAGCCTTTACCTTCGAGGTAGACGGGAATCGTACTGCCCAGAGAGATTTCAACTTTGACGGCAAAGAATTCGAGGCCGGTGTGGCGCTGGATACATCGCTCGATGTCGATACTTACATAGTCGATGTAATGTACACCGCCTATCGGTCAGATCGGTCGGAAGTATTGGTGGGCGGTGGTCTGCATATGTTCGATTTCAATGCTGAGGTGACGGGTAGGGCCTTCGTGGACGAACTGGAGGGTTCTCTTACGAACGCCAGCGACGATATCCTGGCTCCGCTACCGAATCTTCGGGCTCAAGGCTTCTACGCTTTCACCCCGCGACTGGCGGGTGCAGCCACGCTCGGATGGCTCAGCGCCAGTGTCGGCGATTTCGATGGTGATTTCTTGTTTCTTCACGCGCGCCTTTTTTACCGTTTCCAGGGCGGTTTTGGTGTGTCGGCGGGCTATCAAATCACCGACATTGACCTTGAGCAGGATAAATCCAACGGCAAGAACGAGTACAACATCGCCTTTGACGGGCCCACCGTGCAACTGAGCTACGCATTCTAGATCGGGGTTTGATTGCACCACGAAAAAGGGGGCTGAGGCCCCCTTTCTTGTTGTGTTGTCGTCAGCTTAGCTGCGACTGCCCTTGATCAGGCTGCGGAACCAGTCCGCCAGTGTTTCGTGTTTGAAGTCAGTGAACTCGCCGGCGTCCATGAACATGCCATGCTCGTCGCAGACTTCGTACCAGATGTGCGGCTGATCGGGGTCAGAGGTTTTCTCCATGTCCTTGCCGCAGCGGGGGCAGGCAATGTCTTCAACAGCGTCCCACTTTTTGCCTTCTTCAGAGCTGCCCAGGTCCAGGGCATCGCCCATCCACTGGTTCTTTAGCGCTTCTGCTTCACCGGTATCAAACCACAGGCCCTGGCAGTTGGTGCAGCGGTCGATAGTGACCTGGCCATAGGTGACTTCTTCCATTCCGTGGCCACATTTCGAACACTGAATGCTGTGTACATCGGCATTGAATTCCATTGTTATCATCCGCAGGTTGAGTGGAATTCGCCCATTATAGTCACTGTGACGTATTGAGCCAGCCGAAAAGTGTCCTCTCAGCCCTGGCGCTGCGACTTCGTTACAATTACCAGCGGGCCATTTTTCAGCTACGTTTAATGTTCCTGAAGCAGACTGCGCGGCCTTCCGGGATCGACTCCGGTAAAACGCCGTGCCCCACGTGAGGAGGTGATCATGCAACACCCTGACAACTTGAGTAAAAGCCTGATAGCAGCCCTGCTGTTGTTGCTCTCCCTGCCCGTCGCGGCAGAGGACGGGCAGGCGGCGTATGCCACCTGTGTGGCCTGCCACGGCACCAGCGCAGAGGGCAATGCCGCACTGAAAGCGCCTCGGTTGAATCACCTGTCGCAGATGTATCTCTCTGAGCAGCTGACGAAGTTCAAAACCGGGGTGCGCGGCGGTGCCGACAGCAGCGCAACCGCGAAGCAGATGGCCCCCATGGCCGCAACGTTGGCCGACGATGCAGCCATCGCCGCCGTGTCTGAGCACATTGTGGGCCTTGTCAGCGTGGTGTCCCCTGCCACCGTTGAGGGCGACACAACCCTAGGAGGGGATTACTACAACCAGTTCTGCGGTGCCTGCCACGGCGCCGCGGCTGAGGGCAATCCCGCTTTGAATTCGCCTCGACTGACCGGTTCGGACGATTGGTACCTTGCCGAACAAATTCGTGCCTTCCGTACAGGTGAGCGCGGCGCTCACCCGGATGATCGCACCGGTAAGCAGATGCGTGCGATGGCGATGGTGCTCCCCAGCGACCAGGCCGTCGCCGATGTCGTGGCCTTTATACGGAGCATTTCCGAGTAAACACATGATGCGCTCGTTCTCACTGGCCCTGTTGCTGATACTGATTTCGACCCTCGCGGTCGCGGGCGAGACAGTGGTGCTGCGCGAAGACTGTCCGCCGGGCTTTGAGCTGACCCGTGGGCACTGCGAACTTCGTACCCTGTACCAGCTGTATGAGTCGCTGCAGAGTGCCGGTGTTGGCGGCCTGAAAACCGGTCTGCCGGAACATCGCGACGGGTTTTCGCCGCGAGAGACCGACCTGGGCCGCTACCTGTTCTTTGATCCGGTGCTGTCTGCTGACGGCAGCCTGTCCTGTGCCAGCTGTCACGACCCGAATCGCGGCTTCGCCGATGGTATGGGCCGCAGTATCGGCATCACCGGTGCACCCGTGAAGCGTTCAGCGCCCACCCTGTGGAACGTCGCATTCCTCAACAGTTTTTTCTGGGACGGTCGCGCCGCCAGCCTGGAGGAGCAAATGCTGGGCCGGTTGTATGACCCGATGGAGATGGGCAATACACCCGAACAGCTACTGGCTTCTTTGAACGATATTCCCGCCTACCGGGCCCTGTTCGCACAGGCCTTCCCAGCGGAATTCACGAACGCTGCAGCGGATATTCAGTTGCACCAGATCTACCGCGCACTGACCGCTTTCCAGGTGTCCCTGGTGTCGCTGAACAGCCGTTACGACCAGTATGCCCATGGTTACGCCGAGGCACTGACCGAGAATGAGAAAGAGGGTCTGAACATCTTTCGATCCTTTGTTGCCCGCTGCGCCGAGTGCCACACACCGCCGCTGTTTACAAACCAACAGATTGCTGTGATCGGCACGCCAGAACCGGAGGGTCTGCCCTTCGATCCCGGTGCCGAGGTTCCCCTAAACGAGCCGACGCAACGGGGTGGGTTTAAAGTGCCCAGCCTGAGGAATATCGAACTGACTGCGCCTTATATGCATTCGGGTCGATTCGAAACGCTACGCGATGCGGCTGAGTTCTACACCAAGGGGCGCGGTCATGCGGTTCCCGAGGGCGAAGATTTAATGATCCACTGGCACGTCTGGGAACCCAATCTCACCGACGATGAGCTGGATCGCCTGGTGGACTTCATGAAGACCCTGACTGACGAAAGTTTCAAACCAAAAATGCCGGAGAATTTGCCCTCAGGGCTCACCCCGGCTCACAATACGCTCGCCGTTGCAGGCGACACCCGAATTGGGGGAGGACAACAATGAATAAGTTACTCATTACGGTTGGTGCCGTGGTGTTACTGGCGGGAGGATATTACTTCGGTCAGTCCAATCGCCCGGAACCTACCATCATCAAAGTGCCCGAGGCGCCCAAAGCGGAGTTCAGCTCCGAAGGTGCAGCCGAGGTGGCAGCCGCCGGATCCGCCACTGCGTCTATTCGCAGCCTTGAGACGCCGACCTCTGGCGAGGTCATCATCGTCAAGGACGGCGAGTCTATTCAGGAAGCCGTCAAGGCGGCCTCGCCCGGCGCGGTTATCAAGGTTATGCCCGGCACCTACAAGGAGACAGTTTACGTCGACAAGGACAACATCACCCTGTCCGGCGTGATCGAGGAGGGAAACTACCCGGTCATGGACGGAGAGGGCGTGCGCAATGACGCGGTGCTCTACTCCGGCAACGGTTTCACGGTCGAAAACCTGTACATCACCAAGTACAAGGGTAATGCGATCATGGGCCAGGCGGGTAACAACTACATTATTCGCAACAACATTATTGTCGACACCGGCGTGTATGGCATCTTCCCGCAGCTGGGCAAGAACGGCATCGTTTCCCACAACATTATTTCCGGCATCGAGGATGCCGCGATCTATGTGGGCATGTCTGACAATGTCGATGTGGTTTTCAACGAGGTCTACGGCAGTGTTGCCGGTATCGAGATCGAGAATAGCCGTAAAGCGCTGGTCGAAGGCAATTATGTCTATGACAACACCGGAGGAATCCTGGCGTTCATCACCCCGGGCCTGCCGATCAAGTCCTGCGGCGATGTCATCATCCGCAACAACTTCGTGGTCAATAACAATCACGAAAACTTTGCTATCCCGGGCTCATTGGTGTCCAACATTCCCTCCGGCACCGGCGTCCTGGTGATGGCCTGTGATGACGTGGTGGTCGAGGGCAATATTATTTCCGGCAATGACTCCGTCGGTATTACCTTCACCGATTTCACCCTGGCGTCCAACGCCGCGACTGATCCGGATTCGGATCCTTACCCGAACCGCCCGGTGATCCTGAACAACATCATGCAGAACAACGGCAACAACCCTGCACCGGTTGTTCGTGCCGCCCTGGCCGCCATGATGACCACCACCGGCCCGGACATCGTGGATACTGTTGGCCTGGATGATGGCTGTATCCTCAATCCGGAGCGCTTCCGTACTATTGGTCTTGGCAAGTACGGCGAGTGCGACTTCAGCACCACGATGAATGTAGCCAGCTACACCCTGCCCGAGCCTGTACCGCCGCGCTCCAAGGAGCACATGGAAACTGGCAAACTGGTGTACTACGGCGTTTGCGCCGGCTGTCACGCCTACAACTCTCGCATGATCGGACCGCCGACGCAGATCATCCAGGCTCTGTACATGGATAACCCTGAAGGCATCGCCGCCTTCGCAGCCAATCCGGATAAGAAGCGTCCTGACTACCCCGAGATGCCGCCCCAGGGCCACCTCGACGACGAAACCCTGATGGCCGCCGCTGAGTACATGCTGAAGATCAAGAAGTAAGGCCAGCCACTTCTGTAAAGGCCACCTCACGGTGGCCTTTTTTATGGGGGCAAACTTGTTCTAAAGTGGCCAGGGGGCGAAGCAATGAACTCGAGCGAGTTCAGGGCTTCCTCAGCAGATCGTCCGAGCGTGATTTCAGTTGCTCATGACTGTCCAGGTCAGCGAGCTGCGACAGTCGGTCGGTGGGGGCTTGAGGTGGTGTTTCCTTTTCAGGCGGCGGGTTTTTAGCCCTGGTCTCAGGCGTTTCATCCTTTTGCGGCTTGAACTGCCAGAGCACGAAAAGCAGGGCGCCGTAGACGATGATGATCTTGCCGATGAGCGCGTAGACGACAGTACCGGGGTGTTCGCGAGCCAGGTAATCGGCTACGTCCTGATATAACAGTGAGGTCACCCCGGCGAAGAGCAGCACGGCGATCACCCGGAAAAGTTTGTCCTTGTACTTCCCGAGAAAGAACAGGATCGAGGAATACTTGACCACCCGGAACAGCGACATTCTCAGATGCCTATGTTGATGCCCAGCAGCAGGGCGGCAATACCAAAGCCTTTCCAGCCTATACCCGACCAGATTTCTTTTTCCTTCTCGGCGACCAGGTACTCGAGTTCCTCTTCACCGTAATCGGCTTCCACCCGACCCGCGTGAATAATGTCCTGGCGAACTTTGGCGATGGCGCGCTCACGCAAGCGCTGGCGAACAGCTCTTGGTGCGCGGATCTTTGATTTGCCTGGTTCACTCATGATCGATGCCCGAATGCGTATGTGGAAAGAATAGGCGCTGGGCGCGATCAGCACCAGCTTGCTTCACCCTCGGGTCTGTTGATCAACTCTTCAACATTGGCGTGCAGGATGCGATAGCCCACGTTTCCGTAGAGCAGCTGTCTGCCGTCATTCAGTACCCAGGTGGGACTGCCGCGAACCCCGAGAGCCTCTGCGTCGCGCATGTCTGCACTCAGGCCGGCCAGAGCTTCGCCGCTGCGTACCGCTTCACGCAGTTCATCGGGGTTGATGCCACTGCTATCGGCCACAGACAGCAATACGTCCATATCGCTGATATCCCGAGCCTCACAGAAAAATGCACGCCGCAATGCCAGCGCCAGAGACTGTTCAGCAGAGGTTCCGGATACCTGTGACGCAGCCTTCAGCACCAGGTGGGCGGGCAGCGATGACCGAGGCCTTACCGCATCCCAGAGGTCACCGTGCAGTTCAGTGTGGAGATAGTCAGCGCCCGCCTGCTGCACGTGCTCTGCAAAACGCCGGAAGCCGTTCTCGCGACCCCATTTTCCGGATATTTTTTCATGCGCATCCCCAAACACATCGACATAGCGATAACGAATGACCACCTGGTCTTGCCAGTCGCTGGCAAGCTCCTGTAAACGAGGTTGGGTGATCCATGCCCACACGCAAAGCAGGTCGGTGTAGTAGTCGATGATGGGCTTGGCATTGTTGCTGGTCATATCTCGCTCCACGGGCCTCTTTTCTAGCCGTAGGAAAATACGTTATTGCGCTTGCAGGGCAAAGTTTCTGATTGAACAAAAAATAATCGTTACATTGCTCAAAAATCATCCTAAACTAATCGCGCGGTACCCTTCTATACACTGGAGTGCGTGAGACATGTTAGAAAAGGAATTGGCCCAGGCTACTAGGATGGCTGAGCGGGCAAGCAATCAGGTGGAGCAGCTGCGCAAGAAACTGTTGAAAGAAACCGAAAAGGCTCACGCGAAAGCGAAGCGTGAACTGACCACTGCAAGAAAACGCCACAGTACAGCGTCTGCTCGATTGAAAAAAGCGCGGGCGTCACTCAATGCCAAGGCAAACCCGGCGAACAAGAAGCGGGTTAACGATCTGCGTAAACAGGTAGAGTCGCTTGCCGATACGGTGAGCAATCTGGCCAAGGCAGCCTACGACTATGCCGATAAGCTGATGCCAATGCGCGCTGAGTATGCTCTGGAAGCGCGAAAAGCAGCCGCTGCAGATCGCGCCGCAGCGATGGTAGAGAAAGCAGCCGAACGTCAGGCCAAAGCTCGCAAGAAGCCCAAGAAAAAAGCGGCTGCCAAGAAAAAGGCTGCACCCAAGAAAAAGGCAGTGAAGAAGAAAGCAGCACCTAAGAAGAAAGCTGTTAAGAAAAAGGCGGCGGCCAAGAAGAAAGCGCCCGCCAGGAAGAAGCCAGCGGCCAAGAAAAAAGCCCCTGCGAAGAAAAAAGCTGCAGCAAAAAGGAAAGCGCCCTCCCGTAGAAAGGCGGCCTGATCAAGACCCGATAACGGGTTTCTCTGTCACCACTCCCTAGTGCGCCCGGTCCGCCGGGCGCACGCGTATCAGGCTGCCATTCGCGCTGTCTGTCAGCAGGTACAGGTAGCCGTCACCGAGATCGCGCACGTCCCGGATACGTTCCCCGATTTCACTGAACAGCGTGGTATCGCTGGTCACCACGCCGTTCTCAAGCTCCAGCCTTCGCACTTCCTTGTCGACAAGTGCACCTACGAATAAATCTCCCCGCCACTGGGGGAATTTGTCGCCGCCGTACCAGGCCATACCCGAGGGCGCGATGCTGGGTGTCCAGTAGGTCATGGGTTGCGCCATGCCCTCGGCTTCTGTGAACGGCGATACGTAGGCGCCGCTGTAATCGATGCCGTAGGTGATGGCAGGCCATCCATAATTAGTGCCAGGCCTGAGACGGTTTACTTCATCGCCGCCCCGGGGCCCGTGCTCGTGCAGGTACACAGCACCTGTATCACCGTCTAGCACCAGCCCCTGGGTATTCCGGTGCCCGTATGTCCACACTCTGTTGGCGCCATCGACGATCAGGGGGTTATCGGGAGGGACGCTGCCGTCGTCATTGATACGCAGCACCTTGCCCAGTTCGCTGTGGATGTCCTGCGAGGCCTCGCGGTACTCAAAGCCGTCGCCAGTTGCCACCAGCAGGGTGCCATCGGGCAAAAATAGCAGGCGGCCGCCATAGTGCTGTGGGGTGTCCTTCAGGGGTTCCGCGAGAAATATCTGGCGTCCATCGACCAGGGCGTTGTTCTCCAGGCGCGCCCTGAAGATCGCGGTGCCGTTGCCCTGGGGTGTGCCGTGGGCATATGAAAGGTAAACCAGCTGATTTTCCCCGTGTTGGGGGTGAAGTACGATATCGAAGAAGCCACCCTGCCCGGCGTAATAGGTGTCAGGCACGCCGCTTATCTCCTGCTGGCCGCCATCCGTGGTGACGCGCACCAGCCGACCCTCGCGCAGGGTGACCAGGAAACTGCTATCCGGTAGGAGTGCCACAGACCACGGCCCGCGCAAGCCTTCTGCAACGGTGTCCAGAGCGTAATCCGAACTTTGAACAGCGTGAGCTGCTAGCAGTAGTAGACCCATCGCAATCGAAGCGATGCGAAGCTTTTGAATGGCATTCATGGCGGCCTTTCCAGCGCGGAATATTCGCGTCATTATAGTCTTATCACACAGCAGGTATGAACGGCATGATCCGAGTCCTGAAAGCCTTTTTCCCGACTGTTTTACTCACTTATGTTGTGGCCAGCATACTGGTCACGCAATCCAATCTTGGCAATCTGCAAATGCTGGGAATGGAGGTGGGTCTGGCAGACCGTGCAGGGGCGACTTTTCACGACATCATCGGCATGTCGTCCAGTTACCTGCTGCTCATCCTGGTTGCCTTCATACTTGCCCTTCCGGTAGCCGCTGGCCTGGCGCGCGTGTTGCCTGGCCAGCGCGCTTTGCTCTATGCCCTGGCGGGCTTTACCGCCATCGTAGCGCTGCATGTCATTATGAAAACTTTGCTGGGTGTCAGCGGCATTGCCGCCACCAGAACCCTGGCGGGTTTGATGGGGCAGGGCATTGCTGGTGCGATCGGCGGGTTCTGCTTCCACCGCTTGAGTCGCGTGCGACAGCAGGTTGTCTGACTCGCGTTTGCGGTCGGCAAAGTCAGGGCGGATGGCCTCCCCGGTCCTCTACATTCACGGTTAACTCCCTTAGGATCTGAACTCAAGCAAGCTTTTGTGCGAGGCAGACATGAGTTCCGACAAGGCTCTGGTCATCGGCGCGAGCGGGTTCCTCGGTAGCCACGTCGTCAAGGCGCTGGTTGCAGATGGGCGAGCGGTGCGCATCATGGTGCGCGCCAGCAGTGATACGCGAGCCACGGATCACCTCGATATTGAACGCGCCGTTGGGGCCATCGATAGCGCTGATGACGTCAGGGCTGCCATGCGCGGTTGTGCATCGGTGTTTTATTGTGTCGTCGATACGAGAGCCTGGTTAAGAGACCCCGCTCCGCTTTACCACACCAATGTCGAGTGCCTAAAGATTGTGCTGGATGCAGCGCTGGCAGCGGGCATTGCGCGATTTGTGTTCACCAGTACCTTTGGCACCATCGGTCTCAATCCGTCCGGCGTGTCAACCGAGGATGATGCTTTCAATTGGTGGGACCGTGCACCTGATTACGTCAAGTGCCGGGTGGCGGCTGAAAAGCTGTTATTCGAGTACTGTCGCGACAAGGGGTTACCCGGTATCGCCTGTTGTGTTGGCAATACCTACGGCAGCGACGATATTCAGCCCACGCCTCATGGCCAGATGGTCAAAGACGCTGCCCTGGGGCAGATGTCGGTGACCTGGGATGGAGGCGGGCCCTCTGTCGGCATCAAAGATGCGGCCAGGGCGCTCATTCTTGCAGAGCAGCACGGACGTATAGGCGAGCGCTATATCGTTGCCGACCGCTGGGTCGACTACGGCGAGCTGTTTGCGATCGCCGCCAACCACGCGGGTCGGGAGCCGCCTGCGCGCAAGATACCGCTGCCGGTGCTATATGCAATGGCCGCGATAGCCGATGTGGTCAGCTGGGCTTCCAGGCGTGACAACCGGTTCAGTGTCGCATCCATCAAGTGCTCACGACTCTTACCCAACGTTGACGCCAGCCGTGCCCGAGCTGAACTCGGCTGGCAGCCCGAACCGGTGGAGCGGGCGGTGAGGGCAGCTGTCGACTACTATCTTGAACACCCCTGACGGATTGAGGGCGCGCGATGAACCCCGTTGACTCAAACCGCCGCATGAGCGGGGCTGTGACCACCTGGCTGTTGCTGGTTGGCGCGGTTGTCGCCGCGCTGTTCACCTGGTTGTGGCTGGACGAGGACGCCGGCGCTGACCTGAAGCGGGAAGCACAGTTGCTCGCCCTGGAAACCATCGGCGATGTGGCCGCGCAGCGGATGGCTGCTGGCGGGAGCGACGGCGAGGGCACGCACGGGTCTGCCGTTGACCTTATCCAGCGCCCGATCGAGGTGCGGCAGGTCACCGACAACGTCTACTACGCTACCGGTGTCGGCAATACCGTCATGGTAACCACCGACGATGGTGTAGTGATCTATGATACGGGCCTTATCATCCAGTCTGCCAAACAGCTGCGGCTGCTCAAGGAGCAGGTATCAGACGCGCCGGTGCGCTATGTGGTGCTGAGCCACTCCCACGCCGATCACGTGGGAGGTACCCGCTTGTGGCAGGAGGAGGGCACCTTGATTGTTGCCCATCGGCAGTTCGAGGAAGAGCAGCGTTACCTGACCGGGTTGGACCCTTACTTCTACGACCGAAATCGTACCTTGTTTCCCTGGATGCCCGAGGAGCCTGCCGATATCGAGCTGCTCAACTACCGTGGCATCGAACCTGATATCGAAGTGGGAGAGGGTGAGACTTTTCGCTTCAAGGTCGGTAGTGTCACCTTTGAGGCATTGGGGACGGCGGGAGCAGAAGGTGCCGACAACCTGGTGCTCTGGATGCCTGAGCAGCAGATCCTCCTGACCGGCGATTATTTTGGACCGCAGTTTCCCCAATTTCCTAATGTGTTCACCATGCGGGGGGAGAAAATTCGCAAGCCCATGGAGTATGTGGCTTCGCTGGATCGGTTGATCCCCCTGCGGCCGGAGATCGTGGTGCCCTCCCACCTCAACCCCACGGTCGGTGCCGATGAAATCGAGGCTGGCATGGTGCGAATCCGTGACGCGGTGCGCTACGTGCACGATGCCACGGTGACGGGCATGAATGAGGGTAAGAGCGTCTACCAGCTGATGGATGAGATTCAACTGCCGCCGGAGCTGGACCTGGTGCAGAATCACGGCAAGGTCGACTGGGCAGTGAGAAGCATCTGGGAGTACTACGCGACCTGGTTTCACTTCGATAGCACCACAGAGCTTTACGCGGTGCCCGCGCGGGCGGTGTACGCAGACCTGGGAGCCGCGGCTGGCGAGGAGGCCCTGATGAGCCTCGCCCAGACCTATCTCTCACAGGGTGACGCAGTGAAGACCCTGCATGCGGTTGAAGTAGCGCTGGCTACCTGGCCAGACAACCCCAGCGCTCTGATGCTCCGTCAGCAGGCACTGGAATCACTGCTCGCAGCCGCCGAGGCGGGCGTGCGCAATGACTATGAAATTTACTGGCTGAAGGCGCGCCTGGCTGACACTCGCGCCAGGCTGGGAGAGGGCTAACGGAAGGCGGGACAAGGCCGCCCTCAGATGCCTGCGTCTTCCCTGGCGTCCTGCCTATTCAGTTCCTGCATCGCCACCAGTCGATAAGACAGGTAGTACTTGTAGATATTGGATACGTACTGAACGGTCTCGCGCCCTATTTCGCGCGCGGCAATCACCTCAACATTGTCGAACCAAACGTTTGGGTCGTAGCCGGCCTTCTCGGCTTGCGCCCTGAGGTTGATCATGCGCGCCGGGCCGGCGTTATAGGCGGCAAGCGCGAGGAAGTTTTGGTCGAGCTGTGAAATCGCCGGATCATCGAAGTATCTCCTGCGCAGGTACTGGAGGTATTTGATGCCTGCGTGAATGTTTGATTCCACCTTGTGGATGTCATCGATGTCCACTTTGGGGTCGCTGGCTGTGCTGGGCAGCAGTTGCATGACGCCGACGGCGCCGGCGCCGCTGCGCACGCTCTGGTCGAGGCGAGACTCCTGGTAGCCTTGTGCCGCGGCGAGCAGATAGTCCATCCCGTACTGTTCACCGTAGTTCTTGAAGATGGATTCCAGCTCACGGAAACGGTTGTAGTCCTCGCCTCCGAGGGCGTTCGCCGCCCAGTCGAAATCGCGGATGTACCGATTGCGGAGAATGTTGCCAATGAGTGTGCCTTCGCGATTCTTTTTCAGGAAGTCATTTACTGCAGCCATCAACTGAGGGCTTTCCTGGCGTATGGCCCAACCAATGCGGCCACCCTCGCGGAAAACAATATCGTCGCGAACCACCAGCTCGTTGAACACGCCATCCCAGAGCTCCGGTTTGTACTCGTCAACGATTGCCCAGGGCAGCAGGCCGGCATTAACCATCTCGATGAGGTCGTCGTCCTCCAGCAGCTCCGACATGTATTCGATATTCACTGGCTCTTGGCCCGCTGCCAAGAGGCGGTCGTTAAGCGCCTCTGCGCTTTCACGATAACTGCTTGATTCACGCAGGTAGAGCGTCTGTCCTGATAGGCCCTCGATGCTTTCCAACGCGGGTGCACTGGGGCCGGTAACCAGTATTTCTGAGAGCGGCTTTGACGACGGAATACTGAAGTCGATCAGTTCCGAGCGCTCATCGGTGATAGTCATGCCTGCCGAGATAATGTCTCCCTTGCCTTCGAGAAGGGCTGGGATCAACTGGTCACGAGCAACCGGGACTACCACCACGTGCACTTTCAGGGTTTCTGTTCGCAGCCGCTTGTTGATGAATTCATAGAACAGGTTGGCCAGTTCCGCCACGGTACCTTCGGCGTTAGGGCCATCGAGGTAGTAGCGGCCGGGGCCGTACACCGTGAGTATGCGTATCACCCTGGCGTCCGCCAGTGCGTCTAGATCGCCCAGTCGGCCGGTGATCAGGTCCAGAGAGTTGTACAGCGGTGACTCGTCCTCGGCGCTGTCGATGGTGATCTGTGCGGTAGTGGTCGCGTCGACGCTCTCGGCCGTTTGTTCAGCAGCAGGCGTCTCAATGGTGGTTGCTGGGGCTTGTTCACGACTGCACCCCAGCGGCACCAAGAGAAGCAGGACAGTGACTGTGAGTGAAAAACAGCGTTTCATGATTCGAGTGGTCCTCTTGACTACGGCTGCCGTGGCAGCGCTTTTCCGGTGCTTGTGCGAACCGCGCTGGGCGTCGGTATGGCTACAAGGTACTCGATAGAAATTTCTATGTCTGCACGGTCGCTGTCAAGATCCAGGGTCAGGGGCTGGTCGATGGTGAGGTAGGCACCACAGGCTTCACCGGCGTCGCAGATGAAGAAATCATTATCGAGATCCGAGCCTGCGGCGATCTGGTACCTGCCTGCCGGCGCCGCTGGGAACAGGAAGCGATAGCCGTCTGGCCCGGGCCGAGCGATCGCCTGGTCGGCGACAATATTTGTGTCGGGGTCAACCAGCAGGACGTAAACCGCGCCCACGTCGGCGTCGGCCTGGGGGCCAACGGCAATCACAACCTCGATTTCCAACTGGTTAACAGCCGAGGTAGCAACGATCAAACCGCTGTAGATGCCATCCTCAAGGCTGCTGCGGTCGACCGAAGCGCGCTATTGCCCCACGCCTCGTTCATCTATATTGACAGCGACCGCCGTCAGCCAGTCGGTGCTGGTCTCAACGGTCACCTGGCCTATGTCACCGTCGCCTACGGCCGACAGGCTGAATACCAGGTTGCCGAGGCTGCCGCCGAAATTAAGGGTCCCCGCCGAGCTGACTACCGCGGGCTGCGTGGATGGCGATTCACCAATGACCGCCAGTGCGGTGGCGACCGCTTTCTCGGCGTTGATGAGCCCGTACCCGTAACTGTTGTCTCGTCCAGGCGTGCCACGATCATCGGTGAGGGCGCCATCACTCAAAAGTCGCTCCAGATCGGCGGGTGTGAGGTCTGGATTTACCGCCTTCATAAGGGCAAAGACCCCCGCGACATGCGGAGATGCCATCGACGTTACACCGAGGAAGGTGTAGGCAAAACCGCTGGCGGAGGCGCCGGTGCTCAGGACGCCGTCGGGATAACCGTCGCCGGTAAAGTCATTGCTGCCATCACCGCCTGGCGCCGCGAGATCGACAGTGCTGCCCTGGTTCGAATAGCTGGTGATGCGGCCCTGGGCGTCCACGGCACTGACTGAGAACACGCCGTTGTAGGCTGCCGGGTAGGAGGGGCGGGTGGTGCTCTCGTTGCCAGCGGCAGCCACCACGATGATGCCGCGATCTCGCAGGTCGTTGAACAGGGCCTGGTCTATCTGGCTGGGGGCAGGACCCCCAAGACTCATATTAATGATGGTTGCCGGCTGCGAGGGTGTGGTGCCCGAGTCATTGGCCAGCCCCGCCGCGTAACGGACGGCCTGGTTAATGTCGTAGGAGGTGCCACCGTCAGACGCCAATGCCCGCAGCGGCATGATGCGCGCACCGTAGGCGACGCCCGCGATGCCGATGTTGTTGTTACCCCTCGCTGCAACAGTGCCCGCGACATGAGTGCCGTGAAAGCTGCTGGATCCGGGGGTGGTGCTGCCGGGGTCTTCCGGGTTTGGGTCGATACCGTTACCGTCGCCGGAGCGATTGGGGTTGCGGACGAAGTCGTAGCCCTCAATGAGTTTGCCAGCCAGGTCAGGGTGGTCCCGAAGCACCCCGGTATCAATGACTGCGATGACCACGTCGGGATTGCCGGTGGTGGTATTCCACGCTGCCGGCAGACTGATCAGTGGGTAGTGCCACTGAAATGGGTAAGCCTCGTCATTCGGTGTTGCGTAGGTCTTGACCCGGTAATTGGGTTCTGCGGCCGCGACTCCAGGCTCGCTGCGCAGGGACTTGATCGTCAGCAGGGTCTCAAACCGGGCTCGCTGCTGTTGGTCGCTGATTCGTTGCAGGCGCGAAACTGCGGGCCCCATTCGAACCTCGCGGGTCGGATCGCTGGCGGATAACTGCTCAAGTGCCAACAGGCGCTGGCGCCCGGCGGCCCCACCGCGTTGCCAGGTGCCCATACGTCGCGACAGGTACTCCCGGCGATCGGCAGCAGCCTGCGCCGTGGAGTCAGCCGTTTCGCTGTAACGCACCACGGCTTCCCAGGGTACGATCTCTGGCCGGGTTATGGCAGACAGTGTCTGCCCGGTATTACCCAGCGCCAGCGTGTAGTTGGTCGCCCCTGCGAAGGCAAATACGTTGATGATGTATTGCCCGTCCGCCGGTATTGTCAGGGTATCGATTTCTCCGACATCGAGAGAGAAATCCAGGATATTGCCGTCTGTATCCAGCAGGTAGAGATCCGCATCCGCGGCCTGAGAGTCAGCCACCAGTAGGGTGATGCGCTGCCCCCTTAACAGGTTCACCCGGAAGTAATCGTCGGGATCACCCAGCAGGCTGGATCTGCCTTCGGCGCCGGTGCCTGGTTGATTGACGTACCCCCCCAGGGTGGTGGGATTATTGATGAGCTGCGCAGTGGCCACCGAGTCATTGGGTGTGACGTCGTTACCCGGATCGTTGGTGTCGCCATCCCGGTCGTGTCCCGCCGCTGGAATGACCACGCCGCTTACCTCGATCCGCTGAACTTCCTCGGTGGCCAGCACGCTCACAGTTACCGTGTCGGTGGCGGTTGCACCGTCATCGTCGGTAACCGTCAATATGAAAACCAGATCAGCGCCCAGGGTGATGTTGGGGGCTGCAAAACTCGTGGTTGGCTGGCTTGGGCTTGCCAGTACTACCGCCGGTCCCGAGGATTGCTCCCACAGCCAGGCGACAATTGAGCCGTCGCTATCGCCGCTCCCGCCGCCGTCCAGTAGAACGGTGGCGCCCGCATCAACGCTCTGCGCCAGACCCGCTTCGGCAAGGGGTACTGCGTTCTGCGCCTGACGAGATGAGCTCGACCCACCGCCCCCGCAGGCACTGAGTAAGGTCGCGCCAATCGCGATCATTGCCAGTCTTTGAAGTGACAACATGAGAGTAGCCCCGAATTCGGCAACAAACGATAGCAGATTTGACCGCAATCTCACGCGCAGATTCAGTGCCGCGTTCGCGACGAAATTCAGGCTACACTTCGTGCACTAACATCGGCCGATGCGGGCATGGGCGACAGCTTGCCGCCAGCGCAAGCTGCGGCCGACATAACAAGGAGAACATCATGCGCCTCAATTCCATTTTCCTGCTCTGTCTGATGGCCCTGGCGCCCTTGGCGACAGCAGCAGAGAAACCGAACATCCTGGTGATCTGGGGAGACGATATCGGCTGGTCAAATCTCAGCGTTTACCACCGCGGCATGCTCGGTGGCAGCACCCCCAATATCGACCGCATCGCCAATGAAGGCGCGATGTTCACCGACTACTACGGTGAACAGAGTTGCACTGCGGGTCGATCGGCGTTTGTGACCGGGCAGCATCCCCTGCGCACGGGCCTGTTGAAAGTCGGCATGCCCGGCGCGGATATTGGACTCCATCCCGAAGACCCCACCATTGCCGAGCTGCTGAAGCCCCACGGTTATGCGACCGGGCAGTTCGGTAAAAACCATCTCGGCGACAAGGATGAGTTCCTGCCCAGTAACCACGGCTTTGATGAATTTTTCGGGAATCTGTATCACCTGAATGCTGAAGAGGAACCAGAGACCTATTTTTATCCCAAGGATCCTGCGTTTCGTAAACGCTTTGCACCGCGAGGCGTTATTCGCTCCTACGCTGACGGTCGCATCGAGGACACCGGTCCGCTGACGCGCAAGCGCATGGAAACCATCGACCAGGAATTTGCAGACGCCGCGCTCAAGTTCATGGACAAGTCCGTTGACGACGACAAGCCCTTCTTCGTCTGGTTCAACGCCACTCGTATGCATGTCTGGACCCGGCTCGCCCCTGAGTGGGACGGTAAGTCTGGCTATGGCCTCTATGCAGACGGCCTGATGGAGCACGATCATCATGTTGGGCTGCTGCTGGACAAGCTCGACGAGCTCGGGATCGCCGACGACACCATCGTGATTTACTCCACGGACAATGGTTCCCAGACCGGCACTTACCCCGATGGCGGTATGGAACCGTTCCGCGGTGAGAAAGGATCTACCTGGGAGGGCGGATTCCGCGTGCCCGCGCTGATTCGCTGGCCCGGCGTGGTGGAGCCTGGACGGGTTATCAACGACCTGTTTTCTCACCTGGACTGGTTGCCCACGTTGATGAGCGCGGCGGGCGAGCCGGGCATTGCGGAGAAATTGAAACAGGGCCACCGCGCCGGCGGAAAGTCCTACCGGGTGCATCTGGACGGCTACGACCAGACCGATGTGCTGGCGGGTACCGGTCCTGGCAAACGTAACTCACTGTTTTACTTTGACGACAACGCCAATTTCAACGCGCTGCGCTGGGGTGACTGGAAAGTGCACTTTGCCTTGATGCCAGACGGCTGGGCAGGACAGCGAGAACCACTGAATTTCCCGAGGATGGTACACCTGCGCAGTGATCCCTACGAGGTGTCGCTGGATTCCGGCATGTATACACGCTTTTTTGCGGATCAGCTGTGGTTGTTTGTACCTGTGCAGCAAGAGGTTGGGGTCTGGCTAGCAACCTTTCGCGAGTATCCGCCACGACAGGCCACCGCGAGTTTTACCATTGATCGGATGATGCAGCAGATGCAGCAGATGTTGCAGATGCGACAGCGGGGAGGGGCCGGCTAGCGCCAGACGCTTCTTACCCGCTCATGACGTCACGCTTTTCAGTGGAGCTTCAATCGGGTCTTCGCGAGGGTTCCGGTTATCTGCTGCCACTGGAGTGCCTGCGCGGCGTGGCCATCGTGCTGGTGTTCCTGTTTCACGCCTGGGGCATATCCGGGCTCGAGGCGCCCCAATCACCCGGCATTTTGTTGAGCTACATCCTCAGTGGTTCAACCGGGGTGACCCTGTTCTTTGTGCTTAGCGGTTTCCTGCTGTTCCTGCCGTGGGTCGACACCGAGCGAACGACACCCGATATTCGTGCTTACTATACGGCGCGGATACTTCGTATCGCGCCCCTGTATTACGTGGCGGTCTTGCTCGCCGTTCTGGTGACGGGGCAGTGGCAAGAGGGACTGATTGCGGCGGCGTTTCAGTTTGTCGGTTTCGACCTGTTCCCCTACAGCGTTGTGTGGTGGACGTTGGTTACCGAAGTTCAGTTTTACCTGTTGCTACCGTTGTTTGGACTGGCCTGGACTCGTCGCGGGGTGTGGCTGTGGCTGGTGGCCTTTCTCCTGCTACTGTGGGCGGCGGCTTACAGTGTGGTGTTCCTGATTGAACCTGCAGGCAAAACGGTCTTTTCGTACTGGCTCACCAAGTCTTTGTTCGGCCGATTTCCGGCGTTTCTGATCGGCATGATCGCTGCGGTAATGTATGTGAGATCAGAGCGACATCGAGACCCCTCGCACGGTTCGCCCAGGCTTAGACTGCTGCTGGTTCTGGCGGCGACAGTCGCCCTGGGTGTCGTCTTGCAAGGTGTTGCCGACAGGGGCGAATGGCTGGCGGAGTGGTCTTGGCACATCCACCACACCTGGGAAGCACTTTTGTGGGTGTCCCTGGTGATGCTCTCCCTGAAGGGCTTCAGCGGCATGGTGCTGCTGGTGAATCGTTTTTGGGCGGTGCTTGGAAAGTTATCCTATTCTTTTTATCTCTGGCATGTGCCGGTGCTTTTCTATGTGATCGATCCCATAAAGTCCAGCCTGGGTGAGAGAGCCTATCAACAATCAACCTGGCTGTTGCTACTGCCCGTAGTTGCTTTGGGGCTCACGGTTCTGGTGTCTTACCTGACTTTCCGCCTGATTGAACTTCCGTTCCTGAATCTCAAGCGTCAGCTGCGGCACTGAGGATGAAACTACCCCGCGGTCTGGGCACCGTCGATGGGAAGCGCTGCACCGGTGACGAATCGGGCCTCGTCTGAAGCGAGGTAAGCAATAGCGGCCGCGATCTCGGTGGGCTCCGCGCCTTCCAGTAGTGAGTTCAGCCGCATCATCAGCGATATTTCCGCACCTTCAGGCATGCTGAAGTTCGCCGTCAGCGGTGTTTTCACCATGCCGGGGCAGACCGCATTGGCCCGTACGCCGCGGTGTGCATACTCCAGTGCCAGCGATTTGGTGAACATCAGCACGCCTGCCTTGGTGGCGCAATAAGCTGCGTTATAGGCCTGGCCCACGAGCCCCGCCGAGGAGGACATGTTGATAAGGTTGCCCCCTGTTTTTTCCAGCTCCGGAAGCGCAGAGCGGGTCATGTAAAAGACGCCACTGAGATTGACGTCGAGCTGGCGTTGCCACAGTTCATCGCTGATCTCGGTGACGTGCTCACACAGTGGAATGCCGGCGATATTGCATAACACGTCCAACTGGCCGAACCGCGCGACACAGTCGTCGACCACGGCCTGGCAGTTGGTGGAGTTGCTGACGTCGAGGCGTGCACTAGCAACCTGGTCTTCGGGGATGCCGGCGGCGGATTCGGCCAGTCCTGCCTCATCGATGTCAGCGATGTATACCCTGGCGCCTTCCTCGGCGAGACGCTGTGCGGTTGCCCTGCCAATGCCGGAGGCAGCGCCGGTGACCAGCACAACCTTGTTTTCGAATCGTGGCATGTCTGTCTCCTACATTTGCAGAATGATTTTGCCCATATGAGCGCCGCCCTGCATGCGCTCCTGCGCCTGTTCCACATCCTCAAGGGGGAACACGCTGTCGACCACGGGACGGATGGCGCCGCTGGCCAGGTGCGGATAAACGGCGTCCATGATCTCCTCGACCATAACGGCTTTCTGGGCAAAGGTCTGGGCGCGTAGGGTGGAACCCGTGAGGGTGAGCCGCTTCATCAGCACCGGCGCCATGTTGAGCGTGGCCTCGAAGCCGCGCAGGAAGGCGATATTAACGATTCGGCCCTCCGGTGCGGCCACGTTGATGTTCCGCTGGATGAAGTCACCGCCCACCATGTCGAGGATGACATTGATCTGGTCGGCCAGCCCCATCGTTTTCAATTCGTCGTCAAAGTCTACCGAGCGATAGTTGAAGGCTCGGGTTGCACCTAGTGACTCAAGCGCTGCGCACTTCTCGTCGGTGCCAGCGGTGGTGTAGACATCGGCGCCCAGGACCTTGCAGATGCGTATGCCCAGGGTGCCGATGCCGCTGGCGCCGCCGTGGATAAGAACAGTCTCGCCGGCCTGCAGGCGACAGCGCTGGAACAGGTTGTGCCAGACGGTTAACAAGGCTTCGGGCAGTGCTGCAGCCTCGCCCATGCTGAAGTCATGCACAATGGGCAGGCATTGCTTCGCCGGGGCGACCGCGCAGTCGGCATAACCGCCGCCGTGGGTCAGCGCGCAGACGGCATCGCCGACCTGCCAGCGGCTAACGCCTTCGCCGGTGGCCAGTACTGTGCCCGCAACTTCCAGTCCCATGATGGGTGAGGCATCGGGGGGTGGGGGATAGAGTCCGGCACGTTGCAACAGGTCGGCGCGGTTCAAGCCGGCCGCTTTCACATCAATTAAAACCTCGCCCGCGGCTGGGGAGGGCACTTTCCCGCGCCTGACAGACAGGCTCTTGTCGTCGTTGACAGCTACGTAACGGCATTCACTGGGTATCTCTTGCATCGTCTGTTTCCGCTATCGCTCAAGCAGGCTCGGCAGCGTGGTTGGCTGCGGCGCCGCTGGTGAGTAGTTGTTCGATTTCAGCCACGTCAAAGCCAAATTCCGACAGCACGGTTTCGGTGCTGCCGCCCACCCGATCGGCGTTACCGCTGATCACGCCCGGTGTTCGGCTGAACCGGGGTGCTGGCGCGGGTTGCCAGTAGTCGCCATCGTCAACGAAGGTACTGCGAGCCTGGTGGTGCGGGTGCTGCCTGACCTCATCGATGGATAGCACCGGTGCATAACAGACGTCGCGATCATTGAAGACCGTGTCCCACTCCGCCAACGGTCGCGTGCGAATAATCCGGGCAAGCTTTTCTTTCATGGCCGGCCAGTTGTCCATATCCCATTGATTGGCGAATTCGCTGGCATTTTCCTCCAGCACATCCAGAAGCTCGGCATAGAACTGGGGTTCGATGGCGCCCAGCGACAGATACTGGCCGTCTGAGGTTTCATAGACTTCGTAGAAGTGAGCGCCGCCGTCCAGGAAGTTGGTGCCGCGTTCGGGTCGCCAAAAACCTGCCTGGCTGGCTGCAAAGGTGCTGGCCATGAGGGTTGCCGCCCCATCGATCATCGCCGCATCCACCACTTGACCCTTGCCTGATCCAGTTGCCTCCAGCAGGGCGGCGACAATACCAAAGGCCAGCATCAGGCCCCCGCCGCCGAAATCGCCAACCAGATTGAGCGGAATGGCGGGTTTTTCACCGGCGCGCCCCATCGGGTGCAATGCGCCGGAGAGTGCCACGTAGTTGATGTCATGCCCGACTTTCTGGGCCCAGGGACCCTGCTGCCCCCAGCCGGTCATGCGGCCGTAAACCAGTGCCGGGTTAGTTGCCAGGCAGACATCCGGCCCCAGCCCCAGCCTTTCCATGACACCGGGGCGGTTGCCCTCGATCAGGCCGTGGGCCTCGGGCAGCATCTTCAGCACCGCAGCTACGGCGTCAGGATGCTTGAGGTCCAGGGCCAGACAGGGTTTGCCGCGGTTGAGAAAATCCAGTCGCGGCTCCTGCGCGTTGCTGAACAGGCTACCGCCGGGTCGCTCGATCCTGATGACGCGTGCGCCCATGTCCGCCAGCAGCATGCCGGCGAACGGCCCGGGCCCAATTCCGGCAATTTCTATGATGGTGCGGCCTGTCAGTGGTCCCATGGTCAGGCTCCCTGATTCGACAAGCGCTGAGCATGTCAGTGGATTAGGCGGCGGCCAATGTCTGCTGGGGCCTTACTGGGTGTCGGTGCAGATCAGTCGCTCGAACAGCAGTCGCGCTTCCTCGAGCTTGGCGAAGATGGGGAAATCGCTGTCGTATGCCCAGCTGTTGGAGAGGGAATTCAGCGTGCCCACGACCACGCTGGCCAGGATTTCCGGGCTGAAGTCGGTGGTGGCATCCCCGATCTCTCGGCCCGCCTCAATCAGCCGGGTGAAGCTGGCCAGTGCGGTGCTGCCAATTTCCCGTTGCGCCTCGGTGTTGTTGGCGAAGGTAGAGGGCGCCAGCAATATCAATTGCCTGTCGATATCCTCGTAGGTGGCGAAGCGGGTCTCGATGTAATCGATCATGGCCTCCAGGCGCCCGCGAGTGGTGTGTTGAGATGCCATTAGTTCGCGCAGCATGGGTTCGGACTGGCCATAGAGTCGACTGACTCCTAGGCCGCCCAGCAGGGCGTGTTTGTTAGGGAAGTACCCGTAGAAGGTGCGCCTGGCCACGTCGGCGGCTTCGCAAATCTGCTCTATGGAGGTCTCATCGACGCCCTGGGCCTTGAACAGCGTGTAGGCCGCATCTTCGATGCGGCCGCGTATTTCCTGCTTGCGCTTCTCCCGGCGGCTGACCGGGATCGCCTCAACGCTGTCCATGAAAATTCCGTAATGCCGGTTGCAAAGCAGCTTCCATTAAACTAATTTGTAGACATATGTGCAAGTTTGCTCATTTGTAGAGTCAAACTGCCGATAACGAAACAGGTGAGAGAATGTTACTGCCATGTCCGAGCGTCTGATTGTCGTATCGACTGACTGCCATGCGGGTCTGCCCATCGCGGACTACAAACCCTACGTTGAATCCAAATACCACGACATGATGGACATGGCTGTGCCTATCCAGGTGGACATGATGGATAAGGCGTCCGAGAGTTTCCTCATCAAGGAGATCAACGATGAGTGGCGCGCTCCCATCCAGCAGCAATTGACCGGTGCATGGGACTACCAGGAGCGCGTCAAGATGCTGTCTGGCGATGGCATTGCGGCGGAGATCATTTTTCCCGATGGCATCACCGAGCAGAACACGCCGCCATTTGGTGCGGGCCTGGGCCTTAGCCCTCGAGAGGCCGTTCCCGAACTGCAGTGGGCCGGCGCGATGGCTCACAACCGCTGGTTGGCGGAGTTGTGTGCGAACGATCCTGCGCGGCATCTCGGTGTGGCATCGATCCCGCTGCTGTTTGATGTCCAGCAGGCGGTCGATGCGGTGCGCTGGTGTGTTGATCACGGCTTACGCTGCGTGATGATCCCTACCATGTGGCTGGAGCATGACCCTTATCACCACGTGAAGTACGACCCATTCTGGGAGGTCTGCGAAGATCTGGGCGTAGTTATCCATTTCCATTCGGGCCCTGCACCTCATACGGAGTATTTCGGCCGGGAGTGGCCCGCGGTTGATAATTCTGACCAGCTGCCCGGTGCGATGGGTGCCTATGTCTCGGAGGTGATGTGGTGGTTGTATCGTCCCCTGACTTTCATGATCTGGGGCGGGGTATTTGAACGCTTCCCCAGGCTCAAGACCATGATTGTGGAAGGCGGCACCCTGTTCATGCTGCCCCCCTGGCTGCGGCTCCTGGACCACAACTATGAAGATGTGCAGTTCTCCGCGAAGCTGGGCGATTTTCGCTCTCACCTGTCGATGTCTCCCAGCGAATACTTCCAGCGCAACTGCGGCATTGGTGCCTCCTGTGTACCCCGTCGCGACCTGGACCTGCGTGAGGCGATCGGTACCGAACTGATTATGTGGGGTAGCGACTTCCCGCACCCGGAAGGCACCTGGCCCAACACCGCGCAGTACTACAAGGATACTTTCGCCGGCTTCCCCGAGGAGGCCGGGCGCAGGATCCTCGGTGAGAACGCCATCGAGTTTTACAACCTGGACCGACGCCATCTGCAGGCAGTTGCCGATGAGATCGGGCCCGGGTTATCACTGTTTCATTAAGCATTACCGCTGCGAGATGTGCAGCGAGGAGCCACCATGACAATTGTTGAAGCCTGCGAGTCACGCACTAATTCCACCCCTGAATTTCCCATGGGGTGGTACACCGTGGGGCGGAGCCATGAGCTGCAGATCGGTGACGTCACCAACGTTACCGCATTCGATCGTGAGCTAGCGTTGTATCGAACCCGTTCCGGCGCCGTTGTGCTGCAGGATGCCTTCTGCCCGCACCTTGGTGCGCATCTGGGTGTGGAAGGTCGCGTAGTGGGCGAGTCGATCCGCTGCCCTTTCCACGGCTGGCGTTTTGGCACCGATGGCAAGTGTGAGGAAATTCCCTACTGCGATGAGATTCCGGATCGGGCGCGCCTGCGTACCTGGCACACCGAAGAGAAGCATGGGCAGGTATGGGTGTGGTTCCATCCGGAAAACACAGCGCCCCAGTGGGAACTCCCCGAGATTCCCCAGTTCGATGACCCCGCCTGGACCACCGCCAAAACCGCGGAGTTTGACGTTCCGGCTCACGTACAGGACATTGCCGAAAACTCCTGTGACCCGGTGCACTTCCAGTATGTGCACAAACAGCCTCATGTCCCCGAGTCCGAAGTAACGGTAGAAGATAACGGCCGGATCCTGCACCTGCGATCTGATGCCCGCGATGCCGTGATTCCCAATCAGTTACACGCCACGGTGTATTCGCCCGGGCACGCGCTGGTACACAACGACTACGGCCCCAATGCAGAAATGCTGGTTTACAACAGCGCACAGCCGATTGATCGCCACAATACCAAGATGCGCTGGTCGCTGATTGTGCGTAGGGAAATCGAAGACCTGGCAGGAGACGATGTCATGCAGGGCATCATTGACGGCCTATCGGATGACTACCCGATCTGGGCTAACAAGGTACACAAGCACAAGCCCCTGTTCTGCAAGGGCGACAAGACCTTGGTGCTGTTTCGCAAGTGGGTGCGCCAGTTCTACCTGACGGAGCGCGACAAGCGTGAGATAGCCTGATGCAGGATTTCACTGGCAAGGTTGCCGTCATCACCGGCGGCGCCAGCGGCGTCGGCCGATCACTGGCATTTGCTTTGGGGCGGCTTGGCGCGAAGATTGTCGTGGGCGATGTTGATGCCTCGGCGATGTCCGCCATAGAGGCTGACCTGGGCGCTGAGAACATTGAAGTGCTGGTGCACCACTGTGATGTAACATCGGTCGACAGTCTTGCCGCGCTGGCCGATGCCGCTGAGCTGCAATTCGGGGCCATGGACCTGGTGTTCGCCAACGCCGGTATTGGTGCCGGTGAAACCGGTGCCATGTGGGACTACTCGGACAAGGACTGGCGTTGGTGTCTTGACGTGAACCTCTGGGGCGTCATCAACAGCATCAAGGTTTTCATGCCGCGCCTGGTGGCTCGGGGTGAGCAAACGCACTTCGTGGTGACAGGTTCCAGTAACGGTGCCTTCATTGTGCTGCCCGACGCACCCATCTATACCGCGAGCAAGGCGGCGGTGCATGCCATCACCGAGAACCTGCACTACCAGGTGACGGCCGGTGGTCTGCCTGTGGTTGTCAGTGCCTTGTTTCCCGGCCCGCATGTTGTGGACACGGGCCTGTTTAATTCTGGCAGGGTGCGCCCCGAAGAGCTGAAGAAAGAGTCTGAGGGCAACGAGTCAGGCATCAACTCTGTGGAAGATATGAAGCGCATGGCCGCCGAGTTCGGCATCGAACTGCAGACAACACACCCGGACGAGGTGGCAGCAATGGCTGTAGCGGGTATCCAGAAAGAGGCGTTCTGGCTGCTCGAAACCACCCCGGATACCGATGACAAGATTCGCCGGCGCGCTGACATGATCCAGTCGCGCAGCACGCCGGTACCGGAAATGGTCGGCGGCTGATTGCCGGCGAAGATTAACAATAAAGGAAAAACATCATGTCCAATGAAGCAGGCGCCCCACAGGGTAATACCGGCGATATCATCAACTGGCCGATGCTCAAGATTGTTTACCGCACCGACCCCGACAAGATTGCAGCGCTGCTGCCGCCCGGTATTGAGCCGGGTGCCGACCCGCATGTGACCCTTACCATTTACAACTACCCGGTACCGGACGAGCCCGAATACGGGATCGTGACCACGGTCAACGCCGATTACAATGGCATCGAGGGCGAGTACACGCTTGGCTATGGCATCGATCAGGAGTCAGCCATTTTCATCTCGCAGGAAACCAACGGCCAGCCGAAGTACCCCTGTACCACCGAGTACTACCGTATGGGGCCGGCGGTGTCAGCTCGCTGCGTTCATCAGGGCTACACCTTCGTTGAATTCAAGGGCACGTCAAAAGGCCCGGTTGATCCGCTACCCGAATTCGATCAACACGAGTGGTGGATCAAGGTGTCTCGCGCGGTCAGCGTTGGTGGCCCGGCGACGGGTTATGATTTCCCGCCTCATGTGGTGCATGTACGCAGCCGCTATGGCACGGCCTGGCGTGAGGAAGTTGAAGGGGAATTGATTCTGCGCGACAGCCCCTGGGATCCGCTGACGACTTTGCTTCCCATGCGCGAGCAAGTGTCGGCCCATCTCTGGTGGCCCATCTTCCTCGATCGAGAAATCAAGCTGGCCGGCAAACTTGATCCGGAGGGTTTCCTGCCCTTCGTGGATACGATTTCCGGCTCGCGCTATCCTGGCACCAACGGTGGTCCCAAGCGCGACTGATGCGATGATCTGGCAGGCGGATTAATCCGCCTGCAGGTCCGGGTGCGAGCTAGTGAGCATGTACTCTGCCGCGACATCGACATCGTACTCGCTCAGGGATTGCTCACCGCCTTTTGCCGGCATATTTAGCCAACCTTCGTTGGCGTGCTCCATCAGCACGCCTTCCCACAGTGCTGACCGGTCCTCCCAGTCAGTGGGGGAGCCCGTGATGGGTGCGCCCATCACGCCGGTGCTGTGGCAACGCGCACAGTTGGCCTTGTAGACAGCCTCACCTTCAACCATGCGCTCCGACTGGGCCATGGCGGTGGAGCCTGAAATCAGTAAGGAAATGCCGACAGCGATTGGCAAGTGTGGGAATGGCGCTTTCATCGAGAGGTCTCCAGGCAACAGTTCATACCTTTAATGTAGTTCACCGTGGCGCATAATTCTTCAATCAACTCCGCTACGCGAACTTGTTACACTTGTCGGCCCATTGCCTAATGTGACAGTCACGCAATGATAAGAGCAATAATCTGGGGCGGCGCGGTGACGCTGTTCCTCCAGTTCGGCCTGGAGCCCTTGGGTTGGCTATTTTACGAATTGAGCCATGCCACGGGTATTGATGGTCTCTACTACGGCTACACCCTGTTCCGTGGAGGTGGCTACATGTTTCAACTTTGGCCCTGGCATCTGGCCGCCAGTCTCGCCGCGGGCGCGCTGGTGGCGATGTTGGTGATGCGTCGCAGTCGCAGGAGGCAGGCCGCATGAATCGACGCGAGTTTATGCAGTGCGCGGCAATGCTGTCGGCAGGTACTACGCTGGCGCCAACGGGTTGGGCGCTCTCCGAGGAGCAAAGTAAGTATCTGGCATCACGCGACCCCTATATCGACCAGGTGTCGCCTGAACTGTTTAGCGAAGCGCAACGGGGGGCCGTTACCGCAGCGGCAGACCTGACCATTCCGCGGACCGATACGCCTGGCGCCGTCGATGCCGGCGTGCCGCGCTTTATCGAGTTGATGGTGGCCGACTGGCTAACAGACGATGAGCGCATCGGATTCGTGGCGGGCATCGACGATCTCAATGCCCGTGGTAATGGTGATTTCGCCGGGCTGCCCCCATCAGCCCAGCTGTCAATACTGGAGGCTCTGGAAGACGAAGCCGCAGACTCACCCTGGTACAACTTCGGTGCCACCCTCAGGCTCTGGGATTCCGAGGCGCCTTTCATCTGTCAGTTCAAGGAGCTCACCGTGTTGGGCTTTATGCTCTCTAAAACGGGCAGCAAAGAGTTTCTCAGGCCGAACCCAATGGGTAAGTTCGACGGGGAATACCCGCTAGGGCCGGATGATGCCGCCTATGACAAGTCGACCCTGTTACGCATGATTGCCAAGGAGGCCGGCTGATGGAGTCTGCACAATTCGATGCCATTGTTGTCGGTTCAGGCATTTCAGGTGGTTGGGCCGCCAAGGAATTAACCGAGAAGGGACTGAAGGTGCTGGTGCTCGAACGCGGCCAGGATATTCGTCACAGTGCGGACTACTACGGCGAGCATGCCGAGAACTGGCAGATGCCGTTTTACGGAATGGGCGACCGCGAGCGCGATGATCGTGAC
>Ga0213866_10000276_pt1 | contig 42706 bp, 43 predicted proteins | sample PICome_11_FD_160079 | JGI IMG/M metagenome (GOLD analysis project Ga0213866, IMG submission 160079) | Coastal seawater microbial communities near Pivers Island, North Carolina, United States - PICO284 | ecosystem: Environmental > Aquatic > Marine > Coastal | place: USA: North Carolina...
TGGTTGTGTTTGCGGTGCTCGCCGAGGGCGGGATCGGGGCGTCAGATTGCGAGCGGCTCCGCAACGCAGCCCTTGCGCAGCCGGTCAACGCCATCTCGAGCTTCGCCTACACCGCACTCGGCATCGCCATCGGCGTGATGACCACTCGGTCGCCTTCCGCCCAGCGCTCGCGCTGGTTCCTATACAGCGCGTGTCTCATCGCCGTCGGCATCGGCAGCGTGCTCTTCCACGGGCCGCAACCTGCAGGCTCGCGGTTTGCCCACGACGTTCCGATCTCCTGTGCAATCATTCTGATGCTGCTGGCGGACTTCGAAATCGTTCGCAGACGACCGCTTCCGGTCATCGGCATCTGGGCCGTGGCGAGTGCTGCCCTCAGCGCAATCGCCATTGTCGCGCCGGATGCGATCAGTGCCCTAACCGCTATCGGAGTCATCGGTGTGGTTGGTCTGGAAGTCCTAATCGCCCGCCGAGGACTCCGAACTCCGAGCATCCGGCAACGGCGGCTCGGACTGTCCGCTATTGCCGTCGCCGTGCTCGCCGCAACGTCTTATCTACTCGGACGAACAGGCACCGCCACCTGCGATCCAGATGCCATTTTCCAGTTCCACGCCCTCTGGCACCTTCTGTCGGCGGCAATCTTCGGCCTCTGGTGGACGATGGCTTCAAGCACCAGCGACGACTAACAGGTCAGGTGGTGGCGTTGCCTTCGCCGGAACAGGGCAAGATCGCTTCGGGGTCGGTCGGGTCACTGTCGAGGTCCGTTTCATGGTCGGCGGCTCCCACGTCATCCTCACCAGACACCTCGCATTCGTGCCCCGCGTCGTTGTCCGACATCTCAACACCATCGGCAACACCATCGGCCAGGGTGTCGTCGCCTAGATCTTCCCTGTGGAGGCCGGGCGCATCGGGCCAGGGATTGGAGCGAAGGGCGAGGAAAACTGCGAGGCCGCCGACGACGGCAGCAAGCGCGACCCATTGGTTCCAGCGAAGTCCGGCGACTTCGTCAGCAGGATCGATCCGGAGGGCTTCAACCCAGAACCGGCCGAGACCGTACGCCGCCAGGTACAGGCCCATGAGCGAGCCCGGACCAGGCTTGAATCGACGCTCGACCACGAGCAACACCGCCACAACACCGAGGCTCCAGAGCGATTCGTAAAGAAATGTGGGGTGGAAGGTTGTGCCGAACTCGTAGCCAGCGACCAGGTGCTCAGAATCGATCTCAAGTGCCCACGGCAGATCAGTGGGACGTCCGTAAAGCTCCTGGTTGAAGTAGTTGCCCCAGCGGCCGATCGCTTGGGCGAGCGGTATCGCCGGTGCAGCGCAGGTGGCTGCCACCGAGATCGGGATCCCCTTCGAGCGAGCCATCCAAAGGCCGACTGGGATGCCGAAGAGCAGACCGCCGGGGATGCCGAGCCCGCCCTCCCACAGCTTCGGGATGTCGCCGTAGTTGTCCTCGAACTTTTCCCAGTCAGTGACCACGTGGTAGAGCCGAGCCCCAATCACACCGGCGAGCACCGCCCAGATCGCAATCGACGACGCATCGTCGGCGGTGCCAAATCCGTATTTCTCGAGCCGTCGGCCGAACAGCCAGACTGCTACCACTACGCCGAGTGCGATACACAGGCCGTAGAGATTGAGCGGCCCGATCGAATTGAACGACGGGCTGGGGATCGAGGCGAGAAGGTTCATAAAGGGCCCTCCCACGTCACTCGGTCACCCGGCCAACGAACTCGAGCATCCGCTTCGTAATCAGGTCACGGTCATAGTCCTGCGTGGCGACGTGATAGCTGCGCTCGAGCCACACATGATCGACGAGTGCGCCATCACCGGCGCCATAGGTAGCGGCGAGGTGCTCGCTCTGATCGGGCGGCACGACGTGATCGTCTTGCGAGGTGAAGAGCAACAGCGGCACCACCAACTCGCCGTAGCGATCTGCGATCTGGGATTTGGCGTCGATCAGCGAAAGGAGCGGTGCAACTGGTGTGCCGTCATAGGCGATCTCGGCGACGTCGGGGTCGGCGATATCAGAGCCGATGCCGGGGATGACGGTCGTCCCAGCGCCAAGCAAGTCGACCAGCATCTGGCGCCTGTCGGGCGCCTCGTGCGCTGCAGCAGGATTGACGCACACGAGGCCACACAGACGCCCGTCGGCAGCTCGCTCCAGACCGGTGAAAAGCGTCAGCGTCCCGCCCATCGATAGACCGGAAATTACGATACGGTCAGACCGCTCAGCCAGCCGGTCGTACGCGGCGAGCGCCTCGCCCGACCAGTGCGACCAGTCGGTAGTGAGCATGTCGTCGACCGACGTACCGTGACCTGGGAGACGAGGTTGTTCGACATGATGACCTGCCTCGGCTATGCCGTGCGCCTGCAGGCGCATCGACGACGGGTTGCCCGTGAAGCCATGCAGGACAAGGACGCCGGTGCCCACGTCGCCAGCGTCGTGCGTAAACGGCTCACAGCCGTCGAGGATCGGTGCGTCCGACATGCCCACTGTCTAGCGGGGTTAGGGGCAACTCGGGATGGCGTGTCGACACGACCTGAGTGACCGGTTCGACCAGATTGAGGTCGAACCGATCGCCGGCGAGACGGGCAACACGGCCCTGGACATCTCCCGTTTACGTTTACCGAGGCGGAAAGTGGTGCTTGATTCGTAGACCAGCGACGATCACGACGATGCGGACCAACAGCAAGTTCGAGTCGCCGCTCAAGCCATCGGGGTAGCCGAGACCATCCAAGACTCGAGGTGCGACTGGGCGATCTCAACGGCCAACTCGGACCGATCAGGCGACACCCCCGACCCGAGACGCCAGCCGAGGAATGACCTCCTTGACCTCGTCGAACCCCTCGACCAAGCCAAGTACTCACAGTTCCAACGGGCCGCTTTGAGGGGTTTGCCGGTCGATTACCGTTGAGCATGACATCGCCCCTGGCATTGCACGCATGGGCATAACCTGGCGCTATGAACCGACGGGCGCCGACTCCGGTCCCCGGCCCCGCCAATGATCCGGTGGGCGATCGTTCCGCGACCCGAGTCGGATCCCAGCGACGGGTTGGACGAAGTGCCGCCTGGGCGTTCTTGCCCGTGCTCTCGATGCTGCCGTTCTCATTGTTGGCGCTCGTCATCATCTGGCTGCCGCTGGGGCTCACGACCAGCATTCCGTTCTGGTGGATCGCGTTTGCGTTCATTGCGACCGGGCCTCTGTTGTTCGTCCGACCGTTCCAAGTTGCGGTGCTCACCCCGATTCTTGGTGCTCGCGCTCCCACCGCCGCCGAAGCCGAGACGATCCGCCCGCTCTGGAACGAGGTGATCCACGCCGCCGGCCAGCAAGGCGTGCCAGCTGGAGCTCGATATGTCGTCCGAATCATGCCGTCTGATGAACTCAACGCCTTCGCGTGCGGCGGCCACCTCGTCGTGGTCACCTCGTTCGCGATCAGACGACTCCCAACCGACGAGCTACGCGGGGTGCTCGCACACGAACTCGGCCATCACCTCGGGCTCCACACCGTGGCCACCACGCTCATCCATTGGCTCTCCGCCCCGGTCGTGATGTTCGCTCGCTTTGGCTTCTTCCTCGAGCGAGTGGCAGTGGCCTCAGCGCAGAGCTTCGGTCGCAAACACTCAATCGTCGAGGCGTTCAGCCGAACCGGTGCGACGCTCATGCATTGGTTCGGGCTGCTCTTCTCGTCAAGCCTTCGAGCGGCCGACGCGCTCACCAATCTGGTGGGACACGACGCCGAGTTCGAAGCCGACCGTCAGGCAGTGTCGATGGGGTTCGGTAAGGAGCTCAGCGCTGCGCTTCGTCGGTTGGCGGCCGACGATGGCGTTAGACGCCGCGGCTGGCGAGCGCGGCTGGCAGCGAGTCACCCACCCGCACGCACGCGGGTCGCCCGGATCGATGCGCTGCGCCGCCGCCCCTCAGCGTGAACCGGCTCAGCTGGAAGCGATCATGGCGCCAGCTCGCGCAACCAGGCTGGCAGCCGGGTCGGGCGGCTGGTCGTGGCATTGGTACAGCCGTGCACAGTCACCCCTGTTGCGCACGGTGCCCCATCGACGGTGATCAGGTACGCCATCTGAAAAGTGGCCCGAGTCACCTCGGCGAGCTGAAGGTGCACGGTCATCAGGTCGTCGAAGCGAAGGGGGTCGCGGTACTGCACGAACGACTCAAGTACGGGCGACTCCAGTCCTTCGGCACGCCACTCGGTGAACGGATGGCCTATCGCCGCCAAGTACGCCACCCGCGACTCTTCAAAGTAGGCGAGGTAGTTCGAGTGATGCACGATCCCCATCGCATCGGTCTCGACGAAACGGACGCGAATGTCGTGCCGGAACACGTAATCGGCGGAGTTGGTCGAGGGATCGACGGAGAGACGCACGAACGCACCCTAGAGGCACGCCTATCGTGCACACTTGCCTCGTGACCCCAGCAACCGTCGCCCTCGACGCGGCCGGCGTGACCTACGCCGTGCACGAGTACGACCGCAGCGAAGAGTTGCGGGGGTTCGGGACTCAGGCGGCGGAGCAGCTCGGACTCGATCCCGACCAAGTGTTTAAGACACTTCTTGTCCAAGTCGAGGGTGGCGCTGCGCCGAGCGACCCCGTAGTCGTGATCGTGCCCGTGAGCTCCTCAGTCTCGATGAAAGCTGCAGCCGCCGCAGTAGGCGGCAAGAAGGCGACACTGTGCGATCCGGCGAGCGCCGAGCGGATCACGGGCTACGTCGTGGGTGGTATCAGCCCCATCGGGCAGCGGAAGCCGCTCGTCACGATCATCGACGCGACGGTCCAACGTTTCGACATGATCTACGTGAGCGGTGGTCGACGCGGCCTCGAGATTTCACTCGTTCCTGGCGCTCTCATCAAACTGCTCGCAGCGCAGGTCGCCGACATCACTAGTTGAACCGACTCAGCTGGAAGCGATTCGCCGCATCCTGGCTCTGGCTGGCAGCATGACGCTGTGAGCAACGATCAGCGGCGACTTGCTGCGGCGCTGTTCGCCGTGGCCTGGGGAACCAACATCTCGACCCCGCTGATCCTCAGGTACCAAGATCGCCAAAACCTTTCCGACAGCGCAGCGGTCGCGATCTTCTCGGTGTACGTCGGCGGAATCCTGCTGGCGTTGTTGTTCGCCGGCCGGCTCTCAGACCGATTTGGCCGGCGGCCAATCGTGCTGCCGTTCACGTTGCTGTCGGGCGTCGGATCGCTGCTGATGATCGCCGGACGCGACGAGTTCGCCTGCCTGCTCGCTGGGAGATTTCTCCTCGGACTTGTAAGCGGCGCCACCATCTCAGTCGGCACCGCCTGGATGAACGAACTCGTCACTCCGTCCGAGTCCGACCAGGCGAACGATGGGACGACTACCAGTGCTGATCGACTTCGCCTTGCGGGTGTGGTCACATTGCTGCTCTACCTCGGATTTGGGTTCGGACCAATCACCTCGGCGCTCTCGGATCGCTGGCTACCGCATCCGCTCGTGTGGCCGTATTTCGTACACGCCGCTGCGTGCGCAATTTCCGCAGCCGTGGTCTGGCCGGCTCCCGAGACGAAGAGTTGCGATCCGGACGTGGCGCTGCGTCCAAGCATCGGCGTGCCCGCGGGTGCACGACGAGAGTTCCTATCCCGGCTCGCACCGTCCTCGGTCTGGGTCTTCGGTTTCCCGTCGGTCAGCTTTGCCCTCTTCCCGGTAATCCTCCGCGACGCGATCGGTGGTTCCGACGTACTCGTCGCCGGTGTCTCCGGTTCCGTCACCGCCGTCGCCGCACTGGCTGCTCGGCCGATCGTCAGAAGATCCGCTACTGCGAACCAGGCGCTCTTGATCGGCATGGTGATCGGGGTCGGTGGCTACGTAGTTGGCGTCGTCGCCTTCACCACTGGCGCATGGTGGCTGGTGCCAGGCGCCGCTGTTGCGCTCGGAGCCGCGTCTGGGGTGCTGTTGAATGCCGGGCTGGCCATCACCGAAGGGCTCGCCGACGACGAACAGCGCGGCACGTTGAGCGCCACCTACTATCTCCTGGCCTACTCCGGAATGGCGATGCCACTGCTCCTGACCGGCGTATCGTCGCTGACCACCACCACGACGGCGTTGGTCAGCGTCACGATCGTGGCAACCGTCGTAGCGATCCTGGTTGCGCTTCAACTTGGCGGTGCGCAACGGATCACATCTTCTGGGTGAGGCCTCCGTCGACAACGAAGATCTCGCCCGTTGTGTAGGTGTTTCGAATGAGCGCAAGCGTTGCCTCGGCGCAGTCGACAGGGGTCGCGGAGCGTGGAACCGATGCCGTGGCAGCGACGCCCGCGTGCATAGCATCCCAGTCGTCGGTCCACGGTGTCGCAACCAGCCCAGGTGCCACCGCATTAACCCGGATTGGGCCATACGACTTCGCCAGCAGCAGCGTCATCTGGTTCAGCGCCGCCTTTGTCATCGAATAAGCCATCGACGACCCCACCGGACGAACACCGGCAATTGAGGTTACGTTGACAATGTTCGGATCATCAGACTCACGGAGGTGTGGGATTGCTCTCTTGGTGAGCCGCCACGTGCCAAAGACGTTGACGTCGAACGTCTTCTGAAAGATGTCGTCGGTCAGGGCGTCAAGGTCCTCGTGCGGGATGACGGTCGTCCATCCTGCGTTGTTGATGAGATAGTCGAGGCGCCCGAACTGTTCGATCGTCCTGTCGATCAGCCCGTCGGCCTCGTCGTGATTCGAGATGTCTGCCCGCATGTACAACGATTCGTTCGGCAGAGCAGCCGACACCGCTTCGCCAGCCGCCACCGACGACGACGAGTTGACTACGACGGTGGCGCCACCCGCCGAGAGCCGGTATGCGATCTCCTCACCGATCCCACTAGATGATCCGGTTACAAGTGCGACCCTGCCGGAGAACTCGCTAGCCGGGTCGGGCAGGGGTGGACGTGATATTCCGTCGGTGGCGGTCATGACCCGAAACTACTGATGCCTGTGCGCACGATCCGGGTCGGCAGCGACGGTGGCCGGCGCGCGAGAATCGCGCCGTGCCAGTAATCGATCATCTCGTGTACGTCGTTCCCGATCTCGAAGCAGCGATCGACAAATTCGAACGGGACCTCGGTGTCCGGCCCGTCGTCGGTGGGCAACACCCCGGCATGGGCACATGGAACGCACTCCTAGCGCTCCGAAGCGATGCAGCGCCCAGCTATCTAGAACTGATCGCTGCCGATCCCAGTCAACCCGCACCGAGAGTTCCGCGCCCCTTCGGCATCGACGACGACGCCGGGCCGCGGCTCGCCACCTTTGCGATGCGACCCGTCGACGGCGAGACGCTCGACGACTTAATCGATGCGCTACGCCAACGCGGCACCGACCCTGGCGACGCAGCGCCGATGTCACGAACCACGCCCGACGGCGTTCTGCTGGCTTGGCACCTGACGATGCCGACGCTCACTGCGGGCGGACTCGTCCCGTTCCTGATCGACTGGGGCGACACCCCAATGCCCGCCAACACGATCGCGGTCAGCGCCGACCTCGTGTCACTCAACGCCGGCACGACCGACTTTCGCGTCGCCGCCCTCGTCGAAGAGCTGCAGCCTGCCCCTCTCGACCTCGACCGGAGCTCTGACCGGCCGCTCACGGCCTCCTTGCGATCTGCGGCAGGCACGATTCGACTCTGACCTCGGCCGCGTGACGGACAAGTCCCAATCAGTTTCTGCCCAGCTCGTCTATTCGGCGAGCCAGCCTTGGCGACGGTCGAGGGTTGGGGGTACGACCATTAGAGAAACAGTCGGTACGCCGGATTGTTCGATTCGTCCCAATGCCGGAAACCAAGCTCGCTGAGGAACACGTCGAACGCTGCCTGATCGCTGTCAGGAACCTGAATCCCCACGAGCACGCGACCCGCGTCGGAACCGTGGTTGCGGTAGTGAAAGAGAGAGATGTTCCAATCACGTCGCATCGACCTGAGGAACTGGAGCAGCGCCCCGGGCCGCTCGGGGAACTCGAAGCGATACACCCGCTCATCGTTGGCCCGATCCGATCGACCACCCACAAGGTGCCGGAGATGCAGCTTGGCAAACTCGTCGTCGGTCAGGTCGAGTGTGTCGAAGCCGGCTGACCGGAAGTCCCATGCGATGTCGTCGGCCTCACCGACGCGACTCACCGCAACGCCAACGAAGACATGAGCGGCATCGTCGGCGCTCATTCGATAGTTGAACTCGGTCACGTTGCGGTCTCCGACGACCTCGCAGAACCGAAGAAAGCTCCCTGGCTGCTCGGGGATCGTGACGGCGTAGACCGCCTCACGGCGCTCGCCGAGTTCGGCCCGCTCCGACACAAACCGAAGACGGTCGAAGTTCATGTTGGCCCCACACGTGATCGCCACGAGCGTCTCACCCCTTAAACCGTCTCGCTCGCTGTATTCCTTCAGCCCGGCAACAGAGAGAGCCCCGGCCGGCTCGAGTAGCGTCCGGGTGTCGGTGAAGACGTCTTTGATCGCTGCGCAGGTCTGATCGGTCGTGACAGTGATGATCTCATCGACGTGGCGTTGCACCAGCCGGAACGTCTCGGAGCCCACCCGTTTGACGGCCGTTCCGTCGGAGAAGAGCCCGACGTCGTCGAGGGTGACCCGCCGACCAGCAGCAACCGAGTCGCCCATCGCAGTCGCCTCAGCGTGCTGAACCCCGATGACCTTAATGTCAGGGCGGATCTGCTTCACGTAGGCCGCTACACCCGAGATCAAGCCGCCGCCACCAATTGCGACGAACACTGCGTGGATCAATGCCCCATGTTGACGGAGTAGTTCAACCCCGATGGTTCCCTGCCCTGCGATCACGTCCGGGTCATCGAACGGATGCACGAAGGTCAGCGAGCGTTCGTCGGCGAGCGCACGGGCGTACTCACCGGCTTCGGTAAACGAGACACCGTGCTGGATGATCTCGGCACCGAGGGCCCGTACTGCATCAACTTTCAACTCGGGCGTGGTCGTCGGCATCACGATCACGGCTGGGCATCCAAGCTCGCGCGCCGCCAGTGCCACGCCCTGGGCATGATTGCCGGCCGACGCAGCGATGACGCCGTGGCCGCTCTGCTCCTCGGATAGCGATGCCATCTTGTTAAAGGCGCCGCGCAACTTGAACGAGAACACTGGCTGGAGGTCTTCTCGTTTGAGTAACACTCGATTGCCGGTACGCGCGGACAGACCGGGAGCGTCGTCAAGCGGCGACTCGATCGCCACGTCGTAAACGCGAGCGGTGAGGATTCGACGGAGATAGTCAGTGTCGGTGAGCTGCTCGGATATCTCTGCTGCCATCGTCGCCCAGTGTGGCAGAGCGCTACGGTCATTGAGGATGAAGCTTGGACTCGCCTTTGCCAACACTGGCCCCTTCGCTGAAGCAAAGGGACTCGCTCAACTGGCGGTCACCGCCGAACAGACCGGCATCGAATCGGTATGGACCGTCGAGCACGTCATCTGGCCCTCGAGCTACGACTCGGCTTACCCATACTCGCCCACAGGCAAGATGCCAGGCGACAAAACCTCGGCCATCCCCGACCCACTTGTGTGGCTTTCATTCGTTGCCGCCGCTACGAGCAAACTGGTGCTCGGAACCGGCATCGTCATCCTTCCCGAGCGCAACCCGCTCGTGTTCGCAAAGGAAGCCGCCACACTCGATCGCCTTTCCGGCGGTCGGCTCCAGCTCGGCATCGGCGTAGGTTGGCTCGAAGAAGAGTTCGACGCACTCGGTGTGCCGTGGCCCCGACGAGGCGCTCGCACCGATGAATACGTCCAAGTGATGCGCGAACTATGGGCTAGCGACGACGCCTCGTTCGAGGGCGAATTCGTGGCGTTCTCCGATGTGAGCTCAAACCCGAAGCCCACTAGGGCGGCGGTGCCGTTCGTGATCGGCGGGCACTCACACGCCGCAGCCAAACGAGCTGGTCGCCTCGGCGACGGGTTCTTCCCGGGTCGCGGCACCCCCGACGAGCTGCGCGAGATGATTGACGTAATGAACCAGGCCGCTGCAGACGCCGACCGCAACCCGAGTCAGATCGAAATCACCGCCGCCCACCCGGGCCTGTTTGGCGACGATCCGGTCGGCGCTGCGCAGGAACTCGCCGACGTTGGCGTCACGCGCACGATCGCTCCGGCATTCATGTTGCTCGGTTCCGAAGGTCTCGAAGCAAAGGCCACCGAACTTGCCGAACGCGTCGTGGCGCCGATCGCACCCATCTAGAACAAATTTCCGGGCAGCGAACTACCCGAGCACTCGCCGCCAAGACAGGCCATCCGAAAAGGTCCTCGCCAGCGACGTTCGACCGCAGGCCGCCGAACTCGACTGTGTGGATCGAATTCGATTCCTCCTCGGCGCACAATGTCGCGCTGCGACACACTTCAGATGGCGGACGACTCAGCCCTTTGCACGAAGGGTGTAGCCGAACAGCGCGCCTGCGACCTTCCGCATCTGAATTTCGTCAGAGCCCTCAGTGATTCTGTACCGGCGATGATGCCGATAGATGTGCTCGAAAGGCATGGCCCGGTTGTACCCCTCGCCACCACACGTCTGCATCGCCTGGTCAGCTGCGCTGCAGCAGAACCGGTTGGCGCGGTAATTACAGATCGCCACCTTGTCGGTGATCTCCATGTGGTCGATGCCCTCGTCAAGCTGCCAAGCCGTCTTATGGATCAGCGCCCGCAACATCTCGGCCTCCGCATATAGATCGGCAAGCGGGAACTGAATCGCCTGATTCGACGATAGGCGCTTGCCAAAGGTCGTTCGCTCGTTGGCGTACGCGACAGCCACGTCGATGCAGTGAAGCCCAGCTCCAAGCGATGACGCTGCCTGACGGATACGGTTCTCGTGCACGAACAACTGCGCCGTTTGGAGGCCGAGCCCTTCCTCACCGAGGATGTCTTCGTTCGCCACCCGCACATCCGTGAGGATGACGTGAGCGTGATCGGTCGGCATGTTGAACGTCCACATGAACTCGTTCACCTGAAATCCTTCGGCGTCAGTTGGCACAATGAAGCAAGTGATGCCACGGGCCTCCCCTGCATGGCCCGAAGTGCGAGCGAAGATGTAGTCGTGGGTCGCATGGTGAAGCCCCGTGTTCCAGTACTTCTCCCCGTTGATCACCCATTCGTCACCGTCGCGAACCGCCGTCGTCTCCATCCACGTGGCGTCGGAGCCGTGCTTCGGCTCGGTTAGCCCGAACCCGAGGTGGGCCTCGCCAGCGAGCATCTTCGGGATCCAGAGCGCCTGTTGCTCAGGTGAGCCGAAGCGTTCCATCATCAACACCGTCACGAGGTTGCCGACAATCGAGCTCTCGTTCTGCAAGTCGTTGTGGAGGCCGAGACCTTTCCGTGCTAGGTGCTCGCGGACGATCGCCATATCGAGGTTGCTACCGTTCTTGCCACCGAAGCGTTCGGGCAGGTGGTAGCGGTAGAAGCCAGCGTCGTCGGCGGCTCTACGCATCCGCTTCAGTAGCGCCTCCCACTCAGCGTTCGGCAGTCCGCCGCGGTGCCAGTCGGTCCGCGAGTCCTCGCGGCGATGGTCAAAGAAACGGACATTGTCGTCTTCGGCCTCCATCGGCTTGATCGTCGACTCGATGAATGCATCGAGTTCATCGAGCAACTGCTGGGTAGCGGCCGGAATCGAGAAGTCCATGGATCGACCGTACGCACCGGCACAGTCGGGGTCAGAGTCGAAGCACGCCGACGGAACCGGACATCAGAAGCATTCACTGACGGAACCGACGACGCAGTCGCGTCCGTCACGACAGCGCTGCCGTTGCAGAACCTGAGGCTCTCCATACCGCCACCGAGGAAGATGCTTGCCGCGGCAGTCGCAGACCGGCGATCGTCGAGGAGTGTTCCGATTCGTCCAGAACTCTTCAAGCGTTCATCGGCACGAACCCGCATAGAACGAAGCCTCAAGATTGCGACTTCACGGGACCTTCACGGTCGGTGAGCGACGGCCTCAGGAGGTACGACGGACCGGTGAGTCAGCAGGAGCGATCCTTAGCAGTAGATCGCGATCGAGGTCGCGAGCCGGCGGGTACATGCCTCGCTGCCAAAACGGCGGAGAGAACTCCCTCCACTCGTCCTCTGGCTGTGCGAGACGATCCGCGATAACCGAAACCGCAGCGGCGTTGTGGCCTAGGCCGCAGTGACTGCCGAGCACGCGAACGTTCTCGGAGATTGACGTCTTGCGGAGCAAGCTCGCCTTCCATGCCACAATGCCGTCGCTGGCCGAGTAGATCGATGTGGCGGGCACCGGAAGCGGCGGACGATCAACCTCACGCAGGCGATCGCTCATGAAGTCCTCGACGTGGAAGCGCCGCATCAGCTCCCACACCGTCTGCGCCGACGAGCGATCCCCCTCAGCCATCTGAATCGGAGAGCCCAGCGTGATGACCATCCGGGCCAGGTCAGGGCGGGCACGAGCGAGTTCGCGCGCGTAGATGCCGCCCAGACTCCAGCCGATGAGACTGACCTTCCTGCGACTGCGTTCGGCCACGTAAAGAAGGCGCTTGGTGAGGCCGGTGGCCACGTCGGAGGTCGGCCCGATGTTCTGGCCAAGACCCCAACCGTAGGCGCGGTAACCGAGACGCTTTAGCAGCTCCCGCAACGGCTGCGTCGACCGGTCGCTCGCCATGAAACCCGGGAACACGACTACCCCGTGGCCGTCACCGCGAGGCAATCGACAAAGCAGCGGCCTGAGCGCAGAGAACTGGATCCGTTCTCCAATCGCCCGGTACTCAGCGGCCGCTAGCAGCGGCGAAGGCGGCCGGATGACCGCAGTGGGTGCTGCGTCACCCTGCCCCCCCATGCGGCCGACCGTACAGCCATCAGTTCGTCCGGCAAGTGATGCAGTTGTGGACATCTGTCTCACGGCGGGCTGACAGTGCGCTGCGATCACGACTCAGCTACCAGAAGAGGGTGCCAGCAGCCCCCTTGAAGGGTCCGGCGACATTCGCCGTGATCCAGCCACCGTAGAAGTTCCCGTCATTGGGTTTGACCCGCTCGTCATCGACCCAGCACTCATCGACGAGCTGAGCGTAGAACGCCCAGTGGCCACGTATCGGCTCGAATCGAGGCGTCGGGTCGGGGTACATCCAGCAAGCTTCGACAGCAGCAGGGCCGTCACCAACTACGACGTCGGCATAGCGGGCCGAACCCTTCCACTCGCATAGCGAAACGCGGCTTGCCGGTTGAAGATACCGCTTGTCGACGAACTCGTCGGCCACGTAGTACGCCGGCGCTTGGCTGGTCTCAAGCACTCGGACACACCGCGGGGCGTCAACGACCGTGACTCGATTGTGAATGACGCAGATCCGCCAATCGACTACCTCGACGACCGGGGGTCGCGGGAAGTCCCACACCGACTCGACCGGTTTGCCGTTGGTGGCAGTGGCGCTGCGGCCACCTGCGGCGGCGAGGGCATCGGCCGCCAGGCGATCTCGTGATTGGCTCATGAGCGACGATCGTCGTCGACGATCTCCCGTCCGCGCTCGTCGAGCGCCCCAAATTCATGCGCTTCAGGAGCGCGACGGCCACCGGCTCGACGGTCGGCGACCCTCATGCGAGCTCGTTGTTCCTCTTCGAGCGCAGCTTCTTCTTCGACTAGACGGTTCAGCGCGTCGAGCCGTACGGCATCAAGTTCGCCGTCAGCAATTGCCTGCTTCACCGAACACCCAGGCTCGCGGTCATGCTTGCAGTCACGGAAACGGCAGCTGTCCATCAAGTCGAACACATCGGCGAACGCCCGCTCGATGCCGTCTCCCGACAGCCAGAGGCTGACGGCCCGGACACCCGGGGTGTCGATCACCCAGCCCTCATCGGGCAGCGGCAAGAGTTCCGCTACGACCGTAGTGTGCCGTCCGCGCTGATCACCCGTTCGCACCCAGGCCGTCGCCTGCCGATCCGAGCCCAATAGACCGTTCACAATCGTTGACTTGCCGACCCCCGACGCCCCAAGGAAGGCCAGCGTCTTGTTGCCCGCAGCGTGTCGGGCGATGGCGTCGAGTCCTTCCCCGCTCAGACCATTGGCGAGCAGCACCGGCACACCGAGCGCCACCTCGGCGAGCGCAGCTCGAGCCGGCTCGGGATCGTGGACGAGGTCGGTCTTAGTGAGTACCACAACCGGTTCCGCACCCGAGTCGTAGGCCAGCACAAGCTCGCGCTCGAGCCGACGTGGACTCGGCGGCGCACCAAGCGCGTGCACAAGAAATACGGTATCGATATTCGCCGCGAGAGTGTGCGACACCGCCCGCATCCCGTCGAACGATGCTCGACGAACGAACGCCGACGAGCGACGCAGCACGACGTGCACTCGCTCGCCCGACTCGTCGGCGACGATCCAGTCGCCGACCGCAACATCGGCACCGATGTTGCGGACGCGCAGTGGCTCGTGGTCGCCCACCACCTCGGCCATCGACCGGGCCGCGGTGTTCCAGCCGCGGTCGAGCCGCAGCACACGACCGGGCCTACCGGGCCGACCGAGTTCGTCCCAGGCATCATCGAGCGCGGTCGACCACCCAAGGCGTTGATGAGGTGGAATCGGCAGCGACATCTGGCGACGACGCTACCCACCGAGAGGCACGGGATCGAGCGGAAAAGGTGCCAGTGGTGGCCAGAACTCGCTCAGCGCCGCGCCTCGATGGTCAGACCCGATGAGTTGTACGAGGCCGTCACGATCAGGCCATCACCGAGCGTCCAGGCCGGTGGTCCAATCAGCTGCCACATCGATCGTCCATCGAGGTCGACGGCCTCGATGAGGCTGCCAATAGCCGCCGGGCGGCGCACGACTACGCCGTTCGCCGCGGGCACGTAGAAGTCACTCCCGGCTGGGAAGCTGAGCTCAACGACGGTTTCACCTGTCGCCGCGTCAATAGTCATCTGTTGCCGACCTCGGCGGTCGCTCACGAGCAGCAGGGCACCGCGGTCACTGGCGGCGACACCGACGAGCACCCCGACTCGGGTCCAGTCAGCGATGAGCGGCGATCCGTCAGCCGAAGTGACCCCATCATCCGGTGCCGCACGGAGGCCAACCAGCCGGTCGCCGATGAATGCAACGGCACGACCCTGGGCCACCTCGTCAGCCGCCAGCACCGATGCCTCGCCGGCGTCGAGCTGCTCGATTGCCCGTCGGGTGAGTTCGTCGGCAATCGCGCTCGACGAGATTGTGCGCGCCGCAAGTGCACCGGGGCTAATGAAGGTTCTGGCAACGGCACGACGGGCGACCTGTGCGTCGGCGGACTCTTCGAGCAACTTGACCTCAGCCGGGACAGCCAGCGCCTCGGACACTGCCGACCCATCGGCCACGTTGAGCAGCACGACCGCACGGCCATCGTGTCCGCTCGACTCGATCGAGGAACCAGCAACAGCAACACGGGTAACCGCCGAGACCGCCACGACCTCGTCGACCACTGTGACATCGATAGCTAGGTCAGTCCCGCCGAGCTTGAGTTCGGCGGCCGGCACGGTCACGGACCACACGACCGTATCGATGCTTTCGGGGATGCGCAGCAACACGTCGGGATCGACCATTGGGACGGCTGACAATGAGCTAACTGGCGGCATGTCTCGTACGTCGGCGCCGCCTCCTGCGCCGCCGTACGAGAGGCCCAAATCGACGTCGGGCCGGTCGGTCACGAGCGGTTCCGCAGAATCGGTCGGCCCAGTGGGTTCCTGCGCATTGCGGCCGGAGTTATCTTCCGCTCGGTTGCTGATGGGCCCGGCCGCCGGCGCATCTCCGTCGCTCCATGAGCCGGATACGATCGTCACAGCCAATACAAAACCGATCGCACCGAACCCTGACATCACCCTCGGTCCTAATCGGCGGCGCAACGGCTCTTCGTCGGTGAGTGCGTCTTCGCACAGACGGCCGACATTGTCGGCCGTCTCCGACCGGTGGCCCGACAGCGTCGGCTCAGCGCCACGCCATATGAGCGTGTCGGGCAGCGACGAACCGCCGCGGCCGTCACCCCTTCCTGGCCTCATTGAGGAGACGTTATGGGTAGCGCCTCGTCAGCGCAGTGCGCAGATAGCACTCTGTCCGATGCCGAAAATGCTGGTAGTGACGGCAGACTTCCCTGAAAGCGTGTGGTGCTGTTCACGTGCAACACGTTGCCAGAACCGGCCGATTCGGGTTGACAGCGCCCTACCCGATCACCTAGCGAAGAGATCAAATGTCCAAGCCCCTCGTCATCGTGGAGTCGCCCGCCAAGGCGAAAACGCTGTCCAAGTTTTTAGGCAGCGACTACGACGTGCACGCATCGGTCGGCCACGTTGCGGACTTGCCCTCCAAGGGCCTCAATATCGACGTCGACAACGGCTTCAAACCCACCTACGAGCTTACCGATCGCGGCAAGACAGTCGTCAAAGACCTGAAGCGGGCGCTCAAGGAAGCCTCCGAGCTCTATCTCGCGACTGACGAAGACCGCGAGGGCGAAGCCATCTCGTGGCACCTGCTCGAATACCTAAAACCAAAGGTGCCGGTGAAGCGGATGGTGTTCCATGAGATCACCAAGGCCGCAATCGATCAGGCAGTCGCCAACCCGCGCAGCATCGACTACGGCATGGTCGACGCTGCCGAGACGCGTCGCATCCTTGACCGACTCTACGGCTACGAGGTAAGCCCAGTCCTGTGGCGCCGGGTCAATCGTGGTCTGTCAGCCGGTCGGGTTCAGTCGCCGACGGTTCGCCTTATCGTTGAGCGTGAGCGAGAGCGGATCGCATTCGTTGCTGCCAACTACTGGGACATTGAGGCCACCACGGCCACTGATCCGAGCTTCGAGGCGAAGCTGGTCAGAGTGGACGGCACCAGGGTCGCCAGCGGCAAGGACTTCGACGAAGCGGGCGTGGCGAAAAAAAACGTTGACGTTCTGAATGAAGCGCGCGCGCACGGCATCGCCGAGGGTCTTGCCGAGTCGACCTTCACTGTGAGCTCGGTCGATGAAAAGCCCTACCGATCGTCGCCTAAGGCGCCGTTCATGACCTCGACTCTGCAGCAGGAAGGCGGCCGTAAGCTACGCCTCTCGTCCTCGCAGGTGATGCGTGTTGCACAGGGGCTGTACGAGCGCGGATACATCACCTACATGCGTACCGACGACGTGATTCTGTCCAACGAGGCCATGATGGCCACCCGTGACGCAGTCACTGACGAGTACGGCTCAAAGTACCTCAACGCCACACCCAAGCAGTACAAAAAATCGACGCAGGGCCAAGACGCCCACGAGGCGATCCGTCCCACCACCCCTTACCGCTCGCCCAATCAGCTGGCGGGTGAGCTCAACAGCCAAGACCTTGCGCTCTACCGACTCATCTGGCAGCGAACTCTCGCCTCCCAGATGGCGGACGCCACTGGCGTCACTGTGTCAGTCCGCCTCACCGCCGCCACGATCGACCGTTCGACCGGCGAGAAGGTCGACTGCGAGTTCTCCGCCTCGGGCACCACGATTACCTTCCCGGGTTACCGGGCGGTGTACGTAGCATCGAGGGAGGAGCGCGGCGACGATGCGGCTGACCAGGAGAAGCTGCTCCCCGCCCTCGCCGTGGGCGACGTTGTCCCGATCGCCGGGATCACCCCCGATGGTCACGCCACCAGCCCACCGGCTCGCTACTCGGAGGCGTCGCTGGTCAAGAAGCTCGAAGACCTCCGCATCGGACGCCCGTCGACGTGGGCCTCAATTATCCAGACGATTCAAGACCGCGGCTACGTGTGGAAGAAGGGCCAGGCCCTCGTTCCGACCTGGACAGCCTTCGCAGTGATCCGTCTCCTAGAAGAACACTTTGATGCGCTCGTTGACTACGACTTCACCGCGTCGACCGAGCAGGACCTCGATGAAATTGCTAAGGGCGACCGCCAGAAGGATCAGTGGCTCAAGCGGTTCTACTTCGGCGACGTCGACGACGACACGCCGCCGATTACCGCCGAGGCCGGATCATCCAATGACGAATTGCTCGGCCTGAAGCGGCTGGTCAAGGAGAACCTCGACGAGATTGACGCAGCGAAGATCAACACGTTCCCTGTGGGCGAGGACGAGGATGGTGCGCTGATCGTCGTCAAGCCAGGTCGATACGGCCCATACGTGAAGCGCAGCGACGACACCGCCGGGCTGCCCGAGAACCTTGCGCCCGATGAGCTCACGGTGCCGATTGCGATCGAGTTGCTCAATGCGCCGAAGTCCGATGAGCCCATTGGCAAGCTTGATGATCTGCCGGTGTATGCAAAGAACGGACGCTACGGGCCGTATGTGCAGTGGGGCGACCACGACAATCCACCGCCTGGGCTCGAGAAGCCGAAGATGTCGTCATTGTTCAAAACGATGGTCCTCGAACGCATCACGATAGGCGAGGCCGAGAAGCTGCTCTCGCTACCTCGCCACGTCGGCGATCACCCCGACGATGGCGAGGCCATCTATGCCGACAACGGCCGCTACGGTCCTTACGTACGCAAGGAAAAGGACTACCGCAACATCGACTCCGAGGATCGGCTCTTGGAGATAACCCTCGACGAGGCGGTCAAGATCTTTGCCGAGCCCAAGGTGTACAAGCGGGGTGGGCGCCAGCCAGCGAAGCCGCTGCGCGAATTTGGTACTGACCCGGTGTCAGCGAAGGCCGTGACCGCGAAAGACGGCCGCTTCGGTGTGTACGTAACTGACGGTGAAACCAACGCATCGCTCGGCAAGGGCGACCGGCTCGAGGAGATCACACCCGAGCGCGCCTACGAGCTGCTCGAGATTCGCCGCGAGGCGATCATCGCCAAGGGCGGCGCTGACGCCAAGAAGGCCAAGGCGACAAAGAAGAAAGCCGCCGCCAAGAAGAAGGTCGCCTCGAAGAAGACGGCTGCGAAGAAGAAGTCGGCGACCAAGAAGACCGCCGCTAAGAATGCCGCTGCCAAGAAGACCGAGGCGTCGAGCGACGCCGAGGTCATCATCACCGACCTCAACGCCTGACACCCACAACTGCTCGCTCTCACCTCCAGAATCTGAACCTCTGGACGAACAGAGCCTCATGGGTTCCGATTGGCCTCGGCGGCCTTCCCGTTGCGTCGACATGAGACTCCTCGATCTCAACACGCTTTCCCGGCGACGAGTCGGCGCGGTCAGACCACACTCACCCAGATCACCTGGTGTCGTGCGATTGCGACTGGCTCACTCGACGTGCTGCACCCGCACGCCGCCCGGTCAGGCTGTCGCTGCGTGACCGCCTGCAGCGAGACATGCTCTCAGGAACGTGTCCGGATTCAGAACCGCAACATGGCCAGGAGATCAGGCACATCTACGGGGCCGGGTGGGGAGTGACTGGATGGGTAGCCTCGCCGGGATGAGTGGGCGCCGCTACATCGCTTTCGAGGGGGCCGAGGGGTGCGGCAAGTCGACCCAGGCAGCCCGCTACGCCGAACGCGTCGGCGCAATCCTCACCCGCGAGACCGGAGGCACCCAGATCGGCGCGCGCCTTCGGGAGATACTCCACGACACCTCGGTCGAGGGTATGTCGAACCGTGCCGAAGCCCTGATCGCCGCAGCCGATCGGGCACAGCACCTCAACGAGGTGGTTCGACCTGCGCTCGACGCGGGTCGCTCTGTAGTAAGCGACCGATCGGTGTTCTCGACGCTCGCTTATCAGGGATACGGACGCGGGCTCCCCGTTGACGAGGTCCGATCGATCAATGACTGGGCGACGAACGGTCTCTGGCCCGACCTCGTCGTGCTCATCGACGCCCCAGAACACACCATCGCCCAGCGTATGGCCCGCCGGCGACTCGATCGGTTCGAGGCCGCCGGCCCTGCATTCCACCACCGAGTAATCAGCGGCTTTCGCGCCATGGCCGCAGCTGACCCAGTCCGCTGGGTCACCGTGACCGCGGTGGGCTCAATCGACGAGGTTGCCGCTGCGATCGCCGACGCGATCGATCGTCATCTCGAGGCAACACCGTGAGCAGCATCTGGGACGACGTCGTCGGTCAACGTCAGGCGGTCGAAAACCTGAACGCTGCTACCGATCGCGGCCCGGTCCACGCCTACCTGTTCGTCGGGCCCGCAGGCTCCACCAAGTACGAGGCGGCACGCGCCTTCGCCGCCCGAGTGCTGTCGGGAGGCGACGACGCCGACCAGCGCGACGCCCGCCTTGCGCTCTGCGGAGAGCACCCCGACGTTCGCGAAGTCCGCCGCGTCGGCGCCTCGATCTCCCGCGAACAGGCTCAAGAGATCGTCCGGGTGTCCGCGCTCGCTCCGATCGAGGGCGACCGAAAGGTACTGATCCTCGACGAGTTCCACTTGCTCCGTCCAGAAGGTGCAGCGGTGATGCTCAAGACAATCGAGGAGCCGCCGCCGTCGACGATTTTCGTCATCCTCGCTGACTTCGTCCCCCATGAACTCATCACCATCTCGTCACGGTGCGCTCGCATTGAATTCAAGACCATTAGCGACGATCTCGTCGCCACGCGGCTGCTCACCGAAGGGGTCGGGCCGGTCGAGGCGCAGGCAGCTGCCAAGGCGTCGATGGGCGACCTCGACCGAGCACGACTGCTTGCGAACGATCCGGGACTCGCCGAGCGTCGCACCGCATTCCGGTCGGCTCCCACGCGGCTCGACGGCACCGGCACCGTGGCATTCGGGATCGCCGTCGAACTCCTCGGGCTGATCGACGACGCGGTTGCGCCGCTGGTCGCCCGCCACGCCGACGAGGTGGCCGAGAACGATGAACGCATTAAAGAGCATGGCGAACGGGGCTCGGGAAAGAAGCAGCTCGAAGAGCGCCACCGCCGCGAGCTGCGTCGTCACCGCACCGACGAGATCCGTGCGGGGCTGGGCGCCATGGCAGCGGTGTATCGCGACCAGCTGACCCAACAGTCTGCGCGCGACATTGAAGCGGCAGCCGGCGCAGTCCGACGGATTCACGAGGCGCTTGAGGCGCTCGACCGCAATCCGAATGAGCGGCTCTTGCTCGAATCGGTCCTGTGGTCCCTCCCAGCGGCCTGACCCACGACGGATGCTACGCCCGGCGTCTCGGAGGCGCGCAACGCAGGAACCGACCTGCACTCCTATCATGCAGATCATGACGGACACGGCCGCGCCGACGCTGGCACCTGCGACCCTCCCAAAGGCCAATGAGCCCTGTTGGTGCGGATCGGACCGTAAATACAAACGCTGCCACAAGAAGTCGGAGGGCCGCATCCTCCCCGGCCTAGTCACCCCGATGCGATCGGTTCCCGATCACATCGCCCGACCTCCGTATGCCGACACCGGTGAATACGAGCCGTGGGACGAGGGTCGCATCAAGTCCCACGAGATCATTGAAAGAATGCGACACAGCGGCACGGTCGCTTCGACAGTGTTACGCGAGGCTGGCGCCATGGTCGCCCCAGGTATCGCCACCGAAGAAATCGACCTCTTCGTCCACGAACGCTTCATCGAGCTCGGCGCCTATCCGTCGACCATCAATTACCACGGTTATCCAAAAGCCTGCTGCACCTCGATCAACGAGGTGATCTGCCACGGCATACCCGACTCTCGGCCGCTGCAAGACGGCGACATCTGCAACATCGACGTAACCGGTTGGATCGGCGGCGTGCACGGCGACACGAACGCCACGTTCCTCGTCGGTGACGTCGACCCCGAGTCACGCCAACTGGTCAACGTGACCGAAGAGGCCATGTGGCGGGGGATCCACGCAGCCAAAGCTGGCCGCCCGCTGTCCGACATCGGTCGGGCGATCGAAGAGACCGTCAAGCCCTACAAGTACGGCGTCGTGCGTGCATTCGTCGGCCACGGCATCGGCGAGCAGTTCCACACCGACATCCAGGTACTGCATTACTACGACAGTCGATCGTCGGTCATCATGCGGCCCGGCATGACCTTCACGATCGAGCCGATGATCACCCTTGGAACGATTAACTTCAAGATCTGGGACGACAACTGGACTGCAGTCACCGCCGACGGCAAGCGCACCGCTCAGTTTGAACACACGATCGTGGTCACCGACGCCCTTCCCGAGGTCTTGACCGGTGGCGAAGGTGCCGTCAGCGCCGAAGCCCCCTGGCTCAGGTAACCCTTGGTGGGAAGGTCACGACGGTCTCCCCTAGGTGGCCGAAAGGACCTCTCTGGCCTTGGTGTGACGGCGTGCGGAACATGGTGTCGGCCTTTCCCGTCAACCCAATGACTGGATATATGCCACCATCGCCTGTACTTCGCCTGGCCCGAAAGTACGTTGCGGCATATTGACGCTCCATCCTGGGCGGATCTCAGCGGCCGGATCGACGATGGCTCGAGTGATGTAGTCGCCGTCGGCAACGACCATCGAACCGTCTTCGAGTTCAACGGTCGAGCCGGCGAGGCCGATCCAGGTGGGCCCAACGCCACCTTGGCCGTCGGAGCCGTGACAGGCAGCACAGCCGTTTTCGAGCGCGACCTGGCGGCCGTCTAGTTCGCCAGAGCTACTGCCGTTCGATGTAGGGGAATTCCCAGCGCAGGCAGCTGCGCCCAGAGCGAAGACTCCTGCAATCAGCGACCCAATGATCGCCGTGTTACGGCGGCGGCGACCCGAAACTCGGTCATCGCCACGTTTTGGCACCTCTACCATCCTCACATTCTCGCAGCCCGACTCGACTGCAAGAACGCGCTGCGACGTGCCGTCGGCGACACCATCACCATTTAGCTGCGTCATGGACCGATGAGCGGCAGCCACCAAGCGGCGAGCGCTGCAGCTTCATCGGGGTCGACGCCGTAGGCACGATCGACCGCCCGACCACACCCGGCGAGATCACCTGCACGAAGACACGCCACCGCCTGGTCAAGCGGTCCGGTCGGCCATGGCAGCTCGCCGAGCATCACCGGGCCGACCCGGATCGTGCTGGCCGACAAGCCGGTACCGCCACGTTCGTGCCACGCCCACGCCGAGGCGGAAGGCGAGGTGAGTACAGCGGCGATCTCCCAGACCGCCTCGGAATTGGCCGGGTACACCGACACGACGGGCACGCCGGGCAGCCACTGCCCGATCGGATCAGCCACAGCTTCAAGCACGCGCGTCTGGTTTGCAATGAGCACCTTCGGGCGAAGTCGACGCTCAGCCCAGGTACGCATGCGGTCGTCGAGTGCGTCGAGATCGATCCGTGGTGCGTCGAAGTCGCGCTTGGCGAACCTCACAGCTCGCTCACCCCATCGGCAACGTCCCGGGTCGATGAGTCCACTCGTTATGAGCGGCGGACCATCATCGTGGTCATCGACCGCCGGGATCATGCCGTAGTACTCGTCGCGGAAGTTGGCGTTGATCCAGCCGAAGTCGCTGAGCACGGCGACGCCCGCACCAGCGGGCATGGCCTCAGACACCGGTGGCACCCCGAGACGCTCAGTTACGACCGTCGCCCAGTTGTGCGTATCTTTTCCATCGGAGTCCCCGAACTCGAACAGCAGTGCGCAGGTGACCACCTGAGCATCAAAATCGCGAGTGCCGGTCCACGACGACCAGGTGAGCGTCGCTCTTTCGTCGATTGACTGACGGACATCTCCGCCGTCACGTGCTGCAAGCATCGACTGCGGGAGCACGAACCCGAGCCGTCCACCGCACTGATCGACCACGCGTGAACCGAGAGCAAGGAACTCGACCGCAGCGTCGGCGTATGGACCGCCGCCGTGCAAGCTCGCTCCACCACGAGCCGTTGTTGCTGCGAGCTGGGAGAGAAACGGTGGGTTGCCGACAACGAGGTCGAATGGGCCGCGCTCATCGGCGAATAGGGGCCCGTCGAGTGTGTCGTCAGCTAACGCGTCGGCGTGGACGATAGTCGCTGTCGGGCAACGGCGGCGCGCTGCGGCGACCGCGCCAACGTCGATGTCGATCCCGACCAGATCGACATGGGCCACTCCGAGATTGCGAAGCAACTCTTCAGCACGGACCAGAAACCTTCCATCACCGCACGCCGGGTCAAGCACCCGCCACGCTCCTCCGCGCTGGGACACCCAGTCGGGTTCTAGGGCAGCGGCAAGCAATAAGTCGACGAGGGACGCCGGCGTGTACCAGGCGCCGCGCTCCTTACGGTGCTGCTTGCTCCAATCACTCGACGCCACATGCCGATCGTACGGTCTGGACCGTGGCCGACGAACCTGCAACATGGTCGGACCCGAGCGCGGGGTCTATCGTCTGCTGTCGTGGAGACGACCGAGGCCGACGCAGCGGTAACCCGTTACCTCGAGTTCACACGTGAAGAGTGGGCCAACCTGCGCGCCGCCACACCGATGACGCTTCGGGCACCCGAGCTCGATCGTCTGCGCGGCATTAACGAACGCATCGACCTCGAGGAAGTGGCAGCGGTCTACCTGCCGCTGTCGCGCCTTCTCAACCTTTACGTGAACGCGACCCAAGACCTTCACAAGGTAAGCGCTACGTTCCTCGGTTCGATATCACCGAAGGTGCCGTACGTGATTGGCGTCGCTGGCTCAGTCGCTGTCGGTAAGAGCACCTTCGCGCGCATCTTGCAGACCCTGCTAGCGCAGTGGCCCGACCATCCGAAGGTTGATCTCATCACCACCGACGGGTTTCTGTACCCCAACGCCGTCCTCAAGGAGCGGGGAATCATGACTCGCAAGGGCTTCCCCGAGTCATACGACACACGCGAGTTGCTCCGAGTCCTACGCGAGATCAAAGGTGGCGCGGAGCGGATCGAGGCACCGGTGTACAGCCACGTCGTCTACGACATCGTGCCCGCTGAACGCGTTGTGATCGAACGTCCCGACATCGTGATTCTCGAGGGTCTGAACGTCCTCCAAACCGGTCCCTCGACAGGCGAAGGCGCAACCACCGAGTTCGTCAGCGACTATTTCGACTTCTCGATATACGTCGATGCTGACGAGTCCGATATTGAGCGCTGGTACATCGAACGCTTCTTCACCCTGCGGGAATCAGTCTTCCAAGACCCCGACAGCTTCTTCCGTCATTACGCCACACTCACTGACGACGAGGCAGCCGAAGTTGCCCGCCGAATCTGGGGCGATATCAACGGACGCAACCTCACCGAGAACATCAAACCGACTAGGGAACGAGCGTCGCTGATCTTGCGGAAGCGGAAGGACCACCGCGTCGAGCGGGTCAAGCTCCGACGTCTGTAACCGCTCGGTGCAACGCGCTGAGCGGTTAGCTCAGAGCCCGAGCCAGGCCGGGAGTTCGATGATCGAGTCGAGTTCGGCCACATCTTCGTCGTGTTGGTCAACTCGCTCGAGTTCCCATGTGAGGTGATACGGAACGTGAACGGCATGACCGCCCGCCGCTATCACCGGTAGCACATCGCTCTTGACCGAGTTCCCAACCATTAGGAACCGGTCGGGAGGAACACACATGCGTTGCATGATGCGGCGATAGACCTCAGGGTCCTTCTCACGTACGACCTCGACGTCAGCGAAGTGGTGGGCGAGGCCTGACGTCTCAACCTTGCGCAGCTGGTGGACCAGATCACCTTTGGTGATGAGCGCCAGCCGCACCTCGAGTCCCATACGATGGAGGGTCTCGGCCACACCGGGCAGCAAGCGAACGGGCTCGATGAGCATCTGCTGGCCCATGTCGACAATCTTGCCGATAACTGACGACGGCACGGCGCCATCGGTCATGCGAACTGCAGCCCGCACCATCGAGATCGTGAAGGCCTTGACGCCATACCCCTGAATCGGCAGGTCGTCACGCTCGGTGGCGTGCAATGCATCCAGCACGTCAATGCCCTCGGGCGCATACGGCCCCACCAGTTCGGCGAACCAAGCCTCGGCACGCTGGAACGTGTCCTCGCTCATCCAGAGCGTGTCGTCGGCATCAAATGCGACCACGTCGAGATCCTCAACTCGCCGCAGTGGTCCAGGCAAGAAAGACGGCTCTGCCTCGATCGTCGGCGCAGCGGGAGCGGCCCTAGACGCTGAGCCAGTCGAGTCATCGTGATTCATCAGTCAGCCGGAGCGGTGGATGGCATTGAGGTAGTTGTAGACGGTGATGCGGCTGACACCCATTGCGTCGGCGACGTCTTCGACTGCGCGCCGAAGGATGAAGGCGCCGCGTTCATCTAGCAGCCGGATCGCTCGTTGCTTCTCCGCTCGTGGCAGCAAAGGCAACCGACCACCCAGCTCGTTCTCGACCTGCTCAATGAGGCGATCGAGGGCACCGTGCAGCGGTGGCAGACGCACGTGGGCAACGGTGCGACCCTCCCACTCGATGGGAATATCGGAGGGCTCAGCCTCGCCGGGCGGCACAATCCGTGCGCCGACCGCATCGGTCACGGGGCGCAGCACAGCGAACAGGTTCGTGGGTGCGTCCTCAGCCACGAGACCAGGATAGGTCCGGGCGAGGCCGGACGGACCCAACGTCGGAGACGACCCGCTAGATCAGTTCGCTCCAGTCACAGCGCCGAGGCCGGCGGATCGGTTGATGCAGTCGGCGCCCGATTCCTCGGAGGACTCGGCCGATCGTCTGGATCCACCTTTCAACAGCCGCTTTGTTCCTAGAGGAATCGATCTCGCGCAGGCTCGATCCAAGCGATGCCGTGGCCGGCCGGATGTCCTCCTCGACGGTGGCGACCTGACTGCGAAGGGCGCCTGCGGGTTCACAGTTCGTCGGATTTCGCGCCGGATATCCTCATATTGCTGTCTCCTTTGTGAGTTGATTGACGACAGGGGTCACTACCTCTCGCCAACGCGCTCGATTCACACCGTCAGAAGACCTAGTGTCCGGGCATGAAGAATCGAGTTACGCCACCGACTGATAAGCAGGTGTCATCGGTTCTTGACCATGCCACCGGCTTCTTCAATCGCACGACTGCATTGCGCCGCGAAATCCACCAGTGGCCCGAGCTCGGAAACGCGCTGCCGAAGACACGCGACGCTGTGCTAGCGAACATTGAGGATCTCCCACTCGACATCACACTCCACGACTCGACAAGCGGCGTCGTGGCGCTCCTTGAAGGCGACCACCCCGGGCCGACCATCCTGTTGCGAGGCGACATGGATGCGCTCGAGATGCCCGAAAACACAGGGCTCGAGTTCGAGTCCCGCGTCGACGGTTCCATGCACGCGTGCGGCCACGATGCCCACACGGCGATGTTGGCTACCGCAGCCCGCCTGCTGAGCGAGCGAACGAACGAACTCCACGGGCGCGTGGCGTTTATGTTCCAGCCCGGCGAAGAGGGCCACCATGGAGCTCGGTTCATGCTCGATGAGGGTTTGCTCGACGTACCTGCTCGCAAATCGGGTGAAGCATCGCCAATTGACGCTGCCTTCGCAATTCACATCACATCGACGATGCCGACCGGCTGGTTTGCGTCGAAGGGCGGTCCGATTATGGCATCGGCCGACACCTTCCGAGTTCACGTGATCGGTGAGGGAGGCCATGCGAGCGAGCCGTTCCGAGCAGTGGACCCGATCCCGGTAGCGTGCGAGATCGTTCAGGCACTCAACACGATGGTCACCCGGACGATCAACGTATTTGACCCAGGTGTCGTCACCGTCGGGCGCATCACTGCAGGGACGACCAACAACGTGATCCCCGAGTCGGCCGACATTGAGGGCACGATCCGTGCTACGAGCGAGGCGACACGCAGGGCTATCCACGACAACATCAAGCGCGTTGCAAACGGCGTCGCCGACGCCCACGGTTGCGAGGTCTCTGTCAACCTCGACATCGGCTATCCCGTCACCACCAACGACGACCGATTCGCCGACTTCTCACTTGACCTCGCTGGTGAGGTCGCCGCTGCCAGCGGCGGCAAGTCGGTGCGGCTGCCCAACCCGGTCATGGGCGCTGAGGATTTCAGCTACGTCCTCGACGAGTTGCCGGGCTCCATGGTGTTTCTGGGTGCGACGCCCCACGACCACGACCTGTCGAAAGCCGCACCAAACCACTCCAACCGAGTGCACTTCGAAGAGTCGGCGATGGTCTCAGGCGTCTCGATGTACGCGATGGCAGCTCTCCGCCACCTTGCGCCCGCCTGACCGGAACCAACCCTCGTTAGCCGGCGCGCTGGTGGTCACGAAGCGGCCTCAGCCAGCCTGTGAAGAGTTTATGGACGGCAGCAGCGCCGATGATCGGCTCGTCCGGAAAGTCGAATGATGTGGGAGCGAGGATGAAGGGGCGGCTCTGCTCGCCACCCAGCCCACCGTGGAATCCGATGAGTTCTTCGAACGCCGCACCCTCGTCGTCGGCGGCGTCGTAGAAGCTGTTGACGAGGAGATCAGGGCAGTTCGAGAACGATGCGGTGCGACGTAGGTGACGAGCAGCGTTCGGCCCGAACGGTGCCAGTGGATCGATACCGATGACCTCGCCGTCGTCGAGTCGGTGGGTCCCCTGCGCTCCGATCACCAAGTCGCCGAGCTCGGCATCACGGACCATCACGAACCCGACGCCGTCGTGGGCGACGAGCCCGGTCACCAGGTGGGGATGGCGTTCCTCGATTGCCTGGAGCGTTGCCCGACCAGGGAGGCGGGTGAAGGAGACGAGTCCGAGATTGCCCGATGCGAGCACGACGATGTCCCCGCTACGAACCTCATCGGCAATCTCATCGTGGGGACCGAGGCGGACCTCGTCGCCGACAGTGTGCGACTTCGTCACTCTACGCACGGTCGAGCCAAGCACCGACGACGACGCAGCAACGTCGGTGAGCATCCCGTTCAGGTTGTGCCACCCTTCGGCAACCGGGGCGGGCGCAGCAACCGCTTCGCAACCGAGGCGATGCACGACCTCAGAAAGCGATTCGCCGTATCGCTGGGCGAACGTCGCACCCTGAGTCTGGCCATGATCCGAGAGGATTACGACGTGATACGGGCGCGGCGCAGACGGGACCACCGAGAACAGCCGACGGAGCTGATCGTCGGTCCGCTTCAGGGTGCAGAGTGCATCGGTCGAACGGATTCCCGAGTGGTGAGCCACCTCGTCGTATCCGACAAAATCGACATAAGCCGAAGGCACGCCGCGCACGATGTCGGCGACGAGCATGGCCTGGGTCAATTCTGCGAGCGCCACCGTGGCACCGGCTCGCAGAAACGGATACGACCCGCCCCGGTGCATTTGGGGCTCCACGTCAAGACGTCGCGCACGCCGCGCCTCGCGCCGCTCGCGCACGATCTCGATGATCGCCAGCACGAGGATACGCGTCAGGGCGTACGGTGTGGCGACGATAAGAGCCGTGGAGCCGCCCACCCCGCTGCGATCTCGAAGCCGACTAAATGTGAGCATGGCATCGTCCGCATCACCAGAGAACACGTTCGCCCTTGACACGCCACCTCCCGAAAGGAGTCCACTGCCGCTTGACTGGCGGGCTTCGAGCTCGGCAGCATCGGCGGGCCGGTTTGACACCATGACCCGTCCGGTCGATTTCTCGAACCATCGGAACGCCGGCATATCCGTGTTGTTACCGAGAAGAATGCCGGCCTGCATCGCGCCAGTCTGCGAGGACAAGTCACATTCCCAGTCGATGATGCGGTGCGAACCTCGCGCCACCATTCCGGCGAGCGTCGGCACATGCCCAGTCGCGATCGCGTCGCGCAGGACCTCGACACCCAGTCCGTCGACCTGGATGAAGAGCACCCCCGGCACATCAGTCTCTTCAATATCGCCCCGCCGGCGAAGCAACCGACGGGCCACGCGTTGTCGCCAAACGTGGTCGTCATCGATGTGAAGCAGACCGCCGATCGACACATTGACGACGGTGACAACGAGGGCGACGAGTAGCGCCCACCAGAACGAATCGACGACGAAGCCCACGACAACCAAGTCGACCAGTTGGATTCCGACCCCGTTGAGAACGAAGGTAAAGAGCCCGACCGTAAGGCCAATGAGTGGCGCAGTCAGCCGAACGGCGAGCGGCCAGATCACTGCGTTGACAGCGGCGAGCACTGCAACAGCGGCAGTGGCAGCTCCGACATTAGATGCAGAGACCCCGCTGAAAAGCCAGCTTGCGAAAAGGAGCGCAACGACCTGCGCGACGCCAAGCAACGCCAAGCGCAGCACACGCCAGGACCTCGAGGTCGGTGCTGGGTCGACCCCAGGGCCGATCTGATCGCTGTTTGGGTCGGCAGTCATGGCAGCAAACACACAAAGTAGCCAATTGACTTGCCAGAGTTGCCCCTCGTGACCAACTCTGTCGGCGGTCCACACGGAGGGCACCCGGTGACGATTCGTTCGAAGCGCACTGGTGATTTCATCCAGCGAGCTGCCTCAGAGACCTACTCGACACGTCTCCGACCCATGAGCTTCGATGCGCAGCTCGCGCTGCCGGCACGCGACCATGACTGCGATGCCCGAACATGGTTCCACCCCGCTTGCCCGCTACCGAGTACTCGACCTCACCCGGGTTCTGTCCGGGCCCCACTGCGGCCGGATGCTTTGCGATCTCGGCGCCGAGGTGATCAAGATCGAGCCGCCCAACGGTGACCTGACCCGATTCTCCGCCCCTCGCCGACGAGGCATGGCGACCTACTACGTTCAGCAGAACGTCGGGAAGCACAACGTGAGTCTCGACCTAACGAGCAGCAAAGGACTCGAGGTGTTCCTCGATCTAGTCGACTCTGCCGACGTCGTGATCGAGAACTACCGGCCGGGGGTCATGGAGCGACTCGGCGCCAGCTACGACCGGCTCGCCGCTCGAAATCCGCGCATCGTGCTCGTGTCGATCTCGGGCTACGGCCAAACCGGGCCGTGGGTGGGACGCCGCGCCTACGCACCTGTCGTCGAAGCCGAGTCAGGAGTGATCGCCATGCAGGCCCGACGCGGACGCGAGCCCACGAAGGACCCGTCGAGCCATGCCGACGTTTACGCCGGCATGGAGGCGGCCACCGCCGTGCTGGCTGCGCTGCTCCAGCGCGAGCGGACCGGGCGAGGACAACACGTCGACGTCTCTATGGCCGAGACGATGCTCTACGTTAACGAACACCTGCATGACCTGCTGTGGGACGGCGAACCCGACCCCAACTGGATTCGGAGTTTTCGCCCGGACGACTATCCGGTACTCACACTCGCCGACGGCCAACAGGTACTGGTCAGCGGGCACCCAGCCGAACGAGGCACCTTTGACTTGTTTGTTGCTGCGATGGATCGTCCCGAGCTGATCGATGACCCCCGATTCGTTGACGTCGGCGACCGACTCATACACCTCGACGAACTGATCCAAATCGTCCGTGACTGGGCCGCCACGGTGCCCAACGCCGATCAGATGGAAAATCGACTCAACGACCACCGTCTGGCCATGGGCCGAGTGCGCCAACCCGGTGAGCTCGCAGACACCGACTGGGCCTATGCCCGAGGCGCGATTGTAGAGGTCGACGATCGGGCGGGCGGCTTGGTCCGTATCCCGAATGCTCCATGGCACTTCTCCGATGCACCCGACGTCGGCACGCGCGGCACCCCGCGCTATCGAGGAGAAGACAACCGCTCAATCATCGGCGCGTTGCCCGACTACTCCCCCGAGCGGCTCGATCAACTTGAAGCCGACGGTGTGCTGTCGTCTCGGGTGCCCGACTGATTCGACAGCAGATAGCACTTGCGTCCGCCGTCGCACGGGTGAACGCGATGCTCGGTTCGTTGCCGACAGCGACCGACAGCTGACGGAGGATCTCCGATATGAAGTCGGAAGGCCATCCTGCAATCGTTCACACCAACGGAGGCAACTCCCCATGTGCAGAGCACAGGTGGACACCACGTGAAAGATCGCTGGCACGAACTTCGTGTCAGTGAATCCGGCGTGAACGCGGGATCCGCCGTAACCGACAAGGCAACCTTCGTATTTGACAGCACCGGTTAGCCGAGGCTCGACCTTGCCCGACGATCTTGCACTCAGTCTCTTGGCGGCTGGCCTAAGCCGTTTCCGGCGCAACAGCACAGGTCAGGGCCGCTGAGTTCGGCAGGTACGGACACGCCCGACGCCTCGGGCTCCGCTCGCTGGCCAACCCGTCGTGAGCCAGCGGTCGCAGGCGTACCTGGAGTTAGCCGGCCGCTTCGGGCGAGGCGACGATCAGCCGCCCTTTATTACGTGTTCAATGACATCGAACGACATAAGGTCAGCGCCCTGCGCAACCGGCTGGCGAGCCGGTCCGCCCCGGCTGTCGTCATCGCCGGCCGCCTGCGCTGACGCATGGCCTCGATTGAAGTCCTGACTCTGCATCCAGTTCTGGAACGCCGCCTCCGATGCCCAGCGGGTGTACACGAAATATCGAGACTCCCCTTCAGTTGGCCGCAAGAGCTGGAAGTCCTCGAACCCATCGAACTGCTCAACCATTTTGGCACGGCCAGCAAATCGTGCTTCAAGCTGCTCGCTCATGCCTTCGGGGACGGTGATGGCGTTGATCTTCACGATGCTCATGCGTTCAGTCTGGACGCATCATCGCCCCACGACCACCTCAGCTCCGCAGCCAGGAGTCCACCGACATCGTTCCGAGCCGAAATCGTTTATCGAGTTCTCACAAATCCGCCTTGCGCTGGATCTGTGAGCCTTCGCAGGCCTGACCAATCGGTGCTCCGCGATTCGACTCACGCTCATCAGGTCGGCACCAGCGACCTAAATCGCCGTTGAGACCTATTCCGTTGGGCGACACCGCCCGACGACGGTTGAGACGGTCTATGCCCCCACCGGGACAGGCACACTCACGACTACCCAGGTATCCTTCGATGTCCGTGGGACTCATCGTCCAAAAGTACGGCGGCACCTCGGTAGCCGACCCCGATCGCATCAAGGCTGTTGCGGAAAACATCGCCATCACGAAGCGCCGCGGCCACGACGTGATCGTCGTCGTATCGGCAATGGGTAAGGCAACCGACAACCTCATCGCACTCGCCGATTCTGTGTCCCGCTCCCAGTCGGGTCGCGAGATGGACATGTTGCTCACCACCGGTGAGCGCCAGACCGCCGCACTCACCACCATGGCGTTGCATGAGCGCGGTATCGACGCCATTAGTTTCACCGGCAGCCAGGTCGGGATCATCACCGACACCGCTCACCGCAAAGCGAAGATCGTCGAGGTCAAGGGCGATCGTGTTCGGGCTGCATTAGGAGAGGGCCAGGTGGCCGTCATTGCGGGCTTCCAGGGTGTCAGCACCGACAAAGAAATCACCACAATGGGTCGTGGCGCCTCCGACTTAACCGCCTCGGCGCTTGCTGGCGCAATGGGCGCCGACACCTGCGAGATCTACACCGACGTCACCGGCGTGTTCACCGCCGATCCGCGCATCGTCCCCCGGGCGCGCAGGCTGCGCACCGTCCACTTCGACGAGATGCTCGAGATGGCCGGGGCCGGCTCGAAGGTACTCGCCATGCGCTCTGTCGAGTTTGCGCGGAACCACGACGTTCCGCTTCATGTCCGTTCTGCGTTTACCTGGGAACAGGGAACGCTCGTCAGCAACGAGGAGCCGTCCGTGGAGGATCCGATCATCTCCGGTGTGGTCACCGACATGACCGAGGCGAAGGTCACCGTTCTCGGTGTACCCGACCGTCCCGGTATTTCAGCGGCGCTGTTCGAAGCGCTCGCCGATCACAACGTTAATGTCGACATGATCGTGCAGAACACGTCGACCGACGGCACCACCGACATCAGCTTTACAATGCCGATGGCCGACATGGCTGCCTCCGAAGAAGTTGTTCGTCGGGTCGCTGATGAGATCGACGCTCGTGACGTCACCCACGACGACGCGATCGGCAAGCTCTCACTCGTCGGTGCTGGCATGAAGTCGTCGCCGGGCATCGCCGCAAAGATGTTCCGCATCCTTGCAGACGACCAGGTCAACATCCAGATGATCTCGACCTCGACAATCCGCGTGTCAGTCATCATTCCGTCTGTCGACATGGAGCGCGCTGCACGCGCCCTCCACATGGCGTTCGGCCTCGATTCCGAGTCCGACTACGCCGCCCCCCTCCCCGAACGCAAATGACGTTCTTGTGAGGTTGCGTGCGCGTCACGCCGCAGAACCTGACAAAAACAGACTGGCGTCAGGCGGACAAAGCTTCGATGTCGAGGGTGAGTTTATTACCTTTAAGTGAGCCGAAGGCGCAGGCGATGGTCGAGTTAAGGTCGGCGAGCTCCTCGTCAGCGGTCTCGAAAACGATCAGCTCCATCGGACCGGTTTCATTGGTGCCCCGGCCCATCGCCAAGTACTTGATAGTCCGTTCGCCATTACTGATACGGCCGCGGATTTCGAGCTGCTGCACACCATCGGAACCGATCGTGACATAGTCGACTCCTGCCACCTGCCATTCACCCTCCCAACGATCCGAGGTCGCCGTGCCCTCAAACGGCACGTCAATCTTCATTCCGGTGGCGAGCTTGCCAATCGGATTGAACTGCAGTTTGGCGCTAATGGTGCAAAGGGGCGAGGTGGTGGCCATGGTGTTTTCCAGTCAGTTAAGTGGTTGGCAGGAGTGAGATCAGGTTGGTTCGTACGTCGAAGAGCCAGCGAATCGGGGCGACGCCGAGCCCGGCAAGCCCCGTGTCACCAAGTGGCTGCGGGGTCGAGAGCCAGCACGACGGTCAAGCTTTCGTGGAAGCTGTCGAAGCCTTTGCTTCGCACGGACCGATCGGCGTGGGCGGCGACGAGCGGCGACGCCGGGTCGGGCCAAACGAGACTGAGACCCCAACGATCGGCATCAGCACGAACCGCAGCTTCCCATCTGTTGGCGAGTTCGGATGATGGAGCACTGGTGACGCCCGCCGCAAGCGCATCGGTTTCGCCGACGACCGGCGCCCAGGACCCAACCGCACTTGGCAGCAACCGCTCGACCGCCGCAGCGATCTGGGGCGTAGTGCCGACGCGCGACATGAACCTCTCGGCATGTTCGAGATGGAACCGTTCCTCGCTCCTCGCCCGAGCTGACAGCGCAGCGACCCCGGTGTGCGACGAGTCAGCCAACGCGTTCCAACGCACGGCTTCTGCGCGATCGTAAAGCCAATGGCGTACGAGCGAGTCTGCCCAATCATCGCACTCGGCCTCGGCAAGGTGGCTGCTGCGGTACTCACTTGGCTCACGGAGGAGCGCAAACGCGTCGAGGCTGGACGACGGGTCACGCCCTGCGTCGCGCAGCAGTATTTCGTACAAGCCAATCGCATGGCCAAGTTCGTCCTGGGCAATCGAACAGAACGCCAGGTCCTCTTCGAGGAATGGGCCGAGCCCGATCCACGCGGTGTGTCGCGCCCCGACCAGGTGCTCGTCGTCGGCGAATGCGAGCAGGTACTCCGCTGTGCCGGCGCTCAAGCCGTTGCCGACGTGGTCGATGCTCATGACCCTGCCCCCTCGGGGGTCTCGTCAGTTGCCCCGTTGCGTTGCACTCGTCGGTGTTCGGCGACCATTGCACCGTTATTCGTTCGATGCGGAAGATCGATGGTGACCGCTAACAGATCAGTGTCGGCGACCAGGACGTTTGAACGCTCGACCAGCCACATCGCGTCTCCTTCGCCGCGACGACAATACGCATCGCGCGCGAGGAGCTGTGCGAGCTCGTCGTCGAACGCCTCGAGTGATCCGGCGTGGCGAAACTCGTCTTTCCCCGCCTTCTTTAGGAATACCTCGTACACCTTCATCGCGTCGCCCTCCTGCTACCGGTACTCATCGCATCACCTCGACAGGGTTGCGGCATGAGTCGCACCAGCCGATCGATCGGCACCGAGTAGGGCCAGCCATCGACTGCTCGCTCACGTCGAAGCTGCCACACACCGGACAACGAAGCGAGCCGTCTCGACCTCGAAGCACGACGGTATAGCTCTCAAGCTGCTTCTGCGCCGTCGGGCTCATCCGTGCAGGCTCCCAGACCGGCGAGGACAACCACTCGACCTGGCAGACCAAGGCATGATCGATCGACTGCACGGCTGCTCGGACGTCGCCGGCGATCATCGACAACGCAGGACAACCAGAGAATGTCGGGATGAGCCCAACGGTGACCTGACCGTCGACGGCGACCACCGATTCAACAAGGCCCAGATCAACAATCGAGATGTCGGGATACTCCGGGTCGTGCACCGCTCGGAGTGCACCGAGTACGTCACCGGTATCCGCCGAGGCCGAACCCTCGAACAATCCGGCGTCAAAGCCGGTGAGTTCGTCGGTGTTCACGCGAGCGCCTCGCGAACCCAGGCGGTGTCGGACCAGTTATCTGCGGCAGTCTTGATGCGGCGCGCCGAGTCGGGGCCGCCCTGTCGCATGGTGGCCTGCAGCGGTTCCCAGTCGATCTCGCCTGGCATCCATGTGCCGTCAGCATCCTGACTCAAGTCAGTGTCGGGGATCTCGAACCCGTACGAGTGCAGCAGCGGCACGTACTTTTGGACGAATGCCGCTCGCAGCTCCTCGTTCCGCTTCGACTTGATCTTCCACCGGATAAGCGGGTCGATGTCACCACGGGGCGGGTCAGGGCCAAACAGCTGCACGGCAGGCCACCACCATCGATCAAGCGCAGCTTGGAACATCTCGTGCTGCGTCGGCGTTCCCGTAGCCAGACGGAGCAACATCTCCTCCCCGTGACGCATGTGGAAGCCCTCTTCCGACACGATGCGCTTGAGGATCCGCTTGTAAGGGCCGTACGTGCACTCGGCGAACACAGCTCGCTGGCTTGCGAAGGCCGCCGCATCGACCAGGAACGCGATCGCCACCTGGTCCGCCCAGGTCACGGCCTGATAGTGGAACACGTTATGAAATCGCGAGCGACCGGAAAACAGATCTTCCAGCATCTCAGTCCGCGTCTTCACGCCCATGTCAGCGGCGACCATGTACAGCAGATGGGCATGCCCGATCTCATCTTGCGTTTTAGCCAGAAAGACCTGCTTTAGCCGCAGACCCGGAGCGTGACGGATCCAGTCGCGCTCGGTCAGGCCACCCATCAGCTCCGAATTCGCATGGAATTCAATGAAACGGAACACCTCGTTGCGGTACTCAGCGGGCATATCGTCGCCGGGTTCGACAATGCCGCCGGCGTCGATGAACGCCTGAAAGTCATCACGCCCAGCCCAGCTCCGCCCGCCGACCGAGGATTGAGCAAGGGTACGCATGTCCCATATCCTCGCAACGGATGCGAAACTCGTCAAGTCCTTAACGATCGTCTGCGGCGCCCTCGGGAATCGGCGTGATGGAATCAGTCGAGTGGCACTCGTAGCAAGCGGCGAAGCGTTGCCGTGAACGCTCGGAGCTCGTCGCGATCGATGTCAGCGAACACGACCTGCTCTCGGACGTTCTGGGCTCGATAGGCCTCAGCCACACGCGCCTGCCCCGCCGACGTCAGGGTCACGTCGAGTCGTCGCCGGTCATCGTCCCGGCGCGCCTTCTCGACTAGACCATCGCGTTCGAGAGTCGTGAGCACCCCCGACACTGCAGCGGTTGAAACGCCGGCGAGTCGAGCAATCTCTCGAGGTTCGAGCGACTCGAATACCCAGACCGTGAACAGCACACGGAATCCAGCGATCGACAGCCCAGCAGGCCGATGCACCGTCGATTCCAGGTCAGCGATGACGCGCGTTGACGCCCGGAACAGTTCGAACATCGCAGCGAAAGTGTCGAGGGCAATCCGGCCATCGCTCTCAAGCGAAGCGACCCGGTCAGCGGCGCGCCGCTCGAATTCGTCGGGTTCGCCATCGGCGCCGACAGCATTGGGCGCGCTCACGGAGCGACCGCACCACCGAGCGTCAACGTCTGACCTCGGACCAGAGCGATTCGGTTACCGCTCTGGTCGACGACGTCGATGTCATGGATGGTGTTCCGACCGCGCTGGTCGACGACGGAGCTCGTGGCCGTGAGCCGGTCGCCCATCTTCGCCGCGCGGAGCCACTCGATCGATGCTGTCGTCGACAGCGTCCGTTTGCCACCCGCATTCGATGCGTGCGCCATCGCCGTGTCAGCGAGCGTGAAGATGATGCCCCCGTGGCACACATCCAGTCCATTGCACATCGAATTGACGACCGTCATTGACACGACTGCCGACCCGACCGCCACCTGATCGATCGTCATATCGAGTTTGTGGGCGACGCGGTCGTTGGCGTGCATCGACGCCGACACCTCGACGGGGGTTCGCAGCATCGGGTCGTCAGTCATGGTGGCGAACCATAGCCCCGGCCTGATCGACCTGGCGGCTCAGCACAGCCCGGGGCGCAACGGTCGCGGAGATGATCCAACTCGGCCAGGGCGCCGTCGATCAAAGATCGCGGCCAGCCGGTCGAACTCGACGTACACGATCTGCGCTCAGTAGGTGAGTGAGGTCACTGACAGCGACGGCACAACGCTGGTGCTCTGCGGCGTTGACGATCTCTCAAATTCTGTACGTGAACCGCTCTTCCGCTCCTTCGGTTCGACGATGCTCGAAGTCAAACAGAACCATCACGAGCGCAGAGCCGTCTTGACCCGGCATCAGATTGTTAGCTCGGCAGCCATCTCGCCGAGTGAAGGCTCGACTGGCATCGATGTGACCGACGCGCCATCGACAGCTCTGGAACGTCGTTCTAAGTTTCTGTTATGAAGTCGACCGAGGTGTTTTTCAACCCGCTTGCCGACGGGTACGCCGCTGATCCGTGGCCGCACTTCACCGTCTTACGCAATCACGACCCGGTTCACAAGTCGCTGATCGAGCACTACTTCTTGTTTAGGTACGACGACGTGTCAGCGCTGCTGCGCGACCCGACGCTGAGCGTCGACGACGACAACATCGACCACCACGATGAGGCCCGTCTTGCAGTGTTCGAAGATGCCTTCGCTGACGTCGACGGCGACAAGTCGATGTTGGGTCTCGATGCTCCCGATCACACCCGGCTCCGCCGTCTGGTGTCGCGCGCATTCACGCCGTCGGCTGTCGCCGACCTGCGCCCGATGGTTGAGCGTATGGTTGACGAGCGCCTCGATACCTTCGCCGCCATGTCGGCACACGGCCCGTTCGATGTCGTCGACGGACTCGCTTGGCCACTCCCCTTCGACGTCATTAGCGAGATGCTCGGCATGCCAACGGCGGAGACCCAACACGTCGCACAGTGGTCAGCTGCCATGGTCAAGACTCTCGACCCGATCATCAGCGACGACGAGGTCTACGCCGCTGCTGAGGCGAGCAAGAAGATGCGCGCCTACCTCGGTGAGGTCATCGAGTGGAAGCGAGCGACGCCGGCCGATGACTTGCTCTCAGCGCTAATCGCTGTTGAGGAAGACGGCGACCGGCTTACTCCCAACGAGCTCCGAGCTCAGGTGACACTCCTCTTCATCGCCGGCCACGAGACCACGGTGAACCTGATTGGCACGGGGATCTACGAGTTGCTCCGCCGCCCTGAGCAGGCCGGTATCTGGCGTGATGATCCGAGCCTCGACGGGAACGCAATTGACGAGCTCCTGAGATTCGTCTCACCCGTGCAATTCTCACGTCGCATTACGCTGACCGACATCACGGTCGGCCAAGGTGCTCGCATGGCAGGGGTCGAGAAGGGAACCTTCGTGATGGCGGGCCTGGCGTCGGCAAACCACGATCCCGCAAAGTGGGGTCCAACCGCCGATGAACTCGACGTGCGCCGTGAAGGCGCTGCGCAGCACGTCTCCTTTGGGTCGGGATCGCACTACTGCTTGGGTGCGTCGCTCGCGAAGCTCGAAGCGCAAGCCGCCATTGGTCGCTTCATCCGCCGATTCCCGGACGCAACCGTCGCTGGCGAACCCGTGTGGAACGGCCGCATCAACCTCCGTGGCCTCGAACACCTCCCGGTCTCTCTCTGACCTCGAGAAGCCATCAGCTGCGTGCCTTCCCCGGTACTGGTCCACTCCGGATAGAACAGACGCCTCGCACTACCTTGCATAGATGAACGTCTGCGAGACCGAGGTCGATACCGACACCCCTGACGGCCCGATGGCGGTCGTCGTAACCGAGCCTGCGGAGACTCCGTCCAACGGGGGCGCGTGGCCGACAGTGGTGGTCTTCATCGATGCACCCGGCCTTCGTCCGGCGACCCGTGAGTACATGGGGCGCCTGGCGGACAACGGCTACCGCGTGATCACACCCGACCTCCATCACCGCCACGGTCGCCTGCTGCACTTCGAACCGAATGACGTGGCCAATAACCCCGACGCCCGACCGACGATCGTGGGATGGATCGCATCGATGACCGACGACCAGATCCAATCCGATTTCCAGGCTGCGCTGGCAGCATGCGAAGTACCGTACGACGCGAAACTCGGCGTGATCGGGTTCTGCCTTGGTGCCCGAGCGGCGTATCGAGCCATGCAGCGGAATGAGCGGGTGGCGTGTGGAGCCGGATGGCATCCGTCGTTCCTTGTCGACGACGGCGCCGACTCACCTCACGTCACGGCGGGCGACCTCGACCGCCCGCTCTACCTAGGCATCGGTGAGGCCGACGAGGTCCAATCGATCGCAATGCACCAACAGTTCCTCAACGCTGCAGCCGGCAACGACCAGATCACTGTGACCACCTTCGAGGGCGCCGACCACGGCTTCACCTGGCCCGGCTATCCGACGTATCACGAGGAAGCAGCCGAAGTCAGCTGGACGACAACCCTGAAGATGTTGGAGATCACGCTGAACTGAAAGAAGAGGCCCCAGTCGTCCCTGCACTCTGGTGCGCCGTGGTCATTGGAGCTACTCCGCTGCAGGCGGTGTTTGGGTCAGCGGTTGGCAAACTGGTTGCCCTGCACTGCAGGACGGCCAGCTTTGCCTTCGGCCTTAAACGGGAGCTCAATCATGGTGATCGAGCCACCAGCAGCCTCAATGGCCTCCTTGGCCGAGGCCGATACAGCATGCGCCGAGACATTGATCTTCGTCGAGATCTCACCACGAGCGAGAATCTTCACGTAGGCACCCTTGCGGACCACGCCTTTGGCGACAAGCGTGTCGATGTTGATGTCGGCACCCACCTTCTCGGCGAGGTCGGCAAGCGTGTGGAGGTTAACGGCCTGGTACTCAACGCGGAACGGGTTGTTGAACCCACGCAGCTTCGGTACGCGCTGCTTGAGCGGCATCTGGCCACCCTCGAAGCCACGGGCGACGGTGTTTCGCGCCCGCTGACCCTTTGTGCCACGGCCCGCTGTCTTACCGCCCTTGCCGCCGATACCACGACCGACGCGCTTAGCAGTCTTCTTCGAGCCCTCGGCGGGCTTGAGATCATGGACCTTCATGTTCAGCCCTCCTCGACTTCAATGAGATGCGGCACCTTCGCGATCATCCCGCGGATCTCGGGACGGTCGGGCAGCGTGTTGGTTTGGCCAATCCGGCCGAGGCCGAGGGCGCGCAGCGTGCCACGGTGCTTCGGCTTGGTGCCGATACCCGACTTGACCTGCTTCACGGTGATGTCAGTCATCAGGATGCACCACCTTCGGCGGCACCGTCAGTGGCTACTACAGGCTTCTTGTTCGACTCGTTGTAGGCGTTGAGCAGACCCTTAGGCACGAACTCGTCGGCGGGGATGCCGCGGAGCTTCGCGATCTCGTCAGGGCGCTTCAGCGACTTGAGGCCTTGGATAGTCGCACGAGCAACGTTGATGTGGTTAGCCGAGCCGAGCGACTTGCATAGCACGTCGTGAACTCCGGCCTCTTCGAGGATCACGCGGGCAGCACCACCGGCGATGACCCCAGTGCCAGCCGCAGCCGGCTTGATAAGCACTCGGCCTCCACCGGTTCGGCCGAGCACCTCGTGGGTAATCGTTCCCCCGGCCATCGCCACAGTGAATAGGTTGCGGCGAGCTTCTTCGGTTCCCTTCTGAATCGCCAGCGGCACTTCCTTGGCCTTGCCGTAGCCAAGGCCAACGCGGCCGTTGCCGTCGCCGATCACTACGAGCGCAGTAAAGGCGAAGCGACGACCGCCCTTGACGACTTTGGCCACACGGTTGATCGTGATGACCCGGCTCTCGCGGAGACCGTCGGGATCAGGAGCCCGCTCACGCCCGCCGTCGCGGCGGTCGTTGCGGTTGTTGTTGTTGTCTCCGAACGCCATCAGAACTCCAATCCAGCGTCACGAACTGCGGTTGCCACGGCGGCGATGCGGCCGTGGTAGGCGAATCCACCTCGGTCAAACACCACCTGCTCGACACCAGCGGCCTTGGCGCGCTCGGCAACGAGCTCGCCAACTTTGGAGGCAGCAGCGACTGAACCGGTCGAGCCAGCGGCCTTGACGTCGGCTTCGTTAGTCGACGCAGACGCCACGGTGAAGCCTTGGTCGTCGTCGATCAGCTGCGCCGACAGATGCTTATTCGAACGGAACACGGCGAGGCGCGGACGAGCCGCAGTCCCGTGAATCTTCTTGCGGACCCGGCGGTGGCGGCGGATCCTGCCCGCGCGGCGAGCCTGTGCGATCTTCGTCATCTCAGTTTCCTCTCAGATCACTTCTTGCCGGCCTTGCCGGCCTTGCGCACGATGCGCTCACCGGCGTAGCGGACACCCTTACCCTTGTAGGGCTCAGGCTTGCGGAGGCTGCGGATGTTGGCGGCGACCTGGCCGACCAGTTCCTTGTCGATGCCGACCACGTTGATCTGCGTCTGCTGGGGCAGGTCGAACGCAACGCCCTCGGGCGCCTCGACGTCGATGGTGTGGCTAAAGCCGAGGTTCAGGCGCACCTTGTTTGGACCCTGCGCCTCGGCGCGGTAGCCGACGCCATGGATTTCGAGGGTCTTGGTATAGCCCTCGGTCACACCGATGACCATGTTGTTGACCAGCGTGCGCGTGAGGCCATGCAATGCCTTGGTCTTGTTTTGGTCGTTCGGTCGGGTCACCGTGATGGTGCCGTCATCGTTGGCGATCTCGATGTCGCCGGGGATCTGACGCTCAAGCGACCCC
>Ga0213866_10000277_pt1 | contig 42621 bp, 41 predicted proteins | sample PICome_11_FD_160079 | JGI IMG/M metagenome (GOLD analysis project Ga0213866, IMG submission 160079) | Coastal seawater microbial communities near Pivers Island, North Carolina, United States - PICO284 | ecosystem: Environmental > Aquatic > Marine > Coastal | place: USA: North Carolina...
CGGCCAGCACCTTCTCGTCCGGGTCCACCATCGCCGCGACCTCGACATCCTTCTGGCCCATGTACCCGCTGATGTGGCTCTTGCCCCGGCTCCTCAGCCCGACCACCGCGACACGCAGCCGGTTGTTTGCTCCCAGCACGCCGGGCGTGTTCAGCAGCAGCGGGGTGCCCGCGACAACGGCAGATGTCTGGAGAAAACGACGGCGGGTGATCGGTTGCATAGAGATTCTCGATGTGAGGGGATGACAGAGCAGCAAGCGCGGTAGATCTTGCGGTTAATAAGGTGACTTCGCAACCATGCGAGGCGTTACGCCCGATGGAAGGTGGGGCCGACCCCGTCGTGGCGCGCTTTGGGCAGCGCATCCACCCGTTGATCTGACGATGGGCGGGGATATAATGTCGTGGCAAGTCATGATTCATTTCGGCCTTTCAGGCCAGCCATTGATGAACACATCCATTGCAGTCTTACTACTTGAAGTGATCTAAATTGAATACAACCCCCACCGTAAGACGTGCGTTTACGCTGATCGAGTTGCTGGTCGTTATCTCGATCATCGCGCTGCTCATCGCGATCCTACTGCCCGCGCTCAGCGCCGCCCGAAGGTCCGCTACGCGCTCGGCTTGCCTCAGCAACCAGCGGCAACTCGGCATCGCGCACCAGTGCTTCGCCAACGACAACGACGGCTACCTGACGCTGGGCACCACCGCGTCCCACCAGAGCAACTACTTCATCTACAGCAACGGCGTCCGGACCTTCCTGCCGCTGCACGAAGGCGACTACTTCGATTCGCCCGAGGCGTGGTACTGCCCCTCGCTTCCGAACTCGTCCTACGGCAGCTACAACGGCTCGAACAACCTCTGGCCGCCGGGCAACAGCACGACCGCGACGCGCACCGCCTACAGCTCCCGCGCCACGTTCACGTTTGTCAACGGTGATACCCACACTTCCAACGGCTGGAACGTCACCGCCGTCGACTCCGCCGGCATCGCGCCCGACGCGGTCAAGGCCCACCAGCTCGTCGAGCAGGTCATCATGGCCGACTGGATCAACGTCGCCAGCCAGGTGACCCAGCGCCACGAAGACGGCGTCAACGCGCTGCGCACCGATGGCTCGGCGGGGCCGGTCGCTCTGGCGTTGTTCTCAGACCCGCTCAACCAGATCCCCACCGGCTCCTACTCGCCGGCCTACAACGCGCTGATCGATCAGGTCTTTGAAGCGATGGACTAGGTCGGCGCGATTGGAATCAGGAGCTGGCGAAGCGAAGGGCTGCACTCAGTCCGGCTCGTAGTACGTATAGTCGTTAAGTTCGATGATTGAAAGCGTCTCGTACGCTGCCCAGTGCGCGGAGCCGTCGAGCTTGGCGGTCTGGATACCCTGCATCTCGATCCAGGGTTGCCCGCCCTGAATATACGAGCCGACGCCGGGTGAACTGTGCGGCGAGATGCTCTCCCAGTTCGACCTGGGCGACGAATACGCGTCATACATCATGCACGTCGCAAGTGTCTGGGAGGTGACGCCCCTGTCTTCGATCCGGTGCGGCGGGACGTAGTACACACCGGTGTTCGCCGTGCCGGGTGTCGTGATCAGCTCGACGTTGTTGTAGCGTCGTCCGCCGTAGTAGTTCCACCCGATGACCGAGTGCCCGCGTTGGTAGCTGTCCTCGTAGAGGCCGATGGAAGGCCAACGGCTACGAAAACTCTCCAAGGTGTAGCACCCGAATTCGCGCTGCAGTAGGCCGTAGTCATCGATGAGTCGCCACTTGACCTCGTCCTGCATCCAGACTTAGCTGCCGTCGGAGTTGGCGCGGTCACCGGGCGGGAGCAGCCCCTTGTCATCGGCGGACCAGGTGATGCAGGCCTGCGCGAAACTACGGATGTTGGCCAGGTCCTGTGCGTCGCGCGCGGCCGTACGCGCCGCGCTCAGTGCCGGCAGCAGGATCGCGATCAGTAGGGCGATGATGCTGATCACCACCAGCAGTTCGATGAGGGTGAAGCCGGACCGCGCCTGCCGAGTTGCATGTCGGACCATTCTGATCATCGAAAGGCGTCAATCCTTTCTCAGGGCGTGGCGGCGCATGGTGGCAAGACGCGATCGCCAATCACCCCGACGCCCCATGACAGGCGATGGAAACGCTCCGCCGTGATTGACTACTTGACCTGTAGCTCCGAGAGCTTCCAGGTCTTGTCGTCGTGGGCTTTACCGTCGCCGTGGATGATCCGCACGCGCACCGTGGGGTCCGCAGCCTCGGTGTCGAAATCGACGGTCGCGAAGCTCAGCGTCTTGCTGTTGGCGACGCCGGAGGACACGACCTCGACAAACGGGTAGCCCACGCGGTCGGATTCGTGGTGTTCCCAGACGCGCGAATAGTGCATGTCACCGGACATATACACGACGCCGCCGATCTTGTTGGACTTGATCGCGTCAAACAGCCGGTGCCGTGCGAAGGTGTAGATTCGCCAGCCGTCGCCTTTGCTGTCGTGCAGCGTGGAGCCGGAAGCGATGACTTTGAACTTGGCTTTGGAGTTCTTCAGGCCGTCGACCAGCCATGCGAACTGGGCATCGCCAAGCATGCGCTTGTCCGCGTCGTCCTTGTCGCGGTCGGGCGAGCGGTGGTATCGGCCGTCGAGCATAAAAAACTCGACCTCGCCCCAGGTGTAGCTGTAGAACGCGCCGGGCGTGTCGTCCGTGCCCGAGGCCGGGTTCGCCCAGAACTGCGCCCAGCCCGCGAGCGACTTCTCTTTGCCCTTCGCCGTGCCGTCGGAGTTGTTCGGCCCGTAGTCGTGGTCGTCCCACATCGCGTAGTTCGGCACGCCGCGATTGACCGCCGCGTATTCCTTGACCGCGCGGTAGCGCAGGTGGTGACGCCACTGCACGCTCGGGTTCGTCGTGTCCGAGTACTGCGTGTCGCCCAGCGTGATGTGCATGTCCGGCTGCTCGTTGAGTAAGAGCGTCCACGAGCCCTGCTTCTGGCCGAACTTCATGCAGGACGTGACCGCGATGCGAAACGTCGAGGCCTCGCCCTGGGCCGGAGCGGTCTTGAACGAGGCCGCATGGTCCGGCGACTGCTCGCCATCAATCACGACGCGGTATCGGTAGCGCGTGTCCGGCTTAAGGCCATCGAGGGTCAGCTTGTACACCGCGCCCTCGATCTCGCCGGCGGGCTTGTCGATGGGGGCAAACATCGCGCGCTGCTCGTCGCCGCCGGTGCTGTTGCGGTATATCGCTTCGACCTTCGCGCCGCGCTTGGCGTACATCCATAGCGACGTGCTCGTCGGCGTCGTGTGCCCGACTAGCGGCCCGGCGGTCTCGGGGATCGGCTGCGCCCAGGCGCCCGTGACGCAGGCCAGGCAACACGCGAACAGCAGCAATGCCCACGTGATCCGGGAACGAAGGTTGTTATGCAGCATGGCAATCCTTGGAGAGGAGTTAGCGGGGCGGCGTCTGTGCATCGATAGGCGGGGCGTAGTGATCAGAGGCCTTCGCGGAGGGTATCGAGGGCCTTGCGGATGGCGGTGATTTCGTCGCGGACGGCCGGGCCGTCGACGGACTGGGCGGCGAAGTCGGCGATGACCGAACTGATGCGACGGGCCAGGGCGGGGTCCTTGGCGCGGATGGCGGAGAAGGCTTGGTCGAAGTCTTCGAGCTTGCGCTGCATCGCCTCGCTGGACTGGATGCGGATGTTCTGGGGGAAGTCGTTGCGGGTGTACTGGCTGAGCTTGACTAAGAGCTCCTCGAGGCCGGCGATCTGCTTGAGCAGTGCGGGGTCGGGGCCGACGGGCGTGGGCGGGGTGACAGGGTCGGGCGTCGAGGCGTCCGGGGTGTTGTCGGGCGTATCGGGGGTGGGGGTTGGGTCGGTGGAGGGGGTGTCGCTGGCGCCGAGCCCGGAGAAGATGTTGCTCTCGCGGGAGTCTGCGTTGTTGTTCGCGTTGTTTTGCGGGGTGTCGGCCTGTGCGGTGTCCTGGTCCTGCTCGTCAGGTGTTGGCGGTGCCTGGTTCATCCGCCAATAGATGAGGTACGCGCCACCCGCGACGCCCGCGAGGACGATGGCCCAGACGAGCAGGGCGGTGGTGCCGCGCACGAGTGAGACGATGCAGCCGGGGCCTTGCTTGCGGGGCTTGGTTGGTGCTGGTTTGCCCTGAGCTTTGTTGAGGGCGATGAGCTGGTCGATGACGGCGGCGGCCTGCTGCGTGCCCATCTTGCGGTAGTCGAAGCGGTAGCCCTGTAGCGACATGCCCGAGACGAGCTGGCGGATGAACTGCAGCTGCTCGGCGGTGGCGGGGGCTTCGCCTTCGACGGGGTCGGGGATCTCGATCTTGGTTTGACGTTCGGCCATGCTTTGGGTCAGGGCGGGTCACCAGTCATCGTACCACGCGGCGTCGGGATCGCATCGTCTTGTTGCTCGATCCAATCCATCAGTTCAGCGATCACCGGCAGGCTCGCTTCGGGGAAGCGGTAGTCGGCCAACTCGTTTGACGCGACCCAGCGCACGTCTTCGACTTCGAGTGCTGTTGGCTTGCCGGAGATGTGTCGGCAAACGTAGGGGAGCAGTCGGATCGACGCGTGGGGATAATCGTGATCCACCGGAGCGAGTTCGGCGATGGGCTCAACGTCGATGCCGACCTCTTCGCGCAGCTCGCGCACGACTGCATCGTGTGGTGATTCGTCGGGCTCGATTTTGCCGCCAGGCAACTCCCAGTGCCCGGCGAGAACTTGCTTGTCGCTGCGCAACGTGATGAGGATGCGCCAGGGTGATGCGTTCGGGCTTGAAATCGGTGGCGCGTCATCGGTGTGTGTGTCTGATCGCGTTAGACTCGACACGTTCTCCACAACGGCGGCAATGGCGACCTGAACGGTTGGATGGGGGTTGGATTCGTTAGGCACGGCCGCATCCTAACGTGGGCGGCGGGTTGGGGTGACCTAACTACTCCATCTGAAATCATCGATTGCCTGGGGTGCAAGACGATGACTCGCGCTCAAGGAGTGGGGCAAAACATCTGTAAATCTAAAATCAGTGTAAATACAATTTAATAAGTTAGTTATAGATTTAAAAGAATCCGTCAGGCAACTCATTGACAGGGCCTCGAAGATGTCGATAGGATAGGTAGACGCTCGTTCTCGAGCGTTCAAAATCTTGGCCGTGGCGCGCCTCCGCTCACAGGTTCGGAGCCCTGTGGCGGAGGTTTTTTGATGCGCGAAGGGGGCGCAGAGCTCGATTGACGGAGTTTTTGTCAAGTTTTCCACAATATTCATTTTGAACGCCACGGCTTGCGAAATAAGCCCGCAGGTGCTGCGGGACACATGTTATGCAGGCCGGATGAAGGTCCGAACAAGTTACCGAACAAAATCCATAAATAGGGGGTTGACATAAGGGAATGATAGGGTAAAGTTTGGGCGTACAGTTTACGACCTTTCACCCATTTGAATGAGGCACCACCATGCTGAGCATCCACGCCATCGACCGAGCCCTTGAAGCCAAAGAATACGACCGCCTGCTGAGCGACCTAGGACGCAACGGCCTGGTGATGCCGCTGCCCCTGCGGGGTCAGCTCGCCGAGTCCGCCGCCGGGGCCAAGGGTCTGGGGCTCAGGCGGCTGATCGAGCTGACCTATGGACCCACGGCTCAGACACGGCAACTGATCCAGTCGCTCATCCGGGCACAATCCCCGATCGGGGCGGCCCTGGACGCCGCGGGGCGGCCGAGTTGCCTGCTGACCGCGGCCTTTGCGGCCGGCCTGGGCAGGGCGTTGCGTGATCATGGTGATCGGTTGGGCGGCGATCGGGCAGAAATCCAGGCTGCCTACGACCGGGCCCTGGTCTGCCTGGCTTCAATGCAATGTGACGACGGCCTGTTTGCCAGCCCGCAGGACCGCGATCTGCAGGACCGCCTGCTGACTTCCGCTTTCATCGCCTACCTCATGCTCGATGCGCCGGGTTTCGCCAGTGCGTGTCATGGTCATGCGTTGTTGTCGGCACTTGAAGACCAGATGGAGGTTGCCGGCGCCGATACCGAGCAGCTCATCAACATGGCTCGGCTGACGCGATTGGTTCCGGCCAGCACATCACGTGAAGCCGCAAAGCCGCAGGAACCGCAGCTGCTCAGCGCCGCGTGATCTGCAGGTTTGGACATGTCATCGATTGACGCGTGCTCTTGTTTTTGCCTGCAAGACATGATTCCGGGTCCGGGGGAAGTCGGTGGGTGTAGACCGGCGTGGAACCGCTCCTCCACGCCGGTCCGCTCGCTCTTTCGTTTCACGGGGCTTTTGTTTACGCGCGGCTTACTTGCGGTGGCACGCGGGCTTGGGGACACTGGCTGCGTGAACTTTCTCGCCCATCTGGTCCTCGCCCCACAGACCCCCCGAGGGCTGCTCGGGTCAATCGCGCCGGACATGATCCGGGGCCCCCTGCCCAAAACGCTTGATGGGCATGTGATGGATGCGGCGCAGGAGCATCGGCGTATCGATCGTTTTACCGATGCGCACGCCGCGTTCCAGCTAACCCTGGAGCGGTTGCGATCGGTGGTCGATTCCCGCTTGGCCGGCGTGCTTGCGGATGTGTTGTACGACCACGTCCTCGCCCGCGAGTGGTCGGCCTGGCGGGAAGATGGGTTTGAAAGCTATATCGATGAGACCCAGCTCGGCCTGCTCGATCAGATTCAGTTGGTGCCAGTGCGCATGCAGATGATCGTCCGCAAGATGATCGACGAGCGGTGGCTGCTGAGTTACGCCACCGCCCCGGGCATCCGGGCACGCCTCGAGACCATGTCGGATCGGCTGACGCGACGTGTCGGTCGGCCGATGTCGCTGGCGATTTCCGAGCAGCAGCTTGCCGATGTGTATGCACCGGTCGCGGATGATTTCGCGGCGCTTTGGCCTGACCTCAAGGACTTCGTTGCGCGTCACCGCGCGGCGGCGGGGGAACGACTTGCTTCATAACTTCTCATGGAAGGGATTCCGATTGAAACGCGAACGACACATCTTTGGGGCACCCCTGCTCGCCACACTCGCTTTAGCCTTGCCCGCGACGTCCGATGTCGTTGAGGGCGATGACGCGCCCCGTCCCGGGTCGGTGAAGATTTATTGGGAGAACGATGGCACGTTCCACGACCCGTTCGACAGTTATGACCGCCACTACACCAACGGCTTCGCGGTCGTGCTCGAGCATCAGCCCAAGTGGGCCCAGGACCTCTTCTCCCGCATGCCGCTGGGCGATCTCTTCGAGGAGCGGCACGGCAAGGCCAAGACCGGCGCGGGCTACGTGCTCGGCCAGTTGATCCACACGCCCGCTAGCCTCGGCGCTACAGGCCCAGTCGCGGGCGATCAGCCCTACGGCGGCTACCTCTACGGCGGCGCGTTCTGGCAGCGCGAAGGTCAATACCATCAGCGCGACGATGTCGCGGTACTCGATCACTTCGAGGCGAATATTGGCCTCGTCGGCGATGACTCATTGGCGGAGGACATCCAAGACTGGGTGCACAAGAACTTCGAGGGCGTTGACCCGCAGGGCTGGGACAACCAAATGGCCAACGAGGTCACCGGTCAGATTTACTATCGCCGCAAGTGGCGCATCGATCTGGACACGGTGGAGTCTGCGCTGCTCGGCGATCTTGAGATGCAACTGATCCCGCAGGCCGGCGTCGCGCTGGGCACGGTCTATCGCTACGGCGAGGCGGCGGTGACATTCCGCATCGGCCAGAAGCTGCCGGACGATTTCGGTCCCGGACGCATCAACGACCTGCAGTCCACGACGGGCGATCCTTATAAGCACAACGGCTGGTCGTGGTACGTCTATGGGCGCGCGGGCGGCCGGGCGGTGCAGCACGACATGTTTTTAGATGGCTCGGACTTCGAGACCTCGATCGTCAGTGTCGACAGCGAGCCTTTGGTCGGCGAGGTGCAGGCGGGTTACGCGATCAACTACCGCCCGAACGCGAACCACCGCTTTGATCTGACGTGGGGTCTGACGTTCCTGACAGATACGTTTGATGGACCAGGCGCAACGGGAACGAACTCCTACGGCACGTTTGTGTTGTCTTGGGTCAAAAGCTTTTAGGCAGGGGGCCGCATGAATCGGGAATTGAGAATGGCTGGCGTGTTGAGTCGGGCGGCCTTTGTCATGTCTGTCTGCTTGTTGAGTGCGGCATGCGCGGTTTCCAATGCTGTGCAAACCGCCCCGCCAAACGTGTTGTTCATCGCGGTCGATGACCTGAACGATTGGGTTGGCTATCTCGGGGGCCACGCGCAGAGCAAGACACCGAACATTGATGCGCTGGCGCAGCAGGGCTTTGCGTTCAAATATGCGTACTGCCCGGCTCCTGCGTGTGGGCCGTCGCGCACCGCGTTGATGTACGGGGTCGCGCCACATAAGAGCGGGTCGTATGGCCATCATTCGATCTACGATCCCGCAAATCTGTTGGATGAAAAACAGCTGCCGATGAACCTGGTCTTTCAGGACAACGGCTACTACACCGCGGGCTGCGGCAAGCTCTTTCATTACAAGGAGCCGCGCGGTTGGGATGTTTATCAACGCGGCTTCGGTGGCAAGCGTCCGGAGAAGGTCGAAGCGCCGGGGCCGGGCGTGCGGATCAGGACGGGCGTCATCGAGACGAATGACGACAGCGAGACGGCCGAGGGCAAGGCCGCAGACTGGACGATTGCGCAGCTCCAGCAGGCGGGCGACAAGCCCTTCTTTATTGCGATGGGCTTGTATTTGCCGCACGAGCCGTGGGTCGCGCCGAGAAAATATTTCGATCGCTTCCCGCGGGATCAGGTGGCGTTGCCGCGTGTGCCCGAGGGCGACCTTTCGGATGTGCCTAAGGCGGGGCAGGTCTTTGCGCGTTCGTTAGTTGGCTTCCGTCCGTGGGATGATCACGCGGAGATCACGGCGGTCGATGACGCCTGGCGTGAATTGGTGAGGGGATACCTCGCAGCGTCGTCGTTCTCGGATGCCAATGTCGGGCGGGTCCTCAATGCACTGGCAATGAGTGAGCACGCGGACAACACGATCGTCGTGCTCTGGGGCGACCACGGCTGGCACCTGGGTGAAAAAGAGGCGTGGCGAAAGATGACCTTGTGGGAGCGTGGTACGCGGACGCCATTGATCATCCGGCTTCCGGGCGGGCACGCGGCGAAGCTGATTGATGAGCCGGTCAGCCTTCAGGATATCTACCCGACGCTGGTCGAACTCTGCGGCCTTGAGCTTGATCAGTCGTTGGACGGCGACAGCCTTGCTCCGCTGATGCAGGCGGGTGCTGCCAAATGGGATAGGCCTGTGGTGATGTCGCATGGCCCGGGCAACTTCGCGGTGCGCTACGGGCGGTGGCGGCTGATCCGGTATGCCGATGGCAGCGAAGAGCTCTACGACATCTATGACGACCCGCAGGAGTGGGAGAACCTGGCGGCCCGGCCGGCATATGACGCCACGCGGGCGCAGTTGCGGGAACACCTGCCCAAGACATGGAAATATGTTGTAGGGCCACGCTTCAAGTGGTTCGAGGATTCGTTCGCAGAGCAGCCGCAGCCATAACGGCGCGGCCTGTGCCGTGTTGAAGGCTTAGCGTTCGCGGTAGTACGCCGTCACGTTGACTGTGGCCAGGCGATGCATCAGCGGGAGCTTGAGCAGGGCGTGGTCGATCTTGTGCAACGCAACCGCCAGCGGCCAGTTGTTGGGCCAGACGCGCCAGACGCGTGAGGTGAGCTGGAAGTGTCGTGTTTGCGTGCGGTCGAAGGGCTGGCCGAAGCGGCGCATGTCGGCGTCGCTGAGAGGGCGTTCGTCGTCTGTCATCTCGTCGATCGCGAAGGGGATGCAGCGGCGGATGAAGCCCAGGGTATTGGAGTTGAGGACGGGTTCGGCGAAGACGGCGCAGCCGCCGGGGGTGAGCCGGTCGTAGACGCGCTGGGCGAGGCTGTCCATGTCGGGCAGGTGGTGCAGGGCGGCGTAGCCGACGATGTGGTCGAAGGTCTCGCCGGCGAAGGCTTCGTCGAAGTTTCCGGTGACCTGGGTGCGTAGTTGATTGGCGGTGCCGTTGATCTCGCAGCGTCGCTGGACGAGCGCGATTGACTTGGGCGAGAGGTCGTAGGACGCGAGGTCGGCTCCGTTGTGCGTGAGCAGGGCCGCGTCGATCCCGTTACCCGCAGCGATCTCCATCACGCGCTTGCCTTTGAGCGGCGAGAGCAGGTGGTAGTAGTACTCGCGGGGGAAGATCGTGTTGGCCGGCGGGTTGGTGTAGCGGGCGCGGTCGTAATCCGAAAGGATTGCAACGCCTTGTGCCGCCTCGTCGGAGTAGTGCTTATCGAAGTGTTCCTGCTCGCGTGCAAGCAGGGCGGGGTCGATGACGGGTTGGGCGGGCGCGGTGGTCATGCTCGCTTGGATATCGACCGGATTTCGGGCGTTGTCGGAATCCATCGCGGCCTTCGGCGGCGGGTGGGAGTATTATCGGAACACTGTGGAGCGGCGCGGCGTCTGATTCATGTGGTACTTAACGACTGAGAGGCAAGCGATGAAACATGCAATGGTCTACCTGATGGGTTTGCTCATGTTTGGTTTGGCTGGGGCGTCGGCCTTGGCTGAAGAGGCGTATCCGGACACCATCACGGTTTCGGGTTCCGCGGAGATGGAGGCCGAGCCGGACTACATCGCGTGGGAGTTGACGCTCACGGAGAACCACATTGACCCGGTACAGGCCAAGCAGCGGGTTGATAAGCGTTACGAACTGGTGCTGGATATCGCGGGCGATCTGGACATCGAGGGGGGCGATGTGATCCTCGGGCATGTTTCGATCAGCAAGACGTTCGAGCGTGAGTTTCAGGGCGGGCCAAGCAAGTTCAAGGACTACCGGGTCCGTCGGACGGTGACGCTGCTGCAGCGCGATCTTGAGGCGTTTGATGAGATGCTTGAGAAGCTGACGGCGGCTCGGGTGGAATTCGATATCCACTACCAGTCCAGCAAGGTCTTTGAGCTTAAGCGAGCGGCGCGGCTGGAAGCGATGCGTCAGGCGAAGAAGAAGGCGCAGGAGATGGCGGGCGTTTTGGATCGCGGGATCGGTCGGCCGCTGCGGATCGAGGAGTACGGCACAAATTCAGGCTTTGACCTGCGTGATTCGTTGAGCAATTCCAGCACCCGCCGACCGAATCGAGATGGGGACAGCGTTCGTCGCGGAGCGATCAGCGTGCGTTGTGAGGTTGAGGTTGCGTTCCGTCTGACCGAGAAATAATGCCGGAGTATTGCCGAAACCTGCTGTGGATATGTTTGCTTGCGTGTTGTGTGCGCGGGTTTGCTGTTGATGCGCAACCGATCGATCTGCGTATTGATCGTGACGTGGCGGTGGAGGACTTCGACTTCGCCTGGGTGTATTGGTTTGAGACGCACGGGCAGCGATATGTGCGCGGAGCGGTTTGGGGGCGTGCGCTGCCTTGGGATACGCCGGGGTCTCGGCGTTGGCGGGGTGAGGTTGCCCAGACGCTGATGCCGCTGCTGGAGGACGGGGACGGTGGTGTGCGGGCGGCGGCGGTGTTGTCGTTGGCGCGGATGGGGCACGCGGAGGTGTTGGAGCGTGTGATGCCGGGCATGTTGCTCGATGAATCAGAGGATGTTCGGCTGGCGTGTTGGGCGGCGATGGGTTTGCTTGAGACGGAGGCGTCCCGGGCGGCGCTGGCGGCCGAGCCTTTTGAGGCTGCAGACGAAGTCGATGTCGCGGGGCAGGCGATGGCGATCGGCCTACTCACCAAGCTCGAGCGGACGCACGCGAAGTGGTTGGTCGCGCGCCTGGATGACCCCGCGGTTTCGCTGGAGGTCAAGCGGTGGTGTGTCTGGTCGCTGAGGGAGCATCCGACGGCGGAGATGGACCCGATCTTTGAGGCGGCGCTGAACAAGTTGCCAAGCACGTTTGTGATCAGCGAGGTGCTGGGTACCGAGGGCTTTGTGGGGCGCAAGGGCGGCTCGGAGTGGCTGGTCGATGTGCTGCGTTATCACCCGGACATGCGCGGTTGGCCGGGCTATCGCGCGCTATCGGGTGTGCCGGCGGAACGGTTGTATGGCAGTTCACCGAGGCGGTTGGCGATGGAGACACGGGTGGCGGCGGCGCTGGCGCTCGCGGATCAACCGTTGGTGGAGGATGCCGAGGACCGTCGCTTTGTGCTGTCGCAGCTCAAGCGGCGGATGGTTGCGGGGAATGTGGCGCAATCGATGGACTTTAACCGCGGGTTCGATACGCTCGCTTACTTTATGCACTGCGAGGGTGGGCAGGCGGAACGTGATCTGTTGTATGACCAGTTGCGCGGATATACGGAGCTGAGGACGGACGACCCGGGCGTGCTTGAGCAGCTTGAGGAAGACGAGAAGCCTGCGCGACGGGACTTGTTTATCAGGCAGACGCGCAACGAGCTGCGGGGGTACGCGGCGATTGCGGCGGGCCTGATGATGCAGCGGGCGACAGAGGGCACGGCACTGTACAAGGAGCGCCCGCTGCTTGTCGATGGCGATGTCGAGGTCGAACGACTCAAGCGGCGGTTCGGGATCCGGCTGATGCGGGCGGTCGCGGACGATCGCGAGCCGGTGTCGTATCGTGCGGCGTGTGCGTTGGCGCTGGGGCTGAGCGGGGATGATCGGTACAAGATTGAGTTGGCTGAGGAACTCGGCAAGCTGAAAGCGGGGGACGAGGCGGTGCTGGGCTACGGGCTGTTGGCGCTCGCGATGCTGGGTGAGGAGCGTGCGGCGGGTCCTGCTCAGCGTTACCTGGCTCGGCCCGGCGCGGTGAGCGGGCTGGGTGATCAGCTTGGCCGGCGTGCGGCGCTGCGTGCGTTCGGTGTCATCGGCGCAGGCGCGGGCGATGAAACGCAGCAGGCATTGGTTGATGCGTGGGGACGTGACCTCTGGGTGAGCCGGCATGCGGCTGAGGCGGCGGCGTGGGTGGGGCGATACGAAGCGGTGCCGACGATGATGAAAGCGCTAAGAAGCGAGTCGGCGAACTGGCGGCGGACGGCGGCGGCGTCGCTGGGGCTGGTCTTCGATCAGTCGTTCCCCTCCCGTCTCTCGCCGCTGATCGAGGGGATGAACCCGACATTGTCGCTGCGTCCGACCCGTATTCCGAACGAAGATGCAAACTTCGTGCAGCCCGCGGATGCGGAGGCGAAGGCCATTGGGCGGGGCTGGCCGATGGGTCGGATGCACGCGTTGGGTGATCCGTTTGTGATTGAGGCGATGCGCGGTTCGAGCGACGCGCCAACGCCCGATGGCGATCAGGACGCTCGGTAGTGATCGCCGTCTTTGATGACGCCGAATTTATTCGCGGCGCGGTGCTCGAGCACGTGGTAGACCGTTTCCACAGCCTCCGGTGCACCGATGCTCTCGGCGATCTCGTCTGCGGTGAGCAGGGCCTTGCGGTTCTTGGTGAGTGCGGCGAGTGTCTTGGCCTGGATGTCGAGCACAACGCCCGCGGCCTTTTTGCCCGCCTCGACACCGGGCTGATGGTAGGCGTTGATGTTGACCAGTTCCGCGTACAGGCCGGTTGCGCGTTCGTAGAGCGCGATGATCGCGCCGAGCGTCCGCGCGTCGAGCTGGTCGAGGGTGAGGGTGAGGCTTGCCCGGCCTGACTCGTAGAGGGCTTGACGCGTGCCCTGCCAGAACCCGCTGAGATAGTCGCCGCTGGTCACGCCGGGCTCGACTTCAAGCGGCTTCTTGTCGGGCTTGCCAGCCAGTGCCTTGTCCTGCAGAACGACGAGAAAGGTCGCGAAGAAGTTGTTCAGCCCGTCGCGGAGCTGCTGCACGTACGCGTGCTGGTCGGTCGAGCCCTTGTTGCCGTAGACCGCGATGCCCTGGTTGACTTCGTTGCCGTCGAGGTCGAGTTCTTTGCCCAGCGACTCCATGATGAGCTGCTGGAGGTAGCGCGAGAGCAGCAGCAGCCGGTCCTTGTACGGCAGCATGACCATGTCCTTCACGCCCTTGCCCTTGGTCTCGAAGTGCCACATCAGCGCGAGCAGGGCGGCGGGGTTCTGCCGTGTCTCTTTGTTGCGGGTGATGTGGTCCATCTTCGCGGCGCCGTTGAGCAGGGCGTCGATGTCGATGCCCTGCAGCGCCGCGGGTAGCAGGCCGACCGCGCTGACGACGCTGGTCCGACCGCCGACCCAGTCCCACATGGGGAATCGCTTGAGCCATTTCTTCTTCTTGGCGTACTGATCGAGCTTCGAGCCCTCGCCGGTGACAGCGACGGCATGGCGACCAAACTTGAGCCCGGCGGCTTTGTAGGCCGCCTCGGTCTCGAGCATGCCGTTACGTGTTTCGGGCGTGCCGCCGGATTTCGAGACGACCAGGACGAGCGTGCTCTTGAGCTTGCTTTTGAGGGACTTGAGTGTGCGGGCGATGCCGTCCGGATCGGTGTTGTCCAGGAAGTGGACACGCATCTTGTCTTTGGGGGTGCCCAGGCAGTCGGCAACGAGTTGCGGGCCCAGTGCGGAGCCGCCGATGCCGACCTGCAGGATGTCGGTGAACTTCTTGGCGGACTGCGGGGCGGTCTTGCCGGTGTGGACTTTATGCGCGAACTGCTTGATGCCGCGCAGGGTCTTGGTGATGGCCTTGCCGATTTCGTCGGTTGGCGCGAGCGAGGCGTTGCGCAGCCAGTAGTGCCCGACCATGCGGTTTTCATCGGGGTTGGCGATCTCGCCGGCCTCGATCCCGGCCATTGCGTCGAGGGCCTCCTGGATCGGCTGCTCCATCTTGTTCATGAACGCGGGCGTAAACGGCACGCGCGAGATGTCTAGCGTGATGCCCAGCTCCGAGCAGTCGCAGAGGTTTTCCTGATAGCGTTGCCAGAGTTTTTGTGCGTCCATGTGGATAGCTTTCACTGCTTAGTTATTGAGTTCTTCAAACGGGACGATGCTCGCCTCGTTGCCCGGCCTGACGAGCAGGCGGTGCCGAACGTTCTGCTGCGGGTTGTAGAACTCGGCCAGGACCAGCGGGGCGGTCTGGTCGGGGTTGAGGAAGGTGCCGACGGGGTAGGGCTCTTCGTGATAGTTGATGAATTCGGTGAGCTCGCGCAGATTATCGGTGCCGATCTGGACCGTGCCCGAGTCGCGGACGTACTGGCGGTTGAGCCAGAGCTGCATGCCGGAGTAGCTGTCGGCGGTGCGGTTGACCAGGCGGACCTGGCCGGAGCTGCGGACGAGCAGGACGTCGAGGTCCGGGCCGTGGGGCGCGTCTTCGGGGTAGTCGAGCGCGGCCAGTCGCTTGACGGTCTGTGGCGGTGCGGTGGTGTCCCGCAGGGCCGAGCAGCCGAACGAGCCGAGTACGATCACAGCGAGGAGCAGGCAGGCGGCGGGGTGGGCGTTGATTCGGGGCATGAACGTATAATGACCGTGATGTTGACTCTGGGCAAACCGGGCCGGCGTTACGAGCCGATCAAAATCGATGCGCCGTTTTATCAGGCCGGTCTGGCCGGGTACTCCGACGCGGCGATGCGGCTGGTTGCGCGCCGCCACGGCTGCCCCTACTGCATCACTGAGGCGATGCTCGACCACTTCCTCATTCAGGGCGGCAAGGGCCTTGACCATGCCAAGCTGTACCCCGGCGACCACGGGCCCGATGCCCCGCTTTGTGGCCAGCTCATGGGCAGCCACCCGGCAGACATCGCCCAAGGCGCGAAGATCCTCGTCGATCTCGGCTATGACGTGGTGGACGTCAACCTCGCCTGCCCGGTCAAGAAGATCAAGAAGAAGGCCCGCGGCGGGCACCTGCTCAGCGCCCCCGACGAAGCGATCGCGATCCTTGAAGCGGTCGCCGACGCTGTGGGTCAGGACGTGCCGTTGACGGTCAAGCTACGCCGGTCCTACGACGACACGCCGGAGATGACGGAGAATTTCCAGCGCATCCTCCAAGCCGTGATCGACCTGGGCTACAGCGGCACGACGGTACACAGCCGGACGGTGCAGCAGAAGTACATCGGCCCGGGTAGCTGGGACGAACTGCGGCAGATCGTCGAGCACTTCGGCCTGCGTAAGCCCAACGACGCGCGCTTCACCCTCGGCGGCTCGGGCGATATCTGGCAGGCGGCCGACATTTTTCGCATGCTTGAGCAGACCGGTGTGCACTGGGTCTCCGTCGCGCGCGGGTGCATCGGCAACCCGTGGTTCTTCCAGCAAGCCCGCGCGCTGATGCGGGGCGACATGCAAGCGGCGCAAACCAGCCCGACGATCCATCAGCAGCGTGATGTGCTCCTCGAACACTTTACGATCAGTGCCGAGCTTCACGGCGAGAACCAGGCGGGCCGGATGATGCGCAAGTTCGGCATCAAATTCTCTCGTCATCACCCGCAGGGCGATGAGGTCAAGAAGCAGTTCATCTCGACGAAGAACCTGGCCGACTGGCAGGCCGTGCTGGATCATTGGTACGCCGAGGACGGCCCGGGGGCGCCTTACGAAGCGACGATTCCCGACGAAGCGGAATACGTCGAGTGCGGCACACCGATCGGGGCCGAGTAATGCGCATCGTCCTGTTCGGCGATATCCATCTCTACCGGCTCTGGCTTGCGCCTTGGCAGTTGTTGTCCAAGCGCATCCTCGGGCAGACAAACCTGATCCTGAATCGGCGCAAACGCTTCCGGCATGATCTGCTGCCGTCGATGATTGAGCAGGCGATCGCGCTTGAGCCGGAGATGCTGCTGCTCAGTGGCGATGTGTCGACGACGTCGCTCAAGCGTGAGTTTGAGGATGTGGCCGATGCGCTGCGGCCACTGACTGAGCGTGTGCCGAGCGTGTTGGTGCCGGGGAACCATGACCGGTACACCTTTAGCGCCGCTCGAACGAGACTGATCGACACGATGCTGAACAAGCTCGTGCCCGATGCGTTCCCGCATACGCGTGAGCTGACCGATCGCTGGCGGCTGTTGGCACTGGATGGCGCGGTGCCGCGTGTCTACAACGCGCGCGGCCGGCTGGGGGCATCCCAGTTCGAACAGGCGAAGTCGACTATCGAATCGCTCGATGAATCCCAGGGGTTGATCGTCCTGTGTCACTACCCCTGTGCGCTCCCTAGCCATATCCATGAGCACGAATCGCACGCGCTGGAAGAGCGAGATGCCTTGCGTGAGGTCTTGGAGTCCTGCAAAGCCCGGGTCGTCTATCTGCACGGCCACATCCATCACCCCTGGCACCATGAGCCCGGCGACGGATCGGGGGTCCCATTCACCTGTATCGACGCGGGCTCGCCCTGTATGACCGATGCGGAGCACCCTTTGGGCCAGGGCTTTTTCCAGATCGATCTGTCCGATGACCCGGCCGAAGGCTTGTCTGTTGTGCACCACACGCCCGAAGCGCTGCAATAGCCGGACAGCGAGCACGCCTGCCCCGTCGGCATTGCTACAATCGGGGTCTTACGTCACCGAAATCTCCGAGAAGGGCCCTAGCCATGATCCGATCCTTTTTAATTCTGCTGACCGCTTCGCTGCTGCTGATCGGCTGCAACCGGCCGTCCTACATCAACGTCCCCAACGACGGCAGCGACGCCGCGATCAACGGGCCGAACTGGGACACCACCAAGCGGATCGAGAAGGCCGCCCTCGCCTACCTGCTCAGCGAGTCACCGATCCCCGGCGATGTCGTCGTGCGTCTGCCCCAGGGCACGACCGAATCGACCGCGTTTGAAGTCGCCTCGGCCCTGAGCGCCTACAACGTCTTCCCCGAGGGCAGCACTCCGAGCGATGAGTTCCAGATGATCGAGGTCCGCAAGATCCAGGCCCGCGGCACGCTAGGCCGGGTCGACGTGATCCGCCCCGGTGATCTGCGTGAGCGTGAACTCGTCGAGGTCCACATGCAGTGGAGCATCTGGGACGGCTGGGTGCCCGACTACCTGCGTGTGCGCAACATCGACATCGGCCGAATTGATCCGCTGCTGCTCGCTGCCCCCGCGCCCAAGCCCAAGGACTACGAAGAAGTCGAACCCGTTGAAGACGCGCCCGACGCCGCCGAAGAATCCGCCGAAGAAGCAACCGACGCCCCCGCCGAATAATTTAGAGATCAAATTAAGATGACCTGGACCCTCAGTGCTTTTGCAGACGAGGCGGCCGACAGTGCCGCCGACCAGATCGCCGCGTTGAATCAGGCGAAGATCGACCACGTCGACCTCCGCTCGGTCGACGGCATCAACATCGTTGAACTGCCCGTCGATCACGCAAATCAAGTCAAGTCAAAACTTGATGACGCGGGCATCAAGGTCGGCATGTACGGATCGCCTATCGGTAAGACCGATATCGCCGACCCGATCGATATCGAACTCACCCGCATCGATCACCTTGGCAAGATGCTCGACGTCTTCGGCGCGACGAACGTCCGCATCTTCAGCTTCTACAACAAAGGCGCCGTGGCCCGGAATGCTTGGAAGGCACAGGCCTTCGATAAGCTCGGCAAGCTCAGTGAACGCGCGGCCGAACTGGGTCTGGTTCTCTTTCACGAGAACGAGACCGAGGTCTACGGCGACCACCCGGATCAGATCGTCGAATTGGCGGAACTGCGCAACGACCACTTCAAGCTGATCTACGATTTTGCGAACTACCAGCGGACCGGGGCCGAGCCCTGGGCGAACTGGCAGCGGCTTAAACCCATGACCGATGCGCTGCACTTCAAGGACCAGAAGGCCAACGGCGACCACGTGCCGATCGGCAAGGGCGACACGATGGCCAACGAGATCCTCGCCGACGCAGTCGCCACCGGCTGGTCGGGCCCGTGCACGCTCGAGCCGCACCTGTTCATGTCCGACGCGGTGCTTTCCACCAACGTCCACGGCCGGGGTGACACCTCGCTGGAAGGCAAGTCCCGCGAGGAATTGTTCCAGATCGCCGCAGAAAACGCCCATACACTGATGAACCAGGCCGGGGCAATGTGATCGGACGGTTGGGCGTGGGCGACCGATTTTTCGCCAGCCGATCGGCTTTTGGGCGATCATAAGCGAGGCGGTGACCGCGACCCGCCGCACACCAAGCAGGAGTGTCCGCCATGCCCGTTCCCCGATTGACTCTCGCAGCACTGCTCGCCGTCCTTCCCGCGACCGGCGCCTTGTCGCAAGACGAGGCAGAGTCCGACGGGCCCGGTGAAGTCACCATCGGCCAGCAAGGCTCTGAGCAGGACCCACTCGCCGGGCGCGACCCCGGCATCGCGGTCAACCCAGAAGACGATCCCTCGGCCAGGCAGGATGGTGGACTCTATGGCGTCCCGGCGATGAAGGTGCAGGTCGACCCGCGCGTCCTCGGTGTTGCGCCGGGTGAACCGCTGCCGCCGTTGCGCCGCGAGGGCGAGACGCTCCGAAAACGAGACGGGCAGCTTCTCCCGACTGGCGATCGCGGATACGCCGTGTTTATTCTTGAAGCCGATCCCGAGGCCGGTGACGAGAAGCCGTTGGCGATGATCGTTTCGCCGTGCATGACCCTCGAGTCGATGGAGCGACTGCTGGAAGACCGCGGCGACGACCTGCGATTTACGGTGACGGGCCAAGTCCACACCTACCGCGGGGTCAACTACCTGCTGCCGACTTCCCAGCCCAAGCCCTGGCTGGTCGCAGCGGACACAGACGAACAACTCACGGCCGAGCCCGATGCGTCTGAACCGACCACCGAAGAGCCGACAGCAGAAGATGAGCCCGCCGAGGCGTCCACGCCGGATGAAAGCAAGGGTGAAGGCGAGGGGACACCTACTGCTGAGGAGGTGCTACAGGAATTGCTTGAGCAAACCCGTGATGCGCCTGCACCCGTGGACGACACGGAGCAAGGGGTAGATCCAGAAGATGCTCAAACCCCAGCAACACCGAAGAACAAGCTCGCCAGCGACCCGCTACTGCTCGGGCTCGACACCGATCAGCCCTTGGCGGAGCTTAAGGAAGAGGGGCAGTTCATCATCGCCCGCACCGGCCGGCTGATCCGCGCCGCGGACGGCTCGCACGCGCTGTTCGTGCTCGATGCGGACGGCGCAAGCGCCCCCGAACCGCCGATGATTATCCACGCGTGCAAGCTGCTGGAAACGATGGAACAGACGGTCATGAAGCAGGGCGACAACGTCCCGTTCATCATCACCGGCCAGGTCTACATGTATCGCGGGGCCAACTACCTGCTGCCCACGATCGTCAAGCGCGAGTTCGACCCCGGCAACCTCGAATAGCCCATGCAGCAGCTCACGGTCAAGACCCAGCAGCGCGACCAGATGGTCGAGATCACCCGAGATGTCCAGCACCTCGTTGATGAACAGGGGCTCACGGACGGCTCGGTCATCGTCTATATCCCGCACACCACCGCAGGCGTCACGATCAACGAGAATGCCGACCCCGATGTCGTGCACGACACACTCAAGCGGCTGGACAAGATGGTTCCGTGGCGCGAGCCGTTCGATCGGCATGGCGAAGGCAACAGCGCCTCACACATCAAGGCCTCGATGATGGGCTCCAGCGTGACCGTCCTCGTGCGCGGCGGCCAACTGCAGCTCGGCACGTGGCAGGGGATCTGGTTCTGCGAGTTCGACGGCCCGCGCTCGCGATCCGCGTGGGTATCGGTCAACACATAACAATTGCCACAGCATGTTTAGCGGGTGACGCGAATTGCCCCATCTGACCTACTTCAGCGTATCCGCTGCAAGCAGCGCCGCCCCGATCGGGCCCGCGTTGTCTTCAAGCTCACTCAAAACAATCTTGGTGTCCTTGAGTTTGTCCGGGAAAACGTGCTTCTCAAACGCGGTGCGAACGAGCTTGAGCCAGGGCTTGCCCAGCGCCTCGCTCGCGCCGCCACCAAGCACCACGCAAGGCAGGCTCAGCAGGGTGACGGTATTGGCGATCGCCATCCCGATGTACTGCGCCGCGTCGTTGACGACCTCGACGACCAGGTCATCCTCTTTGGTGAAAGCCTGTGCGAGGACCTTCGATCGGATCTTGCTGAGGTCGCCGTCGACCAGTTCGGTCACGATGCTCTTGTGGTTGTACTCGATCATGTTCCGGATACGGCGGACCATGCTGGTTCGACTGGCGAGGTCCTCGACCGTGCGGTGGCCCAGCGAGCCGCGCCCACCGACGACGGTGTGTCCGATTTCGCCCGCGGTGTGGCCGGTGCCTTGATACAACTTGCCGTGGATGATCAGCCCCGCGCCGACGCCCGTGCCGACGAAGATCGACATCTGCTCGTCGTAGCCCTTGCCCGCGCCGGCCTTGTACTCGCCCCACGCGCCGACGTTCACATCGTTATCGATCACGACGGGGAACTTAAAGCGCGAACCGAGCTCTTTCTGCAGCGGGTAATCGTTCCAGCCCAGGTTCGGCGCGTCCAGCACCAGGCCGTGGTCAAAATCGATCGCGCCCGGCGCGCCGATGCCCAGCCCAGCGATCTTGTCTTCCTCAAGCTTCGCCTCGTCCAGCAGCTTCCGGCAGAGCTTCTCGATCCGCCCGAGCACCGCGTCTGAGCCGTCCTTGGCCTTGGTCTTCGTGCCGTCGCGCACGAGGATCTCTTGCTTGGACGTGTCGTAGATCGCCGCCTGGACGTTGGTCCCGCCCAGGTCGATGCCGAAGTAGAGGGTGCTGTTTTTCGCCATGGCTTGCTTTGGATTGGTTGTTATAGCGTCGGTCGCTTTTGCCAGTGATCCGTTTCGCGTTCGTACAGCCGCGCGATGCGTAGCAGGCGTTTCTCGTCGAAGGCCTTGCCCAAGAGTTGCACACCGACGGGTAGGGGCTTGCCGTCTTCTTCGGCGAAGCCGCCGGGCAGGGAGATGCCGGGGATGCCTGCGAGGTTGGCGGTGACGGTGTAGATGTCGTTCATGTACATCGCCAACGGGTCGTCGGCTTTTTCGCCGATCTTGAACGCCGGGCCGGTCGTGGTCGGGCAGAGGATTGCATCGCAGGATTGGAACGCGGTGTCGAAATCACCCGCGATGAGTCGGCGGGTCCGCAGCGCCAGGTCGTAGTACTTCTCGTCGTAGCCGGACGACAGGGCGTAGGTGCCCAGCACGATGCGGCGCTTGACCTCGGCGCCGAAGCCCTCGGCCCGCGACTGGCAGTAGAGGTGCATAATCGGGTTCTCGCCGGCAGGCGGCGGGGTGTCGGTACGGTGGCCGTAGTGCACGCCGTCGTAGCGCGCGAGGTTGGACGAGCACTCCGCTGTCGCGACGATGTAGTAGCAGGGGATGCCGTGCTCGGTGTGCGGCAGGTCGACCTCGACGATCTCGGCGCCCTGGGCTTTGTAGATCTCAAGGGCCTGCTCGAAGGCGGCGGTGACGGCGGGCTCGTTCGCGCCCTCCTGGAGGTACTGCTTGGCGATACCGATGCGCAGCGGGCCGTCGGTTTCCAGCGTGCCGTCGACGTCGTGCAGGTCGTCGGGCACGGCGACGTCGGCGCTGGTCGAGTCGCGCTTGTCCTTGCCGAACATGATCTCGCTGAGCAGGGCGGTGTCGGCGACGGTGTGGCTGAACGTGCCGATCTGATCGAGCGAGGACGCGAAGGCGACCAGGCCCCAGCGCGAGATCCTGCCGTAGGTCGGCTTGAATCCGACGATGCCGGTGATCGACGCGGGCTGGCGGATCGACCCGCCGGTATCTGAGCCGAGTGACGCGGACGCGAGATCTGCGGAGAGCGCCGCGCTCGATCCGCCCGATGATCCGCCGGGCACGCGCTGCTGGTCCCACGGGTTCTTCGTCACGCCGAAGGACGAGTTCTCGGTGGACGAGCCCATCGCGAACTCGTCCATGTTGGTTTTGCCGAGGATGACAGCGCCCTCGCTCTCGAGCTTGGCGACCGCGGTGGCGGTGAAGGGCGAGCGGTAGTGCTCGAGCATCTTCGACGAGCAGGCGGTGGTGCCCTCGGTGTGGCACATGCAGTCCTTGATCGCGATCGGCACGCCCGCGAGCTTGCCGGTCATCTCGCCGGCATCGACGGCCTTAGCGCGTGCCAGCGCGTAGTCCGCAATCGTCTCGCGGTACGAATTGAGCGTGGGGTTGAGCTTCTCGATCCGGTCGAGGTAGGCCTGCGTAGCTTCCGTGGCCGAGGTCTTCTTCTGTGCGATCGCGTCGCGCAGCTCAATCAAAGTGGTTTGTGTCGGGTCCATCGTTTACGCGCCGCCTCCGTCGCCCAGCACCTTGGGCACCTTGAAGAACGGCTCGTCCTTGTCCGGCGCGTTAGCCAAAGCGGTGTCGACGGGCATACCGTCGGCTTCTTTGTCCTCACGGAAGACGTTGAGCTGGTCCAGGGCGTGTGGCATGGGCTTAACGTTCTCGACGTCGAGCTGCTTGAGCTGGTCGATCGCGCCCAGCACATCGCCGAGCTGAGAGGAAAACAGGCTGGCCTCCTCGTCGGTGAGGTTCAGCCGGGCGAGCTTGGCGACCTCACGGATGGTCTGTTCACTGATGGGGTGTGGCATGGCCGGTAGGATACGTGCCCAAGGCGGACTTGCCAAAGAACCGGCGGTAAGATGTGTCCGGTTTGCCGCAACGCGTGGTGGGCCGTCCGAACAGAAATTGAGATCGACCATGCCCGACCCCTCACTGATTGAGTGTTTCGAGAACCCCAATCCTCAGCGCGACTACGTGATTGAGCACGTCGCCGAGGAGTTCACCAGCGTCTGCCCAAAAACCGGGCATCCGGACTTCGGCGTCGTGACCGTCCAGTACGTGCCCGACAAGGTCTGCGTCGAGCTCAAGGCCCTGAAGATCTACCTCCAGGCCTTCCGCAACGAGGGCATCTTCTACGAGGCGGTGACCAACAAGATCGCCGAGGACCTCGAGCAGGCGATGCACCCGCGCTGGATGTCGGTCATCACCGACTGGCGTGGCCGGGGCGGGATCCGATCGACCATCCGCGTCGAAGTTGGCAAGCTGCCCGGCGGCGCCCCGGTCGATGACGGCTACGACGATGACGACGAGGCGTTCGAGGCCCCCGAGGGCGGTCGGCCGCCGGGGTTCTGAGCGTTGTCTGCTGATCGGGCGTGAGCAAGATTGTCGGGGCCTCTGCAACCCGCTATCCTGCCCCTCCTATGAGCATCCTCGTCAACAAAGAAACCAAGCTGATCTGCCAGGGCATCACCGGCTCGGCGGGCCAATTCCACACCACCCAGTGCCTGCAGTACGGCACGCAGGTCGTCGGCGGGGTCACCCCCGGCAAGGGCGGCAAGACCGATGAAAACGGTCTGCCTGTCTTCAACACCGTCGATGAAGCGGTCAAGCAGACCGGCGCCAACGCCACGATGCTCTTCGTGCCCCCGCCGTTCGCCGCCGACGCGATCATGGAGGCCGCTGATGCGGGCATCACGATGATCGTCTGCATCACCGAGCACATCCCCGTGCTGGACATGATGCGCGTCAAGAAGGCGCTCGCACAAGAACAGTACAAGGACGCCGTGCTGCTGGGCCCCAACTGCCCGGGCATCATCACCCCCGGCGAGTGCAAGATCGGGATCATGCCCGGCTACATCCACACCCCCGCCAGCGAGAGCGCGTCCGGAAAGGCCGTCGGCATCGTCTCCCGCTCGGGTACGCTGACCTACGAAGCCGTGTGGCAGACCGGCCAACAGGGCCTGGGCCAGTCGACATGCGTGGGTATCGGTGGCGACCCCGTTCGTGGGTTGAACTTCATCGACGTCATCGAGCTGTTTAACAACGACGACGACACCGACGGCATCGTCATGATCGGCGAGATCGGCGGCACCGACGAAGAGGCTGCCGCGGCTTACATCAAGGAACACGTCAACAAACCCGTCGCCGCGTTTATCGCTGGCGTCACCGCACCGCCCGGGCGTCGCATGGGCCACGCCGGGGCGATCATTTCCGGCGGCGAAGGCACGGCCGAGTCCAAGTTCGAAGCGCTCGAAGACGCGGGCTGCGCGATCGCCAAGTCGCCGGCCGACCTGGGCACGACGATGGCCAGCGCCTTGGGCCTGACCGTCGCGGCCGGCTGAGCGAACTGTAAGTACAAAAAGAGAACCTGTGCTAGCCCTCATCGCAAGATGGGGGTTATTGCTTCGCCTGCAACTCCTATACTTAGGCCATGCCTGACAACGATGCATCCCGCGACCCATTCAAGCAGGCCCGCGAGGCCGACGGCGTGATGCGATGCCCGTTCCAAGGCAAAGATACCCCGATGATCTTGCGCTATGCGGATGTGCGTGCGGCGGCGAAGGACACCAAGACCTTTAGCTCCGATGCGCCGTTCCGCGTGCCCATCCCTTCGGAAGAGGACCTGCGCAGCGTCCGCCAGTTGCCGATCGAGACCGACCCGCCGGAGCATGCCGAGTGGCGGAAGATCGTGGACCCGTTCTTTCAGCGGCCGCGCGGCGAGGCGATGAAGGCTCAGATCGAGGCGCTAGTTGACCGCGCGTTGGCCGCGGCGAATGGAGCGGGGGAGATCGATGCGGTGCGTGATTTCGCGTTACCCCTGCAGTCCAAGGCGTTGACGTACCTGCTGGATGTTGATGAGACCGAGGCGGACGAGTGGATCGGTTGGGGCACACACGTGTTCCACGATGGCGGGGACGGCGGGACGAAGGGCGCGGTGCTCGAGGCCTACCTGAACCGCCGGCTCGATCAGGCCCAGGCCAGCCCCGGTGGTCAGGATTTTTTTTCCGCGTTGACCCGGGCCGAGTTCCGCGGGGTGCCGCTGACACGCGATCAGATGCTGGGATTTGCCAACCTCGCGTTCGCCGGTGGGCGCGACACGATCATCAACAGCGTGGTGGAGATCCTGGCCCACTTTGCAGAACACCCCGGCCAGTTAGAGCGCCTGCGTACGGAGCCGAACCTGTACCGCAGCGCCTCGGAGGAGTTCGTCCGCGTGATTTCACCTTTGACGATAATCGGCCGGGTCTGCCCTGAGTCTACATCCGTGCACGGTGTTGAAGTCTCCGCGGACGAGCGCATCGCGCTGGGCTGGGCGTCGGCCAACTATGACGCGCAGGTTTTCGAGAACCCGGATGAGGTGCGATTGGACCGCAAGCCCAACCCGCACATCGCGTACGGCACTGGCCCGCACAACTGCCTGGGTGTGCACCACGCCCGGCTGCTGATCCGGACGCTGCTTAGGAAACTGGCCGAGCACACGGGGGCGATTCAGGTGATTGAGGCGCGGCCCCACATCGAAGACGAGGCGGCCTATCAACGGCGCGTCGGCTTTGACCTGTTGCGTGTGCGATTGTCTGCGTTGTCCTAACGTTTCAGATTCAACCGCGCCGTGGGTTTCGGCGCGAGCCGTTGCCGGGCTTGCGGACGCCTTCAGGGGGGTATGGGCCCGAAGCCTGGTTCGCATCCTCGGCGCTGGCCTGTGCTTCCGGGTTGGGCTGTTGGCCCTGTGGATCATCGCCTGAAGGCTTGGGCGATCGGGGCCCGTCGTTGTCTTCCTCGTGAGCGAATCGGCCGAAGATCATCCGGCCCGCGCTGGTCTGCAGCGTGCTGGTGACGACGAGATCGACGAGGTGGTCAAGGTGCGAGCGCCCGTTCTCGACGACGACCATCGTGCCGTCCTCGAGGTAGCCGACACCTTGGGTCGGTGATTCGCCGGCTTTGACGAGCTTGACGGTCATGTGCTCGCCCGGGAGCACAACAGGTTTGAGGGCCTTGGCCAGGTCGTTGATGTTGATCACATCGACGCCGCGCAGCTCCGCGATCTTGTTGAGGTTGAAGTCGTTGGTCATCACCCGGCCCTGCATCTGATGGGCCAAATCGATGAGCTTCTGGTCGACGTTGATCCCCTCCGCGTCGCGCTCCTCGATGTGGATCTCGATGCTGGTCAATGCCTGGAGCTTCTGAAGTACCTCGAGGCCGCGCCGTCCGCGGGCACGCTTGAGCTTGTCCGCAGAGTCGGCGATGAGCTGCAACTCGTCGAGCACGAAGCGGGGCACGATGATCACGCCCTGCATGACCTGGGTCTCGATGATGTCGAGGATTCGGCCGTCGACGATCACGGAGGTGTCGAGGATGGCCGGGCGGTTGCCGCGGATCTGCTTGGCGAACTCCACGTAGGGGATGATGAAGCGGAAGTCGTCCTTGGTCTGCAGGACCAGCGAGATACAGAAGTAGCAGGTAATGACGCCGAGGATGACCTTGACGCCCAAGAGCAGGTTCTGCTGGGTCTGGATCGCATCGAGCGCGATGTCGCGCTGCATGCGATTGTTTTCCAGAAGGATGAGCGATTCTTCCTGGATGCCTTGAAGCAATTGAGGCGTGATGTCCTGCCCCGCAGGGATGGCAGTTTTGATCGAGAGTTCCGCTTGCTGCAGGGCTTGGTCCTCACTGAGCACGGCCGGCGGGCTGGCGGGGCTGGTGAGCACGCCAACCAGGTCGACGACATAGGCCAGCGGCAGCAGGACGATGAGCCCGACCATGAGGCCGATGAACACGCCGGAGATGGCGGATAGTTTTTTCTTGGGGGTGAGCGCGTCGGCAGCGATCGCGAGGGCGGCCAGGCCGAGCGTGATCACGAGCATCAGCAGGAACTGGTCGTAGGTGAATCCGCCTTGCTGCTGGTTAGCCAGCAGATAGAGCACACTAATGGCGGTGATGATGACGAGGACCAGGCCTCGGAGGACGAAAAGGATCATGATGTGGCCCCGCTTGGATAAAGGGATAAATAATCAGCGCGAAGGGTATTCAACCAGCATAGGGCCAAGGGCCTGGAAAGCCAAACAGTTTGCCGGTGGGGCGGGGTTGGGGTATCCTCGCATGTTCGCGGCAGCGGACGGGAGTCCGGTCGCAAACGCCGCGGGGACAGGCGGCTGGGCCCGATGCACGGGTGGGCTTGCGAACCGGGTCAGGCCTTGATCGGAGCAGCCCTAAGTGGCGTCCGCCCGGTGCCGTTGGTGTCCTGGCCGTCTGTCCTCGCGGCGTGTTGTTGGAGTCGAAAGAGCCCTGTATTCTCGTGCCGCCCATGGCCTACACCGTCCTAGCCCGACGCTACCGCAGCCAGTCCTTCGGTGATGTCGTCGGGCAGGGGGCCATCGCCAACACCCTCATCAACGCCATCCGCACCGGACGCGTCGCGCACGCCTACCTGTTCTGCGGCACCCGCGGGGTCGGCCAGACCTCCATGGCCCGGATCTTCGCCCGCGCCCTCAACGCCCCGGGCACCGTCCCCGACGCCCCGGCGATCGAAGGCGACGACCACGACTACCCCGAGCCGGACGTCCAGCAGCGCATGGCCGACGCCATCATGCGCGGCGACGACCTGAACGTCATCGAGATCGACGGTGCTTCTAACAACTCCGTCGCCGACGCCCGCGACCTCATCGGCTCGGCCGGGCTCGCGCCCACCGCCAACGCCCGTTACAAGATCTACATCATCGACGAGGTCCACATGCTCTCGACGGCCGCGTTCAACGCGCTGCTCAAGACCATGGAGGAGCCGCCGAGCCACGTGAAATTCATCCTCGCGACGACCGAGCCGCACAAGATCCCCGCGACGATCCACTCGCGTTGCCAGCGGTTCGACTTCAAGAACATCCCCGCCGCCGAGATCAAGGGCCACCTGGCCGACGTCCTGAAGAACGAAGACATCGAAGCAGACGACGAGGTGCTCTACCAGCTCGCCGTGCTGGGCAACGGCTCGATGCGCGACGCGCTGTCGCTGCTCGACCGCCTGCTGGCGACCGGTGAGAAGCCGCTGACCCCGGCGCTCTTAGAAAATATGCTCGGCCTGCCGGCCCGCGAGCGCGTCGTCGCTTTGGTCGACGCCTTTGCCGACGGCGATGTTGCCGCTTCGCTGCAGCAGATCGATGCGCTGCTCGCGACCGGGATCGGTCAGGACCAGTTGGTTGAAGTGCTCATCGAGCACCTGCGTCAGTTGATGCTGATCGCTGCGTGCGGGGCCGATTCTGATCTGATCGAGTTGTCCGCCGAGTCGCGCGACAAGGTCGCCAAGCAGGCCGCACGCTTTGATGCCGCCGGGCTGGTGCACATGATCGCGCTCTGTGATGGCTTGGCCCGCAACGGCAAATCGTCCAGCAACCCCCGGGCCCTGCTGGACGCGGTCGTCGTTCGTCTCGCGCTGGCCGAGAAGATGGCGGACGTGACGAAGGTGTTAGCCGGCGGGCTTGCCCCGCCGATCGCGGCAGGCGAAAAAAAAAAGCTGACCGCTGAGCACGCCCCCGCACCTCAGCCCAGCCCACCACGCGACGTCAAGACCAGCCCGCCTCCCGTCGATCCCCCGACCCACGCGCCGCCGATCCCCCCGGTTGCGGACGAATCTACGATCAGCCTCGAGGATTCCGCCAAGGTCTGGTCCGCGCTCATGCAGCGTGTCGAGCCGATCTCCGCCTTTGCCTGGGTCGACAAGGTCGAGCTAGCCGGCATCGATGCGGCCTCGGGGCTCTGCAGGGTCCGCCCGCGCAAGGGCCATCGCGATATCGCTGGCTTCGTCAACGCCCGCCAGTGCGACCGTCTCGCCGCCGAGCTGACCAAGCTCACCGCGAAGCGCTGCCGGATCGAATTGGTCGAGACGAGTCACCCCGACCGTGCACAAGCGGCGCAAGGCCAGAGCGGCGGCGCATCCTCCGGTGCCGGTCAGCGACGCAAAGCGCTCGACCTGCCACTGGTTAAAGACGTCTTCGATGTCTTCCCAGAAGCGGTGCTGCTCGATGCGCGCAAAGAGTCCCAGCAATCTGATGCAGAAGAAAAGGCCTCTGAAGACTAATGGGAGGGCGAGGCTCCTGCCGAGCCGGTAGTCCCCTGTTGCACGCGGCTCGGCAGGAGCCTCGCCCTCCCGGATGACCACGCGTAGGATTTGAAACGATGTTTGATCAACTCAAAAACATGAAGCAGCTCGCCGGACTGATGGGAAATCTCGGCAATATCCAGGAGCGGATGGAGCAGATGCAGGCCGAGCTCGCTGAGAAAACGGTTGAAGCTGAAGCCGGCGCGGGCGCAGTGCGCGTCACGATGAACGGCAAGTTCGAGGTCGTCAATGTGCAGATCGACCCGGCGATGGTGTCGGTGCTCGCGGGTGTTGGCACCGAAGCTGACCGCGGCATGGTTGAAGAGCTGATCGCCTCGGCGATGAACGCCGCGGTGCTGCAAGTGCAGGAGCTGCTCAAGGAAACGCTCGGCGAAGCGGCGGGGGGCTTGAACCTGCCGGGGATGTGACGAGTAGCAGCGCTACGCTGACGCGGCGAGCCCGGTGTCTTCGAACGACACCGCGGGGTCGGGCGCGGAGGTGCGCTGGCCGATCAGGCCGGCCGAGCCGCAGTTCAGGGTCGTACCGTTGTGGACGGTAAAGTAGCGCAGGCGGTGTCGGCCGGGCGTGATCTCGGTCATCACGCTCCACGCGCCGGGCTGGCCCGCGATAGGCGACATTTCGATCCATCGGCTGGGCATCGTCGGGCTATCGACAGCCAGATAGACCCGCTCGGCATCGCCGGGTCGCGTCGTGAATTCCCAAGTTTCGCCTTTGCATTCATCCATCGCAATATCTCCAAGCGTGTAGACACGCCGATCGCTCGGCACGGCCCCGCTTGCTCTGACTGGGTTTCCCCACCCATTCGTCTCCTCATCGCGGCAAAAGAAAGGTGCCGTGATCCCCCGAGTCAGTGGTTCATCGTCCTGATCCGAGACCCTCTTTACAGCCGATTTATGAGTGCACGATGAACTCACAAAAGACGGATGGTTATATGGATTGCGGCACCCGGGTAAGCCTCAGGCAGCCTGCTTATTAAGTGGCGCGTCTTGGGCGGGTTGTTCCTCGGCTTCGATGCCGGTATCCGCTTCGCCTGATTGCTTGCTGCTGGTAGGTGCTGGCCGGCCGTGCGTGATCGCGAGGAAGAACACCGAGACCGTGTACAAGATCAGGATGCCCAGAAGCCCGTGCAGCGCGTACTCCTTGGGCTGGCTGTCAAGCATGCGGTGGAAGAAGAAGAGGTCGCCGTTGGCATTGAGCCACTGCTGCAGCGGCTTGGCGGACAGCGTCTGAGCCAGGGGTAGGCTCGGGAAGTCTTCCTTGAAAATGCGCGGCATGTCCGGCATGCAGGCCCAGATCCCCCCGGCGGTCATCCACAGCGGAACCCAGCGCATGCCACGCTTCAGCAGCAGCGCGCCGACGGTCGCCACGGCCCCCGCGCCCGCCATGCCGACAGCGAAATGCATCGTGGTAAAGGCCATGGGGAGCGTGCTCGGTCGTTGGTGCCTGGGTCGTCCGGATCAGGCCGCGTCGCGTCGGCTGCGCCGTTTGGGCAGCGGATTTGGCGAGGCGCTGTCTGCGTAATAGATCGGCTCTTGCGGGGCGAGGGTTTGGAGCAATTGCTGCATCTGCGCCGCCGCGCCGGGCCAGGTGTGCCGATCCAGCACCCACTGTCGGGCCAGTTCCCCGGTCGCGCTCGCCTGGCCGGGCTGGGTCCAGACCTTCTCCAGGCCCTGCATCCAGCTAGCGGGACGCTTGCAGAGGATCATCGGCGGCCGACCTTCGCCAAAGGCCAAACCCTTGACCGCCTTGGGCGACGCGAGGATCGGCATGCCCATCGCCGCCGCTTCAAGCAGCTTGTTCTTAATCCCATGGCCGCAGCGCATCGGCATCACCGCCGCGCTGGTCGTCCGCAGGTGCGGCCGCAGGTCGGGCACGTCCGGCAACAGCTCGACCCCCGGTTCATCCGCCAACGCCATGACCGCCTCGACCGGGCGGCGCCCCATGATCGTCAGTTTCGCGTCAGGCCGGCGGTATGACGCGTGCCGCCAGACCTTCTTCACGAACCAAGTAATCGCATCGATGTTCGGCTCAAACGACAAGTCGCCCCAGAACGCGCACGTGCGCGGCAGCCGCATCACCGTCGGGTCAGGCTGGTAGTAGTCCGTGTCGACACCGTTTCGGATCGTCTCGGCCTTGCACCCGCCGATGAGCCCCAGGCGTTTGGTGTCGCTCGGGCTTACTCCGATCGCGGCCGACAACCGGTGCGCCGCGTTGCCCCGGTTAAAGAGCGTCTGCATCAACCCGAACACTATCGCCAGTCGTGCGCGTTTGCGCAGTGAGCCGATGCCTTCACGCCGCAACAGCGAGAGCTGGAAGCTGACCGGCTCGTCCGCCGCGTACCAGACGCGTGGCAGGTTGGGGTAGGCCCAACTGAGCCCGCGCAGGATCGGCGGGCCGTGCTGACCGACCGCAACCACGGCGGCGGGGCGGACGCGATCGACGAGCGTGAGCAGCCCCGCCAGCTCGCGGCCGTTGAGCGCCTGGTGCTCGGCCACCTTGCACCGCAGCGCAAACAAGCTGCCTTGCCAACCCAGCGAGTATCGCTTGATGTCGGCGCCACTGGCGTTGGGCCAGTCGAGCATGCGCTCGCTCAGCCAGCCGGGCATCGTCTCGTCGGTCGGCCGAAGCGTTGTCGCCGCGACGCGCAGGCCCGCGCCCTTCATCGCCCGCAGCATGTTGACCCCGTGCACACGGAAGCCGCGGTCCAGCGGCCAAAGCGGCAGCTCGCTGACCATCAGCACGTCCAGTTGGGGTTTGGGGTTCAGTTCCATAGTGTTTGCCTCAGGCGGCGCTGCGTTTCTGGCTGCGTCGGCGTCGACCGCTGCGCGCGGCGACTTCCAGCACCGCCGCATAACGCTCTGCCGCATCCGCCCAGCGGAATTGACTCAGTCGATCCGCGCCGCGTGCCACCAGTTCGCCGCGACGCATCGGGTCCTTCATCAAGCGCGTCACCGCGCTCGCCAGCGCCGTGGGGACGCCCGGTGGGACGATTTCCGCCGCCTCGCCCGCGACCTCCGGCAGGCTCGTTGTGTCCGAGGTCAGCACCGGCGTCGCGACCGAAAACGCCTCGAGCACCGGCAGGCCGAAACCCTCGGATAGGCTCGGGTACAACAGCGCTGAGGCGCCACTCAGCAGCACCGGCAGATCATCCTCGCTCGCGAAGCCGTGCAGCATGACCTGGTCCTGGATGCCAAGCGCCGCGCAGAGCCGGCCGAGGTCATCCTTCGTCTGCTCATCAAGCCCGACGATCAACAGCTTCCATCCCCGCCGGTAATTGCGCCGCACCATCGCCCACGCCTCGATCACCCCGCGCGTGTTCTTCCTCGGCTCCTTCGCGCCAAGGTGCAGCATGTATTGGCGGTCGATGCCATAGCGTTGCAAGACCGAGTCGATGTCGCCGATGTCAAGGTCTTCCTGTTCGACGGTGACGCCCCAAGGCACGACGATCCCGCGCTTCGGAAGCAGGCCGTGTCCGTCGATCAATCGTCGGCGGGTGTATTTGCTCGGGGTCACGACTGCGGTGGCCTTGTTGCACGATGACGCGACCGCCTGCTCGAAGCGGTGCAGCTCCAGGCCGTCACGCCCCTCGGGCATATCCAGCGGGATCAGGTCGTGGAGCGTGACGACGGCAGGCACGGGCATCCAGTGCGGGCAGAAATTCGCCGGGCAGTGCAGCACATCCACCTTGTCCAGCCGGGCGGCGGTGGGCAGGCGGAGCTGGGTCCACGCGTCGTAGCGATCACCGGGGATCTCGATGGGCCGAGACACGAAATTGGTCGGCAGGTCGTCGGGGGCGTAAATCTGGCTGCGGTGGTAGGCGTGCACAGTCCAGTCGGGACGCACCGCCGCAATGCGCTGGTACAGGCGCAGCAGGCTCTTGCCAATGCCCCGCCTCTGGGGGCTGTACAGCGTCCTCGCGTCCAGTCCGATGCGCATGAAAGAAACCTCCGGACAACAGCGTCCGCAGGCAATATCGGCACTCACAGCCCGTCGCAATGAATCGAACGCCGGTCAGTGACTGGAGTTAGGTGATGGTCTTTTCTAGGCTAATCCGCTTTCTAGGGCGATGCCCCCATATTTTCAGATAAAGGCATCCACTGCTAAACGCCCGATTTGGATAGGCCGATCAAACTTTAGGAGTGATCTAAAAATCTGATGGGGCTTCATTTGACGTTTGAGGTCTCAGTGTGATCTGTTTCAAAACTCACGAATCGATTCATCCTGTCGATGCCTGCGACAGGCACGTGACCAGTGCCACCGCTGGTGGTGAGTGGCCACACCTTTGTTTCACCACCTCTTTCAATGTGAAAGGGGTGCGGAAATGAAGAACGCGCCCAATCATCCCCAGGAAAGTGATCGACTCGCATCTTTGCGAGCGCATCATATTCTGGACACAGATCCTGACGGAGCATTTGACGATCTCACCGCATTGACGGCTGAGATGTGTGATGTGCCGATCGCGCTGATCAGTCTTGTTGATGAAAGTCGGCAATGGTTCAAATCTCGGGTCGGTCTTGACACCACCGAAACGCCACGGGACATATCTTTCTGCGGACATGCGATTTGTGCGGATGAAACCCTCGTTGTCGAGGACGCATTAGAGGATGAGCGGTTTCATGACAACCCCTTTGTGGTTGATGGCCTGAACCTTAGGTTTTATGCCGGAGCTAAGGTGGTTGATGCGAATGGCTTGCCTTTGGGGACTCTCTGTCTCATCGACGATAAGCCGAGGCGTTTCGACGCGCAGCAACAGAAACAGCTTGAGAGGATGGCGAGCCAGGTCAGTCGACAATTGGCGATGCACAAGCTTTTGTCAGAAATATCCGATGCTTCTCATCGCGACGAACTCACCGGCCTACTTAACCGGCGAGGATTGACTGATACGCTCAAGCAGCTCTGTGTCGCGCCAGATCAGTATCAGGCACTGATCTATCTAGAGCTCGACCGTTTCAAACCTATTAACGACAGCTTCGGTCACGCCGCCGGTGACCAGGTCTTGAAGAACACCGCTGCTCGACTTGAGCTTGCCGTCCATCAACTACTCAGCCCACAGGATGCCGACCAAGCGGCTATCGCCCGTCTGGCCAGCGATGACTTTGCGATCAGTATCTGTACCGATCGCGACCCGCGATGGATCGAAGAGTTGGTTATCGCCTCACTTAATGAGGCAATTGAGGAGCCTTCGCGTTGGGGTGAGGAAGAGTTTGTTGTATCTGCCACCATGGGTCTGGTCTGTACCGAGCCAGGCGAAGTGATGGGCATTGAGGAGGCGCTTAGTAACGCGGACATCGCAATGTGCGAGGCCAAGAACGTTGGTACGCAGTTCATCCGTTTCGACTCTTCAATGCGAGAACGGGTTTGTCAGGAAATTCTGATTGAGGACCGATTACGCAAGGCCGTTGAGCAGGGTCATATCACCGCGGTGTTTGAACCGATTATGGACCTCGAGACCGGAAGGGTCTTGGGCTTTGAATCGTTGGCTCGTTGGACCGATCCGCAGCTTGGTGTGATCCCGCCGTTTCACTTCATCCCGATCGCTGAGCGGACCGGGCTGATCGACAGGGTCTTCGACGCGATCGCCCGTCAGGCCCTGGCGACATACAAACAGGTCGCCGATCAAATTTCATACAACCTTTGGTTCTCAGTCAACCTTTCTAAGGCTCAGCTTAATGATGACCGCCTGTTCGATCAGCTTGATCGCATTATGAAAGAGACCGGCGTTGAACCAAAGCACTTGCATTTGGAAGTAACCGAATCTCTCGTGGCCAGCTCAAACGGGATGATCCCGAAACTTCATCGGCTCAATGAACTCGGCCATCCGTTGATGCTCGATGACTTTGGGTCTGGTACTTCGTCGCTGTCTTGTCTGAAAGAGTATCCCGTGCAGTGGATCAAGATCGATCGAGAACTGACTTCAGCTGCGCCCACAGGCAGGGCCTATTCCGCGATTCTTCATGCGGTCTCAGACCTGTCGTCTAATCTCGGACTCAGCCTGATTGTAGAGGGTGTCGAAGATGAGGACACCATCTCGCTGCTGCAAGGCATGGAGGTTCACGCCGCACAGGGTTGGTATTGGAGCAAGCCGATCGCGCGCGAAGACGTAGCCGACTGGCTGCTCTGCAATGCCGATTGCGAATCGCGTCGGCCAAGAGTTGCCTGAGCGATCAGCAGTGCAATGATCGAGATCACCACCAGCAATTCGATCAGCGTGAAAGCTTTACGCATGTTGTCCCTCAAGCATCTATGGACGGTTTGCAATAGCCGTTGAGAGGTAGGCCGGAAAGCCAGGCAGGCAGCAAGCAATTTTAGCCATCGCTGCCTCTATGGCCTATCGCCGGATGCCACCGGCTTCGAGTACGAAATACTGCGGGTTCAAGTCTGCAAGTGGCTCACGCAGCTTGGCGATCTCGTCGGCAGGGGCGTGGACCTCAAGACGGACCAACTCGGAAAGTTTGAGTGCCTCGCCCAGGATCTCGCCGACGTTCTCCAGATGGGCGAGGATGCCCTCGGCGTTGTCATAGCCCTCGCGGCAGTGGGCGCTGTGCCCATCAAAGGAAAACGCGTAGTGCACGCAGCCGGTCTCGGTCTTTGTCCGCTCGATGAAGCGCGGGCCCAGGGCCTTGAAGGCGTCGAGCTGGCCATCGTTGACTTTGAAGTAGGGGACAAGGGTGCAGCAGGTGTCGGCATTGAACATGAGAACTCCAGTGGGTTGGCGGGGTCCAAAGATTGTAGCCAGCTCTTGGCGCCGGGTGATAGACTGCCTGCCATGATGCGAATCGATCCTCTTCTTTGCCTGCTACTGGTCGCGCTGATGGCGGCGGTTCCTGGCTGTCAGTCGCCCGCACCGACGGGTCAGACGACCCACCTGCATGTGCTGAGCTTTAACATCCGCAACGGCAGGGCGAACGACGGCGACAACAGCTGGCCCAAACGCCGACCGCTCGTCAGTGACGTCATCCGCGAGCACAATCCGGATGTCGTCGGCCTGCAGGAGGCTTTCCGTTTCCAACTCGACCAACTGGCCGAGGACCTGCCGTACTTCCGAGAGGTCGGCGAGGGGCGGGGGGGCGGTGCCGCCGATGAATACAGCGCGATCCTCTATCGCGCCGACCGTTTCGAGTTGCTCGACTCAGGCACCTTCTGGCTCAGCGACACGCCAGAAGTCGTCTCCAAACACTGGGGCCACTACCACTACCGCATCTGCACCTGGGCTCACCTCAAAGACCGGAACACCGGCAGCGCGTTTTACCTCTTCAACACGCACTTCGACCACAAGTCGCAACTTGCCCGGGTCAACAGCGCCAAACTGATCCGCCAGCGCATCGGCGAACGCGTGGACGGCGACCCGGTCATTGTTACGGGTGACATGAATGCTGGCGAAGACAACCCGGCCATCGCGCTGCTGAAAGCCAAAGACAGCCCGTACGCGTTGGTCGACACCTTTCGCGTGGTTCACCCCGACGCGGTCGAAGTCGGCACGGGTAACGGCGGCTACACCGGGAAACGCAACGGGGCCAAGATCGACTACGTCTTCGTCTCACCCGGCATCCGGACGCTCGATGCCACCATCGACCAAGAGAAACGCGACGGGCGCTACCCTTCCGACCACTACCCGGTCACCGCACGCGTCCGCCTGGGCACGAATGCAAACTAAGTCGTTACACACAGCGGGCAGTTTGACGGCCTGTCATCCTCTGGCTGCGTTAACTACCTCGGACTATCTTTCCATAATCGCATGAATTGCCCCGAAAACGGGTGGCAGCGGCGTTGTGTTGCCGTTAACCTCACGACAGTCGAGTCATTGATTCTCTGTGTGCCGACTCCGTGAGGTAAGGATTGCGTACCGTCAAAACCATGATGTGCTTGCTCGGTATGGCATTGGCCCTATCGGTGTCGCAGGCGCACGCGGCGGTGGTGAACGGAAGTTTTGAATCGCAGACCAGTACCACCAGCAATCAGCCCGCGGGCTCAACAGCGATCACCGGCTGGGCCACGACGCTGGACGGCGTTGAGTACTTCATGCCCTCGATCATCGGCGGCGTCGCAGCTGATGGCGACTGGATCGTGGACCTTGCGTATCTCACAAGCTCGGCCAGCGGCGGCATCCAGCAGACGATCACTACCACGCCCGGCCAGGCGTCGCGCCTCAGCTTCTCGCTCGGCACCAGGGCGAGCGATGGCCGATCCGGCAACGCGCAGATTGTGCTCATGATCGATGGCTTGGACGTAGCGACCTATGACCTGGTCAACCTCACGAGCAGCTTCGTATACGAGGACCTGTCGCACGACTTCACGCCAACGAACGCCAGCACCACGATCGAGTTCCAAAGCCGCCAGAACGCACTCCAGCATTTCGCCTACCTAGATCACGTGGGTATCCAAGACGTCCCAGAGCCCGGCGTCTCGATGCTGCTCTGTGGCGGGCTGCTGATCTGGGTCGCACGTCGGCCAGAACGCGACCGTAGCTAGCACCCCAAGCTGAGCGGATGGGCGGTCTTGTCCGAGACGTCGCTTTGCACGATCGCTTCGTCTCGGGTTCAATACAGCTATGACAGATCAATCAGGCCAGGGCAAGCACGTCATTATTGTCGGCGATGGGCATGCGGGCGTCGCCGCCGCAGTCCGCCTCACCGACCTGGGCTACCGGGTCACCATCGTCGAATCCAATGTCCACGTCGGACAGTCCACCTCCGGCGAAGCGACCGATGCCTCCCAGCACACGCTCATGCGTATGTGCACCAACCAGACCGACCTCTACCGCCGGATGGGCATGATCCGCGACATCGACTGGCACCGCACCCTCTACTTCACCGGGTCCGACGGCCTCATCGACCACCTCACCGGCGACGACCTGCCCGCGCCCTTCCACCTCACCCGTGGGCTCATGGCCATGAAGCGCTTCAACTGGCGCGAGAAGCTCTCGATGTTCTCCGGCTTCCTCGCCGCGCTGCAGGTCAGCCGCGCCGCACGCGAGAAGCTCACCGACGAGAACTTCCGCGACTGGCTCGTCAGCATCTACCAGCCCGAGCACGTGATCGATGCCTTCTGGTCCGCCATCATCGCCGGCGCCTGCAACCAGTTGCCCACGCAGATCAGCGCCGCCTACGGCGTGCGCATTCTCCAGGAGGGTTTCCTGCTGTCCAACACCAGCTACCAGCTGGGCTTTTCCAAGGTCAGCCGCGCGGCGTTTCATGACAAGGCCGCCGAAGTGATCGCGACCAATGGCGGAGACGTCATCGCCGGCGTCAAGGCCGACCGCTTCGAGTACGACCCGGACACCAAGCAGGTCACCGGCGTGCACCTGGAGGTCGGTCGCACGCTCGAGGCCGACGCCTACGTCACCGCGCTGCCCCACGCACGCCTCGAGGAGCTCGCCAGCGAGCCCATGAAGGCCGACGACAACCGCCTGGCCAAGCTGACCGAGATCGAGGACGTGCCCATCCTCGGGCTGCACCTGTATTTCAACGCCCCCGAGGGCCACGACGTCATGCGCCGTACGCACCTGATTTTCACCGACGGCTGCGTCCGCTGGGCCTTCGCCAAGGGCGTCGAACGCAACAACCAGTATGACGGGCTGCACCACGTCCACGCGGTCATCGGCAACGCCGAGGACTTCGAAGACATGAGCGATGACGAGATCGCACAGGCCGCCGTCGCCGACATGCGTAAGGCCATGCCCGGCATCACCGACGAGGTCACCCTCAACACCGCCCACGTCGTCCGCGAAAAACGTGCCGCGTCCGCTCCACGCTCCGGCGGCAAACGCTACCGCCCGTACCCCTCCGGGACGATCGCCAACCTCTTCGTCGCCGGCGACTGGGCCTCCACCGGCTGGCCCACCTCCCGCGAAGGGGCCGTCCGCTCGGGCTACCGCGCCGCGTCGGCCCTGCACGAGTCGCTCATCGAAGGCGACCCGGTCAGGAACGTCAACAAGCTGCTCATCCCCGACGTCCAGCCCTCGGCCCTTTACGTCGCGATGAGCGGCTGAGCCAACCCCGTCAAGCCGTGTGAAGACCGTGCGCACTGAGGCGCGAAATCTTAACGCACGCTTAACAATCGTCGTCGATCTACGGCCCCGAAAACCGGACGCGCACAACCGGCGCGCACAACTGCTCCCTCTCCCGCCGGGAGCTCCCGCCGGGAGAGGGCCGGGGTGGGGGCGAGCGCGGGAGATCTACATCTCGGACAGTTCTAATTCTTTCTGCCCTTCATTAAGACCTCGACCCAAAACTCCGCGCGCACAAACGGGCAACACCCAACACCGACGCAACGCCGGTAGGCATTCGCGTTGACCGTCGCTCAACTCCGCAAGCACGTTTCCTGCACCGCATGTGCGGCACCCGGCATCGCCTCCGCCCTATTGCCACTTCCATCGCGGGTCGCGGGAGACGGCGAGCAGCTCCTTGACGTCCACGCCGACTGCGGCCTTGAACTTGAAGTTCGACCGGTAGCGTTCCCAGAATTGTCGTTGCTGTGGATTGATCTCGGCCCGTTTTTTGCAGGGCGCCTTGTTGTAGGCGAGCATCGAAAGGAAGCCATCGACTCCGAAGTCGTTGTACATCGGCAGCAGGTGGGCGATGAGCGCGGATGGGCCGTTCTCCTCGTAGAAGTCCAGCACCTCCTGTACGCCGGAGAGGTCCGTCTCCTCGCGGCAGCGCTGCCAGAAGGGCGTGTCCATCGCGGTGTTGAACTTGTAGTGGATGCCCAGGAAGTCGCGGACCACCTCCCACTGGACTTTTTGCTGGTGATTAAAGAGGTCGCGCACGGTGTCGGGCACATCCAGCAGCGACTGCTGCAGCGTCAACGCCAGATTCTGGCAGAGGCTGGAGATCATCATCAGCGCGCTGGCCTCCAAGGGCTCGACGAAGCCCGCGGCGTTGCCGACGGCGACCACGTTCTTCACCCACCCGCGCTCGCGGTAGCCGGATTTGAACGAGACGAACCGCGGCGAGTCGGGGACCTTCGGGTTCTTGACCTTAAACTCGGCGTACGCGTCCTCGTCGCTGATCATGTCGCTGCAGAACACGTAGCCGCGGTTGATGAAGTGTTCGTGCTCGATCTGCCAGGCCCAGCCCGCGTCCATCTGCTCTGCAGTGGTGTAGGGCAGGACCGGCTCGTCCGTGCGTTCCCATCCGCCGACCACCGCGCGGTCGCAAAACAAGGTCTTGTCGAACGAGACGAACGGCTCGTCCATCACGCCGCCGATCAACTCGGCGCGGAAGCCGCTGGCATCAACGAACAAGTCCGCAGCGATGCGCTGGCCGTCTTCGAGTTGGATCGCCTCGATGCCGTCGGAGGTCTGGTCGGCCTGGGTCATCTTGCCGTCGGTGAAATCGACACCGGCCTCGCGGCACTCGATCTCAAGGGCTTTGACCAGGTTCTCGTTCTCGATGTGGAAGGAGTAGGCGCGGTTGACCGCGCCGAGATCGGGCATGTTGTTGGGGTGCCTCGGGAAGGCCTTGCCCGCGCTCATCAGCGCCGAGCACAGCGAGCTGTTTTCCGGCTGCTCCATGCAGAGGAAACCTAGCGGCAGATTCGTGTCGGTATGCAACTGGTGGAACTGGCCGTCGAAGGTGTAGTTAAAGTCCCCGCGTGGGCCCCACTTGAAGTGGATGCCCAGCTTCCAGGTCGGCTTGGCGTTCTCGTAGAAGCGCTGCGGGTCGACGCCCATAAAATCGAACAGGTGGGTCACGAAGTTCGGCGTGCTGCCCTCGCCGACCCCGATGACGCCGATCGACGGGTCGCGGACGATGCGGACATCGAGTTGGGTGAACCGCTTTTTGAGCGTCAGGGCGGCGAGCAGGCCCGCGCTGCCGGAACCGAGTACAACAACACGCTGGATCATCACACACTCCGATTCGCCGCATCACTAAAAGAGCGGCCTTCATCTTATAAAAAACGTGCCGGGCCCTTTCGGGGCGCGGCACGGTTTGAAAGAGTCATGCAGTTCAGCCGCCTCATCACCCGGCGGCTTTGTTCGCTTAGCCTCGTCGACGTCGCGCGACCAGCAACCCGCCCAGGCCCAGCAACGCCAGCGATGAAGGCTCGGGGATTTCCGCGACCTGCACGCCGGTGATCCGCGCCTCAACGCCGACCCCGTCGAACGTCCCGGTGATATGCCCCGATCCATCGGCGGTCACACTCAGGAAGTTGCCATCGCCCTCTGCATCCTTGGTGACCGCGTTGCCAACGCCATTACCCGCGTCAAAACCGTCGATGGCATAGAGCGCGGTATTGGTTACCGTTGACCGGTCGGTGCCGTACAGGATGATGTCGTACTGGGCCCCCGGCGTCAGCCCTTCAAGCCGCCACGAGATGGCACCAACGTAATTGGGATGCCCCGGGTTGGTGTAGTAGTAGTCGGTGCGTACAGGGGAAGTCGGGTGAGCGTTGCCTGTCCAGGCACCGCCCCATGCCGCGCCGCCGACGTTCCAGCGGAAGGTGTAGCCGTTGGAGGTGCCCGACACTTCATTGGTGCCGCCGCCACCTTGCGGCAGCGTGCCCCAGTTGCCGACCCAGCCGGTCATCTGCAGCCCGTCGGTGTGGGCGACATCGCCGGACTGGATGCCCGCGTTTTGATTGAGGCCGTACGTATCAAAGGAGGCCACCACGGTGCCGGCGCTGTTCACCACTGCGGCCTGGGCCGAGCCGGCGATCAGCGGCAATGCGGTCAGCGATGCAAGGAGGGTCTTGGTGGGGATGTTCATTCTGTTCTCCAGTTAATCAAATCAGATTGATTTGGTTCGCTCGATGCTTTTGATACCAGCGCGGTGCGATAGAAGTAAGAGCGCACCCACACAAAACTGCTTCAGTAACATACATCGAGGACGGCCAATCGTCGTCTGCCAATCCGCCAATTTCCTAGCGTATGAAGCAAATTGGCGCAAAGGTGGGGCGCTTTAGGGTTAGTTTTTAACATTGGGGTAGCCGAGCGAGTCTGATCCCATCCGTAATGAAACAACCCCG
>Ga0213866_10000278_pt1 | contig 42603 bp, 60 predicted proteins | sample PICome_11_FD_160079 | JGI IMG/M metagenome (GOLD analysis project Ga0213866, IMG submission 160079) | Coastal seawater microbial communities near Pivers Island, North Carolina, United States - PICO284 | ecosystem: Environmental > Aquatic > Marine > Coastal | place: USA: North Carolina...
AGCACTTGAAAGCACAAGAGGCACACTAACACAAGGTGTAACCATGTTAACAGGCGAAGAAATGCCTGCTCCAATGGGTGCAGAACCAGGAATGGAAGAACCAGGAATGGAAGAACCAGGAATGGAGCCTACTGTTGATGCTGAAGCAGAGATGGGCGACGAGTTTGCTGCAGCCGAACCAGCCGCGGGCGGAATGGAAGAAACAGGCAGAGAACAAAGAGAATCAATCCGCAGAGAATTCCGAAAAGCTAGAATTATTGAAAGACAAAATTTATCAAGAACGCTAGGCCAAATCCTTAGCTCAAAAAAAAACTAAGTATAACCGAAGACTTGGACCATTCTAAAAAGTTAGTCCAAGTCCTTCGCACAGTAATAGCAACAGCCGATAAGGATAATGTTGCATTATTCTTACACTTTAATACTCCTCCAAAAAAAGAAGATATGAAACAAGATGCAATGAATCTTGACCTTAATAAACTTATGCAAAATGTCGAAGGAGAACAGTTTGATTATGGTAGTTTTAAGGCTGCATATGATACTGATCCTAGAATCAAAACTATGGTAAACAATTTTAATGAAACAGGAATTGAACCTAAAACAGCAAGTACAATATCAGATCAACCTGAACAAGGAGATGCTGGAGGGGACGAAGTTGCACAAATGGCAAAATCAGCAACAGATTTAGGAGACCAGTTGACATAAACTTAAATTAACGTTATAATTAAAAATTAAAAGGTTTTATGACTGAAAGAACAAATGAAGAAATAGTTACCGCAATTAAAGAAGCATTAGAAGATTATGTACAACCAGCAGTGGCAGAACATGGCGGACATATAGACTTTGTAAGCTTTGATAATGGCACTGTTGAATTAATGCTTAGTGGAGCATGCAGTGGTTGTGCAGGCAGCATGTATACTTTGAAGCAAGGTGTAGAAGGTATGTTAATGCATTTTGTACCTGAAGTAACTAATATTATTGCACAAGATGATCCAAATAGCACTGTTGACCCGTTTTATCAACATGATCCATTTATGTATCAAGATTATTATTTTAATCAAGAGGATGATGAGCCTCTTAGTTAAAAAATATAATTATACACCAATCTCACGCAAACAAGTAAACGGCAAACGATTATATCTAACACCAGATGGTAATGCTGTAGCAAGTGTAACAACAATCTTAAACTCAACAAAAGACAATACACATTTAATTAAATGGCGACAACGTGTAGGAGAAGAAAAAGCACAAGAAATTACAAATGAAGCTGCAGGCATTGGCACTAGGATGCACAAATATCTTGAAAATTACATCGAAAGTAGCGTCTGGCCTAAGGCAGGTTCTAATCCTTACGCACAACAGGCGCATAAAATGGCCAATGTAATAAGAGAAAAAGCCTTAAATGATGTCGAAATTTGGGGTAGCGAGGTTGCGTTGTATATGCCATCTATGTATGCAGGTACAACTGATTTAGTTGGTACATATAAAAATAATCCTGCTATTATGGACTTTAAACAAACAAATAAACCAAAAAAAATAGAATGGATAGAAGATTATTTTTTACAGCTAGTTGCATATGCAGAAGCACATAATGAAATTTATGGTACTGACATATGCGAAGGCCATATCTTTATGTGCAGTAGAGAGGGGGAGTATCAACAATTTGACATTTGGCCACATGAATATAAAGAATGGAGGAACGAATGGTACAACAGAGTTTATGAATATTATAAAAAATTTTCATAAGACTATACATTGGAATCGCTAAATACATAATAAAAGCGTAGGAGAAACACGTGGCCGTTGTACAAATTTCAAGAATACAAATCAGAAGAGGACAAAAAAATCAAGGAGAAGGACTTCCGCAGCTTGCAAGTGGAGAATTAGCATGGGCAATTGATTCGCAAGAACTGTATATAGGTAACGGAAGTGTAATAGAAGGCGCTCCGGCTGTAGGTAACACAAAAATACTGACTCAAAGTGATGATCTTTTTAGTCTTGCTGATACCTATTCCTATAAAAAGGATTTCCCATACATAGAAACAGGATCTAGTAGCACAAATCCTTTTCGACGTACATTACAAGATAGATTAGATGATACTGTAAGCATTAGATCGTTTGGCGCCACTGGAGACGCTGATCAAGATGCAACAGATATAATACAAAAAGCTATTGACATGCTTTTTATTAACCCTTCAACTGTTGGAAATGAACAAAGCAGAGTTATATTAACATTTGAACCGGGTGTTTATAAAGTAAATCGAACGATTTACATACCTCCTTATGCTACAATAGTTGGGGCAGGGAAAGAAAAAACCATCATTAGTAGCACGGCAAGCACTATTATTAGAACTGTCAATGGTAGCAGTATACCCGGTAGTCCTGCATTAAATGACAATGATCCTAATTCAGCTACCACTTCAGGTAATCAACCAAGAGTGATTCAAATAAAAAGCTTAACTTTATCTTGCAATCAAGCAGGAATAGGGATTCATTTAGCAAGTTGTAGAGATAGTCTTTTTGAAGATATAGATATTATAGGTAATTGGAATTTTGGAACGCAAATAAGCGAAGTCGACCCTTTTATAGACCCTACTGACACTGGTATATTTTTTGATTCTCTAAGCAGAAGTATTAAAACACAAAATAATAATTTTTCTCGCTGTAAAGTCGCTAATTGGTCGCATGGTGTAATATTAAATAATAACTCTTCAAATAATATTCTAGAAAAAATGTCGTTCATTCAATTAGGAGAGGGAATTAATATAGGAACACAAGTTCAAACCGATTTAAATTTAGAATTTGAAACGCCTGACAACAATCTGATTAATAATTCTTATTTTTTTGATATCCATGATAGAGCGATAAATTTAAAAAATGGAAAAGGTAATCATAGCCATTATAATTTTTTTAGAAATGTAGGCAATTCAGGAGGTACAGAATTAGATTCTACGTCATCAATAATTCATTTTGAGTATAGTGGAAATGAAAGCAAAAATGATTATTTTTATAGAACTGCACAACTAGCAAAAAGTAATTTTAATTCTGTAGATGTACCGTATACGGAAGAAATATCAGGATCTGTTGCGTATACTGGATTTTTAGATAATGTTGTTATTCCTGCAAGTACCGAGCCTATCAATATTTTAAAATTGCCGGGACAAAGTAATCAAAGCTACATTCTAGAATATTTAATGCACAACGGTAACGCTGGCTATACAAGGTCAGGTACATTGATCATAACTTGTGATGTAACACTTGGTAGAAAAGTAGATATTATAGATGATTATACGTTTTTAGGAGATCCAAATTTTGATATTGGAGACAACTATCTTACGTATGATATCACGTTTTCAGCAGAATATGTCAATGACGGATCAGAATTAAATCCAAAATATAGCATTTATTTAAAAACTCTTACTGGTAATCAAATAAGTGGAACAACTTATTTAAGGTATAAACTAAACACTAATCGCTACTTATATCATAGCTAATGTTTAGTAATAACGACTACGAAACTAGGGTAGCCGAATGGGTAAAATGCAGACGATTAATAGAATTATCTAAGAGTCCAATAGATTTTGCAATCTCTATGTACGAAAATGTAGAGCAAAACAGTTTACAATATGATCCTTGGGATAAAAAATCATGGCCTACTCCGTGGGAATTAATATATGCAAATAAATATTGTGCGTTTACAAGAATTTTAGGGATCATTTATTCATTAAAATTAACAAAAATGTTCAGTCATAGCCAATTTTTTTTATTAATTTGTCAAAACACTGTAATAGGTAACATCGATTTTGCATTTGAACTAGATAAAAAGTGCTACTTATATAATAGTAATCATGAAATTTTAACAAAAATATCTGTAGAATAGAAAATATAAATAAAATCAATAAAAAGGACTTATATGAATAACCCTATCAATATTATTAAACGTAAAGGACACAAAGAACCTTTAAATATTGATAAGATACATAAGGTTGTTGAATTCGCATGTGAAGGTCTTGCAGGAGTCAGTAGCAGCCAAATAGAAATGAATGCTAATTTACAATTTTATGATGGAATGACCACAAAAGAAATACAAGACATTTTAATACGCAGTGCAGATGATCTAATATCATTAGATCACCCTAATTATCAATATGCAGCAGCCAGATTATTGCTTTATGGAATGTACAAAGAATTGTTTGGTTCTTATGATGTTATTCCTTTGTATGACATTGTAAAAAATAATGTAGAAAAAGGTGTGTATGACAAGGATATCTTCCTTTATTACACAGAGGAAGAATTCGTCAAATTAAATTCGTATATTAATCATAAAAGGGATGAAAATTTTACCTACGCAGGATTACGACAAATTGCTGACAAATATCTCTGTCAAGACCGGTCAACAGGTATTATCTTTGAATCTCCACAATACATGTACATGCTAATTGCTGCGACACTTTTTGCAAAATATCCGCCCGAGACTCGCATGCACTATATAAAACGTTATTATGATGCGTTGTCATTATTTAAAATCAACATTCCTACGCCGGTAATGGCCGGTGTTAGGACACCAGTTCGACAATTTGCAAGTTGTGTGCTAGTTGATAGTGACGATACGCTCGACAGTATTTTTTCTAGTGATATGGCAATTGGAAAATATATTGCACAGAGAGCAGGCATTGGCATTAACGCTGGTAGGATTCGGGGAGTGAACAGCAAGATTAGAGGTGGCGAAGTTGCACATACCGGCGTAGTGCCTTTTCTAAAAAAGTTTGAAGCTACTGTAAGATGTTGTACACAAAATGGGGTGCGTGGCGGTAGTGCAACAGTGCATTTTCCTTTATGGCATCAAGAAATTGAAGACATCTTAGTTTTGAAAAATAATAAAGGCACAGAAGATAACAGGGTTAGAAAATTAGATTATTCTATCCAGCTCAACAAAACAATGTATGAAAGACTTTTAGCTGGAGAACATATAACACTATTTTCTCCGCATGATGTTCCGGATTTGTATGATGCATATTTTAATGATACAGAACAGTTTAAAGAACTTTACGAAAAGTACGAAAGAGCAACCAGTATCAAAAAGAAAAAGATCGATGCAATGGATCTGTTTAGTGCGCTGATTAAGGAAAGAGCAGAAACTGGTAGAATTTATATAATGAATGTAGATCACTGTAATACCCACAGCAGTTTTACTGACACCGTTTACATGTCAAATCTATGCCAAGAGATTACACTACCCACTAAACCACTGCAGCATATTGATGATTGTGATGGCGAAATAGCATTGTGTATACTAAGTGCAATTAACGTTGGCATTATTAAAGATCTCGGCGATTTAGAGGATTTGTGCGATTTGGCAGTCAGAGGCTTAGAAGAAATTATTGATTATCAAAAGTATCCTGTAAAAGCAGCAGAAATTGGAACAAAGGCACGTCGGTCATTAGGTATAGGCTATATTGGGCTTGCACATTACCTAGCAAAAAATAAAGTAACTTATAACGATCCGCAGGCTGCTGTCCTAGTGCATGATTTAACTGAGGCATTCCAATACTATCTTTTAAAGGCAAGTAATAGGATTGCACAGGAAAAAGGTGTATGCGATGGTTACAAGAAAACAAAATATGCAAAAGGCCTATTACCAATTGATACTTACAAGGATGATGTAGATACTATTGTTCCTAATGATTTGAAAATGGATTGGGACGGGTTGCGTAAACAAATAGAAATCTGGGGATTACGACATAGCACATTATCAGCACAAATGCCAAGTGAAAGCAGTTCAGTCGTATCAAATGCAACAAATGGTATTGAACCTCCAAGAGGATTCTTATCAGTTAAGAAAAGTAAAAAAGGGCCCCTAAAACAAATAGTTCCGCAATACCAAAGTTTAAAAGCTTATTACACATTACTATGGGACATGCCAGATAACCAAGGTTATATAAATATCGTAGCAGTGATGCAAAAATTCTTTGATCAGGCAATCAGTGGTAATTGGAGTTACAATCCTACACACTATCCTAATAACGAAGTACCAATGAGCATAATGATCAAAGATTTAATCACAACCTACAAGCTCGGATGGAAGACAAGTTATTATCAGAATACATATGATTTTAAAATTGATCCAAATGATGTTGAAGAAAAAATAGAAGAACCAATAGCTCCCACGACTGAGGTACCAGACGAGGAGTGTGAAGCATGTGCAATTTGAAAGGAAAAAAATGAAAACTGTTTTTAATAGAGATAAGATCGATTTTAGTAGACAACATATGTTTTTTGGTGCTGACCAAAATGTGCAGAGATATGACACTTTTAAATTTCCGCAATTTGATAAATTAAATCAGACGATGTTGGGTTATTTTTGGCGTCCTGAGGAAGTAAGTTTACAAAAAGATCGTGCAGATTATCAAAATTTCCGACCTGAGCAAAAACACATTTTTACGGCTAATCTAAAATATCAAACCCTACTTGATAGCGTACAGGGTAGAGGTCCTTGCCTAGCTTTCCTTCCATATGTATCATTGCCAGAATTAGAAGGATGTATTGTTACATGGGATTTCTTTGAAACCATCCACAGTCGATCTTACACACATATTATGAAAAATGTGTATGCAAATCCAGAGGAAGTATTTGATACGATACTAGACGACGAAATGATTATTAATCGTGCAAACAGTGTCACAAAGTACTACGATGAATTTATGAAACTTGCACAACAATATACACACGATAAGTCGATTGACAAAAAAATCCTAAATAAAAAACTTTTCCTTGCAATGATGACTGTAAACATCCTTGAAGGATTGAGATTTTATGTGTCATTTGCATGTACGTTTGGATTTGGTGAATTAAAATTAATGGAAGGATCTGCAAAAATTATCTCGTTAATTGCACGTGACGAAGCACAGCATTTGGCAATCAGCACCCATATACTAAAACTATGGATGCAAGGCAAAGACGATCCTGCTATGCAACAAGCAGCAAAAGAATGCGAAGAAGACGTATATGATATCTGGCGAGAGTGTGTAGGTGAAGAAAAAGCTTGGGCGGAGTATTTATTTAAAGATGGATCGATGATTGGGCTAAATAAAACGCTGTTAGATCAATATGTTGAATATATTGCAAACAGGCGGTTGAAAGCACTTGGATATGAAACAATATTTGAGCAACCTGTAAACACTAATCCTCTGCCATGGACAACACATTGGTTAAGCAGTTCGAGCTTACAGGTTGCTCCTCAGGAAACAGAAGTAGAGTCGTATATAATTGGCGGTATTAAACAAGATGTTAATAAAGACGTATTGAAAGGATTTTCATTATGATAGAAATTTTTGGAAAAAGTTCTTGTCCTAAGTGTCACCAAGCAAAAGTTTTCTGTGAAACTAGGAATCTAGATTACGAGTATAAGCAACTAGACAAAGATTTTACAAAAGATCAAATCTTTGAATGGTTTCCAGGCGCAAAGACTTTTCCACAAATTACCATTGACGGTAAAAGTGTAGGTGGGTGTGATCAAATGATTACATACGTAGAAACTATGAATTATCAAAACATTATGCACAAAGGATAAAATGTTAATAGAAGCACCTTATACCACAGGTGATGTGATTTCGGTTAGACTTTCGTCAGGAGAAGAAATAGTAGGAAAATTGCTTGCAGACGACACAAGCACAATAAAATTAAAACAACCACTTATGGCAATGATGTCAGAAAAAGGATTAGCAATGATACCTTTTATGCTAACAGTTGATCCAGAAAAGGATTTGACCGTAAGTAAAAACCAAATAGTAATCACTGCAAAAAGTCATAAAGAAGTTGCAGATCATTACTTACAATCAACAACAGGAATAAGTTTAGGAGTATAAAATGACATTACATGAACAAATAGTACATGCCTATACAATGTATATGGCAGAAGCTGCTACCTTTGACAATAAAGGCGTGAAAGCAGCCGCAGCAAGGGCAAGGAAAGCCCTAGGCGATCTTGGCAAATTAACAAAAGATCGCAGGAAAGAAATCCAAGATAAAAAAAATAATATGTAGGAATTAAATGGATTTTTCTGTTGCAATAGCCAAAATACCCGAATTACAAACCTTGCTTGACGAATATCATACTTTTAATAGTGAATGGTCAGGTAGGATAAAAGGTCTAGCCGCAAACGTAAAAGAACCAGTATTAGCTGATAATATATTAGTTTATTTTCCACCTTTTATGGAGTTAACATCTGTAAATGCAAATAGATTTACTGCAAACCAATCTCGTTGGAGTTCAATTATCGCTGCAATGGCTGCAAAAAAAGCTCTTGAACAACAAAAAATAAATGATCTATATGCTCCGTTAATTTTAGAGGATCCATCTATCATAGTTCCTACATATGAGCATCCCGGCTATTTACAAGCACATTTTGATACAATAAATAATTTTATTGTATCTTTTATAGATACGTTCATTTCTGATCATGAAACAGTAGATAATACCATGACAACCGTAGTTCCAGGCGTGTTGAAAAAATGTGCTATTGTAATGTCTTATAAAAGTGACAATGAGTTAAACGCACTATTAGAAACACCAGGAACAAATTCTATAATGGCTACCTTATCTACTGTGACATCAGCGGATCCATATGATTACGTTATAACTATCTATGATTCTCTTGTAAGGACTACAATATCAACATGCGATTCACAAATATTAACATTAAAGAATAACTTTGAAACAAATTCTTCAACCATTGAAGCAGGTAGTTCAACAAATTATGAAGCTGCTCATGTAGCAATTGAAAATTATACACAAGAACCCTAAAGGAGAAAAAAATGCCAGCAGTAGCTAGAATTGGCGATTCGGTGTTGCCAGGTTGCGGACACACAAGTACCATAGTTTCAGGATCAGGAACCACAAACGCAGACGGAATTCCTGTTGCCAGGATAGGCGATTCGGTTGCAGGACCTTATAATGCAACTATCACTTCAGGATCAGGAACCACAAACGCAGACGGAATTCCTGTTGCCAGGATAGGTGATAGTACTTTTGGGGTTTGTCCGCTAGATCATTCAGGTGCTAAAGGTATACAAATTTTTGTAGGTAGTGGCACTATTATTTCAGGATCAGGAACAACTAACGCAGATTAAAGGATAAAATGGCACAAATAAAAATACAAAAAAAAACAAGATTTCGTAAAAGGACTGCTGTAGGCAATAGTGGTTACAGCAGACCTAAAAATAAATCACGTCGGCGGAATTGGAAAAAATATCGCGGACAAGGCAAATAAATAATTGACAAGGAGAAAATTATGTGTAATAATCCAAACTGTAAATGCAATCCCTGCAACTGCAAAGATTGCAAATGTTAAATTAAAGGATTAGGATGCGTGACGGTAAAAACTTGGCTATTTGGTTATTGTGCATGTTTATTATATACATATTAATTTGGTCATTAGAAATTGCTTTACACGTACCTGATCTAAACTAATAACGATGACGCTGAACAAAAGCTGAACTTGGACGCCGGTTCGATTCCGGCCACCTCCACCACACATTTTCAACACACGGGGGTGTTCAGGTATTCGACAAGCAGTAAGTAGGAATGCTGAGTTATCCGGAGCAAGCTCGGTTAATGCAAGAAACTTTGATAAGTGCAAACGAAAATTTTGTACCTGGAGCATTTACCTCATTAGACATGTCAATGGCTAGTGAAGGTGAATTACTCGCAGCCTAATAAGTTGTGAACTCCGCGGCATAGTCCACCGGGCAACAGAACGGACTATCCCTCCTGCTTTTTTGCTAAATATAAAAAATGATGTAAGGATAATATAATGTTAGCAAATGAAATTTTATTTGAAAAACCCGGAAAATACGACTGGGTGCCAGATAAGGAACATTCAACAAATATGGCCTTAGCTGGTCGAGATCTCGAATTCGAGTATAAAGGAAAAACATATAAATTTAAACCTGTAATAGATGCAGCAAAGAAATTTGGAAGCTTATATAGAGCAGGTAGAGGTGGTAAGAAAGATTCTCCTATTAGACCAGTGATTAAAGCACTCCAAGCCTACTTAGCCACATCAGGTCTAAATCCTGGACCAATTGATGGTTTTTATGGTGAAAAAACTGCAAAAGCAGTAATTCAATTACAACGTAAGTTAGGAGTTACTGTAGACGGTGATGTTGGTCCTAATACAGCAAAAGCAATGGTTGAAGAATTTAAAAATTTTACTGTAGGAGATCCAAAAGACAATGCAGAATCTAAAGCAACAATGGCTGACAATTGGTTTTCTAAACACACTAAATTTTCTACATTTGATGATTTCTTTGAAGATTTTAAAACAAGATACTTAGCAATAATAAACGGATTTGGACATTTAAAAAATGATTTTCCTAAACCTGCATCAGATGAAGAAGCTCAAATCAGAAAAGCTGTCCAAGACGATATTGAAGATGCAAGGGCTTATATAGGATTGGGTCAAAAGAAAAGTGATTTAGTTTATAAAGATATAGTCACATGGAAAGATATGGTTCAAATTTACAGTAATTTTCCATTAAACAAAAAACAAATAGGTAACCTTTATAATGACAGACAAATGCTGCAACAAAAGCAACTAGATAAATGGACTGACGATCAAATCGGCTCTAAAATTGGAGGTACTGCAACTAAAATGACAAAAGGATCTGCTGTTGATCAATATGAGCCAAAAAAGCTAAAAGCTCCTCCTAGCCTTGTTGCACCTAATGCTATAAAATTATCGCAGCCAGACATACCTGATCATTCAAAATACTGGAAACAATGATAAAGAAAATATTATTTGCGGTAAGCGGAATGTTGTTACTTTCCGCTTTTACCAATCCCCAGTCTCTTGGTGGTCCAAATTTAAATGAACTATCTACAAAATCACTTAGTGACCTACTTCCAGCTGAAATTTATACTATCACTGAACCTGAGTTAGATTGTTTAGCAAAAAATATCTATCATGAGGCACGCAATGATATGATGGCAGGACAATTTGCTGTGGCGGATGTTGTACTTAATCGTGTTCACGACAAGCGATACCCAAATGATATCTGTTCAGTTATATATGAAGGCCCTGTTTACGAATCATGGAAGACTAAACAAACACCAGATCCAAACGATGCTGTATTTCATCCTGTAAAAAATAAATGCCAATTTAGTTGGTATTGCGACGGACGACCGGATGTGATAAACGATGAACAATCTTGGAAGCAAGCACAGGCAGTTGCCTATATGTTATTAAGTAGGAATGTAATGCGTGGCATCAGCGAAGGTAGCACCCATTATCATGCTACATATGTATCCCCAAAATGGGCCCCTACACTGTACCCAATTGGTAGGATTGGAAAACATAGATTTTACAAATGGTTGTAAAAAATACTTGACACATTGAACATTTGTGTTATTATATAATAAACCTTAACCAAATAGGAAATATGAAGAAACTATTTATTGCTGCTGTAGTAGCAACACTTGCGGCCTGTAGCGGGGGAACAACAACTGTAAAAGTTGCGACACACAAAGAATATGTACAACCAGACTGGTATCAAAATTGTAAAGATATTGGTACAGAATCATCTGGTTGGAAATTTTGGCAATCTACTACTTATTATTATAGTTGTGGTAGCAGCTCAAGTGGGTTTGAATCTGCAGCCCATATTAAATCATTGCAAATTGCAAGGCGTAATTTAGCAGACAGGATAAATGGCGAAATTTCAAGTGGTAGCAAAATCCGCATGAACGACATTGGCACTGAAAGCGAAATGCGATCGGAAACTGAGACAGAAATGCTTATAGTCAATAAAATTACAGATACAGCCTTATTACACTATTCTGAGACTGAACATTATAGTTATAAAATGGGAGGAAACTACCACTCCTTTACTATGATTAAACTTAGTAAGGAAAATGTAGACGAGATGATTGATTATGCTCGTCAGCGTAGAGCAGAAAAAGATACAAAAATGCCCGAAAAGCAATTCAATGCTGATCAACTTTCCCAAAACTCGTAATGAAATACATCCTGCTTAGTTTACTAACGCTCGGTGCTTGTGCTAGCAATAACATAAACACCCTAACCGAGCAGGGTGTTCCTTACTGTTATTCGTCTGAAGTTATTGTGGACATAGATGGAAAATTACAAACAACAACTGTTTTAGAGTGTACAGACAAACCCCGTGTTGAGCATTTTGTAAAAGACACAGGCATGGCGCAAGAGTGTCGTCCTTATGATATTAATTATTCTGTTAGAGGAAAGGGAAGAAATGTTAGAGGATTTTTATGCAAATTTCCAGATGGTAGTTGGCAAGCTGTTGACGGCAGGTACGCTTATTAGTATAGGTGCTTGTGCCCATCATTATCAGGCTTACTACGGAGAAGAAACTACTGCAGATAGAACAGGATCAAAGAACTTTTGGCATAAAATAATGGATCAAAGAGCGGATGCATATAATATTCCTATAAAAGACAGAGACAGACATCAAAGATGTGTATTTTTTGCCCTTGATAATCTCAATCTAGGAGAAACATGCAAGTGGATAAGCCCTGATAGTAGTGCCAGAGGAGAGGTTAAAGTGGTTTTTGTCTATCCATCAGGAGGAAAAATGTGTCATGTGTTTTTCACACAATTAGACTTACCTTACACTAGTAAAAAATGGCAAGACACAGCATGTTACAGTGCTGTTAATAATAGATGGTCCTTCATATCTAAAACATAAACATTGTAGATTTTACATATCATTATGTAAATAAATATTTACATGATATATTTTTTCTTAACTTTAATTACAGCACTTTCAATTAGTGCTATTGCAATTTATTATAGTGTAGCAGGTTTAGTTGCTATTTTCTCTGCTGCAGCAATCCCAATTATAATAATGGGAGGCACACTAGAAATTAGCAAACTTGTTACGGCTGTATGGTTACACAAATATTGGTTTAAAGCTAAATGGTGGTTGCGAACTTATTTGGCGGCAGCCGTTATTATATTGATGTTTATTACATCAATGGGGATATTTGGTTTCTTATCAAAAGCCCATATAGAGCAAACAAGTGCAAGTGAGGAAAGTGTAGCACAAGAAGAACGGATTTCAAAAGAAATATTACGTTACGAAGATGCAATTACAAAATCCGAAAATACGATTGCGAGGTTAGAAGAAAAAGGCACTGGTGGTCAAGCTGTAATACAAACGCAAATAGATAAAGAACAAGAACGTATAGATGCTGCTTATGCACGTATCCAGCCTTTAGTAGATGAACAAAATAATATTATTGTATTAGCTACCCAACTTTACCAAACTGAATTAGATAAGATTGATAAAAATTTAGCTCTATTGCAATCTTTTATTAATAATGGAGAAATTGCTAAAGCGCAAGGCATGGTTGGTACAAAAGCTGACGGAAAGTATGGACCTAATACAGCCGCTGCATTTACAGCCTATCAAGAGCAAAAGTCTGCTGAAAGGCAAGAATGGTTAGATAAAATACAAAATGCTTCTGATACTGATACAGTAAAACAAGCTAAAGAAGAAATTGCACGATTACGAGCACAGGCAGAAAAGCAAATTGAGGAATCTAATGCACTAATTACGTCTTATAGATCACAGCTACAAAACACTGAAGCAAAAGATGTTTCTAGTTTATTAGAAGAAGAACAAAATAAAATAAAAAACAATAATACAGAATTAGATAAATTATTACAGGAAAAATTTGCATTGCAAGCAGATGTAAGGAAGCTTGAAGCAGAAGTAGGACCAATTAAGTATATTGCAGAAATGGTCTATGGCGAATCAGCTGACAAAGATATTTTAGAAAAAGCAGTAAGATGGGTAATTATAACTATCATTTTTGTTTTTGATCCATTAGCTGTTTTACTTCTAATTGCTAGTCAATATACTTTAGAATTTATTAAAGTTTCGAGACCAATTGAAGCAATACAAGATAAAGAAGAAGTCGAAGAAGTCATATCTGACAAACCACTTGAAGAGGCCATATCTGACAAACCACTCGAAGAAGTTATGATTGAGGACTACACTTCGATCAATGAAAAAATTGACAAAATCGTAGAGGATGAAAAAAATAGTAAAACTTCAGTTAATTTGAATATTTCTAATAAATAACTTAATTGAAATATTTTATGAATCAAATTACTATTATAACCCCTCCAGATAAATTATATAATCAAGGTATAGACATATTATTAATATATCCTGCAAGAGATATTAAGAATGATATTCAAGCACTTTTGTTTAAAACAGAGGCACCTATTAATTTATACGTATACGAGGACAACAAAAATGAACCTTACATTAATTGGTTATTTGATATCCATAGAATGTGCAAATTATGTATAATTGATTTTGACATTTTACCACATGAATTAAAATGTATAGAATCTTTTTTCATCTCTTTTAAAAACACATATTATAGAACTGCAGGAGAAAATATTTTATTTTCAAAAATAAGCCCAAATAGATTTTATAGTATAAATGATATCAATAACTTACGAGGATTAATTGGCATACCATAGCAAAAATTTTAATAATTATAACAAACATTATAATAAATCTTATAACCATGTTTTCATTCCAGGAATAGCTGTTGTTGTACAATTTAATAATGTAGATGCTGCACTTAGAAAATTTAAGAAAAAAGTTCAAGAAGAAGGCATTCTTCAAACTGTCCGAAATAAACAAGAATATGTTAAACCTAGCGAAAAAAGAAGAAAAGCAAAGGCTGCTGCAAAAGCAAGATCTATGAAAAAATTAGGAAAATAATAATGGCGATGCATCATGAAATGTGGTTTCCTAGTGTAATCTGGTCAGCAATTATTCATTGTGTTGATAACACAAAACTCATAGAGTTTGCATATGATCTTAGAAGCACGTCTAAAGGTAGAAAAGTTAGCAACGAAGGTGGATTTCAAAGCGATGATTTATTTGTAAAAGACAATCCATTATTTGCACCTTTTATCAATCATTTAGATGAAGAAGTGTTTGCTTGTAGTCAGCAAGTTGGACTACCTCAATGTCAATTATCAAATTTATGGCTAAATATTAATCCAAAGAATTCGTATAATACAGTTCACAACCATGCAGGCGCTTTATTTAGTGGAACATATTATGTGCAAGCAAAAGAAAATCAAGGAAATTTATACTTTGATAGAAGCGATTGTGCTGAATATTTTCTACCCCCAATTCAAAATCAAGTAACATATTACAATTCTAGCAGAGCTGCATACGCTCCTAAGACAAACGCACTTTTTATTTTTCCAGGATGGTTAAAACATTCAGTGACTGCAAACCAAACTGAAGAAGATAGGATAAGTATTTCATTTAATTACGTAGTTGCATAAAAAATATATAAATAGTTTTATAGCAGATGCCAATGGTGGGTCTGCTGTAGATCTTGCTTAATTAAGGAGAAAAAAATGGCAAAAGTAATCGGCATTGATCTCGGTACCACTAATAGTTGTGTTGCCGTATTAGAGAATAAACAACAAAAAATCATCGAAAACGCAGACGGTGGAAGAACAACCCCGAGCATTGTGGCATACAAGGACGATGAAATCCTAGTCGGAACAAGTGCAAAACGACAGGCAGTCACTAATCCAAAAAACACCCTATTTGCTGTGAAAAGATTGATAGGTAGGAAACACAGTGATAAAGAAATCCAAAAAGACATTAAAAAGTTACCTTACGAAGTTGTTGCATCTGCAAATGGCGATGCATGGGTACGTGCCAATGGAAAAGACCTTGCTCCACAGCAGGTATCGGCAGAAATTCTTAGAAAAATTAAAGAGTATGCCGAAAGCTACTTAGGCGAAACAGTTACACAAGCTGTAATTACAGTGCCTGCATACTTTAACGACAGTCAACGACAGGCTACTAAGGATGCTGGTAAGATCGCTGGACTAGAAGTATTACGCATTATTAACGAGCCTACTGCTGCTGCACTTGCATATGGTGTAGATAAAGACAGCAAGAAAGATATGAAGATTGCTGTATACGATCTAGGTGGTGGTACGTTTGATATTTCCATTATTGAAATTGCAGATGTAGATGGTGAAAAGCAATTTGAAGTACTAAGCACAAATGGTGATACATTCTTAGGCGGTGAAGATTTTGACCAAGCTATTCTAGATTATCTAGTTGCAGAATTTAAAAAATCAGATGGTGTAGATCTCAGCACTGATAAAATGGCACTACAGAGATTGAAAGAATCTGCAGAAAAAGCAAAGATTGAACTTTCTACCAATACACAAACAGAAGTAAATCTACCATTTATTACTGCAACAGCAGACGGGCCTAAACACTTGATTGTGAAATTGACAAGGGCTAATTACGAAGCAATGGTAGAAAATTTAATTACAAGATCAATTACACCTTGCAAAACCGCTCTAAAAGATGCTAAACTACAAGCAAGCGATATTGATGAAATTATCCTTGTAGGTGGTCAAACACGTATGCCAGCGGTACAGGCAGCAGTAGAAAAATTCTTTGGTAAAGCACCACGTAAAGATGTTAATCCAGATGAAGCTGTAGCAGCAGGAGCAGCAATCCAAGGCAGTGTGCTTGCAGGTGATACAACAGATGTATTACTCTTAGACGTAACTCCATTGAGTTTAGGTATTGAAACAATGGGCGGAGTAATGACAAAGCTGATTGAAAAGAATACCACTATTCCAAGCAAGAAGTCACAAATTTTCTCAACAGCAGAAGATAATCAACCTGCTGTTACTATTGTTGTAGCACAAGGAGAACGTGAATTTGTACGTGATAACAAGATGCTTGGCACATTTAATTTAGATGGTATTACACCTGCACCGCGAGGGTTGCCACAGATTGAAGTTACATTTGATATTGATGCAAACGGTATCCTAAGTGTTAGTGCCACAGATAAAGCAACAGGCAAGGAGCAGGCAATTACTATTAAGGATTCTAGTGGACTAAGTGACGAAGAAGTAGAAAAAATGATTAAGGATGCAGAAGAGAACGCAGAAAAGGATAAAGCACAGAGAGAGCTTGTCGACGCACGTAATTCTGCAGAAGCTGCTATCCACACCTATCAGAAAGACTTTGACGAAGTAAAAGACGATCTTATTGAAGAAGAACGTACAAGGTTTGAAACTGCTGTAACAGAGCTACAAGAATCTATTAAAGGCGAAGACAAAGAAGACATGACCGCAAAAGTAACTGCACTACATGAAGCAGTTGCGCCAGTATTTGCTGCAAAGCAGAAAAAGACAGAAGCAACAACAGAAGCCAACGATGACAATGTTGTTGAAGGAGAAGTTACCGAAGCTGCTTAATTGAGTTTTTGGTAAATAACAGTGGATGCCGATGGTCGGGTCCACTACTAATCTTGCTTATTAAAGGAGAAAAAAATGACAAGACTAACTACCCTCGACTTACCTTCATATTACAAAGCTACAATTGGATTTGATAGAATATTTGACGAATTAGAAAGAACTTTTGCTAATAGTCAAAGCAACTCTTATCCTCCATACAATATTGCAAAGTTAACAGATAATGAATTTGTTATTAGTTTAGCAGTTGCGGGCTTTAGCATGGAAGATTTGGATATTACTAAAGAATCCAATGTTTTACGGATTGAAGGAACATCGCCAAAAAGTGAAGAGCAAGTTAATTATCTTCATAAAGGAATTGGTTCTAGAAACTTTAGACGAGAATTTGCATTAGCAGATTATGTTGAAGTTGTTGAGGCTAGACTTTCTGTAGGTATGCTCAACATTCGTTTACGCAGAGAAATCCCTGAAGCATTACAACCTAAAAAGATTGAAATTACTGCAGGTGATGCGTTTACTATTAAATACGACGAAGAGTAATTAAATATATAGGGAGGGAAACCTCCCTTTTACAAGGAAATTACATGACAACAGAAGTGATAGAAGAAGTAAAACTAGACGATAAAATTAAAAAAGATTTAGAAGAACCTGGAAAATGGAATGTTATATTTCTAAATGACGATACTACTCCTATGGAATTTGTAGTTGAATTATTAATTATAATTTTCAAACATTCACAAGAAACAGCAGAGCAAGTGATGTTGCAAGTCCATGAGAAAGGTAGTGCAATAGTAGGTTGTTATACGTTTGAAATTGCAGAGCAAAAAACTACAGAAGCAGTAGGTTGTGCTCGACAACAAGGGTTTCCACTAGGAATACAAATGGAAAGGGCCTAATATGAGTCTAAAAGACTTAACATGGGAACACCATAAAAATGCAGAGAGACAGGAATTTGTAAAAATAATGATGAGTGGTAATATTCATCCTAAGTTCTATGCTACATTCCTCTATAATTTGCATCCGAGATATGATTTGCTAGAGGCAATGGGAAGAGTACATTCATTGTTTAATGATATTCCGACAGTACAACGTCATAAACTCATCTTAAATGATTTTAATCACCTTTGGAAAGAAACAACGCCTCCTATCACTGTTCCAAGCACAACTGCGTATATAGAGCATATGAAATCCTGCATGAATGATCCAGACAAAATAATGGCACATATATATACATTTCATATGGGAGATTTAAGTGGCGGACAAATGATTGCACGAAAAGTTCCTGGCTTAAAATCAATGTTTGAATTTGATGGAAATGTTGATGAATTAAAAAATAAAATTAGAGAAAAATTAAATGACGATATGGCCGAAGAAGCACAATATGCATTTGATTCTGCAACCCAACTTTTTAAAGAAATGATGGAACTAGACTGTGAGCATTATCTGGAACAAGCTGATAACATGTCAGAATGACATTATAAAGATTTTTGAAGACACCTGTAGTGAATATGAAGAACCCGGACTTGATGCTTTTAATCAGCCTGATAGTGGTTGGGTTAATCGTGTTTTTGCTAATAAATCTGTACGTAGAGCACATATTGATGTAGTTGATGCTCGTGATACACGTGGGTTATGGATGATGCATGTTTGTGTTTTTCCTATCCTTACAAATCCCAGTCCTATATACGGATTTGATGTTATTGCTGGAAAGAACAAAATGACTGGTGCATTCCACGACTTTTCTCCAAGTGCCTATGCCCTGCATCCTATGCTTAATTTATATTTTGACAGTGTAAGGGATTTTGTGCCTAACAAGCAAAGAGAGTTGCCAGATTGGGCCAAACGTATTTTTACTGACAAGATGTTAGCAGCAGGCAATGTCAACACAGATGAAGAAGCACAGCAGATCATTGATATTGCAGTTGCTAATCTCCGCATGTATATGGAAGAAGTAGGAAAATACGACAATTACTTAGAAGGTGATGGTGTTAAAGTTGCTCAAAATCACTATTGTAACCATCAAAAACAAAATCCGCATACACCTAAAGTAATGAAGAGTTTAGGATTAGATGAAGCGATGGTTGATACATTCTGTAAGGATATGTTATTCCCTAATATAGAATAAATATCTAAAAGGAATTGAAAATGCGATTTAGAGAATTTAAAGTTGAACTAGTTGAAGCAGAAGAAATTGAAATTGATGGCGAAGTGCATACATTACCATCGACCAGGATGGCTCCGAAAGAATGGGATAAAAAAGTCTCTAGAACGACTCCAGATCCTAGGAAATATGTATATACAGTAGCTGATGGTATCGCAAAAGAAAAAACGTTTTTATGGAAAACAGGATCAGGAAAAAATGCAACAGTAATAGCAGGTAAGGTTGATAAGATTACTACAAATTGGGGAGACGGAGGAGAATTATCTGCAAAAGAATGGGCAAAGTGGGCTTCGGATACTGTTAACGTAAGCGCACAAGACATAGAAAATTCAACATTTTTTTGGGTCGACGGAGAAGAAATGGCTCCGTCTCAAATGTACAAGACAGATGCAGCAACAGGGTCTCTCACTCCAAATTTAGGCGATATTGCAGAGGCTGTTTTAGGTGCAGCTATTACAGCAAAATTTGAGCAGGGCGGTGCGAATATTGATGCTGCTATGGTTGTCGACATACTAAAAGAAGTTTGTCAGGCTAAAGATAAAAAAGCAAGAAGGATTGCAAATTATGGTGATAAATCTGTTGCAAACGACGATGTTACATTTTATCTTACATTAAATGCAACCAGCACTAAAGGCTTAAAAGTCTGGATGAGAGAAAAAGATCCATTGGCTAATCCTGCTAATTTCTTGCTTGTAAAAGAGTTTGACTGTCCAGTGAAAACAGTAAAAGGTATGCAAGAGCATGTTGCTAATGCAGTAAAATATGCAAATACCAGTCGTCGGGCGCAGGTAGCTGTTGATAAAGCAATGTTAGATCCAAAACAGAATTTAGTAGAAGTTGTATCAGATGGCGCTAACCCAGAAAATCAAACAACAACTAAAGTTGATTTAAAAATCTTATATGACGGAACCATAACAAGATTATTGAGTTTAAAAGCAGGTGGTGTTAAACAATTTGGTCAAGTAAGCGGAGGAGTTTTTGAAAACCTTTGCCAATTCTTTTATGAAACTGTAGGAATTCAAGTGAGTGAGCATCTTAAACAAGAATTCCAGTTTAGAACTCCTGTAGGTGAGAGAGATAAAACTGCAGCTCAATATAATTTTAGCGAAGGACCATTTAATAAATTATATGACTTTGTTGCACAAGAATTAAAAAATAATGTCTTAACAAACGACGATACAAAGAAAGAATTTCAACTTGTAGAAAAAATCTATAATAACATTGTACTTCATGCGACACGACTAGAACAAGGTGTAACTATGGTAATCCTTGGTTTAAATAAATCTACTCCTTACAAGGAATTAGCTTTTGACACAAGATTATACGAAGCCTTAACATTGTATGATTTACAAATGAAATACACAAAAGGAACAATGTCCATTGAAATTTATGGAGTCCTTTTAAAAGATAGAGCGGCAAAAAAACTTGGATCAAATGTAGATGAGTTAGATAGCAAAGCTAGATTAATAACCTTTACTACAAGAATGATGGGCGGAAGTGTTAGGAATTTAGTAGAAATGGGTGATCTGCTTAAAAATCTTGCTGATATTGAAAAACTAGACGCTGCTGAGGCACAGAGACAGCAAAAACAAGTACAGCAACAGCAAGCGCCAAACATGCAAAAACCTGCACAAGAACCTTTGAACGCTTGACAATTTAATTTTAAACTGCTATTATTAACTTTTAACCTAAAGAGGAATATGCAATTAGATATTACTGGTTCAGTTGTATTTCGGCATGAGTCCTTTCCAGCTTGTGAAAAATGTGAAGAAGGAGCAGAACTAATGCGGGAACGAGGCATTAAATTTGCAACTGTCACATGCGACAAGTCTATGTTTGGATCTCTTATGAAAGTAACTAAATCTCAAGACGTCCCCCAATTTTTTGTAAAAGGCGAGTTTATTGGAGGATTGTCTGATCTAAAAACTCATCTTGAAACACTTTAACACACACATAAGGAGAAACTAATGATTGTACCTAATAAAACTTTTAAATTCCGTGTTGGCCCTGATTGGGATGAAAAATCCACCGATGATCTTTTTAAAGGTAAGCGGGTAGTAGTTGTATCATTGCCAGGTGCTTTTACTCCAACCTGCAGCAGCAAACAACTTCCTAAGTACGAAGAAATGTATGATCAATTTAAAGCAGCAGGAATTGATGCTGTATATTGTGTATCAGTAAACGATGCTTTTGTAATGAACGCATGGGCGAAAGATCTAGGCGTTGAAAAAGTAGAAATGGTGCCAGACGGAGATGGAGTATTTACACGTGGTATGAACATGCTGGTAGACAAGCCTGCACAAGGCTTTGGTTTGCGAAGCTGGCGATATGCTATGGTTGTAAACAATAAGAAAGTAGAAAAGATGTTTGTTGAGGAAGGATTGAATAATCTTGGACTTGATGACGATCCTTACACTGAGTCCACTCCAGAAGCAGTGCTTGAATATCTTAAAAATAATTAAAAATGTTCTCTTCCGAATACTACGATTGGAATACATTAATAGATAAAGATGCACGGAATCGGATGACGTGTAATATCCGAGAAGCTATTAATACAGGTCATTATTGGACTAATAGTCCAAAATACCAAACTAATTATAATGTATTTGGAACTTTGCAGCAAGACTTTGTAAACTTAAAAATGAGTTTTATTTGGTCTTGCTTTGCATTCCTTAATAAAGAAGTTAAAATACATAATATCCAGTCATGGGCTTACATGACTAGTTTAAATTATCCTGAAGACAGAGACACCCTTTGGCATCATCACAATCATAATCCTGCAACAAAAACAGTTAGTGGTATCTACTATTTAGACTTGCCGGATGATGTATGTAATTTAAAAGAAGCTGGTACAGAAATGGCACCAGACGGTGTTGACAGCAATAATAAATTTTTCCTTGATTGGCGGACTGGACACTGGCTAATTTATCCAGGATCTACATGGCATAGGCCAGGTGTACTACAATCAACTAACGATAGGTTTATAGTTGCGGCCGACCTAGAATTTTAGGAAATACTATGGCTACCTCTGAAGAAAAACAAGAATTAATTGATGATATTAAATTTCCATACAAGTTTTATAGAGTTAAAGTGTATGGTCGGGGAGGAGACGATGTACTTTATAAGCTAGACAAATATGGATTTGATTATTGGACTAGGGCATTACAAAAAAATCCCAGTGCAATTATAGATTATATACACGATGCCCGTAGCGATAAAGTTAAAATTAATTTACCGCCTTACGCTCAATTCCTAAAAGATTACACTAGTAGAATATGCATAGAATACGGCGCAATTTTTTCAAGTTGCGATTTAAGCATAACACAAACCGACGGAGACGATATTGGATCCAATGATATTAAAACTATAATACAAGGTACTCCGATTACATCACTAAACGCTCCTATTATAAAACTTGATCAAACTGTACTTCCTAAATTTGTATTAGCGCATAGTAGGCACGAAGTAGGAGATTTTTTAGAATGCATATTAAAAATTGATCACAAGTTTGATATTAAACAACTAAAACTTCCTATTTTAGAAAGAGCAAAGGGAGATTTCGTCCTACAAGGATTGATGTATCAAAATATGAAATTGCAAACTAGTTTTGGCTACACTAAAGAAACAAACGAAACAACAAATATTTGGAAGACATGAGTAAATCATATACATTTAATGTTCAGGATATAATGCAAGACGATCCAAACGATCCTACAAAAAGTATCCTTACCATCCCAGATGAAATTCTTAAAGACCAGGGATGGACAGAAGGAACAGAATTGAAAATTCAAATAGGTGACCAAGGCACTATTATAATTGAAGAAGTAAAAAAACCAGTTGACAAATCTGAATAGTATGCTATAATACTTGTATACGTTAACAACAGCGAGGGCTTATGCACATTGAGATTGTAGGCGGCAGTACAACACAGAAGTTTTATGTTGAAAGCATGATGCGCTTCTGTCACGAAAAACTGTTTCCTCGTATGCGTACATTATATCTTAATGTACACATTAAGAATTTCGGTGATGATGATAGCTGTGGTTATTGTGTACCTACCGAACCAGGATCCCGACCACGAGAATTTGATATTGAGTTAAATCGCAATTTGCGTCTGCGTACACTGCTTGAAACAGTAGGCCACGAAATGGTACATGTCAAGCAGTATGCACGTGGTGAATTGCGTGAAAACTACGGTGTGGGCAAGCACCTATGGAAAGGTGCCTGGGTAAACAGTAATATTGATTATTACGATTTGCCGTGGGAAATAGAAGCTCATGGAAGGGAAACTGGTTTGTTTATCCGTTATATTCAGAAGCACAATTTGTGCTATAAGAAATGGACTAAGATTCCTTAGCAAAAATTAACAGTAGCAATATAAGGTAATAATGGCTTCTAAAAAAAATTATATGCATACTAGCACAAGTTTAAAAAGACTTGTAGACCAGTATATAAACAACCGCTTTAAGATATGGTTTAGGGTCGAGAAACAATTTATTGATCTAAGAGCTATGTCTCTAAATTACACTAATGGGGAAATACCGTTAGACGACATCAGCAAGCTTCATCAATTAGTTAACAATATAGAAATTACTGATCCTCCATATGATCCTGAATTAGAAGGTATAGTCCAATTTGCATGGGTTACATGGGCTGAACTTTATTTGAATCCTGTATTTCAAAGGGATAGTAGTCCTAATCAACACCTTAAAATAAAAAATGATTTTGAACATACTTCAGTAATAGTTCCTTGTGCTTTGAAGTTAGATGGAAAATATTTTATATGGGACGGCCATCACACACTCCAAACACTAAAAACCAAAAATTATACAAAATATCCAATTTGGTTTATAGACGGAGATCAGATAAGTGATAAAGACGCTTATGAAAAAGGTTTTCCTGATAAAATTAAATATTTGATCTGGCTTGCTGGCACAAATATGAAGCGCATTAATCTTCAAAATAAACTGAAATTATCTAATTATGATGCTTATATGATTAGTGTAGACATTGAAGATCCTAAATTTGTAGCTATGGATAGGATTTTACACAATGCAGGATTTGAAGCAAAACGTAAAGCTACAGGTTATGCAAAAAGTAAATATCTTCCTTTCACACAAGTGAATTCAGGAATGGAGATTTATGAAATTTTAGATAGTAACCAGATGCCAGGCACTTATTTAAAAAGGAGCTTAGAATTTCATAAACAAACTTGGCCTAACAGTGCAGCAGTTTTAGAAATATGGAGACCAATTGCACGGATTTGTGCAAATGCAGATATTCAAGGATTAACCCTTGACCAGCAATTTTTTATCGATTTAGGAAATGAATTAAAATCTTTATATGGAGATCCGGACACGGCGCAAGAAAGACTCAAAACTTCTCTTCAGGATGCTATTAAAAATCACCAGTTTACGGGCGCACCACAGGACCATGACCAGTGGAGAATGCATGATGCAATCATTAATTTGTATAATCAAAGGATAGGTAAGATTGTGCTACCAACTGCCCAATGCCAATGGAAGGTAATTTAAAATGCATATGGCTTTTTTATATCTTATGAAAAATATTATGCCTAATAAACCTGCTGCTTGCAAGATTGGTATTACAGGTTTTGATAAAGCAAAAGCCCGTTTGGGACAATACCAAATTAGTTACCCGTTAACTGATCATTGCGCTAGGTTTGATTATTTATGGTATGGAGAGGCGGATATTATACAAAGGTTAGAACGTTTCTTACTTAAAGATACTTTTGCATCAGCTATTCCGTTTGGGGGTAAGGGTTTAACTGAGTGGCTTGATATAGATGGTGAAGAAGCAAGAAGCAGCATTAATAATATTATTAATACTACACCGTTCCTCGTAAAACAGGTTGACCAAACCGGTATTACTATGTATAATATTGATACTGTGATTAAAAACATTTCAAGCGTGAAGTCTTATGTTTAACAAAATTTCTTCTTGGAAGTCTAAAATGTATAATACACTTGAAGTCCTTGCTGTTGCCTATGCTGCGCATCGTATGAACAAAGGTTACATTAAGTTTGGTAGCTATGATTATCACAAGAATATTGTGATTAACAAGGCTAATAAAGAAATTGTTAAAGACCATTTTTGGAATTATAAAGGTGATGAAGCTTTAAAGCACAAAGTTACGATTACTGACGAAGATCGTGAAAATGCTTCTAAAGCTCGAGCTCACTTTAATAAGTATACACTTGGATTACTTGGCAATACATTAAATGAATTCCAGCAGGATTTATTTGCTGCTGTTACTGCAGAGGAAGTATCTAGTTCACAGTTAGGTATCATTGCCTATGTACCCGAAATGGTTAAACGTGAACAAGCAGAATCTGCTCTTAAAAAGGCTGTAAAACAAGAATTCCGTGAGAGCAAGCATGTTGGTGCTCGAGGTGAGACATTCGAAGGTATTTGTAGGATACTTTCTAAGCAATGGTTTAGCTCATTTGAACGCTGGGGTTATACCGTTGAATCTGAAGGTAACCTTCTATCATTTTTTAACAAGTTTGAATTCCAAGAAGGTGATACTCGTTTAGTTAAAGGTAAGATTAAAGATCTTGTAAATAACAAGAAGTTTAAAGTAGATGAAACACGGTTGAACTATGTAAAAGTTTTTGATTTAGTAAAACTTAATGGAACTTATAGGAAAATATGCCAAATTTAGTACCGGTTGTTATTGAAAAAGAAAGTAGGGGTGAGCGATCTTATGATATTTATAGCAGATTGTTAAAAGATCGTATTATAATGTTAGACACTGATGTAAACCAAATCAGTGCCAGTTTAATTGTTGCACAAATGCTTTTCCTTGAATCACAAGATCCAGATAAACCTATTAATTTTTACATTAATTCTCCAGGAGGCAGTGTTACTGCAGGAATGAGCATTTATGATACTATGAATTATATCAAGGCACCTGTGCATACTATTGTAATGGGACAGGCTGCTAGCATGGGTTCTTTGCTTGCAAGTTCTGGCACAAAAGGACATAGATATATGCTGCCTTACAGCAGACATATGATACATCAACCACTTGGCGGTACACAAGGTCAAGCAAGTGATGTTGAAATCCAGTACAAGGAATTGCAATATTGGAAAGAGGCATTAACTGAAATTTATCATAAAAATACTGGCAAGACCATTAAACAGTTAGAAAAAGACATGGACAGAGATAATTTTATGAGTGCAGAAAAAGCAAGGGAATATGGACTCGCAGACAGTGTCATCTCACATCGCTGAGATTAAAGGTATACCCGCAAAGGATATCCTAGAGCAAAATCTCAAAAATGGTATTTTTATTGTAACATTTAAAAAACTTGACGGCGACGAAAGGAAAATGACCTGTACTAAACAGACAGATCTAATCCCAAAAGACCGGTTACCAAAAACTGAAAGTAAATCTAATGATAAAACTGTAACAGTATGGGATACTAATGCTATGGATTGGCGTAGTTTTAGATATGATAGAATTATTTCCGTTGAGGAATTTTCTACAATCTAATAAATAATTTGTTATGGATAAACACACTACTTTTTCGTCATTAGCAACACTTCGAAATATCTGTGCAGATATAGAGCAACAGATAAAAGAAAAACATGCAAAAATGACAGAATTAAGAAATGACTTTTTAACCTTACAACGACAGTATAAAGATTTACAATCCGTTATTGCAAATTTAGAGGACTATGATAAGGAAAATATTAAGTAATTTATTATTTTTTGGAAGCTTCTTTGCTTCTTTATTTTTCCTAATTTTTTTAATCATATATTGGACACCGCCGCAGTAGCTCATTTGGTAGAGCAACTGACTTGTAATCAGTAGGTGGGGGGTTCGATTCCTCTCTGCGGCTCCACTGAAAAAGGTTTATGAAACATTTAGTTAGTATCTCAGACGCAAATATACCCTATTTACTTTCCTCAGCACATTGTATAGAAAATACATTTATTAATTATAAATTTAATAAAATTTTAACCAATTTATTTTACGAACCCAGCACAAGGACTAGCTCTAGTTTTGCAAGTGCTATGTATAAACTTGGTGGTAAAGTTATTAGCATTAATGATGTAAATTATAGTTCTGTAGCTAAAGGTGAAAACTTAGAAGACACTATAAGAACTATGGGCACATTCTGTGATGCTATTGTGCTTAGGAGCAGGACTGCAGGAGAAGCTGCAAGAGCTGCATTTGTATCAGAAGTTCCCATAATTAATGCTGGCGATGGTAACGGAGAACATCCTACACAAACACTAGCAGATCTATACACTATACATAAAGAATTTGGTAGATTAGATAATTTAACTGTAACTTTTGTTGGTGATATTGAAAACGGAAGAACTGTACATAGTTTAGATAAAGCACTACCCGATTGCGAGAAACATTTCATTGATACATTTGACAAAAGCATATGGCCAAGAAGTGATGTATATTATCTGACAAGGGTACAGAAAGAACGTGGCAGTGAAGGAAGTTATCGTATGCGGAAAGAACACATACAACACATACCAGAACATGCTATTGTAATGCACCCTTTTCCACGTAATGAAGAAATTCCTACTTGGTTTGACAACGATCCTAGAGCTAGATATTTCCAGCAAATGCGTAATGGATTAATAATGCGGATGGCTGTGCTAGCAGATATTTTTTCAAACGAGAAATAATTTGTGCGGTATAGTAGGAATATTTTCCTTCGATAAAAACCGAAACGTTGTACCTGAACTTGTAAAAGCATTAATGGATTTACAAAATCGCGGACAACTAAGTGCTGGCATTACTACATACAACGAAAACCGCAAACGTATCTTACAAACCTACAAAGACAACGGAAAAGTAGACGATGTTTTCCGTACCAACCATAAAGAAAAACTACAACATATAAAAAATACTTACGCAGGTAACATTGGTATAGGCCATGTCCGCTATGCGACCAGTGGCGATGACTCCGACACCCTTGCACAACCTTTTGAGCGTCCGCATGGCAGATTATCAAAATGGTTTAGTATTGCATACAATGGCAATCTAGCAAACTACAGCTCACTCAAATCGCAGCTAGAATCGGTAGGTTACAACATGACCTACGACAGCGATACAGAAGTTATTATGCATTACCTCAGCAGAGAAATGCAAACTAAAACTCCTACTGATGCGCTAAACTTTACAGAAATATTACAAAAGTTAGATAGTGAATTTGACGGTGCTTGGAACTTATGCTTCCTTAATGCACAAGGTAGATTTTTTGCTAGCAGAGATAAACACGGATTCCATCCACTAGTTTATGGCATGACAAAAGACTATCTTGTAGTTGCAAGTGAAAGCTCTGTGCTAGATAATTTACAAATAAAATCATTTGATGTTCCACCAGGATGTGCGATTAGCGTAGATATGCCAAACAAATGGTGGCACATACATAAATTTGCACAAGCTGAAAGGAAGCACTGTTTCTTTGAATACATATATTTTGGAAACAGTGGAAGTAAGATGGATGATGTTAGTTTGTATCATACACGCACTGCAATAGGCGAGGCACTTGCACAGGAAGAAACTGAATTTTATGATCCGTTTGATCAAGTTGTAGTTCCTGTGCCCGAAACAAGTTTTATTGCAGCAAACAGTTATGCAAATAGCTTGCGATTACCTTACGAACAAGCTATAATTAAAAATCATCAGATAGGTAGGACGTTTATTGAAAGCACTAATAGACGTGAACGTGTAAGGATGAAATTTAGTTTTATTAAAGAAGTACTTAAAGGTAAAACAGTATTCCTAGTTGATGACAGTATAGTAAGAGGTAGTACATTAAAGGAATTAGTAGCAATACTAAAAGATTGGTGCGAAGTAAGAGAAGTACACATACGGATAGGATGTCCACCTATTATCAAGCCATGTTATTATGGTATAGATTTTCCAACAGAACAGGATTTATATGCAGGAAGCACTGCCCCTAATGCTGACGATTTTAATGCTGATAGTCTGCATTATCTTACTTTGGAAGGGCTTATGAACAGCATTAGGAAAAAAGAAAATCAATTATGCACTGCTTGTATTACAGGCAAGTACCCAACACCCTACGGAAGAGCAAGGATATGCAACCAAAGCACGAATTAACTTCGTGTCCTAAATGTAATACTGTTTTTGAGTGCAAGTCAAATAAAATTACTGAATGCTTTTGTCAGCATATCAAGATGAGAGTTACGAAACTAGAGTTTATAGAAAATACATATGAAACATGTCTATGTAAAAAATGTTTAGAGGAGATTAATGCACAATAGATATACAGATCAGGAAATGGCTGCTATATGGAGCGAGCAAGAAAAATATGAAACTTGGTTTGAAGTTGAACATAAAGTTTGTGAGATTTATGCAGACCTAGGAAAAATTCCTTATGCTACTCCTAAGACAATGGAAAGCTTACGTGAAGCATGTTTTGCAGGAGATTTTGTAGGTAAAATTGAAGAAATTGAACGTGTTACAAAACATGACATTATTGCATTCTTAACACATTTAAGTAATGTAATAGGTGAGCCTGCAAAGCACATACATTACGGAATGACAAGCCAAGATCTTATTGATACTGCACAGGCAATTTTGATGAAAAGATCTATCTTGTTAATCCTTAATAGACTGTCTGACCTCAAAGCTGCTATAAAAGAAAAAGCTGTACTATACAAACAAACAATTTGTATGGGTAGGTCACATGGTGTACACGCAGAGCCAATGACATTTGGATTAAAACTGCTTACACATTATGCAGGATTTGATCGTTGTGCGAAAGCACTTTGGAGAGACTTGCCTGAAATGGTAAGGATTAAATGCAGTGGTGCTATTGGTACTTACAGCATGATTGATCCGCAGGTAGAAACTACACTCTCAAGCAAACTAGGAATTCCTGCAGAAGATATTGCAACACAGGTCGTACCGAGAGATAGGCTAGCACTGTTGTTTAGTCATTTAAGTATCACGGCAAGTTGCATTGAAAGACTAGCAGTAGAAATTAGGCATCTACAAAGGACAGAAGTAGGCGAAGTGATTGAAAGCTTTACACCTGGACAAAAAGGATCCAGCGCAATGCCACACAAGAAAAATCCTATACTAACAGAAAATTTAACAGGATTAGCCAGGGCAGTCCGTATGAGCTTGACACCGGCTATGGAGAACGTAGCACTATGGCACGAACGAGATATTAGCCACAGCAGTTTAGAACGTATTGCACTACCTGATACATTTACACATCTAAGTTTCGCATTGGATCGTTTAACAGACGTTGTTAACCGTATGTATGTAAATACTGATCGTATGCGAGACAATGTTTGGTCACAAGGAGGAACATTCTTTTCACAACGTATCCTGCTTGCACTGATTGATAAAGGTATGACACGAGAAGATGCGTACAAGATTGTACAAGAAGCAGCACATAATAACAGTGATAATTTTAGATATGCAATAATGAGTAAAGACTTATTTTCAAAAGAAGAGTTAAACGAATATTTTGGTTTAACACAATACACAAAGAATGTAGATTATATTTTTAACAAAGTTTTACAGGAGTAATAATGGCCGATGTTGCAATGAAACTTGTAATGTTTAAGGTTTAACATGTTAAAAATTTTAATAATGGGTTTACCAGGTTCTGGTAAAACAACATTGGTTGAAGAATTAAAAAAACATTTTTCTTTCGACCATTTTAATGCAGATGAAATTAGAAAAAAATATGATGATTGGGATTTTTCTGATGAAGGTAGAACGAGACAGGCGATAAGGATGTCTACACTTTCGAATGAATCAGTTAATTCGAACAAAATAGCAATTTGTGATTTTGTTTGTCCTACTGAAGATTTGAGAACTACTTTTAAAGGAGATTTAATTGTTTGGGTCAACACTATTCAATCTGGACGTTTTGAGGATACAAATAAATTGTTTGAAGCACCTAAAAATCCAGATTATGTTGTTAGTCAACAAAAATGTGAGGTAGAAGCTCCAAAATTGACATCTTTTATCATGAAAAAAATTAAAGAAAAGAAATATCCAAACAAATGGAATAATCAACATCCTACAGTACAGATGTTAGGCAGATGGCAACCTTGGCATAAGGGTCATAGATGGTTATTTGAACAAGCATTAGAAAAAACTGGACAAGTTAATATTATGATTCGTGATGTTTCAGGTGTTGGAGAAAATGTTTTTGATTTTTCTGCTGCCAAAAAGATGATACATGAAGATTTGAAAAATGATTTTAAAGGAAAATATCTAATTACTAAAGTGCCGAACATAGTTGACATTTCTTATGGACGTGGTGTTGGATATTCATTTACAGAACATGTTCCTCCAAAAGAAATACATGATATTTCGGCAACAAAAATTCGTAAAGATATGGGAGTTAATAAATGATGATATTACAAACATATAGAATATGTTTATAACAAAATTTTACAGGAGTAATAATGGCTGATGTTGCAATAGTAATGGGTAGTATTAGTGATTGGGATGTAATGAAGGCAGCATGTGATGTGCTTGAAGAATATGGAGTAAGCTACGACAAACGTATTTTATCCGCACACCGCACACCACTTGAAATGATTGAATATAGTAAAAATGCAAAAGCAAATGGGTTTAAGGTTGTTATTGCCGGAGCAGGGGGAGCAGCACACCTACCAGGTATGTTTGCCGCAATGACAACCCTTCCTGTTATCGGAGTACCAATCCGTACAAGCACAGCAGAAGGATTAGACAGTTTATTAAGCATCGTACAGATGCCACGTGGAGTACCTGTTGCTACAGTAGCAATTGGTAATAGCACAAATGCAGCACTATTAGCTTGTGAAATCTTAGCTTTGTCAGACAACGAACTAAGCGATAAGATTGTTGCAGCTCGTGCAAAAAGAGAAGAAGAAGTAAAGGCATTAAATGACACCGCTTGGGACAACTCTTAAACATCTTAATCCCTGTCACGGTAGAGGTAAACGAATCATCGTCATAGGCAACGGTGGCAGGGAAGATGCGTTACGTTGGAAATTAGAAAAACACGATCATTGTATCGTGGAGAGGTTAGCTGATTTAATAGTAGTGGGACCGGAGAAAGAAATAGCAGGAGGCATTGCTGATAGGCATGCACATAAACATATTGTAGCACCGTCAATGCTTGCTGCTAGATTAGAAAGCAGCAAGCTGTGGGCTAAACAGTTTATGCAAAGGCATGATATACCTACTGCTAGATGGATGACATATACAAGGAGTCCAGACGGTATGAATCAGGCTATTTTTGATATGGATAACATGCGTGATGACCAAACGCCTGTAGTAATTAAGGAAGACGGTCTTTGCGGAGGAAAAGGAGTAATTATTGCGAAATCTAAACAAGAAGCTTGGAGCCATCTTCCACATATTTTTACTAACAATGTTTTTAATTCCCCTTCTAATAAAGTCTTATTCGAAGATTTTATTGAAGGATTTGAAGCGAGTTGTTTTGTTATGTCAGACGGAGAAACGTATAAAATGCTTCCGTTCTGTAAAGACCACAAACGATTAGGAGATGGAGATACTGGACCTAATACAGGAGGCATGGGTGCTTATTGCCCGCATCCGGGAATAGACGAAAAACTGGCAAAAGAAATAGAAACAAAAATTGTTTTTCCAACATTAAATGGAATGCGACTAGAAGGATTGCGATACAAAGGAATCCTTTATGTAGGCTTAATGATCTCAAAAGATGGTCCGTATGTAATTGAGTACAATGTTAGATTTGGTGATCCCGAGTGTCAAGTATTAATGATGTTAATGGAAGATGATTTATATCCATACTTAGAAGCAATCACAAATGGAACATTAGATAAACTGCCAGAGCCTAAATTTAAAACAGGTGCCGCTGTTACTGTTACACTATGCTCACAGGGCTATCCTCAAGAATATGTTACAGGACATGAAATTACTGGATTAAACGATCTTGATGATGTAGTAGTTTTCCACGCTGGTACTGAACTAAATGAGAACACTGGTAAGTATAAAACAACCGGAGGCAGGGTATTAAATGTTACTGCTTTAGGTGAAACCGTTGACCAAGCGAGCGAAAAAGTATATAATGCTATTAACAAGATTGATTTTGCAAATATGATTTACAGGACTGATATAGGAAAAAATGAAGAAAGTAACGATACAGACAAAGCTGCGAAGTGGAATCAAAGACGTAGAGGGAGAAACAATACTGAACAGTGTAGGAAAAAGTTCAAAAATCACTCACATTTCCGTAGGGCAGATCTTTTATCTAGAAGTTGAAGATGATGTTGACATAGATGATATTGCTAAAAACATTTTTGTCAACGAATTACTATATGACTATACTTTAAATGCGTAAAGTTTTAATTTTAGGCTGCAGCCATTCGTTAGGAAGTTTCAAACCTCATAATGAGAAAAAAGAATATTTTGCTAGCAAGGATGGTTGGTGGTCATTTGTAGACGTGATAAAAAAAGATAAAAAATATGTGTATGCTGGAGCAGGACTTGGTTGGATGTTTTGGAGTCAATTAATTTTTGATAAAGTTATAGATATTAAAGATTATGATTTTTGTATAATACAAAACACACACCCAGGTAGACTGACAGTTTTCAAAAGAAATTGGTATAAGCATATGTCTGTAGAATATTTAGCTAATAATACAAAATGGCATGCATTCACAGGTGAGTTTCTGGAAAAATACTGTTTAGTTAGCCAAAATTCTATAATGATGTCACAAATATTAAACAGTTATGTAAACAAACCTGGTTTAATAGGTAAAATAAATATTTTTAAATATATTAAATATAAAATAGAAAATTATATTAATGAGCAAAGCACTCTTAGGTTCTGTCTTCATATTGAAGAATCTCCTACACGACACCTTGTATCTTTTGTTCATCAACACTGGTTTTTAGACACCTTAAAAAAAAATAAAATCCCAATTTATATAATTAATTACGGAAATAAAGAAAAATTTTCCAATGCAGTTACATTAAATTGTAATAACTGCATTAAATCATTGAGTTCATTTAGAACACATCGCCAAGGCCATCTAACAATAGAAGGCAATAAACAGGTAGGTAATCTAGTAAATCAAGAGTTAAGTCGTTATGTTAACTGAAGAAGAATCAAAACTAATTGAAAATAGGATATGGCGTAAACCCTTTCCTACTGAATTAGCGGTATTTGACGCTATGTGGAGCGAACACTGTAGCTATAAAACAAGTAAACCGCACTTAAAAAGATTGTATACAGATAACAAATATGTTTTCTCTGGACCTGGAGAGAATGCAGGCGTTATAAGCATAGGTGGATCGGATAAGATTGCATTTAAAATGGAGTCACACAATCATCCAAGTTATATTGAGCCGTTCCAAGGTGCAGCAACAGGTGTAGGTGGCATACTACGAGATATATTTACAATGGGTTTTAGACCAATTGCATTAACAAACAATTTATTCTTTGGTGATCCTGCGTTTTCAAGTGATAGTAAACGTGTAATGGACGGTGTGATTAAAGGATTAACACACTATGGCAATTGTGTTGGAGTGCCTACTGTAAGTAGTAAAATCAGATTTCATAAGCATTATGAAAAGAATCCACTAGTAAATGCAATGGCCGTAGGACATACACGAGGTCCTACATTAAGATGTGGAGCAAAAGATCTAGGCAAACTATTATATGTTGGAGCTAAAACAGGAAGAGACGGAATCGGTGGTGCCGTAATGGCAAGTGATAGTTTTACAGACGGAGTGGACTTACGTCCTACCGTGCAAGTAGGTGATCCATACTTAGAAAAATTACTTATAGAAGCCTGTCTTGAACTTGCCGAAACAGGGCATGTAATTGCAGCACAAGATATGGGAGCAGCAGGACTTACAAGTTCAGTAACTGAAATCGGTATAAAAGGCGGCTCTGCAACATTCCAAGGAAAATGTGGTGTTGAACTAGATCTAGACAAAGTACCACTAAGAGAAACGGGTATGGAAGCATGGGAAATACTGTTAAGTGAGTCGCAAGAGCGTATGCTATTTGTAGTACACGAATGGGGTATAGAAGAAGCTAAATCAATATTCCGTAAGTGGGACCTAGATTGTGTGGAAATCGGTCATCTAACCAGTGATGGCAATTTTATTGTTTACAAGGATGGCAAAGTTTGTTGTAATTTTCCATTAAGCTGTTTAGAGCCTCCGGAATTGGATAGACATTGGAAACCCGTAGGAACTCGTGCTGAAATTGTATATGAATATCCGTACAGAACTGAAAATATATTGTCACAGTATGACAGTGAAGTTCAAGGAAATACTATCAAAGGTATACGTGATGAAGTTGCCGTAATAGAAATCCCTAAGAAAGACAAACGTGGTAAGGATAAACGCATTGCTATCTATACAGATAGCTTTCCTTATCACAGTTTTGTTAATCCTAAAAATGGTGCTGAATTTTGTATAAGCTCCATTTATGATAAATTAGTTGATGTAGGAGCCAAACCTATTGCACTAACAAACTGTTTAAACTTTGGCAATCCAGAAAATCCGGAAATAATGTTTGAATTTAAAGAAACAATAGACGGAATGGCCAGGATTTGTGAAAAATTAGATTTTCCTATCGTTAGTGGCAATGTTAGTTTTTACAATGAAACTTCAGGACAAAATATTTTACCAACTCCAGTATTTGGAGCAATTGGACTAATGGAGCACTAATGTATACTGTAGGAGTAATTATATTTCCAGGCAGCAATTGTGATGCGGAAACTGTTGATTTTTTAAACACTTATACTGGATTACGGGTAAACAGGATTTGGCACAAAGATACAAACATTAAAATGCATGACATGTATATATTTCCGGGTGGATTTAGTTACGGTGATTATATGCGAGCAGGTAAACTTGCTACATTCAGTCCTGCAATTACAGAAATAGAGAGGCATATCAGATTGTATGAAAAGAAAGCACTAGGAATTTGTAATGGTTTCCAAATACTATGTGAATTAGATTTACTTCCTGGTACTCTAAGGCAAAATGAGAACTTGCAATTTATCTGTAAACCTGTTACTATATATAATGAAGAAGAAGATTTTACGGTTCCCATTGCCCACGGTATGGGCAATTACTATCACCCGCATCCAGAGTTAGTAAATGTCGCATATAGATATTCTGATAATCCAAATGGCAGTACAAATAATATTGCTGGGGTTTATAATCACCGCGGAAATGTCCTTGGACTAATGCCTCATCCTGAAAGAGCGTTTAAACATTATCACGTTAGCCAAGATGGTTACAAGATACTAGAAAATTTTGCAGCAAAGATATTATGATAAAAGAAGAGAAGATAACTTGCGAGAAGAAAAATGGATTATGATAAATCAAAAGTAATTTTAGCACTTGATAATTATTCTGTACCAATGGCAGAAGAAATTATCAGTAGATGGCAAAGTGAAGTGTGGGGATTTAAATTAAATCACAATTTATATCCGTACATTGGTAAAAACTATAATAACATATTCTGTGATTACAAGCTGTATGACATTCCTAATACAATGTGCGGAGTATTAGATAGATTAGTTGACGATGGATGTGAGATGGTAACTGTCCATATGACTAATAATAAAGCTGCGATCGAAGTTCTTAGCAAATATGCTGACAAAATTAAACTGTTAGGTGTAAGTGTTTTGACTAGTTGGAACTTTGCGGATATTGATAAGGTTTTTAGATCATCTGTGGAAGACATATACTCTCGAACAATATGGCTAATGGAAGACAATGGATTTTATGGAATGATCTGTTCAGCACAGGATTTAGAATATCTTCCAAAAACTGAGCTAAAGAAAATTTGTCCAGGAATTAGACATACTACGATCGCAGATGATCAGATAAGGATTGCAACTCCACAAGAGGCGTATGACTTAGGAGCAGATTACATTGTAATGGGGAGGAGTTTCTTTGAAAACGCATAAATTAATGCCTATGTTTTGGCGAGGATTTTTTAATTATTTGCCGTTTACAGCAATTACAATTTCTAAAGATACTGCATGGTACATTGACTATAAATCTCTTGACAACGAAAATTTACGCAAGCATGAAGAAGCGCACATGGCACAGTTTGAACAGCATGGTTGGTTTAAATTTGTTATAAAGTATTTTTACTACAGTTGTAGATACGGTTATTGGAATAATCCTTTTGAAGTTGAAGCAAGAAATGCCACTATACAAAAATGATAAAACGGAAGAAGATCTAGCACTTTATGTTGGCTGTGATTGTCATGATCCTAGCCATGCTGTTCATCTTAGTAGATTTGCAGAAGATGAACTTTTATGTGATCAACTATACCTCACATTTGTTAATCAACCTATGTCTTTCATTGAAAAGTGTAAGGCAATGTGGCAGCTAATAAGACACAACACATTTCATCATAATGAAATTGTATTAAACAGAGAAACATGGCTAGAACTAGCAAACGTATTAGCGCAGGCATCTTTACGTAGGGTAAATAACTTACAAGGAGATGAAATGGCTGATAAGATATTAAATCTAACACAACATGAAGCAACACAAACACAACTAGATTTAGGAGTGTTTGAGCCAGAGAACAAACAACAAGTTCGAAATCTATTAACATTTGAAGAACCGCCTAATCATAAAGATATGGTTAGAAGGGCAAAAGAACTTGCAGAAATTTGTCGTAAACACGGTGCAACCCGTGCAATGATAGGAGGAGCAGGTTATTTTATGGGGACATTAGAATACGTCCTTAGAGAAGAAGGAGTAATAGGTATGCATTCTTTCACGAAAAGGGTTGTATATGAAACAGATAATGGTGATGGTACAACAACAAAACAATCAGAATTTGTTCACACAGGTTGGGTAAAATAGGAGTAATATGCACGGTGAATGGGCAGGTGGAAAAGGATCTACCTTTAGGAAAATAAAAGATCCAAAAACTTTTTATACCAATTGGGATAATATTTTTCAACAATCAGGAGAAAAAGGTGATACCATTTATGATACAAGATTACCTAAAAAAACTAGTTCAGACTGAAATAGGACAAGCTATGGCAAGAAATGTAAAAGAATTTATCGTAGATGATACAAAAGCTCAAGTACAGGCCAATACTTTTGAAACTAGCAGTTTACTGAGTATCATTAAATTACAGCAAAAATTACTAGACGATCTTGTAAACAGATGGGATCCAGATGTAATGACCACTCTTACAAAGATCAATGATAAGATTTCAAAACTAGAGAACTATAATGAGTCCGCTCCTAGAACATAAACATTACATTATAAGAGCTTCAGTAAAACATACCAAAGCACTACAGGATTTAGAATTAATTGAAGAATGGATGAAAGAATTAATCCATTCAATTGATATGAAGATCTTAATAGATCCTGTTGCTGTTTATTGTGATAAAGAGAACAATAAAGGTGTAACAGCAATTGCCGCTATAGAAACAAGCCATCTTGCATTACACATTTGGGACGAAATAGATCCTGCTGTAATGCAATTTGATTTATACAGTTGTAAACAGTTTGACGAATCTATTGTTTTGAAGAGTATCGACGATACGTTTGGACTTGTTGAACATGCTAGTATGGTGCTAGCCCGCGACCCATTTTTATCAACTAATCAATGACAGAAAAAGTAAATCATCCAAAGCATTACAATAACCACCCAAGTGGTGTAGAAGCAATTGATGTCATACAGTATATGAATTTTTGTTTAGGTAATGCGTTTAAGTATGCATACCGTTACAAAGACAAGAACGGTATAGAAGACCTTAAGAAAGCAGTATGGTATCTAGAAAAACAAAAAACAGTTATGCTAAAGGCACATCTTGCAATTACACATACAGCTACTAGTGATTTTTACAGGATTATGCATCACGAACCTGATACGGATATCGCTAAGGTTTTAGAAATTATATATTCGGTATCGTTCCATGATAAACCGTTTAAACTACTGGATGAAGCTGTAGAAATATTAAAAAAGAAGTTGACAACCCCAGAATAACTGTTATACTAAACTAATAACACACAAGGAGACTTATGCAAATTTCACTTCGTAAAGCTAACACAATCCAGAACGAAATTGCCAACTACATTGTCAATGGCTTTGACAGCATTGATCGCTCAGTTGATGCTATCCTAGTTGACGATTGGCAAGGAGTGACTGCACGTCTTGAACAAGAACACACAGAGCAGATTGCGGAACGTCGCGAACTGATTGGTGCCCGTTGGACGATTAGGAATCTGATCGCAGAGGCTAATTATCATGCTGGTATTAACAAGCTGATGGGACATATCGCTAGCGATGACTATGAAGTCAGCATGCTAGAGAATGCCTTGCATCACTGTGATGTACAGCAAGACGCTGCAATCTACGAGCGAAAGATTGAGCTGAAGCGTAAAGATATGGAGAAAACTGAGCGCATGCCTTATCAGCGTGACAACGTTGAGATTCCTGTGTTTACAAAACCATATCGCAAAAACATTGAGCGTGAGATCGCTACGCTGAAAAAGCAGATCAATCGCTACAAAGATCTACTGCTAGAGAAAAATATCACTACCAAAGTGACACTGACCGAAAATTTGGTTGACTTGCTCGCCAAGTACAATCTTATTGACGCTTAGTGTCCAAGGATGGGGAGTAAGCAAAAACGTTGCTGTTCGCAGTAACACATCCAACTACGGTGTTGTCACCACCTCATGGAATTACATGTTCCCTGCACTGCCGGATTTTTGTTTTTTGTTAGGTCGCCGGTGCCTATTTGCTACAGGGGTATAATTCTTGTAATTTGTCGGTTGTAGTTTGTGATTTGTCCTGCTTATTGTCCATCCTACCCCACACTAACATTTCCTTAACATTTCTTTAACATAATCTAAGTAAATAACGTTAGCATGAAAAAGTTATTTTTAATAGCATGCACAGCATTGTTGACTATGTCAGCAAATGCACAGACAGACAATGACACAGACATGCCCGTTACATTTGAAACGGAAGAGCAGTTCGCCGAGCATCTTATAAACAAGACTGTCGAACTTTACACTCCTACCCAAGTAATAGACATAGAGTGGCAAGGATTAATGAAGCGTAATCACTTTTCTGTCTGCTTAAATTTAAAAGATACTAAAATAAAATTATATGCTCCGTTTTCAGTATTAGAAGAACAGTATGACGGAGCGTTGCTAACACTAGAATTGACTTTTTAAGGAGAAACAATGGATGCAACATTACTCTATACAATAGTAGGTTTTACGTTAGCTAGTTATTCTGTTGTCGCAAATGACAGTGTGCAAACACTTGGCACGTGGATCGCTAGTAACAGTAAAAGATTCCAATGGTACACGATGTGGGCTGCAGCAAGTTCAGTATTGCTGTTTACTCTTTGGTATGGTTGGTACACAAATGCCGGAGATATTTCCTACGGCAGATTAGATAAAATTCCTCATCAACCCGTTCAATGGTATCATGCTGTAGCACCAATGATACTTGTAGCCCTAACTAGGTTTGGTGTACCTGTGAGTACTACATTCCTTGTGCTAAGTGCATTTGCTAGCACAGTTGTATTAGAGAAAGTGTTGCTAAAATCTGCAATGGGTTATCTAGTTGCTGCGGCTGCTGCATATGTTATATGGCTAGCTGTGAGCAAATATTGGGAAACCAAGGATGATATTCCAGAATCACATGACAAATGGTGGAGGGTTGCACAGTGGTGTACAACCGGTTGGTTATGGTTTACCTGGTTAAGCCATGATATGGCTAATATTGCTGTTTTCCTACCTAGAGAAATTCCTCTAGAAACAATGATCATTATAAGCGGAGTTTTTGTTGCAGGTCTTGCATATATGTTCCACGAGAGAGGTGGAAAGATACAAGAAGTAGTTTTAAGTAAAACTAATACCAGTTATGTACGCTCTGCGACACTAGTAGATTTAATCTATTCTTTAATACTTTGGTATTTTAAAGAATACAATAACGTTCCTATGTCAACAACCTGGGTATTCGTAGGTTTGCTGGCAGGACGAGAACTTGCATTTGCAACAGTAAATGGCAAATACAAGTTTAAAACTGTCTTTCCTTTGGTTGGGAGAGACTTTTTCAAAATGATGATTGGACTGGCATTGTCAGTTGTAATTGTCTTAGCTATCCATGGATTTGCTTTCCAAGGATTTGCTAACTTTTAATTATTAAGCTGAAACGGGTGTAAAAACCCTTAGTTTTTTATACGAAAGGAAACTAATGAAAAAACTAATCGCACTAATTTCTTTTGTGTTTATTGCAACAGTTGCAATTGCAAAAGATCAAATCACTATTGTAGGCTCAAGCACAGTTTATCCGTTCACAACTGTTGTAGCGGAGAAACATGGTCAGAAAGGATTCCGAACACCAATCGTAGAAAGCACAGGAACAGGTGGAGGAATGAAATTGTTCTGTGCTGGTATCGGACCAACACACCCAGATTTCACAAATGCATCTAGAGCAATTAAGAAAAGCGAACGTGAACTCTGTGCAAAGAATGGAATCACAGACATCATTGAGATTCCAGTAGGAAATGATGGAATTGCTTTTGCTCAAAATAATTCTGCAAAATCCTTTAATGTAACAGTAGAAGAATTGTGGCAAGCAATGGCAATGAATGGTCCAAAACCAAAAAACTGGAATCATATTAATTCTGATTTTCCAGACCAAAAGATTCATATCCTTGCTCCACCTCCAACTTCAGGCACAAGAGATGCTTGGATAGAACTAGTAATGCATCATGGTTGTCCTGCAGAGATAAAGAAAGCAAACAAGAAAGATTGTGAAGCATTTAGACAAGATGGAGCAGTTGAAGAAGCAGGAGAAAACGATACGCTTATTGTTCGCAGATTAGCCGCTGACCCAGAGTTGTTTGGAATCTTTGGATTCAGTTTTCTGTCAGAGAATGGAGATTTGATTAAAGCAGCAACTGTGAATGGTGTAGAAATTAATTTGGATACAATTCAAAGTTATGAGTATCCTATTGCAAGACCACTATTCATTTATGGTAAAGGAGAGCATAAGCAAATCACTTTAGGTATGCAGGAATTTATGGATGAATATGTAAGTGATGCTGCTGTTGGCGAATGGGGATATTTGGGAGATATTGGCT
>Ga0213866_10000280_pt1 | contig 42527 bp, 69 predicted proteins | sample PICome_11_FD_160079 | JGI IMG/M metagenome (GOLD analysis project Ga0213866, IMG submission 160079) | Coastal seawater microbial communities near Pivers Island, North Carolina, United States - PICO284 | ecosystem: Environmental > Aquatic > Marine > Coastal | place: USA: North Carolina...
TAACGATCTCTTTCTCTTCCTAAAACCACACCATGTCAGCAACCGACCACATATCTACAAAACAGAAATAGTATTTTTTAGTCATGTAACTTTTAGACCACTCTAAAATTTTGACTTACCTTTTTCAAATTCTCCCAGAAACACCCCCACCCCCTTTTGCAGGACTTTTGCAGGACTTTCAGGACTTGCAGGACTTTTTCCAGACGATGTGGGGAGTAATTAGGTGGTGAGGGAGTAATTTATGACACGACGATTACTCACCAGAGAGATTAGATATATTATAGTTAGTTAAAGTCCTGTAGTCCTGCAAAGTTAAAATAATACTATATAAAACTACAATAAAGTACTTCTACTATAATACTAAATATACAAATATGTAAATTAAGAGTCGCAGGACTAACTAATTCTAAAGTCCTGCAAAGTCCTGCAAAGTCCTGCAGTTAAAATGACGAATTTGTTAATTTAGGAATTTACGAACTTTTCCTTTTCTAAAACTACAAATTCGTCATTTTAGCAAATCAGACCTAAAACTACAAATTCGTCAATTTAAGAAAATCCGGACATAAAAAAAGACGACCGATTTCTCGACCGCCAATTTTTGCAGGACTTTTTTCTGACTTTTTGTCAGTTTGCAGGACTTTGAAAACTCACCTAAAAGCGTTCCTACAGGACCTAATTTCGTCAAAATCCATGTCTTTAGACTGTGTAATATTCCTTAACACTTTTATCACTTTTCCGGCAACTGACCTTTTTTCTGACTCTTTTCTCATAGTCTCTTTATCAGGATTATTGCGTGAATTATGCCTGAATTCCTCCAGTTCTTCTATAGTAATATCTGTAGAATCGAAGCCAATGTACTGCATTACAGGTAGCATATTAGCTTTAAAGAAGTCCATAAGAGGCTCACTATCTTCGTACATTTCTATAAAAGTGTCTCTAATTACTCTACCAAACAGGGGAGCATCAGCACACAACGTACCAAAAGAATCGTGAATCATAAGATAAGAGCATCCTTCAGGCATGCCCATAACTGCCATCCTGATATGGTCTGCATCTCTACTGTGTGTATAGTTAGGAGCGGAAGCATTAGCCACAGACTCAGTGTCTACCTTATCTGTAGATACTTTCATGTTAAAGCTTACTGTTTTATTACCAGCTACCCTTTTAACAGTATCGGTCTTCTCGTAATACTTTGTAAATTCAACGTCAGTACCTGTGAATGTCTTCCACTTGATCATGCCATCCTTACTATAATTAGCCACAAGACCTCCCATTATAGAAAGAGCGTCCTTTACCTTAATAACAGCAGGAGCGCACTCGGCCACAGACTCCCAGACTCCCAGACTAAACTCATCACTTGCCAGCTTACGTCCGTAAACATCGAAAGGGTTACAGTCCTGAGAGTCAGTGAATTCCTCTATTACTTCCTTACCATAATTTTTAGCACCTCCTTGGGTAAGTCCGTACCCTAGGCACATAGTAATACGTTTACAACTACCACGATTAACTGCCTCGTGATACTTAAGTAATTTATGTAGATAGTTAGAGTCGTCCAGCTTACTACCAAAGAACTTAGCCACAGTACCGTACATGTCAGCAGGAATATCGTCATCCGACCTCCAAGTAAGGTTAACCAACTCAGCAGTAGCACGATCGTGTAAATATCCAGAGGCGTGTTGGTAGGCATTACAGGAACCGTCCATACTAATGAAGATTTTACTTACGAACTCAGTGCCTTGCTCCAGAATACCAGAACACTCCCCACAATGAGCAAGGTAAGCGAATGGGTCTTCCATACTGGCAATGTGTTCCATATGGTCCAGAGGTGCGGAGGCAACCGAAGCCCCTCGTTTTAGTTCCTGTTTACCTATATAGACAGCGTCGTTCCAAGAGGTCTTGTCCCCGTCCTTATTAACTACACCGTCCCTGCCTACAACATTAGTCATAGTGCCAGCGAACGAGACATACCAGTAATCCAAGGCCTCAGCAGATCCAATGGCCTTACCCCTATGAGCTACGAACAAAGACTTGGCCAATTTACTAGACTGTGGATTAAGTATAGTAGGACAATAGTAAACACGAGTACGATAGTCAAGGTAACAAGGCAGGTAGAAAGCACCACCAAAGTCAGCATACCACTGGGCTATTTCCAGTACGCGTAAGTTCATATCATTTATACTATGGGCTTTTGCCTGAGCCTTTTTACGTTTACTTTGTGCATCGCGCCACTTACGATACCTAAGTACATTTTCAGAAACCATAGTCCGTACTACCTGACCGTTCTCGTCCAGCTTATCCTTAAGCCTAGGGTCCTGTAGTAACATACCTCCCTCGAACCATTCACGTTTAGCCAAGTTATGCTCTGATCTGGAGCCAAAGTCAGAACGGACAGGGAAGTCGTCCAGAGCGTCCAAGTCAGCAGGAATATCCAGACATAACTTTTTAGGAATAGACAGTCCTGCTTCGACCATAGACCGCACAGCCCGTAACACGCCACGATTAATACCAAAGGCAGTACCTTGGATACGGTCGATGGCTTCACGATCAAAGTGTGACACACCATTATCACTAGTGTGACTTTGTAGTAGCTTTTGCTTAAGAGGTGCAGATCTATAACTAGTAGTGTATCCATTAGACATAGGCCGTTCCAGAACTGGTCTTGCCTCACAGGCAGATGTTAATGTTCTAGTCCTACAGTCATTTAGTTTAGCAAGACATGCTTCCTCTAACACGATACGACCGTTTTCAATTGATACCTCCGGAAGTGCTTCCTCAACTAAAGACAGCATAGCACGACCTTCCACCAGAAGTTCCCTTTTAGTCAGGGACTTAATAGAACTAATGCCTAATATGTTCAGGATCTTTTTACCCTGCAGAGTAACCTTACCTTTACTATTAGTTAGCTTATCGGTCTTGGTAACGTTAGCTACTGAAGGTATCTCCATTACGGTCTTTAGTTCCTTACCTTTAAGTATAAGGAGCTGTTGCAGTACGTTATTTATAATATGGCCTGCAGCACTAGTAGCAGTACCTTGTTCTCTAGATACATCTTCCTTATCGGAGGACTTATTACTATTGCGCATTACGTTTGATAGTAATTCAGTAAGCATGATAAAGCCAGCTGTCATGGCCCTGCTACGAGCAGACATTACACCAGTAACGAACTCATTAATTTTTACCTGTTGACGGTCGCGCTTCTGGCCTTCTTTAGCCTTAACGTACTTAATGCCCTTAGATCGATAAGAGGCAGTGTCCTGCATATAAGCAGATGTAGATATAGTCATACCATTAGCTTTAAGTTTGACAGGAAAGTCCAGATAGGTCTTTAGGACTTCACTGGTAGGTCTGGAGATGATCTTTTCAGCCAAAAAGACTATGTTATCAGAGATCCACATCTGACCATAGGAGGTAGTGTCATACATTTCCTTATCCTCTAGGTCAACAAGAGAAGCTTCCATCTTGGCCTGTGCATTACTGACCATAGCTTCCTGCACCTTTTCATCAGCTCCTGACAAACCGTTCTGTAGAGAGTCCTCCCTAAGCTTCCTTGCATTTGGATAAGTTTCCATTATACTTGGCCATTGGACTTCTACCTTACCATACTGTGCGTTACTAGTGTATTCTTCTTTGTACATATCAGTCCTCCAGTTCCTTATTTGTAGCTTCATCGATCAGCATATCCAGTGCGTGGCAGATATGATCAAGAGTCTCAGCCCTAAGTCCAAAGAGATAAACATCCCCGTTCTCAGATATTGACTTTACCATTACTTTGCCCTTATCGTACACTCCGACCGATACGTTACCAGAGGTCTTAGTGTGGTTACTGGCATCAAAGGACTTTAGGTCCTCTATTATTAAGGGGTTAGTTGCTTTTTCTATTGTGTATATGTTCATGTTATGCTCCTCAGTATACATTGTTATTAGGATATAGTTCTTTAAAGATAGTGTGGCCTTCTCTCCTGACAAATTGAGCAGTAGTACTGTCTTTGCATACGTCAGAAGCAACTACTGCTTCTCCGTGTTCATTAGTCAGACAGTACCCATTATGATAAGTCTTCCAAGTGTACTTACTTCCTAGTATTTCACTTGCTGTATGATGTGCTTCCGTGTCTTTCTCGATCTTGTATTCCTGTGACATCTTACTTCCTTTCTTCTTAAGTTACCTTTAACCTACACGCAAAAAAGCCCTTGTCCACTCGAACAAGAGCTTTTCTTTAGGAGAGATTACTTTCCTTCCAATAGTGCTAGAGCCTGAATATGCCTTTCAGCAATATCTTGCCACGACTTATACATCTTATATAAAGTAAAGCACCCTTCATTTGAGTACTCGTAGTACGTTTCAAACTCCTTCCTATCAAGCTCTATTTTTTCATTATTACTCGATCCCATGTTAGGAGCCTGCAACATAACAATTCTACTTCCTCTCTCGTCCAAGGAAGTTATTGAGGCAGTCACAGTTCCGACACTCTTCATATTATTATATAGGTAGATTAACCTTTCATTTATCTGTAATTTCATCTTACTTTCCTTCTACTGATTTAATAGCTCGTTCAACTTCCCTCACAAAATACTTGTCAAGAGTGGCAACAGAGTCCCTATTGAACTCTTTTGACAGTGTCCAAATATTCCCAATCGACCTGCTTTGGGTAAAGTCAGTAATTAGATCAGTTAAGTGAACTCTTAGTATACCATCGCAGCATATACGAACTGTTACGTGCATGGCCACTGATTGGTCCTCATTGTGTACAAATGCGTTCATGTGCTCTTCGTTCTTTGAGATCTTTACTTCTGCTTTTGACATCTTACTTCCTTTCTTTTTAAGTTACCTTTAACCTACACGCAAAAAAGCCCTTGTCCAACCGAACAAGAGCTTTTTATTAAAATTAGGCAGGTAGCCTCACTTTACCTACTTCATTCCAACGGGGACTTAACGCCCCTCTATCGAACTGACCGAGCAGAATGGCAGCTAATTGTTCGTAGCCTCGACCACGTCCTTTAAAGTTCATAGTCCACTCAAGGTCACCCCAGATCACGACGGCCTTATAGACATCGCTCTTACCTTTATAGAGGAAGAGCTCCGGAACGAAGTTGAACATACCTAACTCTATTCTGTTCCTACAATACCACATACTCTTTTCTGGGTATTTTTCTATAATCATATTACTTCACCCCCTGTCTTCTTAATCTGAAAGGAATGAGTCCTTTCATTAAATTCTACCTTAAAAGTTCCTAGTACTTCACGAGTGTTACTATCACGAGCTGTCCACTCATTTCTTATAGCCAATCCTTCTAGGATTACACTATCAAAAGATCGTCCTACCATTATACTTTCTAGCCACTTAGCTTTCTGCTCTGATGCCCAATGTACTATGTTGTCCATAACTATTTTACCTCCTTAACATAGAAGACCTTATTGACCTTCTCACCATTGTATACTTCATGTGCCTTTACCTTAAAGGACACTACCATCTTACTGCCCTTATCAGCTCTGAAGGAACCAGAACCCATGTAAGTAAGAACATTACCTGAACCAGTCACCATCTTAATGACGTTAGTTCGTCCGTAGAAACTCTCAAAAGAGAAAGAATCTGTACAGATGACTTCTTCACTGTACTTGCCTTTTACTTCCCCGTAGTAAGCATCTATAATGTCTGGGAAAAGCTCAGGGAACTCTGCCTTAAGGACTGGTCCTAGAGTCTCGTCCTTTCCGAAGTACATGATGTAATCAACTGGAGCAGCACTGAAGTTACTTCCTGCGTACTTACCAAAAGGCCAGACCTTATTCTTAAGGCACTTCCTAAGGTAGTTCTCTTGAGCCTTGCGCTTCTCCTCAACACGCTTCTCTAGGGCCTCACGCTCTGCCTGAACTAACTCAGACTTGCGACGCTTAATCTCTTCCAGAGTAAACTTAGGCTCACTCACAGCATAGCCCATAGTTCTAGCTTTCTCCATTGCCTTTTTAGGACATGTAGATAGGGTAGCTATGTATTGATCGTAGTCATGGATTCTGGATCCAAAGGCGGTAGGTATAACTACTGAGAATTGGTGACGAAGGGTATAGAACCCATTTTTCTGACCTGTACTGATGTAGTAAATGTCTTGCATAATGTGTCTCCTTAAGACTTAATTAACAATTTTAACTTGCTCTACACTACACACAAAAAAGCCCTTGTCCAACCGAACAAGAGCTTTTCTTTAACTTTTTATTTAGGAGGACTTACTCACCTTCCTTTATCTTGAGTTTTTCTTTAGACTGTTAAATCAGCTACTCTGATATCTATGTAAGCCACCCTATCAGGATTAAAAATAAATATGCCCTTTCCATGCTTTAAGCGTATTGTTGTTTCACCTTTCTGTAAGTGTGTGACTTCTTCTAAGGTTACTGCATCTCCTGATAGAAACTTTATATATCTTAGATCTTCCACAGGTTCTAATGTGATCCATTTTTTCATTCTACTCACCTTCCTTTATCTGCTTGAGGGTTATAATAATTACCATTTGGTCTCTTGATGGTTATAATAATTACCATTTGACTCATACTTCTTTTATTTCATCTTCCATCATTACCTCCCTGATTTTGTCCGAAAAACGACACCAGTTTCCTGAATTTTTTAATATCAGTTTTCATCCTTCTTTTTCCACTCTTCCCTGACTTGGCTTCTATTCTCGCATTCGCTGCACCAATACGTCGCCGGATCGTTTACACTATAACTTGAACACCAAGCTTGAACATATGGCTTAGTCAATCCACAACGGCAACATATGAAGGTTTTACTCATCTCTACTCACCTTCTTTTATTTGTATCTTGCATTTTCTAAACCTCCTCATCTCCAACCAACAGTAGCATCCAGCTAGGAGGAATCCTATTATCAAACAAGTATGGAAGGCTTCCACTACTGGGAGTTGATCCTCTAAGGCCTCTTCAATCTCAATGGCACTCATCCTTCCCACTTCCATCCTACTCACCTTGGCCCCCTTTCTCGATCTCCGGCAGTGGCATCCAGTGAGTGATATCGTCACAATCAATTATTGAATGATCATAATATAGGAACCACTTGGCCTCATCTGGCTCATAATATGCTTCTTGTATAGCATTCAATCTTTCATTGAATATCAGCACATTTTCCTGCATCTCAAAACCATAAAAACTTTTATGATTAGTTATTGCGCGCTCTATTAATATCATTAATTGGCTTTCTGGGTCTATGTTTGCTGGGACGTCAAAAGTTAATGATAATTCATTCATTTAAACCCTCCTTCTTTATCAAGTAAAAAACCAATCTTCTTATTGAGTTCGCTATCCCTCTCCAGCCACTCACGCCTCAGAATATCAATTCTCTTACGTAATTTTTCTGTTTCTTCTGACCAATCTTTTCTATATTCATCCTGCTTATCTTGTATTTCACATTTTAGTTTTGATATGGCATCTTTTGAGCTTAACCCTGCGTCATCTAATGCGCATAGAAGTTTATCTTCTTTCCCATAAATCCATAACTTTGGGCTGTATGCTCCTGATCTAATTTCCTCAACAATACCAGATTTTATAACAAATTGATGCAAATCATGTGCGTAGAAATAACACCAATATACTGTATCTCCTTTCTTAATTTTCATCACTCACCTTCCTTTATCTGCTTATAGTCTTTTTCTATCTCTTCTAAATCATTATCCCAACCGAAACCGGTTAAATAAGTTTCTGGAATACAGCTTAAAATCTCCTCTACTAAACTAACAAGCGCCTTATGTTGGGTTTTTAGTCTGGCGTTATCTTCTTCCAACTGGTGCTTAAAATGAAAACTCATCTCTCCCCTCCTACAAGCTTAAGCCATTTATGAACATGTCCATCTTCATCAATCTCAAAATCTGGCGTAATGCTCAAACTGTATCCATCATGCACATTCACAACAACCTCTCCACAAGCGTCATTAATCGCATCAATAAACTCAACCTTTTGTAAAATCCGGAACTGGTGTTTAAAATGAAAACTCATCACTTCTCTCCTTCTATATTTAAATTACTGACCACAGTCACCGTCCTCGTTTAGTTCCTTTCTTTCTTCAGCGGTACAAAATTCATTGCATCTCAAAATATCCCCCACCAATTCAACCAGCACCTTGTTCTGGGCTTCGAGCTTAACAACGTCCTCATACCTGCACCAGTCACCATCACTAGATTTTAATGCACTTGGCGTCATATTTCCGTTTATTGATTTATATATTTCATACCTATTAATCCTCACTATACACTCAGGTATCACTATCCAGCCTTTAATTGCTTCATTACTTAGAGGATACCCGTTCGTATCCGTCCAATTATTATCTAAAGTATCTTTAGTGAACTCAACTACTTCAGGACCTGAGTCCTTGTCTACCAAGTACTTACCATCCTCTAGAGGTAGTCCTGACTGCCAAGAAAGCCTCTTCTCTAGTTCCTCTACATCCCGTAAGACCTCTCTGGAAACATAAGGACCTGCTCCGAAAGCGTTCAGAGTCTCTTGAATAGACTTGTAGCCAGCACTACACCTACACAACAGCCCACCATTTCCCATAGAGTTACCTTTCTTACATATTTTACATTTAGGCATGTTAGTTCTCCTTGTAGATAGTAATTATAGTTAATACTTTGTGAGGTTCTATTTCCAACGACGACTTAATTAGTGCAAGAGCCTGTTCTCTAGTACTGCAGGTATACGCATACGGGGCGATAGGCTCATCAACTAAGAGCTCCGCTACTTGGTATAATTTTCTCATACTTCCTCCTCTACCATACCTAACAATAGTATAGTCATTATCTGATTAGTCTTCTGATTAGCGGTCTTTTTAGGATCTCGCTTTATATTCCCAATAATCTTAACATTGTTGGCGTAGTTCTTACGTGTGCTTTGAGGCAATCCTTCTGCCATAGACTTTAATAGATAGTCATAATCTGCTAGGTGCCTACAATTTTCAGGTTTCTGTATAATATATCTCTGCCTATCCTGTAGTACTTTTTCTACGTCAATCATAATAATGCCTTCCTTACTGAGTTTAAGTTTAAGAAACGATCTACTAAAGATAGAATTAGTTCGCCTCTATCCTTAGTGTACTTCATAATATCTACTTGTTTGGACTTAGGGTCCCAACTTACAGACTGTAGGTGACAACGTAGTCTACCATGGTCAGTAAGTCCTGCCCAGAAGTTATACCTTGCTCCTTCTATAAGAATAACAGATGCAGTAAAAGATTTACCTTCCTTGATTTTTTATTAATGCTTTATTAGCAATATTCCTGTGCTTTTTTAAAGCTTCCATAGCGGCTTGTTTCGAATACCCTTCCAACTCATTAAAATCATAGGCTAATCGCAACACTTGATATAAATCTAAAATTACATAGTCTTTCTTTGTAAACTTACTCATCTAAAATAGCTCCGGATTTTCGTGAATATTGCCGATTACTTCAACTGAGCTGGATAATTTTACATGAAATAACGGTGTTCCTATCTTATGCCCGTCTAGAGCAATGCAGAATTGTCCATGTGAAAAGTAAATACTAGCGTAATCTACAGCACCCTTTTGGTGATGATCATTATGAAAAGCAATCATTTTTATTACATCACCGTCATAGATCTCTTGACCACGTCTATCCTTAAGGCCAGTGTATTGCATAATCTCCCACGATGTAGGCCTTGGAGTGCCCCACTCGTCCCATGTCCAAGCCTTTCCATATCTGATATTAAAACAATCTTCAGTACGCATTTTATTAGCGTCATTATCCCAAGCTCTAAACTTAATCTCTCTGCTCATTTTCATCTTACTCTTCCTCCAAACTATCTATCTTCTTAATTACTCTTTTAATACTGTCTCTCTGGGACACTGTTAGTCCTCTCCAATGGAAGCCCTCAGTCCTACTACTACACAGTCCTATAATATCGTCAATTACATCTTCTGCAGTCTCGTGTCTTCTCTTAGCCGACATAACTATAAGCCAAGCAAAGTCTACTTTTTTAATAAACTTTATTATACGACCAGTTCCTCTAATAGTTAGTATTATTAAACTTGAAAGTAGTAATACTGATAAAGTAGCACCTAGGCAGTATATAAACAGTTCTATCGTCTCAATCATCTTACCCTTACTCCTCTTCTACAAAGGTCTCATCCTGACACTTCTGACAGAGTCCGGAGATTCTAAATTCCTTCTTGGACAGTTCGTCCTTAAATCCTTTCTTATCAGGATCTTTGCATCTACACTCAGGACATATGCCCTTTTCCTTTAGTTCTCTCATTTCCCACATTTTTTCTACTAAGTTCATAACTAGTACCTCTTTGTTAAGTTAATATCTAATCCCTTCATGACCTTCCTAAGAGCAGTGTCTATGTGAGCATCCTGTAAATCTAGCCAACGTTCTTCTGCCCAGAAGGGAGTCTTCCAGAACAAGTCCCACCGGAAGCGTCTGTTAAGGTCTTTGACCCAATCCGAATTCACAAACTGACCTGTCTCGTACTTAGTGAGCAGGTGCTGCTTACCAACAAGAGCTACTACCTTATTGATCTCTCTGGACAAGTCTTCAAAATCTACTTTTGACATTTTCATTTCACCACCTCGAACATAGTGGCCATAAGACAAGACTTTCTATTAGAGAGGCTCTTTACATACTCTTCGGCCTTATCTGCACCAACTCTCTCAATTGCCTCATAACACATCTTGGTCTGTAGTTCAGTTACTTCCTGTGATGTCATGTTCATAGTGAGCTCCTCTATCTGCTTATCTGCGTTTGCTTCTAGTTCTTCTCTAATCATTCTTATCTCTCCTACATATAAGAGCTACAAAACTCTTCCAATTCTTTAAAACTTTCAGACTCCTCAACCATTAGCCTATGGTACTTCATGAACTTATCCTGAATCTCTCTAAGCCTATCGTACCTATTAGACTCATTGATGTACTCGTTAGCCAGTTCATCAAAAGCTGACTCTAGTCCTTCTAAAATATCTTCTCTTTCCAACATTCTTATCTCCTTTTAGCTTTAACTTTCTGTACGATAGCTTCCAAAGAAGCTAAGTCAATCCATTCTAGAGGTTTTTTACAACAATTCGACCTGTACCCCTGTAATTTGATTCTACGAACGTGACGTTTTCCTACGATACTGCAGCACTCAGTACATACTATTCCGTATTTCATTGCAGGAAGGCCTTTCTTTTTAGACTTAGCCCTACCAGAGCCACCCATTGACAGGAATATGTTCTTCCAGACTCTACAGTGTCCTAGACGACCTGTTCGACAGTAAGCTATGTAATGAGCGAGTTCATGTTTGATTGTGTCAACGATGTCTTCTTCTGAGCCATTCTGGACAAAGTGTGACGATAGTTCGATCTCTCCATAGACGGAACAACGACCGAAAGATTTCTTAAGACGAGAATTAAAGGTAAGGTGAATCTTAGCAAATTCCTCTCTTGACAGGTCTGAACAAAATTCGTTCTTTAATGAGTTGTAGATCTTTCTGGCTTCTTGCTGTGTCATGTAATTTTCCTCGTTAATTTACCTTAAACTAGAGGCCCTTACGGAAAGGTCAAGCCCTTCCGCAAAGAAAATTACTTTATTATTAGCTTATAGAAAATTTTACACATTAGATCTTTAAGCATATGGTGTATTATATGCTCTATTACTTCTTCAGACTCTCTACTAGTTACCACATACTCAACAATATAATTAGAGTGTCCTTTTACCCCCACATTACATTCCATCCTTATCATATCATACTTCTGTAAGTGTAATTTAAGATTGTCTGATAGGTACTTAACGTTTACAGGGTTTTCTTTTGAAAAGTGTGTTACTATAAGATCGCCACTTAAGTGATCATAGTACCGTACGCAGATATCAAACTTATGCCTTTCTTCTTTGGCCTCCTTAAGTTCCTTCTGGAGCTCCTTAACCTGATGACTGAGGTCAGCCATTCTTCTATCGGAGTACATCATCTTCCTCCTTCCTAGAAAAGTCCCAGACTTCTCCACTCTTGAATTTTATCTCGGTGCCTTCTAGAATAGCTTTCCTAACAGCCTCTTTAAAGCAACTATAAGACATACCTGCATCTCCTCTCTTTATACAACCTTCACATTTAAATACCCTTCCTAGATCTATGATTACTGTCCTTATGTAATCACTCATCTGTAAGTGATAATAGCCTCCGTCAGAATACTTGAATCTAAGGCCCTTCACGATCTCCGCTAACGGGCCTACACCATGAGCTAGTTCTAACTCTTCTAGTCTATTCACTTTTCTCTCCGAAGAACTTTTCGAACTCCTCGTCACTCTGATCGCTGTATTTTTCCAGAACGTCACCACCCTTAAGATCAGTATTTACTTTCTCGATAGCCAATGCCTCGATCTCTTCCTGACAAGTCTCGTCTGTAAGATCTGAAGCGAATAATCCTTCCTCAAGAAGTTCGTCTTTAGCGATGTCCCTGCGGATAGTGTTAGCTGCTGATCGCAATTCTCTTCTTTTAGCGGAAGCTTCGAACTTATTTAACTGCATTTGTCTGCCTGATAAAGAGTTCTTCATGGTCTGGTATAGTTCGTCGTTAGCTTTTATGTCTGCTCTCAGGGAGTCCATACTATCATAGGCTGCCTTGCTCATCTGGAAAGCTTCCAGAGAGTCCTGACGATTACCTTTCTCTTTAGCTACCTCTGCTACCTTGATAGCACGACTCTGTATCTGTTGTTGCTTAGAGTAAGCGTCCTTAAGTGTAGTAGTGTTGACTTCCAGTTCAGACAGCTTAAGTTTATAGGCCTTAATCTGGTCTCTCAGTCTTTCAATAGGATCTTTCTTGAACATCCCTCCTGACTTAACAACGTCCGCAACTTCCTTAGAAGTGCTTTTGATCTTGGTTAAAGTTTTCCTTACTCCGACCAAAGAGATAATTAGTATTATAAGTATAATTAGTAACATAATTTTTTCCTTTTATATCATTAAGTTCGCACGGTAACATAGTGTAAGCTACCGTGCAGTTAGTTGGTTACGCTCCGAAAGCCCGTTTAAACAGTCTACGCTTCTCGTGCTTAGAGACTTTAAGAGCCTTAAGAGAGTTAATAGCCTGCCATAGTTCTTTGGTGGTCTTGCGAGGATCTAATATAGTACCGTCTGGCTTAGACCATCCCATACTCTTCATGAATCTTCTCATAGATCGATTCATAGTACCTGCTTCTACTGTGACTACGAACGACGACTCTACAGCCTCATGAACCTCTGTACCTGTGATCTTGTTCTTTACTGCCTTAGCTACTTCTTTAATACTGGGTCTTGATTGCATTTCTTTTTCCTTTTTTATAATTAGTTCTTCTGTTGTTAACTTAGATCTTTTACTGAACAGGTTTTTTACCCATTCCCATATACTACCTATACTCATTATCGTTTTCCTGTTTTAAGTTATTCCTTATAATACCTATAGTACTCCATATACTAATTAACATAGCTAACCACCAGAACAATGCCACCACTGACAGTAATGTCAAGTTCGTAATTCCTTCTTTTTTAGAAATACCCCTAAAGCTCCCACTACCAATAGAAGTTATCAGTAACCATACGAAGACAAAACCACATACTATCCAGTACATTTTAGTTACCTCCTAAAAGTTCTAGAAACTTATCTCTCTGCGCTTCTAGAGCAGCAGACCGAGCAGCAGACCGAGCAGCAGACCGAGCAGACTCAGCAGCAGACCGAGCAGCAGACCGAGCAGCAGACCGAGCAGACTCAGCAGCAGACCAAGCAGACTCAGCAGCAGACTCAGCAGCAGACTCAGCAGCAGACCGAGCAGACTCAGCAGCAGACTCAGCAGCAGACTCAGCAGCAGACTCAGCAGCAGACCAAGCAGACCGAGCAGACCAAGCAGACCGAGCAGACCAAGCAGACTCAGCAGCAGACCAAGCAGACCAAGCAGACTCAGCAGCAGACTCAAGTTCCTCTTTTGTAACAGTACCCCCCATGTACTGCTCTGTGCAATCAATACAATCTCGAACTCTTGTATCCTCTGGATACTCTGACTCATAATACTGCAATGATTGCCGAGCACACCAGATAGCAAATCTCCCATAGAAGTCTTTAGAGTCCTCTACGGTTGCTCTTAATGCCCATATCGCATCCTCAATGCCATTTGACTCTACTACGTGCTTCAAGGATATTAAGTCAGTATCTTTATGACAATATGGCAAGGACTTTTTTAAAGCCCTGTAACCTTCAGAACAGGCATTTTCTTCTTTACAAAGTTCAAGTGTCGTATGTAGCATTCTAATTACCTCTCATCATTTTCTTATGTTGCAGTAAACGCATATCGTTATCTATTTTCTTATTGTGCTGGGAGTTCAGTAGTCCGAATAAGATCCATATAGGAATCCACATACCAGCACTAACTACACTTAATATGAAGTGCGTTAAGTGGGAGGTTCTTTTGAACTCTCCTATCTTAATGAGTTCTTCGTCTTTATATTGATCAGGATTAGCTCCTTTGTTGAACTCTTCCTTTACACTGTCTAACCATCCCATCTTTTAATCCTCGTAAAATTCTTTTAAGTTTAGGGCTCTGTAAGCCTCACCCATTAGTGCTATTGTTCCTGCCTCATTCCTACATAACTGACATAACCAACCTAGTCTAATCTGTTCCTTCTGTTCAGGAGGTCTGTTTATAAAAGCCAGTTCTGACATAAAAGCACTGTAAAGTCCTGCCAGCTTTTGCCAACCAGCACACCAGTTATTTTGGTGTTCTCTTTTTTCCTTTTTACTCAAAGTAGACATACTTGTAGATCTCATCTAGAGGCAGTTCCAAATTATCCTCAACTAAGTGAACTGGAAGCCAGACTTTACCTTTCTGTGCTGCAAACACACTAGGATCCTTAGTGGGCCTTACTGTCGTTTCCATTTCCTTTATTGCTCTGTTCTTATTAACAGACCATACTGCTACTTTAGTATTACTCATTTATTTAACTCCTTTAGCATTTTACTTTCTTTTAATATTTCATCAAGATCATCGTAGTACTCTTCATCCAGAACCTGTACCCATACTCCTGTTTTAAGAGTTAGAGGAGTTCCATCCTCCTCATGACATACTGCCTTAGTTCCTTCAACGTGACTAAAGTACACTCGTCTACCATTATAGTCAATCACTTTTTTCTCAGAAACCTCAAATAATTTGTAATATTTTTGATCCACTTGTATCTCCTCTTGACATCTAAGGCAGGAAAATCTCCTACCTAAGTTAGATTTCAACTTAAGGACGTGAGGTACTTTAGTTCTTGCGAACTCTCCTAAGTCCTTCTCCTCATTACATCTTAGACAGACCTTTGACTTACAGACACAAAGATCACAATAGTCTAATCCTTTAACTTCAGCTCCTCCGCATGGCATCATCTATCTCCAATATAACGTTAGTGTCGTAAATTACTTTCTCAAGCCCTCCTACTACAGCTCTGATATTGTTTATCCTTTGGGTCTGAGAGATAAGTACTACAGGATCACTTATTTCTAGTAGTAACTCTGCTCTGGTGTCTACCATTACGGTAAGCCAAGACACCATAGCCTCTTCAGTCCTTTTAAGTATCTCCACGTTCCTTCTAAGTAGATCCACTCTGCTCTTTGGTTTGTCTTTCATCTGTTACCTTCAATTATCCATTGTCTGTGAAAATTACCACATCTCCTACCATACTCTAGTGTGGCTTCCTTAAGATATCCTTTAGGCCCTCCATTGAAGATTCGTCCTAGAATGTCAGCAGTGGCCACCTTACCTGTTGCTTTGGAGTATTTCTCCCCATAGTACTTAAGGTAGATAAAGATCATCTGTTGTGCCAGTCTAGCATTACGAGCATCTTCGTGCTTAAAGTTTGTCGCTGCTATCCTATTAACATCCTCAACAAAGATAGGCCTGATCTGGTAGAGACCTATAGCCTGCTCCTCTACATTGTCAACAGTACTATTCTCTGCCAACATTAGTATGGTGAACATTGCTTTCATTAGTTCGTTCATTTTAGTTCCTTATTTGTTCAAGTATTTATCTTTAATTAAAATGGGTATATACAAGTACTTCCGAATCTGTCACGCATCACCATTAGATCGCTTACCTCAGTATTGTAGTAGGAATCCCTCCCATACTCTTTAAGGTGCTGGCTTAGTTGTTCTCTTTTAATATTGAACAGGTGGCGCACGTAGTCTTCCATTTTGATTTTTTCTTCTCTAGTCATCTTCTTTCCTTTATTTAAGATACGTACACTATAAACGCCTCCGGAGAAAGTTCAAATCGAAAAAGCACGATTTTTTACCTTTTAAGTTAAATTTTTCACATTTGAAACATAGTGTCTGCCGTTTTCAATTATGTAAGTATCTGCTATAACATTACTTATAACAAAAGTTCGTTAAATCGACGTACTCATCGGAAAGAAAAAAGGAAAAACTTACCATGAGATTTTTAGACGAACTACCAGAATACTTCCTAGGCTGTGACCCTGACTCCAGAACTATGGCCTATGCTGTGGTCAATCTAGAAGGAGACGTGGTCAATGCTTTCACAGTGAACCATAAGAGCAATCCGCTCGACCAAGCTAGACAACATTCAAGATGTGGTGAGGAGTTCTTAGGAAACTTCGCATCAGTTGTGGAAGGTCAGAAAGTGTATAAGGACGACAAAAAGTCCAACCCAGATAGTCTTATCACCCTAGCTCGTGTTAGTGGTATAGCCTGTTCTTGGCTTGCTAGTAAAGGCAGTTGTAAAGATATTATTATCGCCAGTCCTCAAGAATGGAAGGGAAGTAAAAAGAAAGCAGCACACCAGCACCATATCTGGACTTCTATAGGAGAGCATCCTAAGATCCACGGTAAAGGAACACACGCTTACTGTTGTCCTGACGAATACAGGGGTATGGGACCTACTAAGCTCAAACATTTAGGGGATGCAATCGGATTAGCACTATGGCTCAGAGATCAGTACTTGTGGAATGAGAAGAAAAAGAGGCTAACCAAATGACAAGCTACACATACACTTCCGGAGCAGAACCTTCTTACATAATCGACCCTAATCCTGTGTGTATAGGATGGAAGTTTTGCTACGACCCTTACCAAGAGAGATCAACAAGCTTTACTAAGATATATAAAGTTATAGCAATGAACGATAAGTACGTGGTCATTAAAGAGCAGGTAAAGGGATTCTTAGGAATACTAAAAGACGATCAATATAGCTATCCTATTATAATTAAACTAAAACACTTTAAAAAGAAAGCTGTGAGGTACTTGTAATCTCACTAAAAGGCTTAAAATGAACGAAATTGACGATATAGAATTATATATACATTATCAGTCAGAAGAGGTCAGTTCTTACGGACTGCACCTTCCTGACCAACTACACGAACAACAAGAACCTGAGCAGTATAACGAGGAGCCACCATGTCAGACAGCGGAGATACGAAACAGTCCGATCCTTACGAAGAGCTAGTAGCTTCTTTTTCAGATAGCGGTCGAGATGTTAAGCAGGATCTTCTAAAGTTCCTAAGAATCTTAGACATGAAAGCACAGGCAGGTTTCGATCGTACAGTCATGAACGAGAAAGTAATATCTAGTCTAGACGAATGCGTGGCACAGATGTCCCAAGAGAACGAAGATCTAAAGGACAAGCTAACAAAAGACTTCTACAATAAACCAGCCAGAAACAATTACATAGAGTCTAGTCCAGAGTACCAACGACAACAAGGACTAAATACCAGAATGCCTGACATGGAAGAAGATTCCGACATGTGGGAAACTGAAGTTATATTTGAGAACAGTGTTGATCAGGATTTTTTCGATGATGCTGTAGATTTATTAATGATGATCAATCCATCTATCTCACAATACAAGTTATTCAAATTGTTAAGTAATGACTAGGAGGCGCATATGGCAGTCTACGAAAGTGTTTCCCAAGTCAAGAAGTTAACATGCAAGGACAGCGTCGGACTGATAAAAGCCCTTCTGGAAGATATTCCTAATGACGGAGAAGGACTAGAGTATGACGAATGGCTCACTTTAGTATCCCTTATCAAATACGAAGTAGAGGACGAAGAGTTAGGATTCCAACTTTTCGATGATTTTTCTCAGAAGTCTGACATCTATGATGCTGACTTCACGCACACCAAGTTCTTTGAAGCCCAGTTCGAAGGGACAGGAGAAGTAACACTTGGTACATTAATATATATAGCTAAAAGAGACTTAGCAGATAAGTATGACCAGAACAAGTACTCTAAGTTCTACTCAGATGAGGCAGTTGCTGCTACTAAGGTTCTTAGGGATAAGATAAAGTCAAGTAAGAACAAATTACCTGATCATATCCTGACAGAACCTGTCGACCAAATTAAGATGCCAGACGTTAGAGTAGAACCAGAACTTGCTCTGATGAACATACTGATAGAAGGAGAACATTACGGTACGGCCCAGCACCCAGCAAGGGAGACTGTGGTAGATCCTTATCAGGGCGGTACATTAGAACAATACATTACAGTAAATCCTATCAAGGCAGGAACTAAAAGACTCCAGTCAAATGTAACTCAGTTTAAATATTCAGTAGTAGAGTTCGATAGTATTTCCTTAGATGAGCAGTGGTCAGTATTATCTGCTGTGGACCTTCCTTACGAAGCACTCATCTATACTGGAGGTAAGTCTATACATGCTTGGATTCGTATTGATGCTCCTGACATAGAGACGTTCAAAAAGCGCACTAGGCTCGTAGGTAAGATGTTCGAAGATTTCGGATACACTAAGAAGAACGGAAACAAGGTAGACACAGCAGTACTATATGATTGTGCTTCTTGGGTAAGAACAGCTGGTGCTTCCAGAGTCGCGATTAAGGACGGAGATGGCCATACGAACGGAGTAGAGCAGAAAGTACTATGGACGGAACATTCAGATGGATGGGAAGCTTGGTACAATAACACTTACCCTAAATACGTAGTTGAGTCTAGCCTTAGCGACGAACCATTAGTCCCTGACGAATTTGAAGTACCTGTCAAGTCACATAACTTTAACAGAATAAGAAAGTCCATGCAACGAGCATTCGGTGAGGATTTTACTGAAGAGTTAGTTGAGGCCTTTGAGTCCATACCTCCTGAAGGTATAGAGGAGTTCCTAGACGAAGCTGTGAACGGTTTCTTCCAAGCAGTTAGGAAGAAAACTAAATTAACCCTTGATCTATCAGACTTGTACCATCTCCACGAAGAAGCAGTTATTGAGGGAGGCTGTCAGTATGTAGGCGACATTAGAGAAGCCCTACTTAATTCCTGTTACATTGCTCGTAAGTTCGAAGAGAACAGAAAGACAGAAGCAGTCAGTAGGTTAGAGGAATTCCTAGAGTTTAATCTGGACATCTATAAAGAATACATAGATGTTAAGTTACTCGACAGAATAAACAATACCCTAGAGCTTAAGATGGAAGGTAAAGAGGAAGATTATGAAAAAGTCTTAGCCTCAGTAAATAGGATGTTCACAGAGTTCGAATTTAGAAGCGTTGTTCTCCAAGAGACAGAAGTTCACAGATACGCAAAGAATGCAGGAAAGTGCGCAAGTGATGCACTATCTTCCCAAGGAGAAGCTGTGAACGGAGCTATCTATAAGTTCAGAGACAGACTAAGCAGTTACGTAAAATCTAAAGATCTAATGGAGGAAATAAATGTTCCTAGATATCACTCACTAGTAGCTCCCTATCTGGCTTTTGTTAAACAAAAGACTTCTGGAGAGTTCGGTGTGGTTTCTTTAGATAATGACTCTACTGTAAAATTGCTTAACAGCTATCAGTTCTTAGACTGTTTCAGGAAGGTAGAATTCCTATCAGATGTCCCGATCTTTAAACCAGATACTGGAGAATTAATATATGGATACGATAAAGAGTTTGAAGTACTTGTGACAGGAGATTCCAAAGGCTACGGTATATTGCCTCTAGATAGAGCAATATTTACACTAAAGGAATTGTTTGTTGACTTTAAGTTCGTTTCTCCTTCTGATTATTCCAGAGCTATGGCCTGTCTAATAATGCCAGCTTTGTGTCATGCAGGAATGCTTAACGACGACTCTAGGCCTATAGTCTATGTAGATGCTGACAGCCAAGGTGCAGGCAAAGGTACTGTGATTAAATTCTTAGTATTCCCCTACACTGAAAAGTCACCATTCGTGACTCAGGACGACAGTTCTATTGGCTCTATTGACGAGAAGATAGGCTGTACAATCATGGACGGACATAACCATGTCATTCTCGATAACTTGAAGCCTACTCGTAAGATGAAGGAATTCTCAAGTCCGTTTGTGGAAGGTATGCTAACTACTAACAATATGCAGTTTAGATCAGCAGGAATGCAGAGAACTACTCTAGATGTTAGTAAGGCAGTTCTGTACGTAACAACCAATGGTATGCCTCTTTCCAGAGACCTTGCTGAACGTTCCCTGTACGTCTCTATAAGGAAACAGCCTAGTGACTATAAGCATAAATTCTACGAAGGAGGACTGGAGAAGTACTTAATAGAAAATAGACCAGAAATAATGTCTGCTATCTACACTATACTTAAAGAGTATGTAGATAGAGGAAGCCCAACTAAGAAGCCCTTAGAAGGACACAGATTCCTATACTCAATTCCTATACTCAATTACATTATGACTGAGATCATGGGAATGGAAGACATTACGGTAGGTCTGAATCAGAAGAATTCTCAGAAGTCTGACACTGCTGTAGATGTAGCAAGGGCTATATGTTTTGCTGTAGAACAGAGCAGTATGTTAGGAACTCCAGTTAATAATCTGGACATTTTTGAAGTACTAGATCAGAATAGTGCTACGGAAGTGTTAGATCTTGACTTTAACCTAGAAGTGTGGGCAGACGAAGCATGTACAGTCATAACAGCAGACGCAAAGCGAGCTATTGGTATGAAGATAAGCAGAGTAATGTCTAGACCTAGTTTACTAGGCAAGTCAGATAAGAAAAGGACTGTAACTTCCTGTCAGGTAGAGGAATTTACCTTAACAAGAACTTATGACGGCAGGACACATCAGCCGTTGTATACAGTCACTAAGGAGTAGTTATGGCAGATAAAAAGAAGAAAGTCCCGACCTCTTCAGTGTCTCAGGTAGAGAACTACAGGGGATGTAAGAGGAAATGGTTTTTCAGTTCTGTAGACTACCTTCCACAAGAGCCTAGAAGGGCAACAGCTATAGGTGACTGTCTTCACGCAGCCCTCGAACGATACTTAGACGTAGACGAACGAGGGCTGAAGGACGGTAAGCCTCCAGAACTGTATCCTGAAGGGTGGCACTTACAGAAGGATTACTTTGGTAAGAAAGTTCTGTTTGCTTTGTCCAGTGAAGAACAACATACAGTAAAGACTCTTGTAGAATGTGCTATAGATGACGGAATAGTCATTAGAAGGCCTAATGCTATGGTCGAGTATACAGAGAAGATCCACATTACCCCAGACATAACTTTCCAAGTAAGGATAGACTATGCGTACGATTGGACTATAGAAGACCATAAGTCTTGTAAGAACTTTCGTTACACACTTGTGGAGGATAGTGGCCATTCTAGATACATAGGCAAGGACACTCAGTTGAAGGTCTACGCTTATTTCTGGGCTCTGAGACAAAGAGACTTACTACAGGTAGATATTCCTGAAAAGTTGACTATCAGACACAACCAGTTCTGTGTTGGTCCTAAAGTAACTAGTCCAGTACGTATTGTCGAGACTGAAGTCACATTTGAGGAATGTCATAGAACCTATCGTGAGTTGGAAAAGATAGTATTAGAGCAACTAGAATGGAGGAACAAAGCTAAAGCAGGAGAGATTGAGTTCTACGACATGGAGAAAGACCATGATACCTGTGGAAGTTATGGAGGCTGTCCTTATAAAGCCGTCTGTGTTTCTCAAGAGATGCCAGAAACTTATAAGAAAAGAATTAACTCTAAGATAAAAGAACTAACTGAAAGATTAAAAATAGAAAAGGAAAGTACAATGGGATTTAACATTAAGAACACTGGTGGAACTAGCGCACAGGAAGAAGTACTAAAAGACATAGACACTGCATCAGAAGTGACTGTCGAGGCTACTCCTGAGCCAGAGACAGAAAAGCCAGTAGTGCCTCGTGACTCACCGCTAGGTAAGCTAAAGACAGAACTAAATTCTCTTAAGAAGACCTGCAAAGGCATGGGTATGAAAGTACAGGACACTCCTAAAGGTAAAGAGATTTTAGAAGCTATAGAAAAGTTAGAAGCTATCGAGAAAGCAAAGGCTGAAGAAGAAGCTAAAGCAAAGGCTGAAGAAGAAGCTAAAGCAAAGGCTGAAGAAGAAGCGAAAGCAAAGGCTGAAGCAGACAGACTCGCTAACGAGGCAGAAGTTAAGGAAGCAGAAGCTAAGAAAGAAGCTCAAGTAGAACAGGAGGTCAGTGACGAATCTCCAGAGCCTGAAATTGCTGCAGAAGTACTTAAGCAAGCTCCTATGCCTGACTACGAAACAAAACCAAGCATCTCTTCTAGATCAAAGGAAGTAGTCATCTGTATTGGTTGTATGCCTGTGTCAGGAAAGCAAGTTAAAACTATCTCCCTTTATGCAGTGTTTGCTTCTGAGGCTAAACAGATGGCTAAAGTGAATGGTAAAGACTCTTACTTTGACTTAGAGCCATTTAAACGTCGTGAGCAATTTGCACATGCTGCTCCTACCATACTAGAACAACTAGAAGGACTTACAGTTACTGTACCTTCAGGACTAGGGCCAGACGAGCAAGCATTGTTAAACGCATTACTTATGGACAAGAACGTCAGAGCTTATTCAGCGTGAAAAAGGTCTCCTCACAATTCAAAAAAGGAATGGAAGGTGAGGTAGAAGCTTGGACTTGGCTCGGTAAGATACTTAAACTTACTGGGCTGACGAACACTATGCAAGAGTGGAAGCACTCTACAGAACCGTTCTCTGAGGACAAAACCAGACACATATTCACAAGAGACTAAAGTAAAGGAGAGTACACATGGCATTTTTCTTAGACAAGGACCCTGCTAAACTCAGGGAAATGAAGCAACGAGAAATGAACCGTATACTCTCTATCCCTGTCAACAAACCAATACCAGACGAACTTCACAAGAAGTTCTCTTCAGTCACATTACTCCCCAGTGCAGAAATCGACGCACTTCTCCCCACTCAAACAGAGGCCCTAGTGGCCTATCTTAGAGAAGGTGGACTTTGGGGCTACATAGGTGTAGGGAAAGGAAAGGCATTGATATCAGTAGCATGCGCTGCAGCAGCTTACAGAAAGGGACTACGCAAGATACTTCTACTTATTCCTCCTAAACTCACGTTGCAGACAGTAGAAAAGGTACTCCCTTGGCTCAGAAGACAACTACCTGTTAATCTGCCAGTGCATGTAATCTCAGGTAAATCTAAGAAGATGAGAGAAAAGGCAAGCAAACAGAAGTCAGGACTGTTTATAATGGCTTGGTCACAACTCTCTATAGTGGATACTGATGAACTCCTAGCCAACGTAGCCCCAGAGCTCATTATAGCAGATGAGGCCCATAACCTGTCTAACAAGACTTCAAGTAGATATAAACGTGTTAATAGATACATGGTTGAGAAACCAGAAACCGAGTTCATAGCCCTGTCAGGAACTATGGGTAAGAAGACACTTAATGACTACTACCACATCATGAAGTGGTGTCTTAAAGACAAATGCCCCATGCCCCGAACTCAAGTAGAGGTAGATAACTGGGCTAACGTTCTGGACACTTCGTTCAGTGAGTATACCTCAGACGGTACATTGTTACCTATGTTGAATTGGGCTAAGATGAACGGAAGGTCAGAGCTGGAAAGAGACATTGCAGGGTACAGGAAGTCGTTTAATCACAGACTAGCTACTACTAGGGGCATAGTATTCGCTATAGGTGAGGACGACATAGGTACTTCTATACTGTTCAATAATATATCTGCAGATGTTCCGGACGATTACGAAGGAATGGAAGAACTTAATAGACTAAGAGATCAGTTGCACCAATTGGACACCAGTCCAGATGGGGACATAATCGACTTTGCTATACACAAGTTCAGACACGACTACGAACTAACTGCAGGCTTTTACAACAGTCTTAAATGGCCTCTTGTAGAAGATGTAATGAAGCGTAGAGATCTTAGTAATTATGAGGCAGACGCACTATTAGAACGTAGTAAGGATTATCACAGAGCTAATCAGGAATACCATAGAGAAGTTCGTAGTTGGCTTCAAGAGTACGCTTGTGAGAAGCTCGATACTCCTTTACTCTTATCTAACGCTATGTCAGTCTATAGACGTAGACTTGCAGAGTATGAGGCCAATAAAGAACTACCTGTAGAGGATCGTAAGGATCTAGAACGACCACACAATCCAGTAGGCTCTGACCTATACGACGCTTGGGAAGTCAAGAACAAGATGGACTTTCCTGAACGTATAGAAAGAGACTCAGAAGCAGTGAGAGTTTGTGACTACAAGATACAAGCAGCTAAGAAGTGGGCAATGGCACTTAAGAAAGGCGAAGGTGCTATAGTCTGGTACTATAATCACGAAGTAGGGAAATGGGCGAACCATCTGTTCCAAGAAGCAGGACTGGACGTGGTGTTTTGTGACTCAGGAGATCGAGGATACAAAGCTATTAATAACGAAGCGAACTACAACAAAATAATGATCGCTAGTATTAGTGCTTATAGAGAAGGACTTAACTTACAAAAGGTTAAGCATTCTTTCTATCTTCAGTTCCCAAGAGCCTCATATTTCGCTGAACAGTCTTTAGGTAGAAATCATAGAACAGGGTGTACTTACGATGAACTTGTCTTTACGACTTGTAACTCTAACGATTTCGATCATAATATGTTCAGCGCAGTATTAGCTGACGCCTTATTTAACCATCAGGCAGGAAGTAGACAGAAGTTAATATACGGTAGTTATGTCCAGAATCCAAAGATAGCAAGTTCTGCTACCTTAAAGGAAATGGGCATAGTACAGAAAGATATTGACAGTTCCATAGAAAAAGAATTATCTAGAAGATTCGGATAAGTAAAAAGTACAAAAGTAACCAAGAATAGTAAAAGGAGAACACACATGGGTGTTTACGGAAAAGTAAGTGAAGCAAGAACTCAGAGAAAGAATAGCGAGAAAATGGACAGACTAGGTTCGTTCTATGCAAGAATAGACCAGACCAAATATGTATCATCTCCTAGCAAGGGTAATTTTGCTATCGTTGAGTGTACAGTAATTGAACCACATGACGATGCTTACAAGAAAGATGAGTTCTTATGTCACATGAGAGCACAGGACGAATTCGGATTTATGAATAACTACATGATCGAATATGTAGCAGCTTTTAATAACGTTACAGAAGGACATAAGTTCGACGAGGACGTTGACAAGAACGACGAGATCTGGGATCAGAAGAAGCAGGAACTTTTCGGAGCTCCTGCTATGGAAGACGGTAAAATGGTCTACAAGACTGATAATCCTATGAAGGGTGTAGTAGCTCATTATAAGATCGTACCAGATGATCAGAGTGGTCGTAAGAACAAGAAGTTAGATGAAAGCGGACAGCCTATCGTCTATAAGGAAGTTAAGCTTATGGGACTAGTAGGTCCTAAAGATCTCGATCCTGAAGTGTTGGCGAAAGAACTGCCTAATCTTCACTCTTCTTACTCTGATGTCTAATACTGACTTAAATGGAGGACAGCCTGTTATGTCTGATAAGGGTAAATGGTACTCTAAAAGACGTAACAGTCCGTCCAAAGAAGGCCCCAGAACTTATAACTCTGGGGACAAGTCCAAACAAGAGGAAGGATACGAACGCATTTTCGGAAAGTGGGAATGTGTCGTATGTGAGGTAGAAGTTCTTAAAGGACGCTTCACCTGCGACTCTTGTAAGGATATGTAATCTTGAGAACTATAGCCCGTATTCCTGTATGGTTAAGGCTGTAGTTCGATAGTTCGGTGGCTACCTTGCCCGTAATGGTGCTGCAATCAGCTTAAAAGAGTGATCTCGCTAGAAGAGAGCAAACCCGACGAGCAGGTGGAAGGCCTGCATATTTTTTAAAGAAAGAAAGGAAAGGAAAGGAAATATGGGTAAATTTAGTTTAGTAGTATTAGTAGTATCTTTGGTATTGGTAGTAGCAGTAGGATTTCAGTTCCTAATAGTATGGGGCATCCTAGCAAGTCTTAAAGGTCTGGGCATGATCGCAGGCTACACGACCGCTAAGATCTGGTGGGGCACTTTACTCTTGAGTATCGTCTGTGGAATCTTTAGTAGTTTTCGGGGTTCAAGAAAAGACTAGTTTCAGAAAAATTGAAACTGTAAGAAAATTGGAAATTGTACGTTAGCTCAATTGGTTAGAGCGTTCCCTCTTCGACTGGGGGAGTACAGAATGATTTCGTTTGAGGAGTAATTAACCTTTAGAAGTCTGGAGTATCCGCTGAGGGCGGGAGGCTACAGGTTCAAATCCTGTACGTACATTCACGTAAGGGCCTATGGTAGGCGATATCTTAGGATTGTAGCGCACGAGCGGGTTCGATTCCCGTACCTTACAATACCCCTCACGCCTTATGCGACTAGCTTATCGTCGGGCGCACCTGAGGACTCTTACTGTATCCGGTGGTTATTTAAGCCGTAACGCAGTACTAAGACCGAAAACTAGTAAGTAGGTCAGGAGAGCGTGTTACAACTCTATGGTAAAGGTGTAACAGTATTGGTACTGACTATATAGTACTGGGTGATTAGTCTACCCTACATTAATTAAAGTGACGGGTATAGCTCCATACGTTGTGTGAGTCAAAGCTTAGAGGTTAGTAGCCCAGAGGAGTTAGTTAGTACTGACGAGTACTGATGAAAATGCTAAGGAAGTAGGCTTAAAGGTAGCCATCTTTTAAAGAGTAGGAAGAGACTCACCGAGTGCGAAATGTTGCAGTAGTTAGAGGCTGTAGTGATGTGCTATAGGTGATTCGTCAGGCTCCTGTCCTTTTGGTGTAAAAACACACTTAGCAAATTATCGATCTACCATTCAGATCATTGGGAATTGCTTAGAGCAAACCTTCTAAGAGAGCATGTAAGAGTAGAGTCGGTTACGAGGGTGCCATCGAGCATTCTCAGTACAGGTACATGTCGGGGCCTTTAATCCTGATAATATGATAATAAGGTACACCAGTTAGCAACCTTTTTCTGATGTTAACTGCGGTCAGTCAGTCCTTCGGGAGAAGCCGTGCATGTGATTGCGAAACTGACAACACGAGACATACATGATAGTCACTCGTTAAAAGAGATCATAGTGCGAAGCCAGTCTAGGCGTTACGAGCTAAGGACTTAGATAAAATTTGGCGCTCCGATAGAAAGGATAGTCTCGCAGGTGTAGATCCTGTCGCACTTGAGGCCTGTCGCATAACTGGATAATATGCTACCAGATAAGTAGTAGATGCGGGTTCGAGTCCCGTCGGGCCAATTGTATACAACTCCTCAGTCACTGGAGCGAAATGACTAGACCAAGAAGCCAGTGAGGCCTAGGCACACTAAGTAGAAGTGTAGCAACTCAGAGAACTATATAAGTATTGTAATCCCCCTGACTACGAGGTCCGGATTACATATAAATCTGACGTTTTCAGACGACAAGCTTCCGGTTCAATTCCGGCTTGGTTAATTTACATTACTTACAAAGGCACCTGTGCGCACAGGAGGTCCCCACGGTAATAAGAGCAGATGGCTGGTGGGACCCGTACACTGCTTAACAAAAGTATGGGGCCACAATTTTAAATTAACAAATAAAAGGAAAATACAAAATGAAAAAAGTAGTAAACGTAACAGAAGTCGCAGGCGAAGGTCTAGTAAAATTACTCGGTGAGAAGATCACCATCTTTTGTTTAAACTATATCTATACTGGTATTTTAGAAGGTGTGAACGATACATGTGTTTTATTAAAAAATCCGGCTATTGTTTATGATACTGGAAGCTTCTCCGATAAAAAATACTCCGATGTACAATCTTTAGGCGTGGACGAATTTTATGTTCATATGAATTGTATTGAAAGTTTCGGTAAGCTGAAGTGATACGTGGTAAGAAGCAGAAAGGGTCTCGGTCTTGGTCTTGGTCTGGTTCTGGTTCTGGTTCTGGTTCTGGGATTTGGTCTAGGTGTGGTTCTAGGTCTTGGTCTGGGTCTGGGTCTGGTTCTAGGTCTTGGTCTAGAAGTAACAAATAAAAGGAAACTAATGAAAAGTGTAAAAGTTAATAATGAAAATCATGTAGCACTGAAGCAATATATAAATTCAGAGAATAGGGAAGATTTAGAAGATGCGATATGGGGTCTTAGTATAGATGAGACAATTTGGTCCGATAATGGCGATTTTTTGTGCCCTCAAGACTTAAAAGCAATCTTACTTACGTTTACTAGAAAAAAGCTATCAGATGAAGATTTAAATAGTGCTTTAGAGAAGATTTCAGGCGAGTATTCATTTTCCTACGTTGTTTGCAGCTATTTGTCTGATGGTTCTGGATGGCAAAGAGGACTTACTGTTGAGCATGTCAATAGGCTGATAAGCGAGGTTCTTAATGGGATTTAGTTTATCAGGATCAACAATCACCCAATCGGGGACAGATACAGACCTTTCAGGATTAATCGGGCTCTGGCTCTGGTTTTAGGTCTAGGTCTTTGTCAGGTTCTTTGTCTTTGTCAGGTTCTTTGTCTAGGCCTAGGTCTTTGTCTAGGATTAACAGTAAATAAAAGGAAATAATATGAGCACAGTAACACAAGAACAGGTCGACAACTCTATTGTCGAAAAGAACGTTAGTACAGTAGAGTTAGTAGGAAAGAAGCACACTATCGTAGCAGTTAAGCTGGATAATGGCTTTACTATTGTAGAGACCACTACCTGTGTGGACCCTAAGAACTACTCTGAAGAAATTGGAGCTGATATAGCTCTAGGTAGAATTAAAAATAAGATCTGGCTTTTGTTAGGATTTTTACTACAAGAAGAAGAGTACAGATACGCACTTTCACAAGGAGTGGTATAATGTTCGCAAAGTTATACGAAGACGCTAAGTTAGGACAAGTTCTCCTAACTAAAGAAACTGTAGACCATCCTGAAGTTGTAGATGAGACCTGTCCTGCTATTAAGATACAAATAAGTGCAGAAGGCATGCGTTTCGGAATAGAGTTACCTTTCCCTAACACTGATGACGGTTTTGACAAAAGGAACTTAATGTTCGCTGAGTTCACAGAAGACAGAGCAATAGAAGCAGCAGAAGGTATAGTACAAGAGATCATCGAACTAGCAGATAAGGAAAGAGACAATGAGGAATCCGACTGAACAACAGATCGAAGATGACATATTGTGGAAGAATGAGCAGGAAATAGAACGTCCTGACGGTGTTAGACTATACCGCTACTCTTACAGATCAAAAGTCCATAAGAGGACTATGATGAGTCAACTGCACGTAAATCCACACCGTGCATTAGTTCTACTTAAAGACAAGGTAGCTCAAGAGCTAGAGATGTACCCATGACAGATATGAGAGTAGTAATAGAAGAGGCTACTAGGAAGTTATTCCTGAAGAAGTCCTTCGTAGAGCAAAGACCAGATGTACTGGGAGTTCATGAGGGTTACTCCTTGTTCTCAGAACTCCCAGTCTCTACTTCAAAAGGAAGAGAGGCCAGAGATCGCAACAAGACAGGATTTAGTTCCAAAAGGATCGATTCCTCAGACCTTGTTAAATGGCCTAAGACTAAGTACCCACAAGAACCAAGAGCACTAAGTCCTTTCGAAGAAGGAATGCACAAAACTTACTTAAAGTTATCAAAAGAGCCAGAATACGCTTATTAAGAAGGAGAACACATGTACGAACCTAAATTTGTAAACATGAAAGATGTCTACGCAGCAGATTATGAGACCAAACTTATGGGAGCTCAGAACCTAAACCCAAAAGGTATTTGTTTTTCAATAGCTACTATGGACTTACAGGTAAAGATAGATCCTGACACAGGGGGTAAAACTAACGTAATAACTGTAGACACTAACCTGATAGCTGACGGTGATGAAAACTGGCAGACTTACATGTGTTCTCTCATAGACGCTGCTTACGAAGACGAAGATATGATACTGGTGTTTCACAACGCTAAGTTCGATTTACATGTTCTAGTTAGTGATCATCCGAACTATTACCACAGAGTAGTAGAACTATACGACAGAGGCCAGATCCAATGTACGATATTAATGGCCAAGCTGATAAACCTTACCACTACTGGATGGGTAGATAAAGAACCCGTAGACTCAGACGACGAAGAAGGTAAAGGCAAGCGCATAGAATACAATTTAGCTAAGTTAGTGAAAGAATACTTAGGTAAAGATATTTCCATGGAAAAGGAAAAGGAAGATTCAGTCAGAATCCGCTATCAGGAATTGTCAGGATTGAAAGCTAAGTACTATCCTAAAGAATTCAAAGACTATGCCATTAACGATTCTGAATACTTGATTCGTATCTATCAGATGTTCACTGCTAAACGACAATATATCTGGAAGACTCTGGGAGTAGATCCTCTCAGGACTTTAGCTCATAGATGTTCATTAGACTTTCACTTGTACAGATTTAGTATAGAAGGTGTCCGGACTAATCCTAAGCAGATCAAAGTTCTTGAGGATATGTTAGAGGTTGAGCTTTCTTACGAGAAGCTTAACTTACTCTATCCTAAGAACATACTGACTGCAGGAGATATGAGAGACTTAAGAGTAGCTGATGAGTATGTAAACAATATTCTGGAAAAGACTTACTTAAGGCCTTTCGTACCAGAGCGTACTTCATACAGATGGAGTCATGCAAAAGGATGTCCTAAGACTAAAAAGGACGGAGTCTTTACTTGTGGTCCGGAGTGTTTCCCTAAAGTATCTAAGAGTCACGAAGAGGACTGTAAGCGTAAGTCAGACAAGTTCACTAGACAATGGTTATGTGAATGCCCTAATGCTACTGTGGCAGAAAAGCCAGAGAAAATGAACACTAAAGTGTTTAAGAAGCACGTCCTTGACTTATGGTACGAGAATCCTGAAAGTTATGACCTTATCTTTGGTAAGGCCACGTACGACAAGAAAGGCAACTATGTAGATTCTGACATGTACGCATGGGATAAATACAAGGAAGGAAAAGCCACAAAAGATGAAGCATATCAGGCAGTTCTTAAGAACATATCTTCCATTAGTACTAAGCGAGAGTGGTTAGATGTCTACTCTTTCAAAGATCCTGTACTAGCTCAGTTCGATCATAGAGCCAGCCTAGTTAAGCTTAAGACAACTGAAATTCCTCGTATGAAGAATCCAGACGGAACAGTTGCTGAAGTAGTACATGGTAACTTTGACGTACTTAAGGAAACAGGTAGAACTTCTGGCTTTGCGTCTAAGCTCTATCCAAGTGCTAACTTACAGAATGTTCATAAGATGGCTAGGACTTGCTTTAGGGCTAGGAAGGGCCACTGGATACTATCTACTGACTACAGTGGACTAGAATTCCTATCTGCTGCCCAGAGGGCACTTAATGTTCTTGGGGAGTCTGTCTACGCAAAAGTTATTAATAACGGATGGGACAGTCATTCCTACCTTGCTGCTCAACGAGCTTTTAGATCAGAGACTTGGTTTGAGGCAGAATGCCTAAACTCAGGACTCACTTCATCAGACTATGAAGGTGTTTACCACCAGTTCATGAAGTATAAGAAGTCAGACAAGCAGTTAGGCTTCTATAAGGGGAAGGTAGATGATCAAGGAAAACCAGTACCTAAGAAGTTCTGGAAACACTATCGTAACTCAGCAAAGCCTATTGGCCTTGGTCTGTTAGGAGGAATGGGAGCAAAAACTATAGCTCACGTCTCAGCAGCACAATATGGTATTGATATGACACCTGAAGAGGCTCAAGAATATAAGCAGATCTGGGAGGAAATATTCTGGCCAGAAGCTCAGTTACTTAAGAATGTTAACAAGGAAATGAAAGATCCTATGTTCTCTTCACGCAAGAAAGATAAGTTCAAGTACGAAACGCCATTTGGAATGGTTCGTCCTAATTGTTCTTACGCTGCCTGTGCGAACGGATCTATCCTACAGAGTCCTTCAGCAGAAGGAGCTACGTTAGCAGTAATTAATGTGGCTAAAGCTTGTTATGATCCTACCAGTACTTCCATACTTAAAGGTAATTTTAAACCTTGGGCATTTGTACATGATGAGATTCTTGGTGACGTTATTGCTGTTCCAGAAGTAGCAGACGCTGTAGCTACAGAACTAGAGACAATAATGTGTGATGCATTAAAGGTCGTATTCCCTGATCTAAAACCTAACGCAGACAGTGCTCTAATGATTACATGGAGTAAAGCTGCTGACGAATTCTACAACGAAGACGGGCACTTAGTTCCTTGGGAAGTAACTTACGACGAAGATCTAGCTAAAGAACTAAACTATAAAGGAAAGTAATATGCACGAAGGAATAAAAGTATTAAAGCAGACAGGTTTTATTGGGGGCAGAGTTCACAAGTCCCCCAACGCAAGGCCTCGTCCAAAATATTACGAAATGGCAGATGGTAGTAGTTTACCTGCTAACATAGGACCAGATCAGTTGAAGAAGGCAATCTTGGCAGGAGCTATCAGAGAAGTACCAGCTCCTCCAGTGGTAGCAGAATCAGTTGAGACTAAGACTGTAATCCAACCTACAGCCCCAGTTGTGGACGATATAAATGTGCGTAGAAAGTTAGCTCAGGAAGAGTATGAGGCCAAGTTAGAAGAGTTATCAAAAGCTCGTAACGAAGCTTTAGCTCAGATAGAAGCTGATGAGAAAGCACTTGAGAAAGCACCTGAAGAGACAACCCATCTAACACCTCTACAAGCTCTGGAGGATCTAGAGTGGGCTCTACAGGAGTATAACTGCTACTTAATCGATCACGAAGGCAATCCCCTTCAAAAGGTACGCATAGCAGGAGGCCTATAGTGAGAAAGCGTCCTAGTAATTCAATCATCTTATCAGAGATCAGAGAGTTAGGTTCTATCTCAGAGTACGCTCGACTGTTGAACATTCCGCGCTCGACTGTTGACGACTGGTATAGAGAGGCCCTTAGATCAGAGGATATTCAGAGCAGAGTAGAGAACTTCGAAAGAAAGTCTTACCTGATCACTTCTGCTCAGATAGAGACTGCTGTAGATCCTAACTTCTTAGAGAACTTAGAGAAGATGGCTGAAGTACACGATGCTGAGATTCTTATCCCTACCTATACTTACAATAAGAAAGGCATAGGCCATTCGGGTACAGGAGACGCTGACAAGAAGCTACAGGCTCACTACTTCGACTCTCTTATCCATCCCTACATTATGAATGAGCGTAGATCCTTGAACAAGAAGGTAGAAGTGTTAGGTAATCTCAACACATTACCTACAGCAGTTAATCCTCTATCAGGGTATCAGTCATTTACTCACGATAAGTCAGGAGTGTTTCCTCACCCTAAGATAGCTTCTGAGTCAGTTGCTACAGCTCCTGACAAGTTATGTAAGTTTCTGCTTACTTCAGGAAGCTGTACAGTTCCTAACTACATGCAGAAGAACGCAGGTATTAAGGCTGAGTTCCACCACCAGATAGGAGCAGTGTTAGTAGAGATTGTAAACGATAAAGTCTTCCATCATCGTCATGTACTGGCAGAAGAGGACGGTTCTTTTTATGATCTTACTGATAGGTATTCCGGAGGGGAACTAACCACAGGACATAGAGTAAAATCTATTAACTGGGGTGACATCCACGAAGCTTCACTGGACAGACAAGTCCTAACTAACAGTTGGTTAGATGAGGATTCTTTGATAGAATGTCTTAAGCCTAAGTATCAGTTCTTTCATGACTTACTGGACTTTAAGTTCCGTAATCACCATAACAGAAACGATCACTTATGGCTAAGTAAGAATCTTAACAGATCTGTAGAGGAAGAACTGGGCGATGCCTGTGAGTTTCTAGAACTAACTCATTTTCCTTGGTGTCATTCTGTGGTAGTAAGTTCTAATCATGATCGTGCTTATAATAGATGGGTTCGTGAGGTAGATGCTTCAGAAGAACCTAATCTAAACAATAAGATATTCTTACTGTGGTCACAGATGCACATGTTCAGACACATTAGAGAACAGGCTGGTTCTCCTAACATGTTTCGTGAGTATGCGACACATAACTACAGGGTGCCAGTTAGTCCAGAGTTGCTTACGTTCTTAGACCCTGACCAATCTTTTAAGGTTGATGGCGTAGAAAATGGCATGCACGGAGATAAAGGTATTAATGGTTCGAGAGGATCTATTAAAGCTTACTCTAAGATAGGCACTAAGTGTACTATCGGTCATAGTCACAGTGCTGGTATCTACGAAGGTGTTTACCAGAATGGATGTAGCAGGACACTTAACGCTGACTATTCAGAAGGTCCAAGTTCTTGGAGCCACACTCATACTATTCAGTATGCTAATGGTAAAAGAGCTCAACTAACTCTTATAAAAGGTAGCTACTTTAAACGTAGTCCTAAGATAGCAAAGCTGTAGTCAGTTAAAAAAGTCCACATTTCTGTGGACTTTTTATTTGTACACGGGTAAAGGTGTGCTAATTTGAGTTAACTTAAAAAGGAGATAGACATGATGGAATTCAAACCATACGGAAAGACCAAACACGCAGATGACCGTGGATTTATCCACAGAGTGGTTCAGGAAGTACCTGAACTTCAGGAAGCGTCGTATATAGCTACAGAAAAACTAGACGGTACTAACTTCGTACTAATGTTCGAGCCAGACGGTACTGTACGTCAAGGGTCTAGGAATAGAGAGTTACATATAGGAATGACTCACTTTGACTACCATAACGCTGTCCTGTGGCAATATAGAGAAGAGATAAGATTGATCTCCAAGTACTCTGTTTGCCAAGAAGTAACAATAAGGGTATACGGAGAGCTCTACGGACGTGGTGTACTTCCTCGTATAGATTATGGAGATACTAAGAAGTTCTTGCCTTTCCAGTTAGAAATAGACGATCAGATGTTATCTGTCGAAGATGCTATGGACTTTATGGTAGAGACTGTAGATTTTGTCTGGTGGGCCCCAACTATAGCTAAATTCAGTAATCTAGAAGAAGCTCTTAAGTTTAACGTAGACTCATTCGATCATAGAACTATAGAAGGTGTAGTTATCGAGCCGTATAATAGATCCTATGTACATCCTAATCTAGGTAAGTTCAAACTTAAGATGAAGACCAAAGCTTTCTGTGATACCATGATTACTAAGCAGAGGAAGCCTAAAGATAAGGTCGAGTTAGAAGGAAAGGCACTGGAGCTATTTGAGATCTATCAGGGATACTTTAACAAGAATAGATTATTAGACCTGATCGCCAAGGAAGGTGAATTGTCTGAGATGTCTGAGATGGGCAAGTTCATTAAGCTCATGTGTCAGGATTGTAAAGAAGACCTCCTAACAAATCATAAGGAAGTATTCTGTGCTCTTAATGATTCTGAAAAGAAAGTAATACTAGGATCTGGAGGTAAGACTGCTGCTCCTTTAATCAGAGAACACATAATGAATAAGGAGATTACATTGTAAGGTGTTTACTATAATGAAGTTGCTTATTTCATTACAAATCGAAGTTGAGGTTTTATGATCGCTGAATTAAAATACTTAAGAAGGAAAGTTACGGATGAAACTAGAAGAACTAAACGTAAGAACTAAAATGTTAATGAAGGAGGCTAAGGATCTTATAGGGGACTGTAAGTCCTCTGACGAACTGGAGGTAGTTGCCTCTACTCTAGGATTCTTAGTGGCCTCGATGACTAACACTACTGACGAGCAGAAGGCCAATATCTTTAAGGTAGGACAGGATGCACGTAAACGTATACAGGAGACAGAAGGATGAGTTATACTTACGGACCTACATCTAAAGAGGTTGATACCCTGCCAGAAGATCCCCTGAAAGTACAGATAGGAGGATGTCACTATAAGGAAAGTAAGATCCAACCTATAGAATATATACAGGCTAATGATCTGGGATTTGAGGAAGGGAATATAGTTAAATATATATCTCGCCATAAGTCTAAGAACGGTAAGGCCGATATTGAAAAAATAAAGCACTATTGTGACTTTATTATAAAGAGAGATTATTCATGAAAAAGTATTTACTAGTATTCGCTGCGATACTCCTTACAGGATGTAACATTTATATCATAGATGTAGACAAGTCAGTCTGTGTACACGGAGAAGGTAACAGTGCTCACATGTCAGGCAGTGATCTTAAGGACGTAAGTTCTGATCCTACCAATGATGTTAAACCTACTACTACATTACCTGTAGTTCCGTAGCACGTTAAAAAAGGTCACCTTACTTGGTGACCTTTTTATTTTAAGCGCAAGCTATAATAACAGTAGACCCTTTATGGGTAACTGAGTAGCCTAGTCCTGTAAGTTGTGAATCGCACTCTGCTTTAATAGCAGATCCATGGTCGTCGTCGTCTAACGTAATAACGAACATTAAACGTCCTAGAGCTGCGATACTGTCCATGAATGCTACTAATCCAACTATCTCTGGGTATAGTCCAACTATGTAAGCATCCGCTGTAACTTTATTTTCTGCACATGTAGCCATATTATTTTCCTGCTAGTTTTAGCTCAACTTCTCTGATCCTGTCGTCCAGTGAGTCGATGTCTACATCTACCTTACTGAGTTCTTTTTCGATCTTTGCATCGACACTATCTTTAAGTTTAGCCTGTTCTGTCTTTATCTCTTTGACTTCATCCAGTATATTAGATAACTTATCGTCCAAGTAGTTCATATCTACCTTGTAGACAGTCGTTCCTAGAACAATTATCACACTGAACATGAAGCAGAGTAACTTTTTTATATCGGTGTTCTCAAGCCATTTGGCCATGGAAGTTCCCTTAAGTTTTGATCTTCAAGAGTACCAAGAAGTCAGTTAATTTTGAAGTAGTCTTTACTGAGTGTATATCCTTTAAAGGGATCGTAATAGTATCTCCCTTTGTTAGGTGGTATTCTTTTCCTGAGATAGTAACGTAAGCAGTGTCTGTCAGTAGTATGGCCTTACATACTAGGAAGCATGTAGGTACGGCCTTATAGTCGTCTAGGAATCCACCTTCAGGGAAGCGCAAGTAATATACTTCTATAGCTTCTTGGAACTCCTTATCACTAAGGCATTCCTTGGTCAGGGCTCGTAAGTCATTAGGCATATCAAAGTACTTAAGGGTCTCAAAGATAGATGAACGACCATTAAGTCCTTGTTTACTCCTTACACCCATACTATTCTTAAATTTAATACTGTATTCTGCTAGTTTACTATTTAGTTTATCTATGTTAGACTTAGTAATCATTGTGCATCATTCCTCTTAGTATTACGATAGAGAATCTCTCTGACTTAACAGGGAGTACCTCGTGATCGGTAGAACTGGCGATAGTATACATTTGTCCTGCTTTGTCAGGAACTTCGTGTACTTCTCCGTCTTCTGGATAGAGTCTTACAACATTGTGATTATCTTGTAAGGTTATGACAGATACGAACGGACTGATGCACCCATCATGATGACGACCAATACTCATGCCTTCATGGTATCGGTTAATGATCATTTCGTCAGTGTCCCAAGGCCTTATCGCATCTACCAACTTCCTAACATCATCTGGCATGGAGTCCTCTAACATACAATCGTACTTAGATGGCCTGCCTTCGTTAGTCATGTTGTTGAAATGTTTCTCTCTATCCACATACCAAGCGTCGTCTGCTCTTTGCAGTGCGTCCAATAGTTCGGATGCTTCTTTGCCTGACATGTATTGCTCTATCCTGTACATTAATAATCCGCTGGGCCGTATTCAGGACGACCTGCGATGGCCTGTAGACCACCGTGGAAGCAATCAGATTGTCTTTTCGCTTCTTCTTTCAAGGATAAGTACTCGTGATCGTCAGATGCCTCGTAATGAGCTTTGAGTTGCTTATTGTTCTTTAATGTTCGAGTAATATACTCTTGCATCTCATTGAACTCTACAACTCCCTCGTCCTCTTCAGTAAGGACACCCTTATCAATTAGACATCTAAACATCTTTGATAAGGCATTGATCTGATCGTAGTACATGTACTTCTTTTTAATCTTTTGATGACAATGGGCATTGAGTACAGATTCAGCAGTGACAGGTTTTATCTCACCTATCGAAACTACCTTACCTGTCTCCATGTCTCCCTTCCACTCGTGAGTGTTAGGGTTAAACTCTCTAGTTAACCATGTAAAGTATTGGGTACCTAAGTCCTCTAACTTACCGCCCATCACTGTAGAGCAATGGGCTTTAGTTAACTTGTTAAACCCTAAGTGTACTTCTTGTACCCTATCTTCAGGCTTATGTAATTTTAATGTCTCTAACATATTCTTTCCTTTTTACGCTATGGACTATATCTTGACCCAAGCACCACTTGTGTAGATGTAATTATCTACAGTAGTTCTTGTCTTAGTAGCTGTACCATTACCATAGTACACATTGTAGCTTTCTGTGTACTGGACTGCCATCAAGTCACCTTGAGCAGGGTTAGGGAATTGTGCAGAAGCTACAGACTTGGCCTGAGATTCTGTTAATACACCGTTTGGTCGTAGGTCAAAGAACTTGGAAGTAGAGCCTGTTTCTTCCTGTTGTTGATTATCTGCAGCTATTAGTGCTAAGACATCGTCTTCTGTTAACCCTACAGGATGTTCAAGAGGGTATTCTGTTTCTGTGTTACCAGTGTCAGAAGCGAACCATCTAGGCGTTCCATCTACTGGATCATTCTTGAACGTAATGTAAGGATTTAATAACTGCCTCGAACCTGCGTACATAGTCTTAGGAGTGGAGTCGTTTTCGCCTATGGTCCAGTTCTGGCTGTTTGTAAAAGCGATATTAGTAATATCCAAGTCAATACGATCAATCGCATCTGCTGCCCAGTTAAGGACTCTGGAGATATTATACATCCAACCATTTAAGGTCTCATAGTCAGGCTTGTCTCCCCATGCCCATCCTGCAGTCTGTCTGTCTATAGATGGATCTATTCTACTAGGGCCGTTAAGTGGACCGTTGTTTAATAGCTCTGTAGCCCAATCAATAGGAAGGTCTGGTCTTTTAGATCTTACATAGATTGAAGCGATACCTGTGTTACTAGTCTCTGCCAGATCATTAATAAGGTAGTAAGTGAAGCTATCGTCACCTATGTAGTCAGGATCTGGTGTATAGACCATTGGCCCATTGTAAGGGTTGTCTAATACTGGAGTTATGTAAGGATCTCCGTCCTGATTACTTACTTCTAGAGTACCGAATGCAGGTAAGCTAGAGATATGGTAGGTAGCAGGATTAGTAGGTAGTATGAAGTCATTATCTCTAATGTCTAGGATATTCTGCGTAGAATCTTCTTCTACAATATACGAATCATTAAGAGCTAGTGGTGATGTACTGGACATAATTTATCCTTTTAGTTATGAAAAAGTTGGTACGGGAATTAACGAGTTTGTGGTAGGAGTAGGATCTCCCTCTAGCATAGTAGGGCTTGCGTGTTCTGAAGCCACAACTCCTGACAAGAACTGTCCCTCATTTAGGCCAAGAGATCCTTTAGATCCTTCTAGTCCGAACGGAGTTAGAATAGTCCCATTAGGGTCTTGATTATACTGTCCTACAATGTTTCCTCCGAGTGAATCGTCATCCACACTTCCTAAGCCTAACCCAGATCCTACTTCTAGGTCAGTGGCTATGCTGAAAGGTTTAACGGGCTCGTAAATATCTATCGTATCAGGGCCTTTGTATTGAACTGTGAGTTCTTCTACTCCTGTCCTGTGAGTGAAAAGTACGTCAAGATTGAATATGCCTACTCCTAATACTACAGTGTCTTCAGTCTCCTGAAGAACTCCTATAGAACCATCGTCATTGTCTACGATTAGTAGATCATCTACGAACAGTCTGGAACCGTCTTTTGAGCTTAGCTTAAATGTGTAAGTTCCTGCTCTCAGTACACGGAATGTCCCGAAAGCTCTTATGGCTATATTATCCTGTGTATCGATAGGTGCTACGGAAATGTCCACTATTTTACCAATGTCCAGAGTGTCTCCTGTAATGTCTAGGAATCCCTGTACTGTGTTTGGCATTGGCGCAGTATTACCTAAAGGCCAGTCGTAAGTCTTAAAGTCAAATCCGAGGTCAACAGTATTATCCAGAGTAAAGAACTCACCTTCTGCAGTATCATCTACATTATTAACTATAATTCTAGTTTCTGAGCCTGATGGTGTAAGGTTCTGGATGAACTCTGCCTCACCATTCTGTAACACATCTAAATAATTGTGGACATATATGTCAAAAATGTTATGCGTTCTGGTACGTATCGATATCTTATCTCTAGACTCTTTTGTAAGTCCGTGGTTGTAATGTAGTAACAGGTTAGCTAAGATCTTAGTAGAAGTACCATCACAGGTAATTGTCTGGATCTGGGCTTGTAGTACATTCCTGTACTGAATATCATCCTGACCTGAGACTCTCGCAACTCCTAGTATAGTACCAAGAAGATCTAGGTGTGCTCCGTAGGCCTCTTCGACATTGATTATAAACTTCTGGATCTGTCTTACATCCAAGGACTGATTGTCTACTTCCAGAAGAGGAATCTTAAGAAGGTTCTCTATGTTAGGACATTCCTTGAACTGCATGATCAAGTTTTCTTGTGCTTGTTCTGAGTGATCTTGTATCTCGTCGAAGATAGTATACTCTGATAGCTTAGAGGTCTTCAAGTTCTCGAACAGAGCTATTGCGTCTATAGTACCTGTAAGTTTAGAAGTACTGTTTGTTCCTAACTCTCTTGTATACTTGGCTGTAATACCTGTCGATATGAAAGAGCTGGAGGAGTTAGTAGCTAACTTGGCAGTGCCTTCTAGAGTCACTGTACCTGTTAAGGCTCTTTGGCTAATTACCTGTAGGGCGAACCTACCTCCTCCTACAAAGGTCTCAGTTATTAGAGCACCTCTGTTATTGTAGTGATCTGCAGGAGCAGAGAGGTTGAACGCACCCGTCAAAGACGAGGACGATGGGGCCATCTCCAGCTCGAAGACACCACTCTCAATGGTCTCCTCAAAGAGTGCGGGGTATAGATTTGATAACATGGTGTCTCCTTTTTAAATTACTACAGTGCTCTTACTGCGTCACGATAATCTTTGTCGATCAATGCACCAGCTTGACGACCCAATAAAAGAACAGCCTTTAAATCAGCTTTTGTGACTTCTTTTTCTGTATCGTCCGCTAAAGTCCACATAATTTTTTGAGTATCGTCCATAATGGTAATCATTGTGTCAAAATTTAGAAAATCGCTCGGTCTGGTTTGGAACTCTGAACCATCATAAGTCACTGTGGAAGCCTTGAGCTTTCCGTCTCTTTCTTCTCTTAGTTCCTGCTTTGCGTTCTTCTTATCTGCGATTGCCTGACGTGCCCTTAAATGTGTGATAGTGTGAATCTTTGGCACTCCGTCAACCAGTTTAAATAGGTCTTCATTAAGTCCATAAATCTTTTTTTCATCACTTACATCTATAGCGGTGAAGTCTGACAATGCATGATTGCCCTTAATTTTACCAGCCCTACGAAAGATAAGCCGATCACCTTCTATAATATACCTAGAATCAAGGATTTTTGAGAGGTCGTTTTTTACATAATATTTCATGTTGTTCCTTATCTTAAAACTGATATTTTTATTTGGCCTGAAAGAGAGTCGGTCGAGCTTGAAAAAGTTGTAATAGATATAATTTCATCAACTGAATTCTTCCACCACTGAGCAAAAAACCACAATTCCTCAACTGTACCTGAACTGCCCAGTGTACGCATTAATGAGGGCCTATATTCTCCCGATTTTGGGTAAATGTAAATAACCCCATAATTTTGCGTGCCGTCATCATTAAAGGCAACAGAGTTAGATGTAACTGTAGATGAAGCTGCTGAAGCCGTGGAACCCCTAGCCCTTAAATATTGCCTGTCGTAGTTTGAGCCTGTATCACTATTGAAACGCACTCCAATTATTGCGCCTGTTGTTGTTGAGTTACTACCCAACCATTCAATTTTTATCATTTTGTAATCATCGCAAGTAAGCCCGCTCAAGGTGTCGCCTGCTGAGTAATCCCCCGATACGTCAAAAACTTTGATTGTTTCGAATGGTAAAGGGTCGCTTGTTGTGTTGGGGTTGATCTTGCGGTATAGTTTACAAGTGCCAGTTGCAGAAGCTCCGGGTGTCAAGTCTAAACTCGTAAGATTATCTGGTTTATTTTGCCACCAATTACAAGTTTGGGCTTGATCTACTCCAGAGCCATAATCACCAGAGCCACTTCCATATATAAGACGATCTACGCCACTTTCAGCATTTATTATATAGGTGGATTGCGTCGAAGCAGTGAAAACAGTTACTTGAGAGGCAAAGTTACCGGCGTTTATCGTCCCTCCAGTATTCCTTAAATATTGCTTTGGGTAATTACTTCCCCCGTCATTATTACACTGGACGCCCATGCCTTGGTCTCCATCCCATTG
>Ga0213866_10000281_pt1 | contig 42441 bp, 29 predicted proteins | sample PICome_11_FD_160079 | JGI IMG/M metagenome (GOLD analysis project Ga0213866, IMG submission 160079) | Coastal seawater microbial communities near Pivers Island, North Carolina, United States - PICO284 | ecosystem: Environmental > Aquatic > Marine > Coastal | place: USA: North Carolina...
AGTGAACACGCCCGCGATCCAATGCTTCTCAAGTTATTGGGGCGAGAACTTCAATCTGAGCGGACTCGCTGGATATCCTACCGCGGGACTCACGGGCTTTGCCGCCTACAATTCGCATGTGCCGGAAGGCGGGAATCTCTTCATCGTCTATGGCCCGCACATTGGCGTCTCGGACGACGAAACCTTCGGTCGAGTGCGCAGGCGCGGCATGGCCAACGACTCAACTTGCTGCGGCGCGCTGATCAGCTTCCTTGGCAAGATTCAGAACTCACGCAACTACTTCGTGATGCGAGACCCCCTCGACGCGGACATGAACATTCTTGAGGAAGCGCTGCTGCCCGGCGCAAGCCACGTTCTCGATAGCAAAGATCCGCTGCACGAGGTCACTGAGCTTGCAGTCGAAGTGATCGACAAGCAATTTCGACGCATCATCAAACTGAGCGGCTACAAGGGCCGCGTCGCGCTCCTTGGAGGCGTCGTGATCAACACGCCTCACCCAGCCGACGACTGGTTCGCGCCACGACGCGCTGACATTCTCGTCGATGGCAAAACGACTGACGACGAGCACTGGCTGCCCGCACTGAGAGGGATGTAATGCGAGCTGAACTCTTGCTCAAACGCCTCACCTCAACCGCGAACATTGCCTGCTTGATCGCAGCGCTGATGCTCTGCGGTCTTGGCTGCTCCGAGAAAACGCCGCCCGCAACGAAGAAGGCTGAAGCGCCTGCGCCTCTGCATCACGTTGCGCATTTGACCTTTGCACCCGATGGCGCGCAGCTCGCTGGCGTCAACGATGATGGCGACGTGCTGATCTGGAAGGCATCGAGCTTCGATCAAAGCGAAGCATTGGGCAAAGCTAGTGCGACGCTAGCTCATCCCGACGGCCCAGCGAACGCGATCGCCTTCACCGCCGACGGCGCGCTCGTCGCCACGGGGAGCATGAGCGGCTCCCTGCGCATCTGGTCGCCCCAAGATGCGCGCATCATTCGCAAGTGGAAGCCACAGCTCGAACGCGTTTCGATCAGCTCGCTGACCTTTACCAAGGGCGATGCATCGATCGTCGCTGCAATTCGCGTGCAAGACTCGATCGAGCTGACCCAGCTCGATCTCAAAACGCTGCGAGATGAAGTTGAAGTCGCCATGATCCCATCAAGCGCGGCAGAAACCGACATGAGTTGGTCCGCAGACTCCGGCAGGATTGTGTTTGGCCATCAGCCCCGCGCTTTCATTCGCGCCAGCGCACAGGGCTTAGACTACGATCAGTTCGATGCGCAGACTCGATCTCGCATGCAACGGGTGACGGTCGCCGATCAAGGGGGCGATCAACAAGGTGCGTGGCTCTACGCGCTCCCCCTCTCGCTCACTCCGCTGGCATGGGCGCGCTTCGAAGAGGGCATTGGCCTACAACTAGAGTTCAACGATGAAGGCGAGAGTCTCACGTTGAACAACGCAAGCGCTCGCCCTTCGCACGTTGTCGCCTGCCAACAAGATGATGGCCTGCTCGTTGCCGCAATCAGCAGCGCGCAAGGCCGCACGACGATTGACTCATGGTGGATCCCCAGCGCGCAGCTTGCAGAGCGCAGAGCGATCTCCCGCACTCACACGTTGCAACTGCCTTACACGGAGATCCGCTCGCTCGCGCTCTCACCCAAGGCAGCGCAGCTCGCACTCTCCGAAGTCAGCGGGGTACTGCGAGTGATCGACCTCAGCAGCAAAGCCGAGACCTCATCTCGCTAAAGCAGCATCTCGCTGAAGGATAGAGGCATGGAAATCCGCACCAAGCAATTCGAGTCAATCCACCGCGCGATCCTGATCGCCCAGTCCCTGCTCGCAGGTTACATCGCGCTTGGCGGCGACATCGGCTTGCGCGAACTCGGCCTCGTCCTCGCCTGCCTTGGCATGAACGAGATGCGCGTCAGGCTGCACCTTGAGCGCTCCGGCATCTTCATGACGCTCTTTTGGACGGGCCTCTTCTTCGCTGCCCCCATGCTCTACCTGGATGGCGAAGGCTTCGGCACGCACTTGCTCTCTGGCCTCAAGCTCAACGAAACCATGCTGCGAGGCCTCGTGGTGGCGCTGGCTTTTCCGTTCCAGAGCTTTGCTTCCTATCTCTCCTCCATGCCGCGCGCGCAGCATCTCGTTCACGCATTTGTGCTGGTCGAAGCAGTGCTTGGGATTCAGCAAGGCGAGGGGAAAACGCTTTGGCCGCTGCTCTTGGTGCTGATCGCGTTGCTCTCCGTGTCGATGCTGCTAAGCGCTGCTTCGCATGCTGCGCTTGAGCAAGCAAGGCTCGATGGCGAAGCGCCTGCCAAGTCGCCGCTGAGCTCTCTGCTGAGATTGCGCCGACTCCCGAGCTTGCTCCTGCCGGCGCTGCTGACCTGCGCGCTTTGCATCGGACTCTACGTCGTGCTGCCTCGCTTCAACACTGACCGCGCCATAAGCTTTATGTGGAGCGAAGCAGAGGGCGAGCTTTCGCCGGGCGACCTCGCTCCCGGCGCGATGCCCGAACGCAAGCCGCGCACGGACATCAATCGCTCCCGTGGCATGGCGGGCTACGACGAGTTGATGAGCGACGCCTCGCGCGCGCTGAGTTTGGTTGGCGGCTTGGCCGAAGGCGTGAACCTCGATCGCAGCGCCGGTCCCATCTACAAGAATGACACCGAGATCGCGACGGCAGTGATCTACGCGGTCGACCCCGAAGGCCGACGCCAGATTGACCTTCCACCGCTGCTCAAAGCCTACACCTTGGAGACCTTCGACGGCGTTCGCTGGAGTGGCGGCAAACACATTGAGCTTCCGCCCCCCACGCTCGGCACCTCGCTTGCAGAGTACCAAGGCGCTGGCTCTCGCTCGATCTCACCCAAGCTGCTCTTGGATCTGAACTGGGTTGAGCCGGAGACTACCGACTATTCGGCGAAGTCTGTGCAACGCCTGATTTTCTCGCCCGGCGCGATCGAAGAGATCATCGCGGTCAAAGACGCAAATGGCCGCTCGCCGACCGACCTCAGCATTCACTTCGACCCAGCTCTGATGAAGTTCAATCTGGTACCGCGCGGCGGTGGGATCGGCTCGATCCAAGTCGTTGCGCGCCCCCTCGATGGATCGCGGCAGCTTCCGCGCTCCGCGCAAATCGAGCTGGGGCAAGACGAAGTTGATCGCCTCACCTATCTCCCGCAGCCCCTGAAAGCCCGCTTGCACGCCGATTGGAGCAAAGGCGCGGAGCTGCAAGAGTCTCGCGAAGAGGCCTACATCAAGGCCCGTAGTCTTGAGCGCTGGTTTCAGAACAACGGGCAATACTCTCTCGATCAGCGCCCGCTCGGCGATGGCGCTCTCGGCGACTTCATCTGCGATCGCGAAAAGCGTACCGGCCACTGCGAGTACTACGCGACCGGTATGGCCGTTGGTCTGCGCCATCTCGGTATCCCCGCGCGCTTGGCCACAGGGCTTGCAGCACGCGAGCGCACCGGCAACAGCGATGACCAAAACGAAGGCCCCACACGAGCACGCCGTAGCAGCACATGGACCCTGCGCGCATCGAGCGCCCACGCCTGGGTTGAAGCATACTTCCCCGATCGCGGCTGGGTGAGCTTTGATCCTACCCCCGGCTCATCCGAGCTGCTCGACAACCCACTGAGCAACCGCCTCAACCCAGCAGAGGCGAAGCTGCCTGAAGAAAAGGTCGAACTCGATGCGAGCGGGGAAAGCAGCGCGACGAATGAAGGCGAGGACGAAGGTGAAGCCGAAGCTCTCAGCTTCGAAGCATGGCGCGCATCCGTTATGCAGTGGCTGGACTCGACTATCTCAAGCATCGGCGCGACCTTCGCCAACCTCTTCGAGGGAGTGGGCCTGCCCCGTCCCAACGGTTGGATGCAAGGTCTGATCATTGTCGTGCTGGCCATCGCGCTCGGCATTGGCGCGCGCTTCATGTGGCTGATGAGCAAAGGCAAGGCAGCCGTCGTCGGTCGGGCAAAGCTCTCGCGATCCGAAGTCCAAGCGCGAGCCGAGAGCCTCTACACCAAGCTTGAGCAATGCTTGATCGGGTGCGGCTTCACTCGCCCTGCTTCAAACACCCCGCTAGAGTTCGCGCGCAAAGTGTCGAAGGCGACCAGCAACGCGCTAGCATCAGCCGTGGACGCTACCGTTGTCTACTACGATCTTCGCTATCGCCTCGGCGCGAATCGCGAGACGCTCAATCTCGCACGCGAAGACCTGGATCGTCTGGAGCACCTGATCAGCCGCGTCGAAGCGGAAGCGCTTCAGTGGCGCAGGAGCAAGGAAGAAAAGAGCGCTGCCCCGGTGCATCCTTCGCAGCGCAAGCCAAGCATCTGATCGATCGCGCGTGAATCTTCACCTCAAGCGCTCGCCTCGCTCGTAGCACTGGTATGCTCCAAGCGCAGCGAGCATAGGCCGATTGGCCGAACGCAGAACGACGATTACCTGAGGCAGGAAGACAAGATGGAGCATCGCTACAAGGTTCGAGCGAATGGCCGAGTTTACGGCCCCTTTGAGCGCGGCAGGCTTGAGAGTGACGCGATCACCGGCATGCTGCAGCCCACGATGGACGTGGCGGAAGACGATGGCCCCTGGATGCCTGCTGGCGAGATTGGTTGGCTCTTCACGCTCAACGCAAAGGGGCAGCCGATTCAGTCGAAGCCTCGCGCGGGCACTGCTCCCTACGGCCTCGACAAGTCGCAAGCTGCCGGCCAGCGCTCGGTTAATCCCTACCTCGTGTTCGCAGTGCTGCTGATCATTGCAGGCTACTTGCTGCCATGGTTTGGCTTTGCTTCAGATAACGCGAAAGATGAAGCAGCGAAGGGCATTGGCCTCTCCAACGCAGTCGAGTTGAGCGGCTACGATCTCTCCCGCATGGCCTACGCCGCGTGGGACACGATCGGCGCGAATCCAGAGCTGAACAATGCAGCCAGCGTAGTAATCAACGACTCGTTCGAGCAACTCGTGTACTGCTTATTGGCGCTCGCGCTGCTGCCAATCATCGCGCTACTCGCGTTGATCCGCGAAATGATGAGTGCGCGCATCGGCCGCAACGCCGTGCTGACGAAGCTCTTGCTGGCGCTCGCCAGCGCTGGCGCGATTGGGATTTTGGTCTGGCAGACGATTGAAATCAGTAGCGCTACATCTTCGATCGCCTCCCTGCTGAATGCGGAAGGTATCGATCTGTGGGACATCCTGCGCTTGGTGCGCGAAGGGCTCTACGTGGTTCTCGTTGGCACCTTCCTCGCATGGACAGCGCTAATGATCAATCCGAAGGCGCGTGTCGCAACGGTCAAAGTCACGGCGGAAGGCGTCGAGTACGAACGCGCAGAGGGAGAGCAGACGCATGACTAAGTCAATCACCATCACGCTGGCTTCAGCTTGTTTGCTGACCTCGTGCGCGAGCGAGCTGAACCGCGAGACTGGCATTCCGCTTGAAGCAAGAGGCCCGACGGAGCGACTCGCTGGCGAAGGCATCCCCGAGAATCACGCGTGGAGCTTGCCGATGTGGCGGCAGTCCACCGCGAAAGAAAAGCCAATCAATGGCGAAGAGCCAGCGCCCGAGCAGCCCGCCACGATGGAAGAGCTGGTCGAGCTTCGTCGCGATGCGCTCGAAGCGCACAACCAAGGCCGCTACGCGCGCGCCGCTGAACTTTGGCGCAAGGCGATTGCGATTGACGAGAGCGATCCCTACCTGCACCTCGCCTGCGCGCAGTCTCTAGCGGGTGCGGGAGATGCCGAAGCCTGCGTAGCGATGGTGCGGCTAGCCTGGGCCAAGGGGCTCACGAATCGCAGTCTCTATCAAGCTGACGACTTCGATGAAATCGCGCAGGACCCGGCATGGATCGGCTGGCTGGCCGAGATGGATGCGCGCGCCAAGCAAGCTGAAGACGCGAGCGAAGAGTAGCCGAGCGCCCTCCCCATGACGCAATCTCAACCTTCATCTGAAGCGCAAGCGCTGCGTGCGCTGGACGCCAGCCTGAACCGCGCGCGCGAAGGTGTGCGCGTGGTCGAGGACTACCTGCGCTTCGGCCAGGACAATCCATGGGGCGTCACGCGCTGCAAAGCGCTGCGCAATCAGCTCGCTGACATCGCCCGCGCAATCGGCGAAGAACGTTTGCTGCAAGCTCGCAGCACCGCGACCGACACCGGGCGCGCGGTCACCTCAAGCGCTGAGGCCACTCGCCTTGATGCGCGCGACGTTGCGCAAACCAATCTCAAGCGCGTGCAGGAAGCGCTGCGCAGCATCGAAGAGTTCCTCAAGTCCCTCGCTCTGACCGAAGCTGCCTTCGCTTGCGAATCCTCTCGCTATCAGACCTACATCTTGGAGCGCGAGTTGTCGCTGCTTGACACGCTGGGAGCGGAGCGCCGCAAGCGTTTGCTCGCCTGCAATCTGATGCTGATCATCAGCGAGAGCGGCTGCAAGCTCCCCGCGCCAGACCTGCTCAACTCAGTGCTGCGAGGCGGCGTCTGCGTCATCCAACTGCGCGAGAAGAATGGCTCTGATCGCGAGCGCTTCGCTGCGCTTCATCGCATGGTTGCAAGCCTCCAGCAAGGCGAAGCGAAGCTGCAGGAGGAGCTCGGCGCTGCTTACTCGCAGCCGCTCATCTTGATCAATGATCGCTGCGATTTCGCGCTCGAGCTTGGCGCGGACGGCGTGCATCTCGGTCAGGACGACGCACCGCCGCAGCTCGCGCGCAATCTGCTCGGGCAGGACGCGCTGATCGGCATGAGCACGCACAACATCGACGAGTTAGAAGAAGCTGAGCGCGAAGGCATCGCCGACTACTTCGGCGCCGGCGCGATGTTCGCCACGACGACGAAGCAGGTGGAGCATCAGGGCGGCCCCGCTTGGGGCGCGCAAGCGACGCTCGCCACAGAGCTGCCAGTCTTTTGCATCGGTGGAGTCAGCGCCACGAATCTGCCAACGCTGATCGAGCACGGTGTGAAGCGCGTAGCGATCAGCTCGCACTTGTGTCAGCACGATCAGCCAGAGCGCGCTGCAACTGAGCTTCGTGCATTGCTTGGCAAGATTGCTTCGCAATGATGGCGTTGCTTTGCGAGGCGATTCTCAAAAGCGTTGTGTTTCGCGGATTGAAAAAGAGGCCTCGCGCAAAGCCGCCAAAACGCAAGGGCCTGCCGGATTGGACGTCACATCAAAAAGCTGTCGGCCAAGACCTCGGAGAAGATCGCCCTCATAGGAATTGCGAACCAGAGGATTGGCGATCTTCCCTTTTCAGTTCGCTGTACTTCACTGGGAGACTTCGCTCCCACCGACAGGAAGCTTTGCGTCTTGGCGGCTTTGCGCGAGATTCCTTCTCTTCTCATTCGCAATCATCAGAAGGGCGCTTCCGCCCATCTAAGTGAGCATTGAGAGTCGCTTCAATCGCTACTCCACACCAAGCTTCTTGAGCTTCGCGCGCAGCGTCTTCGTCGTGATGCCAAGCGCATCCGCGACGGCGTTCTTGTCGCCAGCCAAACGCTGCATCGCGAAAAGGATGAGCTGTCCTTCCATCTGCTCGATGCTCGGCACAGCGTCTTCGCCTGCCGGCATTGGGAACTCGCCAAGCTGCCCGGGCTTCGAGCTGACTTGAGCGGGCGCAGCACTCTTCGCATTCTTCAGCGCTTCCATGCGAGTGCTCGACATGCCGCCGATGTACTTGCGCATCGTCTTGCCGCTGATCACCGCGTCGGGCTCAAGCACCAGCAGACGCTCCAGCATGTTCTCCAGCTCGCGCACGTTGCCGGGCCAGCCGTAGCCTGACATCACGCCCAGCGCTTCGTCATCAAGCGTCGGCACATCGCGCCCAATCTGACGCGCGTGGCGCACCAAAAAGTGCTTCGCGAGATGCTGCAAGTCGCCCTTGCGTTCACGCAGTGGCGGCAGTTCAACCGGTACGACGTTGAGGCGATAATAGAGATCCTCGCGGAAAGTCCCCTCGCGCACGGAGCGCATCAGGTCGCGGTTGGTGGTCGCGAGCACGCGCACATCCACGTTGATCACGTCAGAACTGCCGACGCGCTCGAAGCACTTCTCTTGCAGCACGCGCAAGAGCTTCGCCTGAAGACCTACGTCAATCTCGCTGACTTCGTCGAGCAAAAGCGTACCGCCATCCGCCAGCTCGAAGCGCCCGCGACGCTGGCGATCAGCGCCGGTGAACGCGCCCTTCTCATGACCGAAAAGCTCAGACTCCAGCAATCCCGCCGAGAGCGCAGCACAGTTGACCGCCAAGAAAGGCGCGTCCTTGCGCGGCGAGTGCGAGTGCACGTAGCGAGCCACAACCTCTTTACCCGTGCCGCTCTCGCCCTGAATCAGCACCGTGGAATGCGACGTCGCGACGCGATCAAGAATCGGCTTGAGCTTCGCCATCGCGCCGGACGTGCCGGTCACCATGGGCTTGCCGCCGACATGCTCTTCGGCCTGCGCGCGCACAACTTCGCGCAAGGTCGCAGCTTCTTCCGCGAGCACGTGGTGCTCGATTGCCTTTTGAATGCGCGCTTCGATCTCGCTCGCCGTGAAGGGCTTGGAGAAGAAGTCCAGCGCGCCAAGCTTGATCGCGCGGGCCGCATCGTCTGGCGAAGCGTGCGCGGAGATCATGATGACGGGCAGCGTCGGGCGCTCTTCCTTTAAGCGCGAGAGCAGCTCAAGGCCGTCCATGCCGGGCATCTTGATATCTGAAATCACGCAGGCGAGGTCCGCGTGCTTGTCGAGCAACGCCATCCCTTCGTGCGCGGATTCCGCGGGCAGCACGGCGTAACCCGCGCGCTCCAGCGTCATGCCGACGCTATCGCGAATGAACTCTTCGTCGTCAACGAGCAGAATCTTTGCTTTGCGCTTCGCCAAATCATGCCTCCTGTGCTTGCGTCGCAAGTCTAGGCGCACGCGCCAGATGCGGCAACCCAGCGGCGTTCTGGGCGAATCGCAGAGGCGTCTCGCATTCTCCCCTGCGGATACGAAAGCAGCCCACTCAAGGGAGCGGGCTGCCTGCATTCAGCTCAGCGCTGGCTTAGACCAGGTCTTGCGCGCGCTTGCCTTGACCCATACCGAAGATGCGCTTCAAGCTGGTGGTGATACTCACCATCAGGCCGAACATGCTCGGCACCACGATCAGCGTAATCAGCGTGGAGAGCAGCAGCCCGCCCAGCACGATCGAGCCAAGCCCGCGATAAAGCTCGGAGCCAGCGCCCGGTGAGAGCACCAGCGGCAGCAGACCAAGCACCGTGGTCGAGGTGGTCATGAAGATCGGACGGATGCGGTTGCGCACGGATTCAACAATCGCATCGGCAGGCTTCATGCCATCTTCGCGCATGTGATTGAGCGCTTGGTGAACAATCAGAATCGCGTTGTTCACCGACGTACCAATCAGAATGATAAAGCCGAGCATCGTCAGCACATCAAGTGGCTGGCCACCAAGTCCCATCACTCCGAGATACACGTTCAGCATCTGCAAGCCCAGCAGTCCACCCACCGCAGCGAGCGGCACCGACATGATGATCACCAGCGGGTAAACCCAGCTCTCAAAGAGTCCCGCTAGTAGCAGGAAGGTGATCAGCAGCGCGAGCAGGAAGTTCCACTTGAGCGCTGTCCACGTCGCTGCGAGCTTGTCGGCGGTGCCAGCGAGTTTGATGTTGTAGCCGCCGTCAAGCGCGCCTGAATCGCGCATGGGTTTGACCATTTGCGTTTCGATGGTCTGGATTGCGTCACTCAACGCGATGTCTGCAGGTGGTGTCACGCTCATCACCACAACGCGCTCGCGCTCGCGACGGTCGATCTTTTCAGGTCCGGTGCTATCGGTGACGGTCGCGACGGTACTCAGTGGAACGAGCTCGCCCGTGCGTGTGGCGATCGGCAGATCCCGCATGTCTTGACCGAACTTGAGCGCATCGGGATTGCCCATGATGCGGATGTCGATCTTCTTGCCATTTTTAAAGTAGTCGCCGGCATAGGCACCGTCGACGAGCGCATCGACGTCATAGCCGATGTCCCGCGCGCTGAGGCCGAGTTCACTCGCGACTTCCCACTTCGGTACTACATGGACCTCGGGCTTGGAAAGGTCAATTGAGGATAGTGGCCGCACGTTTGCACCCGGCAGCAGCGCCTCAGCCTGACCTTTCACGGCGTAACCAGTGAAAATCAACTTCGTCAGATCAGGCCCGCTAATCTCAAGCTCAATCGAACGACCGCCGGAGAGCCCTTGCCCGAAGAGGCTCGACTGCTGAGCGAATCCAAAGGTACCGGGAATCGTTCCCAGTGCGCGATTCATCGGGCCGACGAGTTCGCCGCCGCGCTCATCGTCGGCGCAACGCACTCCCATAAACACTGATGACCCGGTGGCGACGTAGAAAAATCCGCTGATGACTGGCGTGCCCGCAGCAATCACATCGGGATCATCTGGATCAGCATCCCAGTATGGGCGCATCTCCTTCTCAAGGTGCTTGCCGATCGCCGTCAGCTCATCCAGGTTGTAGCCGGGCGGCGGGATGATCACCGCGAACACCAGGTTGCGGTTGCCCTCGGGCAGATACTCAATTGAGGGTAGCAGCATGAAGCTCCCGAAGATCGCGCTGCCAATGAAGCCAGCAACAATCGCCGCTTGCAGCATCCAGTTCTTCTGCACGATGCCGTTCGTTTTGACGACGCCACCGACGAAGTACTTCGCTACGAGATCAATCGGGAAGAGAATCACCGCGAGAATGCGAGAGAACCAGCCCATCTTGGCGCGGGACTCTTTGCTGGCGAGCAGACTTGAGCTCTCGCCCATGCCGCTTTCACTCAGCACGCGCGCGGCAGCCGTCGGAATCACGATCACCGAAACGAGAATCGAAAGCGCAACCGCAGCACTGATCGCCAGCGCGATATCGCGGAAGAGCTGACCGGCTTCCTCTTCGATAAAGATGATCGGCAGGAACACCGCGAGCGTCGTTGCCGTCGAAGCAACAATCGCGCCGTACACTTCTTGCGCGCCTTTCACCGCAGCCTTGAATGGCGGTTCACCCTTCTGGTAGTGGCGGTAGATGTTCTCAAGCACCACCACCGCGTTGTCAACAAGCATGCCGACGGCGAAGGCGAGACCAGCCAAGCTGATCACATTGAGCGTGCGGCCCAAGCTTGCCAGCACCAAGAAGGTGCCGATCAAACTCGTCGGAATCGCGAGCGAAACCACGAGCGTCGAGCGACCGCTGCGCAAGAAGATCAGCAGCACCAGCACGGTCAGCACGGCGGCAACGATGATGTTCTGCCGCACGAGATCAATCGAAGCGTAGATGTAGTCGGTCTCGTCATACACCTGATCGAGGCGCAAGCCTTCGCGCTTGAGCACGCCTTCGTTCAGCTCTTTGACCGCTGCCCGCAAGCCTTCCATCACGGCGAGCACGTTCGCTCCCGACTCGCGCTCGCAGTTGATCGCAATCGCAGACTCACCGAAGTAGCGCACGCGAACGCCGCCCTTGCTTGATCCCCACTCAACGTTGGCAACATCTTTGAGGCGAATCAGCGTGTTCTCTTCGTGAACGAGAATCAGGTCTTCGAGCTCATCCTTTGATTCAAACTGGCCGAGCGTACGCACGACATAGCGGCGCTTGCCCTCCCAGTAATCGCCGCCGGCGGTGTCTTTGTTGCGCGCGTTGATCGCGTTGCGAATGTCGTTGTTGGTCAGGCCGCGCTGCGCGAGTTTGGCGGGATCGACGACGACGTGAACTTCATCTTCGCGACCGCCGCGCACGTTGGAATTGGAGACGCCGGGCACGCGCTCGAAACGCGACTCGATGTTGTCCTCGGCGAAGCGCAGCATGGTGCTGACGTCGCGCTCCGGCGGCAGGATTTCAGAGAGCTGCGGGTACTTCGTAACGGCCTCTTTGAGGCGCGTGCGCATGAGGCCAGAGTTGTTCGATTGCAGCACGCGATCAAGCGTAGCGGCTGTTTCAGGATGCTTCGCTTTCGCCTCTTCGATCAGCTTTTTGTCAGGCAGCTCGGGGCTGAGGATGAACCATGCGATCCACGAGTTGCCGCCGCTCGACTTAGTGATCACAGGCTGCTGCGCATCGATCGGATACTCGGGCACCTGTTGCAGGCGAGAGTTGACGATCAAGAGCGCTTCGCTCATGTCGGTGCCAACGGCAAACTCGAGCGTGATCTTGCCTTCTGAGTCCGTGCATTCGCCGGACATCTTGGTCACGCCTTCAACGCCCTTGAGTTGCTCTTCTTGCTCCTGAACAATCTCGCGTTCGATTTCAGACGGACTGGCTCCGGGCCATCGCGTTTCAATCGTGATGGCTGGGACTTGCACTTCCGGTGTCAGTTGCATCGGCATGTCGAGCAACGCGATCACGCCGAAGAGAATCACAAGAAGCACGCCAACACTGACTTTGACGGGGTTCTTGATGAAGGATTGGATGAGGTTCATGGCTCGCCTATCTCTTGCCCGGAGTCGTTTCTCATGCGCGTTGCGCGCGTACTACTTCGCTTTGTCAGTTCTGGACTACTGGTCAGCGCCCGGTGCTGGGGCAGCTTTTTCGGAGAGATCTTTCTCGATGCGGATCGCTGCTTGGGGCGGCGCTAAGCGCTCGTTGCCGCGCACGATCACCTTGTCTGTCAGTTGGACTGGGCCGCTGATCTCCTGCATGTCGCCGCGCACGCCGCCGAGTTGGACGGGGCGCATCGCTCCCATTTTGCCGCTGCCATCAGGCGCATCGATCACGACGAAGACTGCGGGCGTCGTACCGCCGACCATCACGATCGCGTCCTTGGAGACGAGCAGGCCTTCACTGGCAGGACTGGCTGGCAGACTCACACTCACGCTCATGCCGGCGCGCAGCAGCGAGTGCATCAAGGGTGCAGCTTCCGGCGCAGGCTGGCCTTCAGCAGATAGCTCCGAGAGACGCGCACTCTCGCTCAGCGCGATCGCTTGCTGCCAGGCTTGCTCGTTGTTCGAAACGTCCACGCGCACGCTAAATGAGCGGCGACGCGAATCGCCAGCCGGCGCAATCGCTTTGACCTTGCCCATAAAGTGAACGGGCTTGCCGAAACGATTCATGCGCTTGATCGCGTTGATCTGAACTTCAACGCTGTCACCGTTATTAATGAAGGGCAGTACTTCTTCCGGCACATCGATGCGCGCTTCAATCGGATCGAGCGCAATCACCGTGAGCAGCGGGCTACCGGCCATCATCCACTCGCCAACTTCAGAGTGCTTCTGAGAGACGTAGCCGCTGAAGGGCGCACGAATGGTGAGGCGATCAACCTCGGTCTGCAAACGCGAGATCGTTGCGTCTTGCGCGGTCAAGCTGGCTTCGACGCCTGCAATCTGCGCGGCGCGCGAACCGGCGCGATCATCGTACTGACGCAGGCTGGCTTGCTTGGCGAGCACCTCAGCTTCTGCCACAGCGAGCTGGCGCGTGGCTTCGGAGAGCTGCTGCTCAGTGGCATCGTCTGACTGACGTAGTCCGGTGACGCGGACAACTTCGTTCTTCCAGAAGTCGCGGTCAGCAGCGGCTTTTTGAAGCTCAGCTTGCGCGAGGCTCTTGTCCTCGTCGGCGAGTGCGCGCAGCTCGGTCACGCTGGCGTTTAGGCGAACGCGCTCGGCCCGGGCAGCGCTCAGCATCTGCGAGTGCGTGTCGTTGCGCAGAATGGCGATCACCTCGTTGGCTCGCACCATGGCGCCGACGTCAAACTTCAGCTCCGAGAGCGCGCCGTTGGTTTCACAGGAAACGGTTGAGGTGCGGGACGCGTGCATGCTACCGAGAAAGACGCGGTGAACGTTGATCGTTCCACTCTGCACGCCATCAATGCGAACAAGCGTGCCGGGAGGCGGCCCGCCCTGCGCATCACTGCCAACGCTGAGCGCTGTCAGGAATGTGCCGGCAACAATCAAGAAGATCGCCAATCGCTTGGCTTTGCGTCCGAAATCTCGCATGTCGTTCTCCAGTGCGTCGCTTTGCTCGTAACTTTGGCTCGGGCTATCGCTCGTTTTCAGGGCCTGAGCTCATTCTGTTGATTCATGTGGCGTGTGTCTTCTACGAAAAGATGGCCTCGCTTTGGTGGCCAGTCTTCCGATCCGGCGAGAATAGATTCCACCGCATAACACACAATTGCTAGATGACGGAATTCGCGGGACTTTCTGCGCTGGCCGATGAGCTGCGCGTGTCCGAAACGAATGGTTCTGCGCGAGCGGGTCGGCCTCGGCTCAATCGCTGATCGCGATTGACGCGAAACGCAGCGTGTCCTCGCTCTCGCTGCCTCAGAAAGCCAGATGCGCGCTAAAACACAGCGAGCGCGTCATTGCTGGCGCGCTCGCTGCGAAGATAGAGCTTCAGTCTCGTTCTACCAGAAGTAGGCAGCCTGGAAGGAGAGCGTGAAGTACATCATGCCGTCCTTGTCAGTGATCAAGCCGTCGCCGGGGCGATCAGCAGCGATCGAGTTGAACGAGAAGGGGAAGGTCAGGTACGTTCCCACCGAGAAGCGCCAGTTGTTGATCAGCTTGCCGCTACGACCTTGGAGCAGGGGCGTGAAAACCCAGTCGGCACCGAGGTTGAAAGCGTAAGGCGGAATCAGCGTGTGCGAGCGGATCACCACACCATCAAGCGCGGTCGGATCAGTGCGGTCAGAGCGGGTTTCGTCAAAGATGTCCGCTTGAACCTCATCACCCAGGTGGTAGTTGACCTCGAACCATGCCGAAGGAGCAACCTGCACCAAGTCTTCGTACATCGGGATGTCGAAGCCCACACCGACGTTCAGACCAATCGTGCGCACGCCGTTCAGATCCGAAAGGTCACCCATCAGGATGCCCAGCGAAGGGCCGACGATCATCGAAAGAGCCCAGTCGTTGTGGCGGCGAATGCCGTCAGACTCGATCTCTTCAGACTTCAGGAAGTTGATGTTCATGTTCCAGTTGAGCTGGATGGTTGCTGCGCTGAAGAGCGAGAAGCCATTCGTCTCTACCGAGTAACTCGTCACATCAAGACCGAAGTCCGTTGCCACCATGTCGGTGTCGCTACCGAACTGGTAGTCCATGTTGATTCCGAAGGCGGAGTCAGAGCGATCAAGCGCACGACCGTTGCCCAAGAAATCACCGTTGGAAGTCGAGTACACGCGACCGCGGTACACATTGCCTTCCAAACCGATTGGCACGTAAAGACCAATGCCGAAGCCAGTCCCTTCCGCAGTTCCCTCTTCAGGAACATTCAAATTCATGATTCGGCTGGTCTTAGCTTCAAGGCTGTAGGAGCCAAGAATCACCAGAGTCAGCAGCAGAACAAAACGCCAGTTTGCGGCCATAGTGAGCTCTCCTCGATCCTGCCCTACGTGCGGCGGTACCGTATGCTCATCCACTCGCTGAAGTCGCGAGGTATCGGCTCCAGCAACATCTCAATCCAGACGAATCTGGGAAGGGGATGCGACTGTCGCGTCAATCGAAGATGTTCCTCGTCGGGGGGAAGGTAGGGCGAATCATACGGTTGCCGCAGTCTGGGTGTCAATGCAAAAGGAGAGCGGTTTTCAGCTTCTCCTCAACGACCTATCCCCAGAACTAGCCAGCACTTACGTACAATCGCCTCACTCACCCGAGAACATCTTCTCAAGCATTTCAAACGATTCCCTACCTACTACCCTCGCTGATCTACAAAGAAGAGCGAAAGGCATTTGGCATGAACCACTTCAACCAAAAAGGATGCGTATCATGGGGAGAGAAGAGCCCATCCGCAAGACTAGATCGTAAGGAATTTGCAAAGCAACGAAGATTCCCCACCAACGCAAAGTGCGCGGCGATTGTCGCCGCGCACTGCGTGTGTCTTCTGCTGGTTTGCACGAGCATTTTAGTCGTCGCGGGCCAAGGGAGCGACGGCCAGCGTGCGCTGAATCTTGCCCGGCTCGCGTGAGCTGCTCGAGCGCTTGTTCTCTTTCTCGCGCTCTTTGAAGTACTTGCGAGCGATCTCCGAATCGAGCAGAAGCTCTTGCACCTCAGCAATCGACTCGCGGCTCATCTCTTCAATCGGCTCGAAGTCGTAATAGATCTGCGGGCGCACGAAGATGTAGAGATTCGTTTTCAGCTCGCTTGTGATCTCCGACTTGAAGAGCTCGCCGACAATCGGGATATCTCCAAGGAAGGGGATCTTCGAGATTGAGCGAGACGCTTGCGTGCTCGTCAATCCACCGATCACCACCGTTTGATTGTCCGGCACCGTAACCGTCGTGCTGATCGTACGCGAGGTACGGGGCGGCGAAAGGCCAGGCTGAGCCGACTGGCCGATAAAGGCTTTCACGTCCAAGTTCAGGTTTAGCACGATGTACTTGTCCTGACTGATCTGCGGCGTGACGGTGAGCGTAATACCATCTTCGGTGAAGGTGTTGTTGCCTGAGGTGACACCGTTGTTCGTCGTGGTGTTCAGCACCGGCTGTTCGGTCAGAATCTCGATCGTCGACTCTTCGTTGTCGTTCGCCATCACGCGCGGCGCCGAAAGAATGTTCACTTCGGTCTGCTGCTTCAAAAAGCGCAGCAGCAGCGGGATGTTGAAGGGCCCACCGTTGGTCACCGCAAGGATGCCACCAGGGCCGAAGATCGGCGAGCGACCGGCGGGATCACCGCCGCCATCACCGGTCGGGATGCCGTCTGAATCCACTACCGTTGAGAAGCCGAAGTCCGTCACGAAGTTCAAGCGGGGGCTTGAGCCAGAGCCTTCCAGCCCGGCAAGTTCTACACCGAAAGTGAAGTCGTCGTCTTCGCGCACTTCAAGAATCGCAGCTTCGATCATCACCTGAGGGCGACGCACATCAATCTGCTGCAGGATCTTGAGCAGCGTGTTGTAATCCGCGCTAGGGGCGATGATGAGCAGCGAGTTCGTGTTCTCGTCTTCCACGATCACGGGCTGATTCTCTTCCGTGTTCTGGCCGAAGTTCGGGAACTGGCCAGGCTGACCTAGGGGCAATGCGCCTTGGCCAAGCAGCGTGTTCAACGTGGCTGCAAGATCGACAGCCTGCACGTTTCGCGCCTTGTAGATGTGCGTCGTGCCGGAGCGCTCGGTGTAATCGTAGCCCGGAATCTTGATGTCGATCTTCTCGACCAGCTCCTTCACGAGCTGAATGCTCTCGTCATAGCCCCACACCATCATGCTGTTCATGTTCGGCGCAACGGTGATCGAAACGGCGTCTTCATTGCTGCCAGCGCCCCCCGGTTGGGGTTGGCCGAACTGATTGATCACGGTGTCGCGAGCTTGCAGCAGGTCTTGAATCGCCGTTGCCAGCTCTTGCGCATCGAGGTAGCGAACGTTGATGACTTCCAGGCGAGGCTTCTCGGCCGGGCGATCCATCAGATCGATCAACTGCGCGAAGCGGCGCACGTTGAAGGCGTAGTCAGCGATCAGCAGCGCGTTCACTTCACCCGCGATCGGGTTGATGATGCCAGCGCGACGCGTCGCAAGCTGGGTCAGCGCAGCGCGCACCTGATTCGCATCAGCGTACTTGAGCTTCGCGATCATGGTGACGAAGCCAGCGTTCTTGCGCTTCAGCTCTTCATCCAGCTTCGAGCCTTTGAAGTTCTTGAAGCCGTCGAGTTCCAGCACGTCATCGACGCGGCTTGAGGTCATGGCGTCGGTGATCTGCACGACTTCATAGAACTGAATGCTATTCGGCGGATCGTCTTCGCCGAAGGGCGAAAGGATCAGGTTTTCTGACTTGAGCATCGCCTGCAACACGCCAAAGAGCGCCTCGCGAGGGATGAAGGTACCAGGATCGATCGGCGAGATGATCTCGATTTCTTTGTTCGTCAGCAGGCTTGAGATCTGCGCTGAGATCATGAACTGGATGCCCGAGGCGGCTGCCACCAGCTCCATCCAATCAAGCAGCTTGATCTTCTTCTTACCAATCAGGCGAATGCCTTCTTGTTCTTCGCGGACTTCGGGCTGACCTTCACCAGCCGGCGGAGGAGCATCCTGCGCAAAGGCGTTAGGAGCCGCGAGCGTAACGCTCGCAAGCAGGACCAGCATCAGACAGGCAAAGCGCCAATTCTTCATATCTCGTACCCCAGTCACCACCGATAGCCGTCGATCGGATCATTGAGCGCTGCAACGTGCATTTCTTGTTCACATCCCGCAAGAGCGATCAGCCTGCGGGTGGGCGATTCTTCTTCTCCCTGCCAGTGCAACAGTGAGACGCGATTGGATGGAAAAGTCCGCACGCACCACTTAGAACGGTGGGCCATCATGGGCGTTGGAGAATTCTGCCAAAGCTCCGGCAGCCGGATGTGAAGAAGTCCCAGATGCCCGCTCGCTCTGGGCACAAGAACATGGTGCAGGGAAAGCAGACAACCTAGAATTGTGGCGGGAGATGACCCATTGCGGGAGAGGATGTGAGCCTTTTTCAACCAGCGACGCCCCGGTACATCAACGTATCCGGTGTGATTGTGCTCATCGCTTTGAGCGCGATGTTCGCGCGTCCTGGCACGAATTCAATCAGCGCTCAAGAATCGCCTCCGCCAGCAGCTCCTCAATCCGCACCAGATAGCGATGCGCAGCGCATTGCACGCAGCTTTTTCGGCGAAGATGCAGACTTCGATGAAGCCTCTCTTTCCTTTAACACTCGAGCCAGTGCCTTGGCGCTCATCAATCCCCTCTTTGTCGACTTCGCCACCAACGCCGAAGAAAGCGCCCGACGCGACGTGCGACGCAGCGCAGCCAACAACGCTCTAGAGTTCCGCGCGCAAGCAGGCGAGATCGTATGGGTCTCCCCAAAGCCGGCCTTCGCGTCGATCAGCTTGAGCGCTGACTTGAAACGCATCTCGCGCCTTGCCGGGCAAGCCTCAGATAGCAGCAGTGGCGCTTTGCGCGTGCGGATTCAAATTGAGGGGAGCGAGTACCACATTGTCGCCACGCGCGCGCCAGCCTCGCTTGCGCTGATCAAGCTGCGCAACGGCAGGCAAATCACCATGAAGAGCGCCGCGCCTCCGGCAAATCTCACGGGAGATCCGCATTTCGCGCTTTCGATCGATTCTGCGTCGAAGCTTCAGCTGCGCTTCAACGAAAAGCTGGAGCCTGCGATTGAAGAGTCGCTTAGAGCCAAGCGCGCAGGCGGCCAAGCTGCCTCCTTCACCATTGGGATTGGCGTGCAGGAAGGCAGCCTTTCGCTGACCGAGCTTGAGCTTGAAGGCAGCTTCAGCCCCTCGTGGTGGGAAGAAAAGCGCGCTGATCTGATCGCCAATGCGACGATGCACGAGCTGCACTCGATGGGCATCCGTGGCTTGACTGAATCGCTCGATTTCAGCGTGCCAGATGCCGAGCGCCTGGCCTTTCTTGAGAGCTCCAGCGAAGCGGAGCGCAAGCTCTATCAGCGCCAAGACTTCGCGAGTCTGCTCGACGCCCATCCGCGCTCAGGCCTGCTCGTACTTGCACGAGCCCTGCAAATGCGCGATCAAGGCGACGAAACAGGCGCGCTCACCCTGCTCGATAATGAAAAGCTAGAGGGCCTGCGATCTGAGCGGCTGCTCCTGCAAGCCGACCTGCTGCGCCAATCTGCGCGAAACGACGAGGTGCTCGAAACGCTGGCGCTCTTGCCTGAAGCGTTGCATGAAGACCCTCGCTACCTCACACTAGCCGGGCTGAGCAGCGCTGCCGCTGGCGATTACGCCGAGGCGAAGTCCGCTTTTGAAGCGCTGGGAAGCGAGCTGGGCGATGCGCTCGCAGCGAGCGCCGCTGCCGTGCAGAACGCCGCCGGGCTGAGCGAGGCTCGACGCATCTTTCCCGAGTCGAGCGACGCTCCAGGAGTCTCACTGCGCGTGCAGTCGCAAACGAGCGAGCAGCAAGATTCAGCGCCCCTGCTAGCCCTACGCGAGCGCTGCGACGAGGCGATCAGCGTGATGCTCGCGCTTTTTGGCGAGCAGTGCGCGCTCAGTCGTCCAATTGAGCTTTGGGTCTACGAGCAACCTGATCCCTTCGCGCGAGCGGCGCTGGTTCACGCCCACAATCAGGTGGACCGCATTGGCGCGGTGACGGTGCTCCCTGCTCGCAAGAGCGATGCGAGCCAGCCGGTGCGGATTTTGCTTTGCCGCGCCGCTGGAGAGCGATCTTTTCGAGTCAGCTTGATTCACGAGCTATGCCACGCCTTTCTTTTCGCTGCTCAATCCACGCAGACCTTCGACGCCCCGCTCTGGCTACACGAGGGGCTAGCGGTGATGGCTGGAGCTAGCGCCTTGCCCAGCCTTGAGCAAGGCGAAGTGCAGCCGGAAGCGCCAAGCGAGCAGGAGAACGCCTCAACTCCACCGATGCAGATCGCTTTAGAGTGCTCGCTGCCAGCGGAAGCCGAGGGTCTGATCGCGCCGATGATCGAGCTTATGCGCTCGGACAACGCCGCTAGCGCGCTGCAGGCCTTGAGCGCCGCGAGCTTCAGCGCTTTTTACTCGCGCTCGAATCACCCCGAGGCCTCTCACGCCACGCAGCTTGCCAGCAGCGAGAGCAACTACGCGCTGGCTTGGGCGCTGGTCTGGTACTTGGTCGCGACGCCTGAAGATGCGCTCTTTGCCCAAGCATCAAAGTTTGATGCTGGACACGCCGATAAGAAGGAAGACGCCGCGCTGCTTCCGCTTCCTTCTATAATGCTTGTTGGAGAGCATTTGAGCACGCTGCTCGCTGACGATGCGCTCGCTGGGTCCTTCGCTTTGCGCGTAGCGAATGCGCTGGAATCGCACTTCAGCCAGAGTTCGAGCGATCGCGGGGCCGACAACGCCGACCAGTCCGGGCACAAAGGGTAGACATGGCAGGCTACGCAACCAGTCTCGTACACAGCATCTACCCCGCAGAATTCGCGGCGATCTCGCGCAATACCGGGCAGATGCAGAACCAAGCGGCGCTCGCCTTCGCTGAACGCAGCGTGCGCGATAAAACCGAAGCGCGCAGGCTCTCCGTCACCGGCGAGTTCATCAAGCCGGAAGCCGACCGTGATGCCGATGGCCACTGGACGCCCCACCGACGCAAGCGGAAGCAGAACCAGATGGATCTGCTGGCAGGCGAAGGCTCGATCATAGATAGCGTCGTCTGATCGCCTCAATCAAGCTACACTCTCAGCGCTACCCCGGTACTCCAGCCCCTGGATCTTCACATGCTCAAGCTCTTCTCAACTCTCTTGGTGTTGTGCGTTGCTGCGTTATCGCTGACCTCGCTTGCCTCATGTTCAAGCAGCGAAAGCGGTGATCCGAACGACCCCAGCGCCGGTAAGATCGAGGGCTTCGTCGACACCATGGTTTACTACCGCATCTATCCCAGCGACAAGGTGCGCGGCAACGAATCCGGGATCAAGCTCAAGCCCTTCTACAGCGTGCTCTTGAATCAGAGTCACTCGCGCTTCAAGGATCATCAAGACGGCATGCAGCCCCTCAACCTGGCGCGTGAGGAGCGTGTGCTGCGCGACAATCTGATGGAGCAGTTGCTGGAAGTGTTCAGCGACCAGGACTTTTTCGAAGCTGGAGAAGGCTCGCAAGTCCTGCTGCAGAACCCCAATAAGCTGATCGATGGGATGCCCGAGGGCAGCAAGCCGGAACGCTACATCGCCGTCGTGCGTGGCAATCGCGGTACGATTTTCATGCGCCCGCCGACCGACAAAGTTTCGAACGCTGACATGCTGCGTCGCTTCCGCGCTTGCGAAGATGCCTTCCGGGCATCGTTGAATCTCAGCGAGCAGAAAGCCGCGACCAAGATTGTCGGCGACGATTACGAAGAAGGCGAAGGCATCACCGGCGACGATTTCAAGAACGCCGGAAACCGCTATCCAGACCGTGAATAAAGTGTGTTTCGCGCAATCACGCGAAATGTCTTCCTAGCCTAGCACTTCCTCACTGCGTAGTATGCGCGTGCATGTTGCAATTGAATTGAGCCGACGCGTGAATGCGAGAAGCAAAGCGTTCGGACTTAGCAGGATCTGACTGAAGCTCGGGTGGGCGCGTGTTCGGCGGTAAAAAGTCTCAGAAAGAGCTCGAAGAGCAATTCGCCTTGCTCGAAGAAGAGAATCAGCTTCTTCGACGTAAGCTGCGTTTGCTGACCGGGAATAATCCCACTGCAACGCTCTCGCTAGCGGGCACGGTTGGCGCAGCCTCTATGGCATCCCGCAGCATTACCGGCGCCGATATGGGTTCGATTGCGGGGCTGGAAGTCGGCTTTCTGATCGTTGATCGCGACATGCGCTTGATCAAGATCAACACCAAGATGGCGAACTTCTTGAACGTCGAGCGCAACTATGCCGACGACAAGCCCTTGCTCAGCGCCATCGATGCGATCGACTGGGCGCCTGAAATCTTCACCACGCTGCTTGAAGATGCGAAGCTCGCGGGCGATGAAGCTCCGAGCGAGATAGAGCGGGCGCATGAAGGTCTCGACAGCGCTCACACTCATCACTACCTCTTCCGCGCGGTTTGGACCGGCAAGATCGGCACAGTCACGGTTGAAGATATTACGCGCCTCAAGCAAACGCGGGAGTTCTTTGAGCGCTTGGTTGCGCCGAACATCGTCTCGCGCCTGCTGGATAGCGGCGAGGATCCATTTCTGGTCGAAAAGCGCCGCATGACCGTGCTCTTCGGCGACCTACGCAACTTCACCAAGTTCTGCGATAACGTGCCGCCAGATCATGTGCGCACAGTCTTCGATGAGTTCTTTCAGATCTGCATGGATGCGATTGATCGCTTCGAAGCGACGCTCGACAAGTTCATCGGCGATCAGGTGATGGCGCTCTTCAACGCGCCGATTCACAACCCGGGCCACTCCTATCAAGCCGTGCGCGTAGCGGTTGAGATCCAGCGCACCATGCAAGGCGTGCGCCAAAGCTGGATTGATCGCGGCCTCGTGCCCCAAGCGCTGATTGAGGAGATTCCCGATATCCTCAAGCTCGGCGTCGGCATCAACACCGGCGATATGCTCGTTGGGCTCTTCGGCGCCAAGCGCACGAATCAGTACACGGTGCTGGGCCATCATGTGAACTTGGCTGCGCGCCTTTGCAGCAAAGCCGGCGGCGACGAGATTCTGGCCGGCATGGGCACGCTGGAAGACGTCAAAGTCCACTACGAAGCGAATCCCGCCGACTTCGATCTGCCCGTCAAGTTCCGCAGCAAAGGCAGCATCGTGGTGAAAGGCGTCGGCGACCCGGTGCCGATCGCAAGCGTCGTCTACGACTTCGAGTAACCCCGCAGTAGAACTGGCATTCCTGCCAGTTCAGTACTCTTGCAACTCGATCGGAGAGAGGGTCGCGATGAGTGAGCTGAGTGCCGTCATCCCGACCGAAGGCGTAGCCGCAGGGGAGGGATCCCTTTTCGAGTAGGTGAGCTGCCGGCAAAGATCGGCCTTGCGGGAGCTTGCGCCCAAGAACGCTACTCTTTTGCGAGGCTATCGCTACGCATTGCTTCTTCTACATGCAGCCGAATCGCTAAGGGATTCCTCCCTTCCGCTTTGCTCCAGTCGGGATGACGACGAAACCAAATCGGGAACTGCTCAAATGATTCTCGGCGATGCAAGCATGCAGAGAGTTTCTCGCGCGAAGCCGCCAAGACGCAAAGCTGCCTGTCGGAATGGGCACCCTGGCACCTTGCTCCCAGCTTGCAAATCGGGGGAGATCGCCAACTGAGTCTCTGAACTTCAAATCAAAGAGGCGATCTCCCCCGATTTCGAGGCTCTGAGCTCCACTACGCAACGCCCCTACCGACAGGAGCCTTTGCGTCTTGGCGGCTTTGCGCGAGCAATCTTTATCTTCAAAGGGCTGAACTTCCTGATCACGAAACCAAATCGGGAACTGCTGTAGCGCTGCATCATCGCCCTCGAGCCTGCGCGTCGAAATTCGATTCCCCTCGCTCGCGCAAGCGCGAAAAGCGCCGATCATTCGCCTCGCACGTGAAGTTCACCACCTGATCAGCGTAAAATCCTTCCCTGCAAACAACATGCTGACTGTCAACGCCAAGCGCTTTGCTAGCATAGGCGCGCAATGCACAGCGCCGCTTTGCGCGCCCTGCCCATGCGCGAGGAATCAATGACCAACTTCGTCGAGACGCTCACTCCAACTTTCTTCATCGAGACCGGGATCATCTACCTCGGGCTGCTGCTCGGCTACAGCTTCGTACGAGGCTCAACCGGCGACAGCGCGCTCAAAGGCGTGGCAGTGCTGCTGGCCGTCGGCTTTGTCGGCGTCTACGTGATCGCCAACGAGTTCGAGCTCTACCGTATCGAGAAGCTGCTCGAACAACTGATCAACGTGATGCTGCTCGCACTCCTCGTGATCTTCCAGCCAGAGCTGCGCCGAGGCGTGGTGAGGCTTGGCCAGAACAGACTTTTTGGCCGCATGATCCGCAAGCGCGGCGACACCGTGCAAGTGCTGAGCAACGCAGCCTTCCGCTTAGCGCGTGGCAAGACCGGCGCGCTCGTCGTGATTCAGCGAGGCGTGGCGCTCGGCAACTACGTTGATCGCGGCACCGCGATTGACGCGCTGATCTCCCCTGAACTCCTCGAAACCATCTTCTGGCACGGCGGGCCGCTGCATGACGGCGCGGTGCTGGTGCGAGATGATCGCATTCTGGCTGCCGGCTGCTTGCTGCCGCTCAGCGAAAACGCGGATGTGGCGAAGCGCCTCGGCACGCGCCACCGCGCCGCGATTGGCGTGAGTGAAGAAACCGATGCAGTCGGCGTTGTGGTGAGTGAAGAGACCGGCGCCGTCTCGATCGCCGAACACGGTCAGCTCCATCGCGATCTCGACCGGATTGAGTTCGAGCACCGATTACGCAAGCTGCTTGAAGGCCGCACATCGAATGTTGAATCCGGTGCACTGAACGGGGGGACACGCTGATGTTCCGCAAAGGGAAAAAACGCCGCGATCCAATGGGCGAGCTGAACAGCCTGCGCCTAGCGAGTGTGCGCGAAGCCGAAGATCAAGGCGTGATTGGCGCGCTGGCTCGCACGAGCTGGGTGGTTCACGTATTGCTGGTGATTCTGGCTGGTCTGATCCAGTGGAGCATCTGGCGCAGCGTGGAGGCCGAGGAGCGCGTTGAATTTGTCAGCTTAGAGGTCAAGCTTGATGGCGACGCTCTGCTGCCGAATAGCGCTGCCCGCATGTCGAGCGAGTTCGCGCTCGTGCCTGGGCAGACTTTTAGCAATCCAACGATCGTTTTGAGCGGCCCCCGCAACGAGATCCTAACCTATCGCGATCAGCTTGAGCGCGCCGAAGACAAGGGCACGCCTAGCTTCACTCTGCTGATCAGCCCCAAGGATCTGGCCGTCGCTGAAGCAGTTGATGAATACGTCAGCGAGATCACGATGCAGCTCGATGACTTCCGCATTCGCGATACGCTCAAGCCTTCTGATGAGGTCCGCTTCACCTTTGCCAATCCCACGCAGGAGATCCGCATCCGCTTGGAGAAGCGCGTGCAGATGCCAGCGCTCTTCGTGCCGGAGACGATCAAAACGCCCGACGGCTTCAAGCCCGAATACGACGTTGAAACTGAAGGCGTGGTGCGCGCACCGTGGTCAGTCATCTCGACGGCTGAGCGCAAGGACGGCAAGGTCAAGGTGCGCGTTGCTTCGCCTGACTTCGCGCGCGAGTGGGAAGCCGAAGGCCTGAACGAGGCGCAACGCAGCGCCGAGTGGCAGAAGCTCGTCAAATCGAGCGGCGACGCCAGCGAAGCCCCTGGCGGCCAGCGCCGCAAACTGCCGATCATCCGCCTTGACGGCATGAGCTACTTCGATCTGGAAGGCAACACTTTGCCAGACGTGACGGCGAACATCTGGCTGCGTCAGGTCGGCTCGCACGAGCAAGTCAGCTTGCAGAACGTGGCGTTTGACTACGTGCTGCCCGGCTGGCTGATGAAGCACATGCCGACGCTGGAGATCTCGATGGGGCAGGGCCTGCTTGCATCGGATCTGGTGACGATCGAAGTGCTGCCCGAACAGCGCCAGTTCGTGAACAAGGAGAACGTGCGCTTGGTGCTCGATCTGCGCTCGATTGACGAAGACGATTTCCCGCGTGACGAGCGTCCCGGCGCCGATCCCAACTCGCGCTCGCGCACATTTAGCCAGTTCAAGATTCGCCTTGAGGTGAACCGCAATCTGATCACGTCGTACAAGTTCCCGAATCCCAGCGCGAACGCGGAAGCCTACACCACGCGCGACGTGACAATCACCTACACCGATTCCGGCGATTGATGGAGCACACATGGCAAGAATCATCATCACCGGCGGTGCGGGATTCATCGGCTCCAACCTCGCGCAATCACTCCTCGAGCGCGGCGACGAAGTCTGTGTGCTCGACAACTTCAACGACTTCTACGACCCCGCGATCAAAGAGGCGAACGCCGAGCGCTTAGCTCAGCACGAGCGCTTTCGCTTGGTGCGAGGCGATATCTGCGATGCGCCGCTGGTCAACGCTCTCTTTCAAGAGTTCCTGCCGGATGCGGTGATGCACTTAGCAGCATGGGCCGGCGTGCGTCCGAGTCTCGAAAAGCCTGCGGTCTATGCGCGCAACAATGTTGAAGGCACGACTGTGCTACTCGAAGCGGGACGTCGTCTAAGCAACTTGCGCTTCTGCATGGCCAGCTCAAGCAGCGTGTATGGCGGCCAGACCGAGGTGCCCTTCCGCGAAGACATGGACGTGGACTCGCCGATCAGCGTGTACGCCGCCACCAAGCGTAGCTGCGAGATCATGGCGCGCACCTACAACACGCTCTACGGCATGAATACCTGGTGTCTGCGCTTTTTCACCTGCTACGGGCCGGGCCAGCGCCCTGATCTTGCGATTCACAAGTTCACGAAGCTGATCGACTCGGGCCAGCCGATTCCTGTTTTCGGCGATGGCTCGACCTATCGCGATTACCTCTACATCGATGACTGCGTGAAGGGCGTGACAGCCGCGCTTGATCGCTGCCAGGGCTATCAGGTGATCAATATCGGCGAATCCCGCCCGGTGCGCCTCGATCGCTTGATCGAGGTGATCGAATCGGCGCTTGGCAAGAAAGCGGTGATTGAGCGCTTGCCCGAGCAGCCCGGCGATGTGCCGCGCACTTTTGCTGATGTGAGCTTGGCTGCTAAGCTGCTCGATTACGCACCGGGGATGGAAATAGAAGAGGGCGTGGCGCGATTTGTGGCGTGGTATCGCGAGCAAAGCAGCGCCGCGACATGATGCGCAGGGCTTGCGTTTCGAGGGTCGAAGCCCTCGTCGGCCAATTGTGCAGAAGTTCTTCCTTTGAGTGATCTTGAAACACAGCAGCGAATTCGGTATTGTGTCGATCACATGCGATAGGGAGCACGGACGTTCCCTGCATCCATCGATCGAAGTGAAGACATGGAGGTTTTCACGTGCCATTATTCGACGTCAATCAAGTCAACACGCCTCAAATCACGAAGCTGGTCAACAACGTCAAGCCGACGACTTTTGACCGCATCAGTGCGCCCGCCAACAACGTGGCAGCGCGTGTTGCTGAAAACAAGCAGAGCGTGTTCTCGGCGAATGCGACTGGTTCGCAAGCGGTGTTGAACAGCATCCAAGCTTCGTCTTTGACCTCAAACAGCGCGGGGCAACAGCTCTTCTTGTCGCTGCTTGAATCCAACATTTCGCACGGCAACAACCTTCGCTCTATTGTGAAGCGCGGCAACTACAACGAAGACGCTGCCCGCTTCAATCCGGAGACGAGCAAGACGCAGCTCTTCCGTCTTGAGTTGCGCGACATCAATGCTTCGGTGAGCTTCCCGACGCAGCAGCTTCAGAACAAGGCATTCAAGGAGAATGCTCTTGAGCTGACGCGCCCGACGGATGATCGTTTCGCCTCCTTCGCCTTGGCTTAGGTCGAGTGAAAGCTGACGAAGGGCTCGCGAATCAGAGGCGGAAAAAACATCTCGCCTTTGCGCTTGACTGAAGCATTCCTCAGCGATACTTTCTTGGCCCTGATCTTGCCGAGGTGGCGGAATTGGCAGACGCGCTACGTTGAGGTCGTAGAGCCCGCAAGGGTGTGGGGGTTCAAGTCCCCCTCTCGGCACCAAGATTTACTCCCCGAGTTGCACCAGCAGCGCGGGGAGTTTCTTTTTTGTACAATCTGCTCTGGGAGTCGGCGTTCCTCCCGCAATCCCAAAGTTAGTATCACGATCGAGGAATGCCATGTCAGGCACATCATCAGAATCCGCCGATTCCAATCCGACATCAGAGAGCGCTAAGGCTTCGCCCAAAAGCGCAGAGCAAAAACGCAAGCGCTTGGCCATTGCGTTGCTGCTGCTGGCGCTTTGCGTCGCGGCAGTAGCCTATCTGATCCTTAGGCCCGGCGATGAGACTGGGGAAGGTGGCGGGCAGGAGCAAGTCGACTGGATGCTGCCCCTGCTCCATCCCGAAGACGGCTCAACCCCGGAAATCACGAAGCTCGTTGTTCGTCGCACGCTGAACTGGGCGATCGAGATCGAGAATCTCCGCAGCGCACACGATGCTGAGCAAGATACGCTTCAAGCCGAGGCGGACAGACTTGGCCGCACCTTCGAGCGTCAGCCCTTCGATATGACACCCTACGAGAACAAGCAAGGCGTGGAGACGATCTTCGTCGAGCTGACGCCTGCCGATGGTCGTTGGCGCATCGCCAACGACTTCGGTGTGCTCGCGCAAGCCGCCGCGGTCAATACCCTGGTTGAGCGGCTGCGGGAGATGGTCAGGCCGCGCAGAGCGGTCGAGCGCATCACTCCGGCTGAGGCCGGGCATGAACTCCCCGGCGAAGGCACGAGCTTAATCGAGATCTACACCAAGCAAGGCAAAGCTAAGCTCTTCCTCCACGACCTGCATCTGGCGCGACTCGGTGGCACGCAAGACGTCTACGACATCACCAAAGGGCAAGGCATTCGCCGCCTGATTCCTGAAGCGATTCCGATGCGTTGGCGTGTCCGCGACTGGCGCGCATCGATCCTGCCACTTGCTCCTCAGCTTGATCCGCAGCTCGGCAGAGATCTGCTTGTCGAGCAGATTGCTTCGGTGTCGTTCACGCCAAATGGTGTCGCCTACCCGGACTACCCTGCGCGCCAACTTGTGCGAGCAAAGCCCGAGTTCGGCGAGGGTGAGTTTCGCGTCGAATCCGAGGGCATGGCAAAGCTCGCGGCTAAGTCTGCGCGCATCGTTTCGCTGGCGTCTTACCTGATCAACGGCGTGGCCTTCGATGACATCAGCGCGCTCGGAGATTCGTCGATCCCCCCGGCGCTTCATCAGGTGTCGGTGGAGCTGATTGATGGCAGCACGATTGACTACCGAATCAGCGTGCCGAGCGATGAGAGCGAGGACGTGCTGCTGCAAGTGCCAAACGATCAGCTTTTCTATCGCATCAACTTGGGTCGCGCTGCGCAACTCAATCCCTCGCTGACGGCTTTGCTCGATGAGATCACGCTCGCGGATCTGCCGGCGATCAAGGTGCTCAACGCCACGGAGCGCGTCACGATCACCGAGGGGCAGCTCGCGCACAGCTACACGCCAAGCAGCAGCCCGCGCCAGCGGCGACCAATGTGGACGCGAGACGACGGCGCTGAGCTCAAGACGAGCCACGTCATGCTGATGCTCAGCTCCATGTCGCTCGCTCTGCCGATCGAAGGCAAGGCGAGTGCCGCGGATGTCCAAGCAGCGCACTTCACGCGCGTAGATGTCGAGCTTGGTGACGAAGGAAGAATCAGCTACGAGATTTCACGGGCGCGCAGCGAGGGCCAGGCGAACCTGATTCGCCTGCCGTCAACGGGCGTTACGCTTCGACTTTCAGCAGAGCGCGCAGCAATTCTCGCCCCCACGCACGCCGAGATTCTCGGCAACGCTGGCCGTGATGGAGAAGAGTAGAGCAGCGCTCAGCTCGCTACTCTTCGGGCTCGCCATCTGGTTCGGTGTCAGTCTCATCAAGCGCCGCGGGCACCTTGCCGCCAGCGTGTACCGGCACTTCGATGCGTTCGCCGAGTAGCAGCTTGATAGCCGCGTCGATCTGAGGGTCCGCTGCCGCCCACGCTGCTTGATCTTCCTCGTTCGGGAAGCTCTCGCCCTCGGCGGGAAGCTCGTAGGCCTGAATGTTGAAGCGCTGAATCATTTGCGATTCTTGCTCAGTGCTCATGGGATAGATCACGTCAGGCGTGATCCCGCCCGGGCCATTCGGCGTGGCGCGATGCAGATTGTTCCCCAGCGGCGTGAAGTACGTAGCGATCGTAATCTTGACCATGTAGCGCGGGTCGGCAGGCACCGGGAAGGGCCGTTGAACCACGCCCTTGCCGTAGCTCGGCGTGCCAAGAATCAGCACGAGATTGTAATCCTGCAACGCACCCGCCAGCACTTCAGAGGCACTCGCTGAGCGGCTGTTCATCAGCACCACCGTCGGCATGTCGATCTGCGCTTCATCGTCTTGCGTCTTCATCACCCTTCCGCGAGATTCGAGGTCGGGTTCAATCTTCAATTCTTTCAAGCGCTCAAGCTTGGCTTGACTGGCTTTGGTCGAAACGACGACCTTGTCTTCCTCGGCGATGAACATGTCCGCGATCTCAACCGCAGTGTTGAGCAGCCCCCCGCCGTTGTCGCGCAGATCCAAGATCAAGCGACGCGCACCGAGAGCTCTCAGCTTCTCGATCGCTTCCAGCAGTTGTTCGGGCGAGTTGCTGTTGAACTGATTGAGGCGCAGATAGCCGACCTTATGCTCCTCGTCGACCATGCGCGTGCCTTGCACGCTGTGAATCGGGACGAGGCCGCGCTCAACGAGAATCGTCTTCTTGTCGTCTGCGCGCTCGATCATGACTTCGATTGTTGTTCCGCTGGGGCCGCGCATGAGTTTGGTCTTGTCGCCGACGTAGCCGACGAAGGATATCGCGTCTTTGCCCGCGCTGATGTCGCGCATGCCAACGATCCGATCCCCCATCTTGAAGCCAGCGCCTAAGGCTGGACTCTCCGGCGCAATCCGGCTGATGGTCAGCGTTCCATCATTGTTCGGCGTAACCGTAACTCCCAGCCCGCCATAAGCGCCTGCGCTCTCTTCGCTCAGCTTCGTCGCCTCGACCGGGAAAAGTACCGAGGTGTAGCGATCCTTGAGCGAGCCGGACATGCCGCTGAGCTGTCCGCGAAAGAGCACCTCGGGCTTCACTTCGCCGTCGAAGTGAACTTCAAGCAGCGCTCGAACATCGCGCAAGAGAGCCTGCTCCGTCGCCGCTTGCTGCGCTTGAGTCAGGCCTTCGGGCGGTAGCGTACTCAGATGATCCTGATAGAGCATGAGCCCGAGCAGCGCAGAAAGTGCGAGCAGAGGCAGCAGAACCATGCCGAGAAAAGTCGAGTTACTCATCTAAAGCCCGCCGCCTTTCTTCTTCTTGCTGATGCGCTCCAAGAAGCGCTTCTCTTTGGCGGACAGAGAAGAGATGCCGCTTGTTGAGATGCGATCAAGCAGGGCATCAACTCTCTCTTGCTCGTCATTCTCGCGCTTGCGTTCCCTTGCCTCGCGCTCGCGCAGCTTCACATCTTCCGCTTGGCGGCCAGCGCTCGGAGCATCTTCGTCCACGCGGAATTGTCTCGCGTAGGCGATGTGATCGTCTTCTTTCTCCTCAGCCGCGAGCACGACGCGACCGCGCTTCATCATCCAGTTCATGCCGAACCAGCCGATAGCAGCAGCGCTCAGCAATGCGGGAACCGAATCGATCGGCTTGATCAAGAGCTCAGCGTCAAAGGGGATACGCGCTTCGCGATAGCTGAACCAAGCAAAGCCCACGTTCAGCGCAAAGATCACCCAGACAATCGTACTCGTGCGCAAACCAAAGAAGGCCGGCGTCTTGCCCAGCAATCGCGATGCTGCGAAAAGCAAAGCCATACCGAGCGGCGCCGTCCCCATGCTGACGGGATGCTCCACAAGCAGCGGATCAATCAGCGCTGCAGGGATGAAGGGCAGCACCGCGCACGCGGCGAGAAAGATCAGGTAGTCGCGAGGCTTCATCAGCTTTTCGAGCTGCGAGCCAACGAACCAGATGGAGACGAGGCAGGTCACCAGCACGCTAATCAGATCAGTCTGAATCAGCGGCGCACTCAGGATCTGCCAAGGCGCAGGGCCGAGTCCAGCGGATGGGATCAGCGCCCAGCCTTGGAGCACGAGATCGCGCATGCCCTCGGCAATTGCAGCCTTCTTGCCGGTCTCGCCAAGCTCATCGACAGAAAAACCAACCGCGAAATACAAGATCGGCAGCGCAAAAAGCAACGCACGGGTGATCGGACCAACGCTGACCCGCTTCATGCCGGGCCGCTCTTCCTTGCGGAAATACTCCCGATCCTCGTATCCCATTGCTTGCTCCACTCTGGTGCGATGATCTCAGTGCTGCGATTAGCGCGATGGCCTCTGCCTATGCTTCTTCGAGGGCGCCCTTGTCTTCCAGCATTGACTGCAGGTGCTGAATCGTCTTGGCCTGCTTGCGTGTGCTGAGGAAGGCGTAGCCAGCGAGTGCCACTAGCGCAGCAAGCACGGCGACTGTGCCCGAGGTCAGCGAACTCAATGACGGCTCCAAGCGACTCTGCTCGGCCTTGGTCTTCCGCTCGTACTCATCGCTATAGCGACGCTCAAGAAAGTCGGTGTAGTTGAGATTGACTTCCGCTGCTACGCGCGAAGTCGTTTCCAGCGATGCTTCAAAAAGGTCGAGCTTCTGCTCGTAGTTGCGCTGATACTCTTCCAGATTCTTGCGCTGGTCTTCGGTCAGCTCGCCTTCTTGCTCAGCAATCGCACCTTCGCGCAAAGCACCCAGAAACGCTTTGCGGGCAGCGGTGATCGCCTCGTTCTGCGGCGCAAGCGCTGCATCATCCAACACGCCAGCAGACATCACGCGCGACTTGTCCATCAAGGCCTGCATGTACGCTTCGCGCGCTTCCAGCATGGGGTCAGGCTGAACATCGGGATCAATGTCCGTCGCGCTAGCCTGCGCGCTGAAGAGAAGACAGAGCATCATCAGGGACAAGCTCAGGCATTGGGTCATCTTGCGCATGTGCATCCTTGTTCTCTCTCGATTATTCTCTCAGTTCAGCGGGCTTGCAGTGCTCTACGCTTCCAGTTTCTCTTCGATCAACTCTTCGAGCTGACGCGTGGATTCGCGCAGACGCATTTGCCAGTAGCGCAGAATCACGAATGACGCGAAGAGCAGAATCAGCGCGGGCTTAGCGATGCTCAAAAGCTCCGTGATCGAGCCTTGCGCGCCAAGCAGATCTTTCAAGCTCGCCGGGTGGCTCTGCTCGCCAAAGATCTCAATCGCGCGCGAAACCATCGGGTAAAGCGGCACGGTCAGCAATCCATAAGCAGCAGTGATGGTCCGGCGTTTGTCAGGATTCTCAATGCCCGCGCGAATCATCAAGAGCGCGATGTAGCTCAACCAGAGGATCAGCGCCGAGGTCAGTCGGGGCTCCCACGTCCAGCCATTGCCCCAAGCAAAGTCGCCCCAGAAGTAGCCGGTCGCCATCGTGATGAAACATGCTGCGATGCCCATCTCCGCTGCTGCAACGGTCAGCGATTCCCAGCGCGGATGCTTGGAGATGAAGTAGAGCAGGCCGCCGACGCCCATCAGCATCGACGCTGTCGCCGCGCTTAAAGCGGAAGGCAAATGCAGGAAGAAGATGCGATAGGAATCCCAGAGCTTCTGCGGATTGCCGCCTTCGGGCAAATCAAAGATCGTAAAGCTGCCTGATGGCGCATGCGACACCAAGCCCATGAAGGCCATGTGAACCACATAGACCGTCAACGCAAACGATACGATCAGAAGGCCCAAGCCGACGTAAAAGAAATTCCGGTCGGTCGCGTTCAACGCAGCTCGAACACCTGCATCACTCATGGCTTGTCCCTCGCATCGCGGATTCAGTCAGCCGCCAATTCGGTCAGCAAGCGGCGCGTGAAAACTCCCGCCATCTTCTTCCGATAGCCGGGCTCCATCGGCACGTTGAGCTTCGGCATGCAAACGTCGCGCACGTGCTCAGCGATCTGCTCGATCGCATCGGCATCAAGTGGCATCTCCGCATCGACGATGCCTTGGCAGACCTCGTCGAAGACCAGCGGATAGGTATCAACCGCGCCGACGCTGATCGAGAGATGCTCGACCGTGCCGTCGCTCTTCTTGCGCAGACTCGCTGCAACGCCGAGCACGGGGAAATCCCAGCTTTCGCGCGGGCGCAGCTTTTTATAGCCGGCGCGCAAGCCCTTGGACTCTTCTGGAATAACGATCGCCGTGAGCAGCTCGCCGGGGCGCTTGACGAAGCGCTCGATCCCATCGTGCTTGTAAAACTCGCTCGCCAGCACGCTGCGTTTGCCTTCGCTGCTGACAAGCTCGAAGCTCGCGCCGAGCGTGATCAGCACTGGCAGCAGATCGCTTGAGTTGGTCGCGAAACACTCGAAGGTGTTGGCGACCATCTCGCCGTCGCGCTTGATCTTCGGCACAACGTGGCAAAGATCGCCATCAGCCTTCAAGCAGTAGCCAAGTGAGCGGCGCCAGAAATAGCTCTGATTGAAGAAGTGGCAGCGCGTATCCAGCATCATGTTGCCGCCAATGGTCGCCTGCTCCTGGATCAGCACGCTCGCGATTTTGCGCGCGACTTCGGCGATCACCGGGAAATTCTCTTTGATGCTCGCATCCTTCGCGAGCTCGCTCAGACGCACCCCAGCGCCGATGCGACCGCCGCTAATGCTTTGCAGTTCGCTCACATGCTTGAGCCCAATAACGTGCGGCTTCGCGTTCAGCCCCCACTTGTAGTTGCAGAGGAGATCAGAGCCTCCGGCCAGCAAATCGACGTTGTCCGCGCCGTGCTCAGCAATCAGCGCAACGACTTCGTCGATCGTTTTGGGAAGGTGCAGGTCAAAGGCCGGTAGCAGCATCGTCATAGCGGAACTCCTCGAATCGCGCCCGCGATGTGCGAGCTTCGACAGCATAGACGCGAGGGGGGAAGCGCTCAACGTCAATCAGAGGGGTGAAGTCCTTCGCTCAAGTTGGGGGAGATACTCGGCGGAATGCGGGTCGCATGAGCAGAAAGAAAGAATGGTTCGCGCAGAGGCGCAGGGACGCAGCGGCCTGGCGGATCGCAGCCAGCCAATCGTTGCTCGTAACGCAACTCTAGGTGCAACGAGCCGCGCCTTGTCGTTGAATTCTGTAGGTAGACCGCTAGGGGTTGAGTACGCCGCTCATCCGGATGATTTCAGCTTCGGCTTCGGGCGAAAGGCGATGGACGCCTAGGGACGCTGCGACATCTAGCAACGTACTAGGCTCAAGGCCCTTGTAGAACTCCGTGTAGCCAGCCCCTTTCGTTCCGTGAATCTCGCTTTGCTCGCTGAATTCGTTCTCTTCAATCAAGCTTTTCGCCGTCTGATAGCCAGCGGTCCGCAGCGCATCGTGAACTGCTCGCTCACGCGTCGTGGATCCAGCGAAGACGAACGCGCCAGCGACGATTGGGAATCCAGCGTTGGCGAGATACTTCTTCGCGTGGCTGATGCGTCGCAGCGCGAGCGTTTGATCCGCCGCCGTTCCGAACTTTGTCACCCAGTCACCGATGCCATTGCGAGCGCTGAAGGCGTAGCAATACCCGTGCTGCGCTGCGCTATCCTCAATCGAGAGTTTCATCTTCGATTCAAGTTCCGCCGCCTCGCGCTCCTTCGCTTCGACCGCTTCTACGCGCTGGATCAGCTCGGTCATCGGATTGACGAAAAGCCGATCCTGAGCGCGCTGGAAGCAATGCTCCATCGAGCGCGAGCCGAGCAGCACGGTATTGATAACCGTGGTGTACTCCTTGAAGTCAGGCTTACGGCCAAACTCGTCAAGATTCCAATCGTGCAGCAAGCGCTGGTAGGCAAGCACAGCGTTGGCCACGACCAGCGGCCGGATGCTCTCGTAGCCGCGCTCGAGCAGGTAGAAGTACCAGAGGCGATACCCCGCAGCGCCAATCACGCCGAATGCTGCGATGCCCAGAATCCAGCCGAACCAGCCTGCGAACATTGCTGAGATCAAGAAGACCGTACCGATCGCGAACATGCCAATCACCACACCATGCTCGACGAGATGCTCGCGCTTGGTGAATGCCTCACGGGGTATCGCGGTCTCGGCGAAAGCAGCGGCTTGTTCTTCGTTCACTAGGGCAATCCTGGGCTGGGCAATTGTTGCGGGTGAGCTGTGATTGAGATCAGGTTACTGGCGAAAGCGCGCTCCGACCAGAGGACTGGGTCTGGCTTTTGTCTCCCCACGAGTATCGGCATATCCAGAGGTCGCCCCTCTCTCCCCTATCCCCGCGATTTCGGTTATGCTGTCTGATTGGACTCTGAACTGCGCTGAGGCTTATGCAGACACCGTGGACTATCCACCGCATGCTCTTTCGCGACGCCCTCATCATTGCGGTGATGGCGGTGGTTGGATTGACGGCGCTCTTCATTGTCATCCTGATGATGCAGGTAATGCAAAAGGTCGAAGGCGTTTCGGCTGCCTCGCTGATGCGATTTGTGCCGCCCCTCGCCTCGGGTTATCAGAGCTTTCTGATTCCCGTCGCCGCCTGCGCTGGCTGCGCGATGGTCTACGGCAGATTCTCGTCTGAGCACGAGCTGCTGGCGACGATGGCCGGAGGCATAGCGCCTCGCAAGCTGCTAGCACCAGCGATTTGGCTCGGGCTTTTGCTCTGCATCCCCGCCTACTTTGCTGCGTTTCACTGGGCGCCTCAGGCCTACAACGATCGTGATCGGCTGCAACAAGAAGCGCTCGCGGACATCCTCGATAATCCGCCGGAAGGTGGGCGCTCGCTCAATTTTCCGAGTCTCGGCTTGAGCTTCCGCGATCAGCGCGACGGAGTCTTCGAAGGTCTCGTGCTGCATCAGATTGAGGATGGCGAGATTCGCTCGACCCTCGCGACTGAGCGCGCCGAGCTCGCATTTGATCGCAACACCGGCACGCTGCGCATGTTCGGCGCGACGAACGCCGTGCTGCTTACCAGCGATGCTGAGGGCAACGTGCAGGGCCAGCCCTCGCGCTTTAGCGTGCAGATGCTTGAGCTCAAGGTGCCTGACCCGGAGAAGAAAACGCGCGCTTCCTTTAAGGGGGATTCGCCCAGCGAGCTGATCCAGTACATCGATGAAGAGCTGACGGTCGGCGTCTACAACAAGCGCGGCGACCGCGAATACCCAACCATCGGCGAGCTGATCAAGCGCTTGCTCTTTACCTTCGCGCCGCTCTTCTTCGCGCTGATTGGCGCGCTGGTAGGTTTGCTGGTGACGAGCCGCAATCGCATCGTGCCGCTCGGCATTGCGCTGATGCTGGCAGGTGGAACCTTCTTCTGCTTGCTCACAGTTACGATTCGCGCGACGGTCGATGGAGTCGTGCTGAACAATGCGCAATGGATGGCTGGGGGCGGCGCGCTGCTCAAGCCCATCGCGGCCTATCTGCCCGGCGTGGTGATTGGATTCCTGCCGCTCATGGCGCTCTTGGTGTTCTTGGGCTCGCGCCTTGGACGCTCATCGGCGAACTTCCGTATTCCACTTGTTGGCTGGGTGTTTAGGGGGATTTTCTCGCGTCGCAAACGCTACACGAGTACCTCGAACACCTTCCCCGCGGTGCAGCCCGATGACTCAGAAGAAGCACCCAAGCCCGAGGCTCCAAAGCGCCGCCGTCGAGCTATTCCGCTCTCGCCGCTGGCATGGGTGATTGCCTTCATCCCGGGGCTGAAGCGCTTCGATCGCTACTTCCTGCATGCTGCCTTGGGGAGTGTGTTGCTGGCGATCTTTGCGATCTGCGCGCTCTTCGTGGCGATCGATTACCTGACCAATCTCGAAGCGCTGGTACATCTGAATCCGCGCGAGTTGGGCAGGCATTACCTCTACATCCTGCCGCCGATTCTCTACATGCTGATGCCGCTGATGGTACTGCTCGGTGCGAGCTTCGCACTCGTGCGGATCATCAAGCATCGCGAGTTGTTGGCGCTGCAAGTTGCTGGCGTGCGCGCTGGACGAGCGCTGCGAAGCTTTTTCCTGACAGCAATTCTCGCGGTTATCGCGATGTTCACGGCGCATGAAGTCTGGCTGCCGGATCTCGAAGCGGCAGCGAAAGCTCGCGCCGCCTTTGAAACTGAGGGCGAGCGCGGAAAAGCCGTCGCGCTCTTCGATCAAACCGGTTCGCACTGGCGCGTTGGAACCTACGACTTCCGCGGCAAGCTGCCCGCGCTGACGAAAACCGAAGTGCTCCGCTTCGATCGATTCGGTCAGCTTGAAGAGCGCCTCTACTTCGAAGAGCTGCAGTTCGCCGCAGGCAATTGGTGGGGCAAGGCCAAGCGTTTTGATGTTGGTGATCTTGGCGCGAGCGCGATTACGATGGCTGCGGCTCCCGAGCCTACAAGTAGCGTGAGCCTAGAGGGAAGTGTCGTACCCGAGACTGAAGTCTTCGAGCCGAAGCAAGAAGCTTCGCCGCCGCTTCAACCTTCGCCTCCAGTTGGCGTCACGATTGAAGGTGCGAAGCCAGTGGCGGGCTTCTACTTGCCGCCGGGCCTGCTGCTCAAGCGCAGCCAAGAGCGCGAGTTCCGCCCGATCCCTGAGCTGCTAGAGCGCGCGCAAGAATCGCGCAGACCCGCGCAGCGCATGGCGCTCTACCGTGCGCTGACCTATCCCTTCTACGCGCTCTCGCTGCTGATGCTTGGCTTGGTGCTCGCGCTGCGTTTCAACGCTCGCAGCGCATTTGTTGCAGGCGCGCTGACGCTCACACTGGCGCTCAGCACCTACGCCGCGACCTTCGTGCTTGAAAGCCTCGCGCTCAAGGGCGTGGTTGGGATTGAGTTCGCAAGCATCGTGCCTGCGAGCTTGATGCTGATCGTTGGCTTCTCGCTGAGCACCTTCCTCGCCGACAAGCTCGCGCGCAGGTAATGCTCTCCATCTACCCAGTCTATGCCGACAAGCTCGCGCGCAGGTAATGCTCTCCATCTACCCAGTCTATGCCGACAAGCTCGCGCGCAGGTATTGCTCTCCATCTACCCCATCAGTCGGCGCCGCGATCAAAGAGCCAGGCGCGTAGGGCGCTGTAGAATGGCGCTTGCGCGTGGCGTTCAAGCCATGGCTCGTGGCCGCAATTGGCGTATTGCGAGTAGCGGATATGCAGGACGTGGCGGGCCAGGGTTTGGAAGATCGCTTGGCCGGGATGCGGGTCTTGTTCGCCGTGCACCATCAGCACGTTGCAGGTAATCGCCGAGAAGCGTTGAGGCTCGATGCCCTCGCTCTGCAAGCGCATGGTGTCGCTCCATGTCTCGCCGTGGCCGACTTCGTCGAAGGCCAGGACGTCGCTCTCGTGCTCTATCGGATCAACGCTTTGCGCGAAGATTGACAGCTCGCCCATCGCGGCGAAGAGATCAGCGCGTTCCGCTTCGTCCTCGCTCGCAGCAAAGCGTTCGTCGAGCTCGGCTTTCAGCGCGACGCCTTCCGGGCCCAAGCGCTCGTTCATGCGACGCTTGTATTCAGCGCGCGATGCTAGGTCGTAGGTGCCGCAACCGATCAGCACCAGCGACTTGACGCGCTCTGGATGCAGACTCGCGTAGCTCAGCCCAAGCATCGCACCAAAGCTCGCGCCAACAATGTGCGCACGCTCCGGTGCAACCTCGGCCAAATCATCAACGTGCGACTGCATGGTGAGGGGCGTGCCATCCGCCAAACGCTGCAGCGGTTCGTGGACCTGATAGGAATCGCAGATCGTGCGCGCAATCGGCGCCATATAGCCGGGCGCGCCAGGCCCGCCGTGCAGCACGACAACTGGATCGCCAGTCTCGCCGTATCTGCGGACATCAATTGGTGCTCGACTCATGGGTGCGGCCTCTCGCGTGCGACGATTCCTGCGTGATTGAACGCGTAGCATACACAGGCTAGATGCTTGCAAGCGCTGCTCATTGGCGCTATGCCGCAAGCTGCAAGAAACTCTCAACCCGCGAGGTCCGCATGAGCTACGAACTGTTGAGCATTGAACGCGACGAGAATCTGGTGACCGTCACCATGAATCGCCCTGATGCCATGAACGCGCTGAGCAAAGCGCTGGTGAGCGAGATGCATCGCGCCTTTGATGAGCTGCGCGAGGACTCAAGCATCGGCTGCATCATTCTGACCGGCGCGGGCGGCAACTTCGTTGCGGGCGCGGACATCGGAGAGCTCAAGCAACGCTTGGCGCTGGAGTCGCTAGCTGCCATCAACTCGGCGCTCTTCAAAAAGATCGAAGAGCATCCAGTGCCCGTCGTTGCTGCGATTGAGGGCTACTGCTTGGGCGGCGGCTGCGAGCTTTCGCTGGCCTGCGACATGCGCGTAGTAGCGAAATCATCGAAGTTCGGTCAGCCGGAAGTTGGACTCGGCATCATCCCGGCGGCTGGCGGAACGCAGCGCTTGCCGCGCATCATCGGGCTTGGGCGCGCCAAAGAATGGGTGCTGACCGGCTGGGTGTATGATGCGGATGAAGCCTATCGCATCGGTCTTGCGAACATGCTCGTTGATGATGGCAAGGCGCTGGAAGGCGCGCGCGAACTGGTCGGGCGCATCCTGAAGCGCGGGCCTCTCGCTGTTCGCGTCGCGAAAGTTGCGCTCAATGCGAGCTCCCGCACGAGCATGGATGGCGGGCTTGCGCTGGAAAGTGTAGGCCAAGCGATGCTCTTCGAGAGCGAAGACAAGATGCAACGCATGCAGGCTTTTCTTGATCGGAAGAAGGGCTAGGGGATGGCCTTCACGCTCGAATCTCCATCGCTTGAAGCCACCTTTGAGATCGGCGAGACCATCGCGCGAACGCTCAAAGATGGCAGCGTGATCGCGCTCCAGGGCCAGCTTGGAGGCGGCAAGACGCACCTCGCCAAAGGGCTTGCGCGCGGGCTTGGCGTTGATCGATGGCAGCGCGTCACCTCGCCGACCTTCACGCTGCTCGCCACCTATCGCGGCGAGCGCACGCTGCATCACATGGACCTGTATCGCCTCGCTGATGGCAGCGATGTGCCACAAGAGTTGATCGAGGCGATCGAAGATCGCAACGCGCTTTCAGCCGTGGAGTGGGGCGATCTGATGCCCGATCTTCTGCCGGCTGGCGTGGTTGAAGTTGATTGCGAAGTGATCGACGAAGACTCGCGCCGCTTCACGATTGAGTGCGATGATGCAGCGACCTTGCAAGCGTTGAGTGCGGCGTTGGGACAGTGGAGAGCTTAAGCTTCGCCCAAGCCCTGCTTCGATCGCGAGGCTTGTGTGAGAGTGCAGGCGTAGCTCCTCCCCCGCGAAGCGGGCGGAGGTGGCTGAGACACGAAGTGTCGAAGTCGGAGGGGGCTCCCCTTGCTTCAAACCCAGCAATAACGTGGCCTCGCAGCGCGTGTGCTTGGCTAGCGCGTACCGTCTCTCGGAAGCTACGCTTCCTGCGAGTCGGCCCGTCCGTTGCGCCTCGACCTGCTGCGCAGCGCTTCCGTTGCCACTCACGCGCCCCGATTTCGTCGGTGGAGCGGCTGCGCCTAGGTCTTGCTTAGATCGCGAAGCGCTCTCGCATCGGAATGCGAGCACCGACAGGAGTGTCGGTGCCACTGCGCTTCACATCACCAGACTAAGCTTTCGGATCGCTGCGGACAGCTTGCAGCATCTGGCGCGTAGTGCGGCCAAGTCGGCGCACGAGCATGCCGTTGATCGCGCCTTCTGCTGCGCGGGATGCGACGCCGCCAACGAGCTTCGCGCCGATCACGCCCATCGCGCCTTGCAGTTGATCGCTCATCACGGTCGCGCCTTCCTTCCCCAAGTCCTGCAGATTGCCCGCGACAAACGCGCTCGTCACCACCCGTCCTAGCACCAGCACCATCGAGAAGCGATCTGCCTTGACGTTGTAAATACGGCAAAGATCAGCGACGAGCGTCGTGCCGATCGCAATCACCAGCGCCATGTCTACCGCTTTGTTCGGCGTCGCAGCAGTGGCAAGACCAGCTTGCCAGCTCGCGCGCTTGATGCGCACGCGGGCCGCTTCATCGAGGTGGCGCTGGAAGTCGCGCTCGAAGCGGGCGAGCCATGCGCGCTCGTCGCCGCGCTTTGCGTCGTCGAGCAGCGCGTCGCGAGCGTTTGACAATTCCAGCGTCACGCTCTCGCTGATGCCCAGCCTTTGCAGCTTTCGCCGGGCTTTCGCCTCGTGCAAATCGGGATACTTCGCCAAGTAAGCTTTGACTTGCGTGACTGCCGAGCCGAATTGTTCGCGCGCGATTGCCTGGTGCATGCGCCCACGCTCAGCGAGCTGCGTCAGCACTTCTGGTCGAATCTGCTGGTTCGATTCGAGCTTGAGGAACACGCCGAAAAGCCTCATGCACGCGAAAAGCGCAAGTAACACGAAGAATGCGAGCAGCCCGATCGCCAGGTAGCGCAGCGCCTCCGGTTCGATCTTCGCGAAGGAACTCAGCGCATCAAAGATGCTCGTGGTGAGGTAGACGCCAAAGAGCGCGATCATCAAAAGAATCAGCCCGGCCACAGGCTTGCGCAGCATCTCGGGTAAGCGAAAGCTCTGGTATTCCTGCGACAT
>Ga0213866_10000282_pt1 | contig 42403 bp, 30 predicted proteins | sample PICome_11_FD_160079 | JGI IMG/M metagenome (GOLD analysis project Ga0213866, IMG submission 160079) | Coastal seawater microbial communities near Pivers Island, North Carolina, United States - PICO284 | ecosystem: Environmental > Aquatic > Marine > Coastal | place: USA: North Carolina...
AAAAGATATCATCCACCACTTGTACCAGTAGTTACTCCACAATCTCCAATGTTGCCGTATCTATCGGCACACATGAAAACTTCATGAAGTGTCCTTTCTTGATTTAAATAATCTTGTGTATTTTTATTCCACTGAGCCATAAATTAAACCCAATCTAATTTTGCTGGATGATATCTTTTACTGTTAGTAATTTTTATAGGACTATCTCTATCTTCCTGAGTATATATCTGATGTACCATAGAACCAGGATACTCATCCTGAAGATACTCAGCTAACTCAGTCTCTGTTGGGATTCCAGTTTCAGTAACGATAGTCAGTCTATGGATACTTCCTTGATAAACAATATCAGCGGAAAACTCCTCTCCAACCCTTTCTTGAGATTGGGAGTCATTGATGATGAGAGTGTCTACATGTTGAATATTAACACTCTCTTGAATAAACTCTTTAAAACTTTTCATCAGCAGTTCCAAGCTCTAAGGGACTTATTGATTCTGCTATCTGGATCGTTAGCAGTCTTGGCAGAAGTCAGTTTCTTCTTCATACCTTTCATTCTTGCACAGAATGAAGCTCTTCTCTTGTTACCAACTTTCTTAGAAGGAGCTTTCAGGTCAGAACCTGGGTTCTCTCTTTCATAAGACTTACGTCCTTTTTCATTTAAACCTCCTTCAGGGTTCTTACCAGACTTTTTTGTCCAAGCTGCAGCCTCCACAACCTCGTATCCTTCTTTCTTCATCTTCTCACGCTTTGCCTTAGCCTTAGCGAGAAGTCTGTCTCTGGCTGCGTCTCTTTCTTTCTTAGGAATAGCTGTGACAGCTCCCAGTTTCTCATCTACATCACCAGGGTCATAACCTTCACCCATTGGTTTAACATAGTTGTTGCTGGGACCAGGTTTGGCTGCAGAACCACCCTGATATCCATCAACCATTATCAATGGTTCTCCAGGTTGTCTTGGAGCCAGGTCAAATCTCTGGACCATACATCCAGGATAGACTTTTTCCAGAGCTGCTGAGACTTCCTGTCTGGTTGGTTTTCTGACTTCTGGAAAGAACATCTTCATCATCATGAACTTAGCTCTCCAGGTGAAGCTAACGAGATAGACGTTACCATTCTCATTAACCCTCACTGCCTCATCAATAGTTTCGTCTTTCTTATTCAAACCAGCAAGAACTCTTTCTCTTTCCTCAGACATCTTACCAGTGATTTTATAAGGAACACCACCTTTCTTTGGATCTTCTCCCTTAGGTGTCTTTTTGAGGACAGATTTCAGAGCTGGATTAATTTTTTCATCAACTACTTCTACTTCTTCTTTCTTGACACAGTTTGGATATCTCTTGCCAAACATGGTCTTCATACCCTTCTTCTCATATCCCTTCCAACACTTCTCATCAAGAACCTCAACCTCATATCCAGCGTACTTCAGAGCTGCGATTTGAGTCTCTGTCAGTTCTGGGAGGTCGTAGAAACCTTCCATTTCTTCTTTCTTGGTTGAGTTACCCCAATTAGACGCACCCTTCTTACGACACTTGACCAGAGCTCCAGAGGCATAAGCCGATGGCCATACGGAGTAACGAGACTTGACCTTATGGTAACAGGCGTCCTTTTTACCAGAACTTTTGCCTGGTTTGTCTTTAGCTTCTAAGACTGTTTCTTCTTTGTTCATTTCTCCACTATCGACGTAATCAGCAGCTGAATCTAAGTAATCTGCGGCCTTTGTGATTTTTGATTGAACCCATGCTTCAATTTCTCCCTCACCCTTTCCCATCTTACTTTTCAACCTTTTAGCAGCGTTCATTACTGTAGAGAGTTGGGAACGAGCCATCGAATATTCATGATCTTTTTCTTTTGATTCGTTCATTTTCTTCTTAGGTTTATCAGTAGGGACGTAAGTTGGTTTAGCCGCTCCAGATTTTTGTTGTTGTCCAGGATCAGCTTTCTTTTTTCTTCTTTGAGCAGAAAGTCTTTCTGCTTTAGTCATTGAAGCCCTTTTTGCCGAAGATACACATTTGGGAGTTCCTTCACCAGGTTCATCACTTGCACAGGTTCCACCTGTCACAACATTGACCCAACCTTTCTTACCATCCTTTGATTTGGACTTACCAAACCAATCTCTAAGTCCCTCCTCGTTAATCATCGCAAATAAAGAGTTTCTTTTATTTATCAAATCAAGTGTTGATGGATGTTCTAATAGCCTTGAACGTTGTAGAGTCTGTTGATGCTGGCGTGACCAAAAGTCTTACATTTCCACTGGAGATGTCACTATCAAAGGATGCCAGAGATTCTCCAGTTCTTACAATTGCATATTCAGTGTTAAATGTTGAGGTTCCATTATGTACAATAATGAACTCTGCAGTATGATAACTACTTCCACTAGTTACTTGAAGTTGATATTTAACTGAACGAAACTGATCAACATCAAATACATCCACCGCAACTTGAGAAGTTGACGTTGTAGTTAAACTTGATACGGTAATATTTTGAAAATTCTTTTGACTAATTAAATGTGGCATTAGGTTGCAGTCTCCAAAACACTAAGAATTAGTTTTAAACTGCTATTGGCACTCGCTGCAATTTTTATTGAATCACTTGTCTCAAGAACTAACTTTCCGTCTAAAGGAATATATGCATCATTTGGAGGAACTGTTACGTCTTTTACAATCTCAGTTGTAGTAGAACTCCTAACATGAGACATTGTAAAAGTAGCAGCGCTAGTTGTCACGTTCGTAATGTGAGCATACAATACGATTGCAGTGTAACCTGTAGGTGCAGTGTATGGTGTAGAATCACTATCGGTGATATCTAGGGTAACTGTTTGAAATCTATTAAGTGCTAATTGTGCCATTTAACTAAGTGCTAGGATGAAAGGTGTTACCTCAGAGAATAAACTTCTTGAGAATGCTCTACCACTAATTGTACCAGTGTTTTGATTGATTTGTAAGTCATCACCAATCCTGAAGTTTCCTGCCTGATCAGTGCTGGTGTAAATTACTCTACCACCATTTTGACTCACAACCTCATTTTCTTGAATTGTAACACCGCCTCTTTTGGGAGTAGCTGTAGTGATATCATTTCCAGATCCAATATATTCAAAAGTATGAGAACTTGCAATAATTTTACTTTGTTGGAAGAAGAATACTGTAGACCCAACACCCACTGTATTGATTAGATTCTCATCAAGTGTTAATGTAGTAATTCCAGATACGATAGGTGTGGCACTATTTATTGTATAGTAAGTATCCGCCATATTGGCAGTTGCTGATGCACTACTTCCACCACCACCAGAAATAATAACTGAAGGTGTTGATTCATATTGACTTCCACTACTGATTATTGTAATTGACGCGACACTATCACCTTCAATAGTGGCAAATGCAGTTGCTGTTTCACCATTCGGACCTGTTGGGGCATCAAGAGTTACATCTGGAGTAGAAGTGTAACCGCTTCCACCATCAGTAACTGTAATTGTTTCTACGGACTTGTAGAGTTGATCAAAATAAACAATCTGTCCGTCATATGGACGTGTCTGTCCAGATCCAACATTGATAGTTACATTATCTTGTGCCGCGGCCGCCGAAGTTGTAACAGAACCAGTAAACTGTTCAGAACCTTTACCATTAGCGACCAAACCAAAGGTTCCAAAACTACAATTACTATTAGCAATATCAGCTTGTCCACCAGCATGACAAGTTATTGCTCGGTCACAACAAATAGTGAATACTGATACCAACTGAGCATATCCTTCATTTGTGACAGCTACTCCGACACCACCTTGATTATATTGAGTGAAGGCGTCAACGTTCATTGACTTAGTCAAGACAGCTTTATCACCATCAACTCTAATACCAGTTCCAGTGGTAGTATCACTAGTGCAATTCTGAATATATGGACCTTTCCACTTACCACCACCAACATTAGTAGCACCAGATGTTGGGAATGCGACAGCAGCTGATGGAGCCAGGTGACCAGAGAAAGTCATATTGGCTAACTTACATCCTTTATTGACATGGAAGATATCTTGAGTTGTGTTACTTGGTAGAACCTTCACACTTCTCAAATCATCACCAACGATAGAAACAAATGCTGGAACTGTGATTGGATTATTTTCAACATAATTGCCAGATAACACTTTGATAACTGAACTGGATTGTGCAACTCCAACTGCTGCAGAAATTGTGAGGAATGCGTTATCAATCGATGTTCCATTATTGTCATCACTACCATCTTTAGCAACATAGAAAACATTTGGTGCAGAGTTAATACCACTAGCACCACCACTGATTGTTATATTATCACCAAGATAAACTGTAGATCCTGTAATGGTAACAATGCCTGCTGTGATGGTATTATTATCACCATCAATGGTAACAGATGCAGTACCAATAGTGAGGATACCAGTGATTCTTGCATCACCACGAACTAGGAGCGCAGTTGTAGCTGTTCCTGTGTTGACTTCGAGACCACTTCTAAAAGTTGAAAGTCCAAGAGAGTCTACACGTTTTACATCATCATAAGTAATTGTTCCAGCAACATTCACATTTGTGAAATTACCAGTTGTCATCGTGATAGCAATACCACTGATGAAGTCTGTACTTATACCAGTACCACTACCACTACCTAAAGCTGTACTGGCAATACCTACCCATTTAGAGTTAGCCTGATCATAAATCAGTAGTTTGCCATCTCCTGTTGTTTGGTCGAATGAAACATCATCAAGATCTTTGATGAATCCTGCTCCTCCACCACCCATGGTGGCAAGTTGAGTAGTTATTCTAGCCAGGAACAATCTGTAGTGGTTAGACAGATCTTCCAGTGTTGCAAAGTTTTGATTTAGAGGTGTCAGTGGATCAGTTTGTCCACTTGCAACTTCCTTTTCTTCTGGTGGTTCGTTAAGGAGATAATTTTCTTTTAATTCAACCTGTTCAGTTTTGATTACAGAAGCAAGCTTAGATATCTCTTTTAGTTCTTTTCTGATAGAGATGATATCTGTATTAATTTTGATAACATCATCATCATAATATTTTACTTCAGGAAGTGAATCAACAGTCTCCTTCAGGTCAGTAAAGAATTTAACGATGGATTCATCAGCCTTGATGCTCTGTTCATTAATTTTCTTAATTTCATCCTGAAGAGATTGTTTAAGTTTATTCTGCTCACTGAGTAATGATTTCTTTAACTTTCTATCATCATCCTTTGATGTATGATGTTGTTCCCATATTCTACGAGAAACATCTTTAACTTCTTCTAAGAGTTTATCCTTAGTCTCTTTAAGATTTTTATTTGTTTTATCAAAATTTTCGGTAAGATGTTCGGAAAGATTCTTTAAGTCTACTTTTAGTTCAAAATCTTTCTTTTCAACTATTTCATTCAGTTCTCTGACTTCAAATTTAATCTTTTCTTTGATAATGTTTATATGACATTCGACCTTATCAATATCATCATCAATTAGACTAAAACTTTTAGCAATCCAAGAGAAGTCTGGTGTTTCCTCAGATTCCGAGAACCAGGACGGAACAGTAGGAATCGACTCACTTACCTGTTCAATTCTTAATTTTAAGGACTCTAAATCCTCTTCATAGTATTTTACCTCTGGAAGACTCTTGAGTTCTTCCTTAATATCGGTAATTTTGTCATAAATTGAGTTAATATCGTGGTCATAGTACTTGACCGTGGGAATTTTTGACTCAATTTCGGATAATTTACCCTCAAATTCCTCATTTTGAACATTTAGGACATCAATTTTTTCACTTTTTGCATAATCTTCTTGAATTTGTGCAATTTTGACACAAATTTCCTCTAATTGCTCATCATAATACCTAATTTCAGGTATTTTTGGGATATCTTTTCTTACATCATTTACCAAACGGACCAATTCCGACCATTCTGGAGCCTGAACAACGTCAGTTACTTCCAAAAATGACTTTCCATCGGAATTTTCGATGGTCTGAGTCTCTTCTTCTACAGGTTTTTGATAGAAATCGTTAATTGAGGGTAGAACTTCCTCTTTAAAGTCTTCTACTGACGGTAAATCGTCGGGATTTTCCATGAAATCCCTATATGAAGGTAAATTATTGCTATTATCTCGCGACATGTCAGGTATTAGTAAGAATACTTTGGGATTTCTCTCCCGTTCTTACTATTTATCATTCATGCCTTTCTTCAATAATTTCTGAAGTTCAGCAGTTGAACCAACAAAAAGTGCATTGTTGACAGTGGTTGGACCCTTAGATTCCTTCTCTTCCTCCACATCCTTCAGTTTCTGTTGTAATGTGAGTAATTTATCAGTCGCATCAGCCACATTCTTAATTAACTGACCTGCGACCTCATACGCACGAGGCATTTCACTCTCCTGTGCTAACTCAAGAATACCATCAATAGCCTCTTGTCCTTTCTCAATGATGGAATATAAGTTACCTCTTGTGTATTCGTAGTCTCTTCTGATGTCCTCTGAACCTGATTTTATCTTCTCAATCTTAGATTTCGTCTCCTCTTTCTGGACTTCTACCTCCACAGGTTCAACATTAAAGGTTTCATCGAGCTTTTCATACTTATCAGACATAAATTAACCTCAGAAAACAGTACCATCAAATCCAAAGTCATCACCAATCTCAATGAAGTTAGCATCATTGGATGTGATTGTAGCAACCCCAGAACCAAGAACATGTTCTGTAGCTGTCGAGGTGTCTTGACCCCTCTTGACAGTCAGTTTATTACCAGAGACCTTTTCAATATACATCTCTTCTTTACCGATTTGAATGTATGTGGCTGCTGAGAGTTGAGATGCATCGGCAACTTCAATAACTTTCTCTATTTCATCAACGTTCTCAGTAATCGTAGTGACATAACTGTCATCATAATCCTGGACAGCTCTTGGTACGACTCTGTATGTGAGATCTCTTTCTGGATTTCTGAGACCTGGTCCTGCGGAACCAGACACATAACCAACAGTAACTTTCTTGATAATATCACCTGATACATCGGACAAAGGACCAAAGAGGAATGTTTTAGCTGTAAATGTCAGAGTATATACGAGAGCTCTTCTTGTTTCAAAGTTACCCTCATAATCATCTTCCATTGAGATACCCTCAAGTTGAATGGGTACATCTCTTTTTTCCTTAAAATCACCAAGGAAGTTAATTGGGAGATTGTATGATGGTTGGAAATAAGGTAAGATTTGTTCAATAATTTGCAACATATCATCATTCAGTTTTGTCATAATCGACAACTGAATAGTCATATTGTATGGTACAGGAACATACCCTTTCTTAATTTCACTTCCAGTAGAATTCTTGACTACAAACTGTTGTGTCTGAGTTGACTTTCTTGTGGGATCATACTGAAGATCAGTAAACTCAAATGACATCCTTGGGAGAGACATCTGAGTTGACTTGTTTAGATTTGATTGTTGTTCAATTCTAGCAAGAAATTTCTGAGTAGGTCCATACGCCAATGGAACTCTGAGAGTGCTGACAGTATTATCACTCTCATTTTTATGTTGAATTTCAATTCCATTAAACATTGATCCAAATCCGATAATTACGGATCTGAAGATCTCATTATAGAAATACTCAAACATCAGTCTAGTCTATATTTTTACTATTTAGAGTCAAGGCATCCCAAATGGGTTGGTCGAAGTGAAATCAATGATTGCATCAGCCTCAGACTCAATGTTGTCATTATCAGCATATGTATCAATCAGATCATCTTGATTGACAACTCTGATACTGTATGAAGCTCCAGAATCTGATCCAACAATTCTCTCTCCAGGTAAGAAATCTCCAGTAACGATGGAAACCTCAAGAACATTGGTGGTAGCGTTCCATCCTTTGACTCTTGCTTCAGTTCCAGATGTTCCACCAGTGACAACCTCATTGAATATGAAATTACCAGAACCATCACCACCAGTAGCTGTAGCAGGTGGATCAAATGTGACAACAGCTGTAGACGTTGTGGCAAATCCAACACCACCAAATGTCATAGCAACACTGACAACACTACCAGCAGGGTTGATAATACCAATACCATAAGCTGTTTGGACACCAACAACGTCTGTTTGATCAATGGTTACATTTGGATTGGTAATATAACCACTACCACCATTAATGACTGATACAGTTTGAATAGAACCAAGAGTTGTGATACCAGTTGTTGCAGCAGCTCCAGAACCAGTTTCTCCCTTAATTGTTTCAAAGGAAATCCATGGAGCTACAGTATATCCACAACCAGAGTTGGTAATGTAGACCCTATGAACCTTTCCATCTTTTGTTCCATTACAACCAACGAAGTCTGTAGTGATTGATGCGATACCGACAGCTGTTGTTCCTCCAGTTAGTGCTGAACTGAATCCTATAAGTGGAGCTAAACTATAACCATTACCCATGTTGGTAATAGTTATAGAATTCACAGAACCACTGGCACATGTTGTGGCTGCACCTATTGCAGTGACAGCTGCTCCAATTAGTGTGAGTGTTTGAGTATATCCAGTGCTGATTTCTTGAAGTTCATCATCAACATCCTCGATACCAGTATCAATGACTTCATCTTCGTATCTGAAGAGTTCACATCTCAGTTGATAGACATAGTTTTTCTCTAACTGATAGAAAGGTTGTTCATGTTCAACATACTTGATTTCAAACAGTTTCTCACCAAGTGGGAACCAGATGAGGTCACCCTCTCTTGGTCTATGAGTGACACCCTTCATATTTGGGATGTCTTTCATGAAAGGTGAAATATACTCTGAAAATCTCTCTCTTGATACGACCAGTGTCAGGTCATCTTTCTCTTGAATGCCAAACTTAGAAAGGATTGTTCCCTGTCCACCAAATCCTTCATAACTATCAACATATGCCTCAAGTGGATATGCATGTTCAAACTTCGATTCAATAACCTCCTTGATTATTGTTTTCTCAGTTGCATACTGTCTTGGGAGGTAGTATACCTCTACCCCATACATTTTGAGCTGTTCGTTTACCAGGCTCTGTATTAGGTTCTGTTCGTTCTTAGAACCATTGAGAAAATATGGATTAAGCATGACATCTTACCCGATAAGATCAAGAGGTGGAATCTCATATGTACTCAACATCTTCTCTTCGATCTTATCGAGTTCGGATTGTGCATCATCATAAATTTGTCTACCATTGAACTCAATACCACCAGGTAATTTCACACCCTGGAACTTAATTAAATTCTGACCCCATTGTCTCTTAATCAGAGATGTTAGATATTTTTTTAAGAAAGGATCATTATAAACACCAGTAGCTTCATTGGGGTTGAGAACCTTCCAACAATCAATAATCAAATAGTCACCAACTATTAAGTCACTATAAGAAACATCAAGATACATTCTATCTTGTCTTTGATTAAATCTGATTGCCTTATGTGTATTCAACAGGAAATTCAACGTTTCAAGGTAAGACATTGACATTGAATACGAAAGAATATCAGTAGTACCCCAGTAGTAGATGTCATTTAAGAACATCTGATACTTTAAACTGAACATGTTTCTGGAATCAATACCCATTAGGGCATCCCATTGATATACTTTATTGATACCAATTACATCTCTAGGTATTTCAATATAATTGCTGTTTTCGTAATATGTAAATGTTGTGGCAGTTCCTACAATATTACCTGTCGCTGAAGTTGATGCAATACCAACTGATCCCCTACCACTTGGAGCTCCAGGGGGGATAGCTTGAGCTCTGTCAACATCTGCTTGAGTAATTTCATATTTTAAAAAAGTCTGAATTACCCCGTCAAAATGTCTCTCTTGAAACAGTTGAATAGCATCATCCATCAAATCTTGGATCTGTTCATCAGCGACATTAATTTCAATTACAGGGGCACCCAACTGTCTCAGGCAGTAATCAATCAATTCTTGTCTAGAGGAGGGTTGCGCCATTTATATACTATAGCTTTTTTATTATTTAGGGGGCGGAAGAGATACCAGATACAACAGTAACATTACCCTCAGCCAATCTATAAACGGTTGTACCAGAGCTTACCAGTACATCCCATACATATCTACCATTTTTCAAAACTCTCGTTTCTGCCTTTCCTAGAGAAATCTTAAACTCACCATCAAAAGCACTTGTAAATCCTACATTGAATGTAGCGGTGGATGACATGCTAGATCCAATTGACACAGACTTCGCCATCTGTGAAGAACCCGTCCATCCTTCAAAGTTGAAGTTTGTCTTACTTGGTCTGATTACTTTAAAGGTAGAAGTAAAATCAGAACCAGTATTGATAACCAAATTAACTCCATATGCAGATGCATTGGAATCAGGATTAAAAGTGATTGTATTATTGGCCATTTGTTAGTTGCTGTAACATACGTTTGATATCACCAATATCAGATTCAAGTTTATCAATCCTCTCCTTTTCGGAGAGGAGTTTATCTCTGTTGGTCATATATGATTTATAATCATTGGAGTTATTGTTGACAATAGCTCCTGTTTCAGTGTCACGGAAGAAACCTGATTGACCTTTTACTGGAATGAGTGTCATGCTAAACCAATCGCTCTGAAGTTCTTAATGAATGGTGGACGTGCTTGATTAGTTGATGTACCAATCAATTTAATTCTAAAGGTAGAGAATGTTGGAAGATTATCAACCGAGAATTTAAGTTCCCTATAGAGACTGATTGGGGCATTTGGATTGTGACCATCAGTTTTAACTATTTTAACATCAGTGCTACCATCACTATTAGTGGGATTAGCAATAGATCCATTTGGTAAGAAATTACCAGTACCTGGGAATGGTATAAAGATGGTCTCATCAGTTCCCTTTTGGTCAAGGGCGTAGAAGGCTCTAATGTCAGCCGATTCGGACAGATAAGCATCTAGATAAACTTGAATTGAAGTTCCAGGATTCTCAAGTCTGATATTCTTCGTCACATAGAAGAAACTATTAGGATCATCTTCAACTGTATTTACTCTAGAATCAGTAGCATAATTTGTAATTGGTTTATTTACTCTATTTGATGTAAATGTAATGGCGACATCATCAAGATCAATTCCAGGAGAGATTTTAGAATCACTTGTAGTCATGTTGAGACCAACTGTAAGTGACTTGTTACCTGGAAGGTTACCTAAGAAAGTCTGTTCATTGATTGGTGAACAAACCATTCTCATAGAATCAAAGTAAGTAGTTTTATCAAGAGAGATTCTTTCAAATCCTTGATCAATGAATGAACCTTCACTACCAGAAACACTGGTAGAAGATGTTGTTCTTATCGTTGGTTCTATGTTAGTTCCAGTTGGAGTCAAAGTCGTAAAATCAGGATGAATCTCTGAGAATGGAATATTGTAAGTTCCTCTGATATCTGAACCACCACCAGAAGTTGACTTCTTAAGGAAAGCTTTTCCATGACCAGTGTTAACAGATCTGTCAATACCATTTTCTGACATATCGAGTTTTATTTTATAGAAGTCTGTATCAAATGGATCTGATTCGGTCACTTCATTGAGATTATGTGTCTTATTGATTCTTCTCAATGAGATACCATTAAATTCATATTTGCGTACAACATCATTCTGGGAGTGATTAGCAGTTTTTGTATTATCAACACCTCTCGTAATACCAGTCAATGTATTTGATGAAGTGCCAGTATATGAGACGATTTCATCACCAATTTTGACATATCCAGGGTTTGTAGATGCAACACTAACACCTTCAAACTGAGTCAGATTAGTTGTACTACCAACAGAAATACTTCCCGTATCAGTTTTACTATAGTCTACAGTTAGATTTGTAGGTGTCGTGTCACTAATGATATTTCTGAGAGTGACAATGTTACCACTCGAATACATACCATGGTTTCTTTGAGGAACCTTAATATGAAGACCATCATTAACAACACGAATTGGTGATACAATAGAAACACCAAGTGGTTGTCTAGTATAGTCAAGAGAAGTTGTTACACCAGAACTATTCTGATATTTCAGGATAGCTGTCGAACTAGTACTAAATTCTTTCTGAACGTCAGTAATATTCAGTTCATTGTTACCGAAGATAGTAGAGATGGAAACCCTAATACCCTCACCAAGACCTGTACCAATTGTGATTGGTGCGAGAATGTCGCCTACTTGATAACCTCTTCCTCCACCAAGGATTGAAGCTCCAATGGCAACTCCATTTTGAATGTAGATGTCAGCGGTAGCATTGATACCATGACCAGTAATTGATGTCATAGCGACACCAGTATACTGATAATCACCAGAAGATGGGGTATAACCAACACCAGCGTTAGTGATTCTCAATGTTCCTGGTGCAGCTGAACCACCATATCCAACAAATCTACCAGAAGCAAAAGATTCTGTTTGAGTGATTAATTGACCAGGTAATAAACCATCATCTGCAACTGTGGTTCCAAGACCAACTCTAATTGTTCTAGACTCAGCAATAAGTGAGTTAGATGGAATGATTTCCTCATCTGTTGGGAGGGGTGGATTGAAGAACTGAACAGATCCACTAGAAACAAAGTCAGCTCTGAACAATCTGAATGTTAGATCTTCATATTGAGATGGTGTCCAAGTAGAAGCGTTCTGTGACTTGAACAATGAACCCAGAAGTCTCTGGGAAGAAACAAGAATCTGATCAGATTCAGAACCTAATGTTGAAACATCAGATTCACCCAGTCTTGAAATCCATACTCTATAGTTGGTGTCATTGGATTCGATAATAATTGCATATTCTCTCTGACCATTTAGATAAACAGGAGATTCAAACGTAAACTTCGTTGCTACACTAGCATCATCTGATAAAGTAATCTCAGAAGGTTCTTTCTCTACGCGTGAATATGCGAGTTCTCTCTGACTTGGAGTACCCAACTCAACTTCACGAATAGAGACTACAACTGGACCCCCATCATCATCTGGTTTTGCATTGAAGTAAAGATCAACAGATGTCAAATAGACCCCTGATTCATCACTAACAATGAAGGATTGTGCCAGAGGATCTTTATATTCACCAGTTAATCTTGAGGATGTTGCTGTGGTGACGGTCGCTTCAGCAGTTGAACTTTCACCATCAATAGTTCTTGTTTGGGGAGTAGCATCTTGAGTCGAAACTCTTGCGTTTCTCAAGGATAATGTTCTTTCTTGGGTATTATCCTGATCACCTCTTGAATAGAATATATCTTCGGCAGAGGTAGTAACCACACCAGGAACTCTACTATTCGTGTCGCTACTGGTAAGTCTCAACATTGATCTACCAGTTTCAAAAGTAGGAGCCGAAGGATCATCAGAACTTGGAACTCTATAAGAACCAATCAGTGTACCGATTCTGTCAGTAATGAGTCTTCTTGAGGTAACTTTAGCCTCTGCTCCACTACTTTGTCCCGTAAGGATCATTCCTTCGGCGATGTATCCTGCATATGCAGTTTCACTTTGATCGGCCAAAGAAGACGTATCAACGTTCAATACAGTCGATGATTCTGTATAAGACTTAGGAATATCATTCTCTCTATCATATGGGTTTTCATTATAAGTGTCAGTGGGTTCATCATATGGACCATACTTATGGTTATTAGAAGCAAGTCTAAATGTGATAGCTGGATTTATAGATTTACTAGATCCAGAGTTATCATCATCAGAATCAGTTGGGTCATAACTTTCGTCCATTTCACCCTTGATGGTTTCTCCGACCTCAAATGTGCCGTCAACCATTTCAATTTCAATCAACTTAGGTGTACAATACTTATTAACATCAACATTATCAAAGAATGCATAGACCTCAGTGAATGGTTTTAGACTCTTGGCCGTAAACGTAATATTACGGGATCTCATATACTGAATGACTTCACGAGATACGACACGATCACCCAGTGATTCGGTATCAATCGTCTCAGTTATTGTTTGTTGAGTACCTGTTCTTCTTTGATTGAGTTGAACTCCAGCTTCACCCCTAATTTCGAGATTTGTATCTGTAATAGCTTCCTCAACCATGAAACTACTAGGAACTACCCCATCGGACACAGCTAATCTATCTGCCGCTATCTGGCCACCACCTAAGAACAAATCGAGGAACTCTTCAGCTGTACCATTTCTGTTCGCCTTATAATTATCAATCTTCTGTTCCATACTCAAGTCGAGTGAAACATTAACACCAGTGGTTTCCCATGAATTCCACATAACTGGTGCTACACCAGATCTTTTTCCATCAGCACTTGTCTTGATGTCAGCCTGTATGGCCTCAGCAACACCTCTGAAGGATCCTTCCATCATGGTATCTTTACTATCCATCTGGTTGACATCAATCCAGACATCAACAGTTGGTTCAAAGGAAATACTACCCTGCCAGAAACGTACAAGGAAAGGAGTAACACTTTCAGATCTTGTAGCGAAACCTTGTTGCAACCAAGGTGTTTCCAGTTCCGTATAATCAAGAGTGATCATATCACCAGTTCTTTTCACCCCAGTTCCAAGAATATCGGCAAATCTACTGTCTTGATTGGCTTTCGTTGTTGTTCCAATACCAGCAATACTTGTATTGCCAACAACCATATTTAATTTAGTGGTGTAGTGAGATGGTCTTAAAGTTCCAGTTTTTCTATCAATTGAGTTCTTAACACCGACAAGAGCCTGAGAATCAAGACTTCCAAAGTTATCAACAAAGATACCAGATCTAAATCTATTCAGACCGTTAGCATCTGGAATAAACTGATTAAGAGTTTTTGATTCCAATTGATTCAACGAAGTGTAGTATTCAAGATTTTTAATTCTCTGTTCCAGTTTGGAGATATCATTCATTTGATATCTCTTATGACTGATGAAACTGACTTTTACATCTTTAGAACTAAAAGTGTAAGCTGGAACAAAACAATCAGCAATGTTCATTGATCCACTAATACCCTTTGGTGATGTAGGAGTATCAGCTGGGGCACCACTCTTAACTTGGAAAACACCACGTCTATCAAGATAGATTCTATCAATTCTTGGAAGGTAATAATTATAATTTAATGTAAGTGTTTCACCAGTAGCAAGAACGTTTTTGGAACTGTGTTGACCACCATTGAAGGTTCTACCAAAAAATTCCAGTGGTGATCTGGTATTTGAAGTATCTACGGAAAAAGATGAAACTCTGGGACGGCCGTCAATGATGTCGGTGTTTCTGAAACCAGAAATAGTGTTAATTTCCGTAGTATAATCAAAGTCTCTATATGAATTACATACTGTAATATCACCAGTGTCAGAACTATTATAAGATGATGAAACAAAGTAGATTCTCAATCTACTGTTAGGAATTCCTGCACCATCTTTTCTTTTGATTCTGGAATAATCATAAATTGACTTTCTCTGACCACTAATGAAGGAGAAATTATCAGTTACATTCCTACTTCCAAGAACAACGTTTGCAGCAATACCGCTGACTCCAGATTTTTGGAAGTTGACTACTTCATTTGGTTGGAATCTGGAAAGATTTTCATAAATGAAATTGACTGAGGTATCTGATTTTTTCTGAACATAGATTGCCTTTGCTCCACTTACTGATCCAATAATCTCTTCACCAAGAATCAAATCATTCGTGGTATTGGTTGGACCATCCAGACTACCAACGGTCATTGAGGGGGATTCTGGATCCGAATCAGAACCATCCCCAGCAAAGACACCATAAACCCTCACAACATCTGGTTCATTGAGGGAAATGAATTTATCCTGAACCCTAGTTCCATATGGATAGGTGCCATATGTCAAACCATCATTGAGAGTAGTCACCCCAATACCAGAACCAGAATTACTTGAATTTCTGATTACAATATTTTTAGCCAGATTCTTGGTCTTAACCTTTGCAGTGACGTTACTCTTACGAATTGTTGTGATTAATTTGAAGTCACCGTCATTAGCAATACCATTAAGTGTCAGTTGAGTATTACCAGAAGTAAATGTAAATTTATCGGCTGTAAGAACTTCCAATTCTCCAGCGTCATTAATTAAACTATATCTTTCTTCATCAAAAGATAAGAATACCTCATTGATATCGGCATTAACGGTTCCAGTAGATCCGTCAGTGACTGTTACATCAAATTGTTTTCTGATTACTAGATTAGATTCTGTAAGATCTACATTAGAAATTAGTTTTTTGGGGAAAACTGAGAACAATGACTCATTATCTGCCAGATTGTCATTTCTCGAAGTTGGAGCTGTTTGAGATTCAACTACTTCCAAATCTGAGGTAGTAGTGTTTGCAGTTGGAAGACTTCCATTTACAAAACCTGCGACATTTTGAACAGCTTCAACAAGAATTGAATTGGTATTTACTTGAGTTACTCTATGGAGTGTTGGTAATGAGAGAGTTGCGTCAGAATATCTAACAAGATTTCCTGTAGTTACGATACCAGGGAAAGAAAGTGATGGATTAGTGATAGTGGAAATACCACTAACTCCTCTTGTAATCGAGGCAATACCGATATTAACAGCACTAGTTGGAATTAAATCAGCTGTGAATGTTCCAGCAGTACCTACAATACCATAAACTGACTGAACATCAGAAGTTTCATGGTTTGTGATACCAGTGATAGTTCTATTTGTTGAATCTTGACCATCAAAGGTGATTCTTTCACCGACTAAGAACTGACCTCTGACATCATATACAGTAGCTGCTGTTCCAGTGTTTACATCATATCTAAGGAAACCAGATGCTCCACTGGAAGCACCCTCAATAAATGTTGGAGTAGAGAAGGTTACAGCCTCATTCAGTGTTAAATCAGTGTATGTTTGGACATCATACAGTGATAAGTTCCATTTATTGGTGTTTTTGTTAGTTGCATCGTAAGATCCAGACTCCAAGGAGAAGTCATAAACTCTAGCAACACCAATTTCATTACCAGCACGGTCGGTTCTAGCGGCTCCAATTCTCTGATCTCTCAAACTCAGAGTATTTGTGTTATTAAATCCAATAGTTGGTGATCCAGAGACGTTATTGACCGAAAATGTTGGTCCAAAACCAAAACTAACAGCTTGATTTGTGAGATTTCTGGTTGTTCTTGCTTTTTTGGCGTCCAAGAAGGTTGGTCCCAGGGTTTCGACGGGATATCCTCTTACATATGCCTTACCAGGACCAATTTTATAGACCATAAGGTCTTCAGAAGGTGTCTGACCACTTGTGGTGGTTTGATTCTGATTATAGACACCTCTATTTCCAAACCCGTTGTTTAGACTCTCTCTGACAGTCGTTACAAACTCTTTTACATAATAATGACCAGATTCGTCAAAAGTTCTTGATGCTAACTCGTCTGCGAGGATATTATAGTCAGTTCCAGTGTTAGTTTCTCTTAAAAGACCGTTTTGGACCTCTGCTAACTGAACAAAATTCTTGTCATTGAAATCATTTGTGGGTTTTTTAGCTAAAAATGCTGTAATTTCGAGTCTATCAGCTCCAGGAGCGGTAAAATTAGTGAAATTTCGAGCATTATCGTTCAATGATGGGTCAACATCGGACGAAATTAGACTTTCAGTGACATTTAGACCGACTCTATAGCTTGGTGTGTTACTATATTGGTCAAGAATGAGGATTTGGTCCTCAACATCGACAAAAAACCCTCTGAGGAAGTAAACACCGTTACTTAAAGCGAAAGCAGAACCGACAATATTGGTATTTTCGGTCAAAGTTTTGGCAAAACCTTCACCAGAAGCGATAAATGTAGAGGCGAAGGTGATATTATCTGAAGTTAGAAGAACTTCATTGTCTGAAAAAGTCTGTGTGGAATTATCTGATTTACTTGACTGATAATAATCGACATAAAGTGTATAAACATCTCTTTCAGATTCTTTATCAGTGATATATGTAACCACCGAAGCTGTCACTCCAGAGGTTGCACCAGTAATTTTCTTACCAATCAGTTGATCAAGATAAAGATCAACAGGAATACCTAAAAATTCAGGATCAATCTGAATTCCATAAAATTTAGGCAGATAGGTCAGTTGACCAGGAATAACCTTGGCTCCTTCTTTGAAGAAATGGTTTCCCATATCTTCAATTTGGTTTTGAAGAATAGATTGAAGATTATTTAATTCTCTAGCCTGAACTGGATACGCTGGCTTAAAAAGAACTTTATAATAGTTACTCTGCGGATCAAAGTCGTCAAAATAAGGAGCAACGTTGAGGTTAGTTTCCTGTGGCATGATTTCTTATTAGAATTGCAAGATGATCTTTACGTCTTCTTTCTGGGATGAAGACCTTGTAACGGAAGGTCTATTATCAACGTAGATGGTATTTCCAGAATATTTTTTCACTTCTGGTTGTGAGACTCCAGATGTGAAACTTTGGCCCAAGTAATAGGTCCTATTATTTATTACCGTAGATATACCTGTAAAATTAGTATCAATCCCGAGAGTGACTGAGCCACCTACGATGTTGAAAGATCCACTTATACCAATATCGGATGTAAATCTGTGAGCTTTGAACCCATAGATTGGATTAGCATTCAAAGAGCCATCACTATTGAATCCTGCTGTGGTCTTGTCTTGCCACAGTTTGAGAACTCCAGTGGTTTGATCATAGGAAACTACTCTACCAACAGCTGTTGATCCTAATCCAACAGTTTGGGTGATATAACTATCTGGAGTAAAGGCAGCTGAACTATACCCAATACCAGTAAGTCTCAGAGCATAAACCGCACTAGCTTTATCAATATTTAAAATGGAAGATGAATTATATGATTCTGGATTTTCAACTAATCCAACTCTTGCAAATTGGTTTCCTGTAATATAATCTGGATTGTTGGTATCATTTTCAAATCTAGCATATGTTAAAACACTAAATGCACCTAGTTCTCTGTAAATGTCATAACCATGTCCCCCGTTTGGTGGGATAATTACGTTAAAAACTGGTGATGTAGTTCCAGATGGGAGACCACCAGATTCGATGTCAAGAGTTCCGAAGGTATAACCTGAACCACCAGATGAAACAGTAACAGATTCAATCTTTGAATCATTATTCACGACTACGGTAGCTTCTGCTCCAGTACCATCACCAACAATTGGTACTCTTGTATAAGTTACATTAGCCGTTCCAAGTCCAACGCCACGATTTCTTATAGTTACAATCTTAAGTTGACCACTTGTGGAAGCATTTTGTCTTACAGCAACATTATCACTGGTAGTATCATACCAATCTGATGGAACTGGAATGTATTCTGTAGAGTCAAACTTGATTGCTTGACTTGGTTTAATAGTATAAAGATATTTCCAAATATATCCGTCACCACTTGAACCAGCAGCTCTTGGTTCTAAGTCTGTAAATGTGGGTTCATCAAGAGATGGACTACCTTGAAAATTGTTTTCAGGACTTGCATTATTATAAAGACAAATATAAACTCTATAATCAGAGTTCATTACATAGTAGTTTGCATCATAAATGTCAAAAGACCCAGATGGTAAAGACTGTCTGTCTCTACTAATATCATTTCTCCACATGTCATAGGTGACACCAGATGACCAAATATTTTTTCTAACTACTTGACTAACATCAGAAGTGTTGACCTTCTTCATTGCCAACATCGTATCCCAATAGTCATTAGACTGATTAAGATTATCTTTTGGTGATGGTGGATTAGTATCCCAATCAACCTGGTAATTAGTTGCGTTTGGGAGTCCAATAAATGCATAATAAGAATTTGTGGAAGATTGGACACCCGCCACAAAGTTCTTAGCATTCAAAATACGAAGTTGATCAGTAATTATCGCTGCCATTTTATTAGGACTTTTTTGTTATTTATTATAGATTCCACGAGGAAATAATTGACCTTGTGAAGGTCTTCTTCCTGTCAACCATCCTGGTCTTGTTTCATCAACAGTAAAACTTCTATTGGATGTATCAGGACTATTGTCTTGTACCGTATAACTTACAGTTGAAACTGTAATTGTTCCATTCATACCACTGTGATATTGACAAACATAATAATAAGTTCCTGGTGAAATGGGATTCCAAGTTAAAGTACCCGACTGTGTTCCATTATTGGATATATTATCAGTGACAGTAGTGATGCCACTATAAGCTCCAGAAGAAGTTTGAATCCAAAAAGGATGACCTGAGGCATTTATGGATAAAGTTAGTTCATCTCCAACATACATTGAAAAATCTGGATTAGATCCAATTATGTCTCCTGTAAAATCGTATGCTGAAAATCCATCATTGACTACTGACGCTGAAATGGTTTTACCTGAAGATGGTGCTGTGGAAGCAAAACCAACTACAGCAGTCCCTAGATCTGGATTTGTAACAGTGAAATTTGCCATCAAACAGTCCTCGCACAGAAGAGCATACCTGAGGTTTCATTATACTTATTATAAGAACCAGTAATCACAGTATAAACTTCAGAACCACTGATTGTAACTGTGTCACCTTGTCTAATGTCTTGACCAGAGGCATCAAGTTTAAAGTCAATCAATACAAAGTCATCAGGCATATAATACGGACAAGGAATTAGATTTCCGTTAATTGGAATACCTTTGATTACAGATCTATATGATGTAATTGGATATCTGTTACCCCGAGTAGATGTGGTGTCAATAAAGCCTTTATCTTTTGATTGATTAACTCTTGAGTAGATAGTAGCTGGACCGTATACCGATGGATTATTATAATCTCCTATTCCATATCCAGTTACAGATATATGATCTCCTTGGGATGATGTTACTGAATAATTTTGTGCCCTCTGCCCACGGGCTTCAAAACGAATCTGAGCATAACCTGCTTCTGCGGTCCTTGTGGTATAGGATAATTCTGATATATTATTAGAATTTCCTACCAACATCGTTCGGAAACCTAGATGACCAGTAGCTGCACCTGAACTATCTGCCACCGTATCCGCAACAACAAGTGTTATTCCAACAGAAAATACATCATCATAATCCCAAAGATTTGAGTCAAAATTATGAATAATAAAAGTAGTAAAAGTATTATCACTTATTGTTCCACTGATTGATGGTTGATTATATGAAAGTACTGCAAAACTAGTGTCAATAGAAGAACGATATACATTTAATTTTAAATCATGTGTTGTTGGTGAATTTGTTGTCGCATATCTGAACATATTATCATATTGTGCACCCATTTGGGCATAGGAATCACCATCATAATTCAAAGAATTATATGAACTTGACATTAGACCAGGTGTATCAAGATATAAGGTTCCTCTAAAACTATTTCCATAATTGTGTCGTTTGTCCGTTGTATTATTTTCATTCCAAGGAAGGAATGAAGATCCAGCATATAATGACATTCTATAATCATCATATGCCTTAAATCCTCTATATGTTACTCCAAATCTTTTATTCGTATCAAAATCTTGTTTTAATACACCCCAAGGACGACCAGAATCTATGGGGGGAGCATAGTCTTTATCAAAAAATTGATTGGTTGATCCATATCCAACAGGAGTTACTCCACCATCAATTGATACAGTAATACCAATTGCAACTGCACCATTACCAGAACCACCAATATCTTCTGCAGATAATGTTACATATTCACCATCAGTGTATCCGTATCCTGGACGATTGACCTGAATTACATGTACAAATCCAACATTTCTGAAAACATCAAAAGTTGCTCCAGTTCCAATACCAGTGGTTGTCGCAACTGGAACATCATAATAATCAGTACCTGCAGATCCTATAGTTCCACCACCATTATATGCACTAATACTTGTGACTAATCCTGATATTTGAGTTCCGTGTAATTCCAACCAAGTGAAGGCTTCCTCTAACTGATCAATAACATCAGTTCTGCCCCATCCTGCTGACTTTGTAATTGTCGTTGTGGTGATTGCCATTTGCTACTTATGCCTCCAGTTGAAGAAGTGTTAAATTAATAGAAATACTTGTTGTAACCCCAGAGAGGTTTGTAACTGCTGCATAAATTGTGGTGTCAGCAGGATCATTTAAATTGCCACCCATTACAAAGGGAGAAATAATTTGAGTTGTTGAAACTCCAGTAGTAACAACTTCAGCGATCACTCCACTCCCAGGTGTTGGATCAATACCAACACTTCTGGAACTATCATTTGATCTTGATGTGCTATCAGTATATAGTCTTAACCATCCATCTGTAGATAGACCAACCTTCATTAGTGCGTATGATTTATACCCAGTAATATCTGTATTACCAATTCCATTATCTGCAATAGAAGCCGTTACGCCAGATACTGTAGATCTTTCTTTAAGTGTATTTGATCCAGAGAAAGAAGTTGCAGTAAGAATACCAGTTACAATAGCACCAGAGCCAGTGGTTTCAAATTTCTTGGAGTTGTCATAGTAAATCTCTGTTCCACCATCATAATTTGCAACAATGCAATCATCATTGAAAGCTCTAATGACGACAGAATTACTAATATTTGCACCTTCTATATAAAGGCTTCCAGTACCAGTACTCGCACTAATTTGTGAGTACCCGCCTTGATGCCAAATCCTTAAATCATTATGAGTACCAAAGTACGCTGATTTAAGATCTTTAAATAAAGCATTATCTTCAAAATTAACGTTACCACTGAAAGTAGAAACACCAGTAACATTCAGTTGTTCTGATGTAAGATTTTCTGATGTAAGATCTGTTGCACTGGTGACACCTAATGTAGATATACCTGTAACAATTAAAGTATCGGAATTGATATTTGCGGTATCAGCAGCACCAGCAGAAGAAGTTACTGTAACAATACCAGAAGACACTGGAGAAACACTCAGACCAGTTCCGAAGTCAACCGTTGATGCTGCACCAATTGGAGTTCCACTATCTCTAACCTCAATTCCAGATCCAACTGCAGTTACTCCAGTAAGTGCAGAACCATCAATTGCAGGTAATGACCCTGTGAGTTGTCCAGCAGGAAGACCTGTAAGACCTATACCAGAGCCAGAAAATGATGTCGCAGTAACAATTCCACTAGTAGCGTCTATGGTAACCGCCGTTCCAACTTTTACTGCATTATTAAAAGTTGCAGCAGTTCCAGTAATGATGTAATCAGTGGACGCAACACCAGTTAAACCAGAACCATCACCATAATAAGTTACAATACCAGACTTTGCTGTAACAATACCAGAAGAAATTTGTACGGTCCCAAAGGTTGAAATACCACTAACATTTATTTTATCAGTATCAATATCTGCCGTTCCAATACCAGTAATTGTAACGTTTCCAGTAGAACCACTAACGCTAATGTTATCACCAGCTACAATACTTGTGACGGGTGATAATGTGGATCCATCACCGATAGCGGTATAGATCTCATCGAAATTGGAGTTTATTTTGACAGCACCCGATAACAAACTGTCACCAGTTCCGTCATTCGGAGTTGTCCCCGTGCTAATTCCTTGTTTGGCCATTACACCTACAGATTCTCCCGTTTAGTTATTTAGATCAAACTTGAATATAGTTGACAAACTTCAGTGGATTGGTTCTTTGGACAATACCAGCCGTTGAAATTCCAACATAACCATTAAGGTTGTAAGAGTTAAACTCCTTAGGACTCAATCTACTATTGAAACCAATTCTTCCCCAACTAAATTTACCAAAACTGAATGAAGATGAGATACCACCAGTATATACTTCAATCAAACTTGAATCATAAGTGAATAATGTAGAGTCGAATGAAAGATCAATTGATGAGAAAGTTACAGTGCTTAATCCAGAAATATTACAGAATACTCGTCTTACTACAGTTTCACCAATACCAATTACTTGGGTAGTGACTGTCTGATGATCTGTAACCATCCAGACGTTGTCAGCAAAGGTGGTTGTAATACCAATAATTGTTGAACCATCATTTGAAATAGATTGTATCGTTCCACTTCCAATACCAGTATTGAATGTAGTGAAGAAGTCACCAGTTGAGATTCCACTGATAGTAATTCCTGTTCCCACATAATCATCATCTCTAAGGAACGAATCTTGATCGATAAAGAGATCAAAGATTATTCTATTTTGGCTTCCAACAGTTGTAGTTCCAAAACCAACAATTGTTCCATAATCACCCCCATAGGAAGATACACTAATTTCTTCTTTTTTAACTGTTGGTGATTCAATCAAAACGACAGGAACCTGTGAACCAGTATACCCAACACCACCATTGGTTATAGTGATGGAGGTGACTACACCAGATGTAATTGAAGCTGTTGCTGTTGCAATAGTTGAAACACCAAGCGTGGATCCAATTGTGACCGTAGGTGCGATAGTGTATCCAAGACCAGCATTGGTAATTGAAATACTGGAAATAGTCCCAGCAATTGATACAATAGCTGTACCAGAAGCACCAACAATATTATCTTGTGATGTAATTGTGATAGAATCTTGGAAGTCTCTAACTTGAGATTCATTATTTGAATCAAAGAGAGGTCTTATACTATCAACATAAGCTTCTGTAGAACCAAAACCAACAGGTTGAATCAAATAAGAAGTTGGATAAATTTGAGGTTCATATTGAATTCTATCTTTACCAACAACTTTTCCATTGATAATCTTATCAACTTTTTGTTTACACCAGGTTACAGGTCTCAAAAGGTTTCTATCACTTGTAATACCAGGTCCTTTGTAAACATTAGTTTGAACAGAATCGAGAGTGTTGATTCCAGTTACAGTTCTAATGTCTTCATCGAGAATAATACCTTGAGAGGGTGGAAGATTATTAATATCAAGAGTGTCTCCAACTTTTATTGTTTCGATAACATTGGTAAAGACAACATCAACGTCTCCACTACCTTTATAGAACAAAACCTTAGAAGTGTCACCAACCTTTGGAGCTTCAGTAAACTCAACGGTACTACCACCAGTAAACACATAACCTACTCCAGGTTCTTGGAGGATATCATTAATGAAGATGAGAAGTGTTTGATCAACTTCAACTTTTGAGCCAACAGCTGCTTGAATAGAAATAGATTGACTATTCAAATTCAGTCTGAAGTCTCTTGTAGATCCATCAAACAAGTCATCAAACTTATCAAGAACTTGCAATTGACCAACAGACCAACCATTGAAGTCATCAGTGAAGATTTCATCAACAGTGATTTGGAACTCTTCAAAAGTTACTGAAGTATCGGTTGGTATTCCAGTTGTTCCTCCGATGGGAACAGTTAATATCTCACTCTCACCATAAGCATATCCACCATATCTAAATTCAAAATCAATAATACTAGATCCTTGACCAACAACAATGTTAACTGTTGCACTTTGACCAGCTCCAGTGACACTAGAAGAACTATATTGTACAGGGATATTAAAATATGGAAGTGGATCATCAAACACCAATTCTGGTGGATTAGTTGAAGTGTAACCACTACCAGGATTGGTTATAGCGACACTAACAATGTGTCCACCACTAATTGCTGCGGTTCCTATAAATTGAAGACTTGGTTCTCCATCAGTTTGAACACCAACATTAACAACTGTTTGAATGCCAGCTCTATAACCAGAACCACTATTAGCGATACTGACAGATGATACTTGTCCAGAAACATCGATTGTTACCGTACCACCAGCTGATACCAATGGTTGGTATCCAAATCCAGCGACCGATCCAGCTGAAACTATTAAACCACCAAGTGGAATATCACTATCATTTGGGTCATGTCCATTACTGACTCCAACACCAGTAAATCTTATCGTTGATATGCCAGAAGATTCTTCAATATTATAGATTCCATCACCAACTACAACTCCCTTAGGAACTTGGAAAATACTATTGATAAGAACAATACCATTATCTGTTGAATAACCAACAGTGTTATTGTTGTCGGATCTCAGAGTAAAGTCAGTAGTGATTCCATTGAATTTGTGTGATACGTCATCAAAGACATAGTTATTTGAATATGTTTCATTCGGAGAATTCAAAGGAGATCTTCTCATGAAAGTTCTACCTTGGAAACTAGATGAAGTTGAAATACCAGTCCAATCTCTAGAATCAGGATCTGAAGTTGCTGTAGTACTCAGTGGTGTGTTACCATATGGTGCCGAAGCGAAGTTAATCGTGTTACCAACAATATTGTAGTTTCCAGAAATCTTGGTAATAAGATCACCTTTAGAGTGGTCTTCACGAGTTGAACCAAGTTGAGCTCTTCTACAACCGAATTTAGTTGATCCAGCAATCCCAACAGCATCAAGAATCATATATTCATCACCAATTCTGATGATATCTTGAGATGCAAACGATGTTATACCACTTACAGTGAATATTTGTTCAAATACTATGTCCTGTTCTAGATTTGTTGTAATCGCAGTTCCAGTGACAGGAGATTGAATCATATTATCAACAGCTATCAGTGCTTTTGCATTTTGATTAGTAGCAGTAATAACATGAGAGTTACCAATACCAACAGAATCAATTGTAAATGTTTCTGAAATTAATCTATTAGCCTTTTCTGCTGTATCAGCAAACTTCAATCTGGCGTCATCAATTTTAACAACATAAAGTTCGTTGGGAAGTTTATCAGTAAGACCGATACCAGAAACTGTCGTTGTTGCAATACCAACAGATGATGATGTTCCATCTCCATTATTTGTATAAAGAACTTTTTCACCAGTTACAAAGAAGTGATTGGGAATCGTAATAGTTCCATCATTGATATCAACAATGTCTGAGTTACTTCCATCAAAAACTCTTCTAAAGATGTTAAGACCATCATGATTAAGACCAAATTGTGTACGAAGATCAAGTTTTGTTCCTCTATAGCCACCATAGTTGGATGAAACAAAGACGTTGTTATTGTCAATTTCATTTGGATCACTATTGCTGTCAAAAATCTTCAAGTCAAGTCCAAAAGTTCTAACTTCTATATCGGCATTTGCAATTGGAGTATAGGTTATGTTGATATCTGAACCAACAGAAGTAATTCCAATCGAACCCAGAGTAGAAGAACCCGTTATAACATTCGCGTAATCGACAAAAGTTTCATTTGTTGATGAATCGCATAAAACACATTCAAACATCTCATAGTCATTGTTTGTTGTGTCAGTGACAACAACTACATTATATGACGCACTGAATGGATCAGTATATGTTGAGATGATATTAGAAGATGGTGATGGTGAGGATGATATTGCAGTATATGTAGACTTCAATTTAGAAATGTTCATATCAACATTTCCAGTAGTTGTCCCAATACCAGAAATTACAGTCAATGAAGTTTGAGATTCAAATGTATCAGCGGCATTTGGGATAAAATTGATTTTAACAAGACCACTATCAATAAAAGCTCGATAAGTTCCGAGAGATCCACTAGAATATGATGTCGGGCTGCTGTGGATGTCTCCGTACTCCACATAATGTACATCTGTTCCATCATGAATGATATTAAATTCAGTAGCATCATATTCACCAGAAGAAATACCAGAAACACCTTTGACCATTGTTAAGATCTTAGCTGCTCTATTTGTTGTTGGGAAAGAAGCAATTGTTGTCTCAGTTGCAGAAACAGTTACTTGTTTACTAGTAAAGTCAACAATATCTCCCATCTGTGTGGATCCAATACCAGAAACACCGTCAAGAAGACTGACAGCCACTGTTGATACATCATATGTGTTAAATTCAAATTTAACTGGGTTAAATGTTAGATCCCATCCATCACCATTTCTCAAATAATCATAAAAACCAAGTCTTGGATATGTTTCGATAGTAGCATATTCATTGATATATCCAACTATACCATCTTGAAGTACATTTATAATGCTAAATTGTCTTTCGTCAGTGTAAACTCTATCTCTTGCGAAGGTGAATATTTTATTGAAAGCGAAATTCAAATCATAAGATGATACAGTCTCAAAACGTTCAGCTCTCTCATTACTATTAAAGTATCCACTGATGTCATCAATCGAAACAACTCTGTTTCCAATTGATTGGAAATAATCAGTAAGAAGTTGATTTTCCAAGAAAATTTCATCAGAGGCTATTTCACCATTAACAAATTGAGTTCCTTCAGAGACAAAATCAAAATCATAAACACAATTTAAATCACCCTCACCGATAATATCAACAATAACTTCAATATTAGAATCAGTTGGTCTAACAATAGCATCACCTGGATCAGATTCTGTACTTTCAAGTTGATAATCAGCAAACTTAGCAAAACCAGAGGTGTGATTGAGATCACTTACTGGACCATTCCAATCTTGATGTGGAACTCTACTAGAAAGTGAATAGGAGAATTTCTGATAGTATTCATTATTGGGAATTACTTGGAGATTATCATTTAAGAATCCAACATTGTCCTGCCAACCACGAATGACAGTAGCACCAACACCAGTTGTAATTTCAGCATCAAAGTCCCACTTGTTTATAACAACACCTTGAGTATTAGAACTTTCACCTCTGATAATTGAACCTATTGGGAATTCCTTAGGTGTTGTCAACTTAAGTTGATCAAGATTAGCTCTCCAAGACTCAACAACACCAGTCAATCCACCACTAGTGACTGTTTCTCCGACTAAAAAGTCATTAGTTGTCAGAGATATATTAAATATTGGGAAATGATCCTCGGGAATAGCTCTACCTGCAGTTCCTGTTTGAACCGTACCTGGAACCTCTCCAACCTTGAGTACATCATTCAAACTATATTCAATGTATGCTCCAGATCCACCAAGTTGTGGGAGGACCGCAGTTACGGGGAAGAGGGTATAGTCATGATCTGCAGAATTGTAACCAGCTCCACTAGAACCAGTGCCAATATTGATATTTTCAACTAAAATTTTCTTACCTACAGCAAATGGGAATTCTCTAGCTGTACTAAACTGTTGATTCAAATACAATCTTACAGTTTTAGTGGAGTTATCAAATGATAATGTAGAAATACCAACACCATTAGAGTTTTCAGTTGGAATGATTTTAGGTGTAATCTCATACATTCCAGTAGTGTTATTCAAGATTGTTACTTGAGTATCACCAAGATCATATCGAAGATCAACTTCTGGGAGAACTTTGTTCGTATAACCATCAATAACAACAAGTTTTGCTGGTGACAAATAGTTTCTTCCAAATGAACTAATACCAATTGATTCAAAGGAGTTAAGTGATTGTAACTCTAGAATCTCTGGGAGATTAGCTACAGGTCTTAAAGTTTCATCAGTTGGATAATCAAATCCAATATTATCAGAATCAAATTTGTTTCTGAGAATGATACCAATGTTATTGGATCTTGAATCAAGAATTGCATTAGTACCGATGCCACTAATAACATTAGTAACTTTTGGTATTCTGGAATAATTGACACCAGGATAGGTTAGATCAATTTTAGCAATTCCACCATATGTTTCAGTTGAATCAGTAATATATGAAGAAACAGAGTTTGATTTTGTATAAGTTGTTGTTTCTGGAGTTTTTAATAATTGATAGGAGAATGTGGTAGAACCAATTCCAGTGACTCTATGTTCTCCATCAAAATTGCTCAATTCTACATTAATTTGATTAAATGGTGAGGAAGAATCCTCATCAATCACAATACCAGTCTTTGTTGCAAAGTTAAAATCTTTATTGACTGGTTCAAATTTATAATACAGTCTAGAAGGAACAGAGTCAGTCAATTCAACTGTAAGATTAGCAGTTGAAGTGATTCCAACTACTCCAGAAGTAGTAACCTCAAAGGAATTATTTTCCTTTGTCCCAGTGGTTGAGAATTCTTTATTGAACCTTTGATCAAGATAAACATTCATCTTGAATGCTGGGTATCTCACACCGTTTGAGAGGAAAGAAAGTGATTGATCACTCAAATCAAACTTAAGATTATTGTTTTTTCTGCTTACGACGAGGGGGTTAATCTTTGAAATTGTACCACCATTTCCACCAGCAGTGATGTTGACAAAACTTGGTTCTTCTAAAGTAACTTCAAACTTTTCATTGACAAGCCTAATGGTATTCTTATCAAATGGGATAACATAATACATTTTGTTATCAACAAGACCACCAGTTGGATCATTAGAAGTGTGAATTATCTTATCACCAATAACAAAGTTATGGTCTGATATGGTAATTGTATTTGATTGAATATCAACATTATCAGAAGTAAATCCAACTGGATCGAATACAATCCTTCTATTGTAATCGTTATATCTGACATCAACAACTTGTTCATAAGTTGGTTTGACTTTCATTCTGACATTATCATCTACCAAAAGACCATGTGTTGAAGCTGTAGATACAGTTACAACATTAGTATTGGCACTTCCTCTAAGAATATTATTTCTAGATGTTTTGAGACTATGATAGTCACCAGTTCCAATACTATTAAAATAAAGTAAACCACTTGTGGTTCCAACTCCAACATATTCACCTGTAATGGTTGAAAGACCAACCTTGTGAGATGAAATACCAATAAAATCTTTGCTAATTGGAGTCGCATATAAAGTATCATAATCAGTGAGATTTACATAAGCATCTCTTGTAAAACCATTCCAAACCTGAAGAGATGTCCCACCATTAGTAAAGTAATCAACCCTTTCATTAAATTTCAGACCATGGTCTTTATAGTAAATTGACTGTGTTGGAATGAAAACTACAGATGCACCAACACCTGGATTTCTAAATGTGACTAAAGTACCAACACCATTACCTGATTCTGTACCAACACCAACAGACTCTAAAGGATCAAAATAAAACTCTTCATTAACTCTAAAATATTTCTCAGTAGTAATTGATCCTACGTTGATTGTGAACTTTCTAGGATCTTCACGAAGAATAGTTCTATTAGTATGAGCAGAACCAACTGTACCCTCTACTGCTCTGAGAACACGAATTCTCTCTGTTTCACTATCAACATTCAGAACTTTTACTTTTTCAGTTCCAATTCCAAGGATGTCATTTGGTCTTATAAATGGATATTCAAGAGCACCAGAGACATAGAAGTAAGTTGTAATACCAGTACTTCCAGTTGTACCAATGCCTAAAGTTACTACAAAAGTTTCAGATCTAACACCAACTTGATAATTGCCACCAAAATTCTTATAATATGAGGATAGATTATCGACATTGACGATGTCTTTATTTTTGAGACCATGTGGTTGAGTGCCAAATCCAATAAATTGATTTCTATCAAAAGATTTAATAAATTCAATATTTGGAATCTGAGTAGATTCGACACTTATCGTATCAATTTCTTTACCTTGAACATGAGAAACTTTGGCCTGAGCACCAATTTCTATTCCATTTTGTTCGGACTCAAACACTAATGTGTCATTAACTTGATAATCGCGACCACCAGTGAAAATTCCAATTTCATTCAGAGAACCAAGAGAGGCCCCTGTAATGTCAATTGTTTGTTTCTTAATTTTATTTGAATCGAAGACATAATCATATCCACTAAATTTATTATTAGTATTGTAAGTTGATGTGTTTCTAAACCATTTATCAGACTGAATGTCGTAATCTACTTGGTTAGATGTGGTTCTATAATTAAACTCATTTCTCTTAGCGTAAAAAGAGTTTCCAATAACATATGGGAATTGTGGTCTCTTGTAGTTTTTAAATGGTCCAAAACCATCTACAATGGTCCCTACAGTAGTAAAATATGCATATACACCATCGGGATAATCTGGGGTTACACAGAACCTTCCATTATGAATATCCAAATCACCATCATCAGTAAATCTATAATCCTCAATGAAGAAACCTTCAGGGAAGGAACCAAGTGGTGGTCTATTTGAAGTATCTACTGATAACTCATATCCAGACTTCATCTGCTTAATGATTCCACCATCTGGATTTGTATATCCATATGGACCATAAATTGGACAACCATCATAAGCCCATCCAAGAATTGGAGAGTGTGATGTGTTGTCACTTTCTAATCCATTAATTCTTTGTAAATCTGGTATTCCATAAAATTTCTCACCACTATTGAGAAGGACATAAGTGTTCTCCCTCAGGGTTCTTGGTGCGTAGATGTGCGAGTACTGAGTGCTATCTCCACTAATATTTTCTTCAACAAATCCATCATCATTACTAATTCTGTCAAAATTTCTATTGAAGAGGTTTACATTCCACTCATTGATATTAAATTCTACTTTAGCATTAGATCCAGGATTTTGAACTGTGATACTGGTTTGACCAGCAACATAATTTACACCAGAACTAACTACCCTAACCTCGGTCAGTTTTCCGCCATTAATGATTGGAGTTAATTGAGCATAATTACCAGGTCCATTGATTACTAAGTTTGGTGGAGAGATGTAATTACTGCCCTCATTGGTGATAACTACATCAACTATTCTGCCGTTATTGATAATGGGTTCTACTTGAGCTAAAGATCCACCTTCAAAGAAGAAATCAGGTTGTCTGTTGAAGTTAAGAATTTCTGATGAACCGTATCCAACACCTTCATTTGTGAGATCAATAGAATCGATGAAACCTCTGAATATTGGTTGAACCCGACACTGGAAAGTCTGTCCAGAACGAGTATTAATTCCAGTGACGCCATCAACAGAAACTACAATAGGTTTATAATTAAAAGTTCCCTCGCCACCACTTCTGATATCAACGATGATATTTCTATCAAAGAAATATTTTGGAGTAGTGCCACCAACACCAACTTCACTCAATGAGAATTTGTTATTATCAATTCTTCTTACATAGTAATCTTTTGATTCTGCAATACCAGATACTACACTTGACCCAGCTGTGTATCTGATAATTTCTCCAGTTTTATAACCATGATTTTTAATTTCAAAACTATTTGTAGCAGTTGAAATGCCAGTTGATACAATCTTTCTTTTCTTATTCTTGTAACCAGAACCAGGATTGGTAACAACAATACTACTTACGATATTCTTTCTTTCAGCGGTTTTGATACTCTGGATTCCTAATCCATATTGTCCTAAGGTTACAGTGTTGATCCCAGATTGAGAATCAGTTGGATTATTGTGAAGTGTAATAGTAAAGTTATCGACAACATTTACAAAATAAGAAGAGTTTGTCGATAATCCACTAATACCTTTTAGACCTTTTGAGTCATAAATTACTCTCTCATCTTGTTTGAACTTGTGGAAGCTACCAAATCCAATTTGATCATTTGAAAGATCAATGTTTCCATTAGATTCTGTATTGATGTTGACTTCATAAATGATTTGAGTGGTGTTTACTACAGCTTGAGCATCTACATCAGGACTACCACCACTGATAGTAACTACTGGTGTGTTTTGGAAGTCAAAACCACTATCAATAATATCGATTCTATCAAGACTTCCTTCAACTGCAACTACACCAGTTGCACCAGTGCCTACTGCATCACGAATATCAAATCTTGGAGGATTAACTACATCATATCCTGATCCACCACCAGTTATTGTCAATCCTTTAATTTGACCATAAAAAACGGAATCGTCAGATTTGTAATTAAGAAGTTCAACACCATTTATAAACATCCCATTGAAACCAGGAAGAGTTGTAAAGTCCCCAGATCCTCTATCAACTGATTTTGTAAACTTTCTAAAAATCCCCTGTGGTGAAAGAGATTTTTGGTAAAAATTAAAGTAGGTAAATTGATTATCAGTTACAGTTCCAGAAAAAGTTATATACTTTTCCCCAAACAAATCAGCTCTACTTCTTGATAATTTTATTGAAGTATCATTGTACTTTCGTACATAATAAACAGCTTCATCTAAATTTTCAAATTGACTTATTGTAGTGACCGTAGAAGAAGTTCCATCTGGATAAGTCGTAGTAGTTACAATTCTTCCATAAGAGTAGAAAATAGCATCGCCAGTGTAGAATCCATGATTGGTTCCAAAGTCAATAATATCTGTGCCAGCTGGAGAAGCTGATCCAGAAAATTTTATTGTTTTATTATATGGATTGATTGGTGTGTTCTCATAAAATGGGAGTGAATTTGATGCAACTATAACATCACCATCAAAGTTAGAATATGTGTCTTGTACGTTTGCAATATATTTACTAAGAAAACTGTATTTTGGAGCTTGTACTTTAAGGATTTGATTTTCAACCTTCCATACATTATTAACATTAAGTGATGAGGATGCTTTGACAACAAAAGTATTTTTAGAAGTAATTTTTGTAACTACAGCAGTAATATTATTACCAAGATTGTTAGACAATAAAATATTATATCCAGGACTCATATGATGAATATCATATGTACTGATAGAATACTTGTTTTCAAGAACATCAGTTATTTCAACTGATGAAACATCGTAATAAGACTTGGTGTTGTTTAACCATTCTGATGAATTGATCGAATCATCTTCAATACCGAGAGATTGAATCTGAATAGTATCGTTCTTTTCATAGAGATAATTATTTGATTTTACTTTTAAATCTTTCAGGGTTGAAGTAATTTTTACTCTTATTTCTTCATCAGTACCAATACCAACATAAGCATAAGCATATCCATCCAGTCTTACATCTGTCTTTTCATCCAATACACTTGGAACAGGATCAACATTTAAAAATTGATTTAAGTTCTTTCCACTATAGTTAATTTCTACCTCATTGCCATCAATATCAATAACCTCAAGTTTCCCAGAAACTGGAAAACTCAATGTTGAATCAACGTCGATAAGTGTTGAACCAGCCGCAACTTGTGTTAAAATCTTTGTTTTTGGGTTCGATTGAAAAGAACCATACAATGACCCATCAGTATTGATGTCTCTATCATATCCATAATCAATACTGAGTTGATAATAGTCTCCATTACCATACTGAACTTGAGCAGCACGAGTCACCGTTCCACGAGCACCAGTGGAATCTTGGAAAAGTGTAAGATTTTGAAGATCTAACGGATCACCAATATCCTTCTTTACAACGATATCCTGAGTTATACTGTATGTTGAGTCAGATGGTCTGAATAGAAATTGACTTGGACGAATGATATCAACATTCTCACCAAAGAGAGCTTTGAAAAGTATCTTATAAGATAAATCTGTTCCTTTTGTTTTATAAAAACTATCACTATTGATGATAAAGTTCTTTTGATTTGTTTTTAAATCTCTATTGCCAAATCCTGGACTAATCTGAGACTTTAATTTTTTGAAGAATTCTTGCAGGAACAGAACATTTAAATTATGAACTACATCGCCTGATGAATGATCATTTGGCACAGTAGATCTTTCAAATGTCAATCTATCTGGAACACTGGATGTATATGAACTAGTTCCACTAAATCCTCTTTGACAATTTTGGAATGTAGTGATAGTTTTTGTTTCATACATTATAATCTCATCACCAATTCTGATGAGACCATTTCTATCTAAAAATCCATCAGTAGAATCTACGACAATATCCGTAGCTACGGAATCAATATCATTTCCAAGTTCTGTATTAGAAACTAAATTGGTGAGATTATCGACATTTACATACTTATCGATATTTTGCAACAGATCAAGTGTGGCACCTTGAGTTTCCTGAGAAACATAATACTGTTCCAGGAATTCTGAGAGAAGAGGAAAGTCTTCTCTTATAAAAGATGGAAGTTGACTCGCAACTGTATCTTGAAATTTGACTCTATCTATTGTCATTATTTCCTATCGTGTGAGTGATCCGTTTGAATAGCTCGATGTTACAGTGTAGGTGCCACCTGATACATCACTTCCTGAGGAGATTGAATCAGGAATTGGGGTTACAGTCAAATTGGAAGGGTCCATTTGTAAATAAAGGTCTTGAAGACCAATTACATCATTTGAATAAGGACAAGCTGAAATTTCAATAAGAGAAGTTCCACGGGTAACTTCGGTTGACAATACGTTCAATGGATTTAAACTAATGAGACCTTTGATATAATCAATGGTTCCAATATTCCTCTTAATAATAATTGGTTCAGTTGGTGATCGCAATCTGAACAAGAACATCGTTCCAGTTCTTAAATCTGCATTTGGTGAATCACCCATATAAACAGTTCCACTAATACCACTTACAGTAAAACCAGAACTCTTAATATTGAAACCAATTTCACTCTTGATGTGAATACGATTACCAAATCCAATATTATACTCTACAAATTGATTTGGAAAAGGTGACAAGTCTCTTCTCATTGAAATTGTAGTAATATTCGACGTAATAAATTCATTACTATCGTCAATTACTTTAGTGAATTTACTATACTTAAATCTAGCCCCAAACTTATTTAACTGAGTAGAATTAGCGTACTTTGTGATATTATTAGTTACTGAAGTAATCAACTGTGACGGTCCTATGGATAAATTAGAATCATAGTAAACATTAATATCAGCTTCAATATACAAATACTTCAGATCAATGATTTCTGATACAATACCAGCTACAGAATACTTTCTAAGTTCAAGTTGAATACGTCTTTTTACTTCATCAGATACGAACACACCATTATACGGTTTGATGCTGACAAAAACTTTTCCATATTGTGGTGGATCAGTCTCCTCTCCACCATATGCTGATACTGATTCAGCTTCTGGATAAATTCTTGGGATGAGTGATTCAAAATCAGTTGCTGTTACGGCTCTGTTTTGGGATGCATAGATGTTAGGTGCATACTTCTTAATTGACTCAACACTTTCAATTTCCGCTCCACCATTTGAAGATTCATTCACTGTTAAACCAGAAATACCAGAAGTAACAGAGGCACCATTCTGATCTTGAAGTGATCCAATGTATGTAAAATTGGAAAGACCATTTGCTACTGATCCACTACAAGACAAATAAGTAACTTCAATTTGATTTGGTTCCTCTATTCCTTTACCAAAAACATCATCACCAAACAATATTTCATACGTCTCCCCTTCTGTTTCTCTCAAGAAATAAAGAGGTGTATTTTCATTAACACCAACTAAATTATCATATTGTGTATATTTTCTTGTGACACTAGATGTAGAAGAATTTCTTACAATCACTCTAATATTATCAGTGTCAATACCAGCATTTGGTAAAATATACTTTTGATTTGGAAGACTCGAATTTACAACAAATACTGAATTCAGGTATGAACCTTCATATACATCAATATTTTCAAATGTAGCTGTACCAGTTGAATCCACTGGGACAGTGATGTCCTCCATGATACAGTAAGTAAATGATTGTTTATTAAAGTTTGAAGCACTCAATGCAACAGGACCAGCTTTGAGTGTCATTATTGAAGCATTGGAAGATGATGCATCAACTGAAAAACTAATATTAGCTCTACTTGATTTCCTTGACCTAGGAAGATATCCAATATTTCTTGCAATTGATACAACATTCTCTCTCAGTGTCGCACTATCAAGAAACACTTCATTTGACACCATGTTGGCGTTGTATGAAGAGATGTATGTGTTATATGCTAACGTGTCTATGATAGTCGATAGGTTTGATCCCTCAAAGTCATAATCTGTGAAATTAGAATTAGCTCTGAGGTAATCTTTGATGGATTGTTTAATCTCATCAAAATCGACATTGCTGAAATTTACTAAAGGCATTTTACCTAGTGGGTTCTAATGCGAACTGGAGTTGTTGTGTATCTGATTCAATGCCAACAATATTATATGTAATTGTCACATTGAACTCATGAGCGTCAAAATCTGGTACTACATTAACAGAATCAAGTTTAACTCTTGGTTCAAAGTTATCAATTGTATTTTTAATTTGAGTTTGAATTGCAAAAGCAGTTTGTAAATCGAAATTTTCAAATAGTAATCTATAAACTTCAGATCCTAATGCTGGATTAAATGGTCTCTCACCAGGAATTGTCAACACAAGATTACGAATAGATCTTGCAATCGCATTCTCATTATGAAGTGCTATTAAATCATAGTTCAGAGGATTAATCTGAAATGAAGCACTTACATCTTTGAAAGCTTTACTGATCCTTTCTGCTGGCACCTTTTTAGATACTATAAATCTGCTTTATTTAGGTGTGTTCTGACAGAGTTTGTTGTCCACACTTACATACATGATCTGGATGACTGCAGTCTTCCTCAGACTCAAACAAACCATCCTCATTTACAATTCTTTTATTTTTTGGAACTTGTTTATCGTTATTGATTTCTCTAAGCAGATTGTCTTCCATTGTACTTAAAATATAATTACTATCTATGGGTCAGCATAACGTCCATCTTGTGAATGGTACATATCAACTGTATCCTCCTCCTGACGTTCCTTCGAGGTCTTCCAGAAGTATTCATCCTCTCGTCCCATACCAAGACGATCAAAACCATTCTCTACAGAGTACTCAATCGTTGATACCTTAAAGTCTGGCATCTTTGGTGTCTCAGGTGTCAGACTATTATCATAGATACGCATTCTATTGTTTGGATACAGTGCAAACTGTCCATTTTCTAGTTCAATCAGATTATGTGACTTATGTTCTGCTGGATTCTCTGATGTTGCATAATCAATAGAATCAGGATCTTGATGGTAATTATCCAAAGTACAAATATATTCACCTTTCATAATACCATGATCCCGTGTATAACATTCAAAGTCCATACTCCCAATGAACTGTTTCTGTACAGTCACCACACCATAATCCATACAATTCCAAAACTGTAGATTAGGTAAGTTCATATCAATCTCAGGTGTCTCTGGTCGCGATAGAAACGCACTGATAGGGAGTTTATCGTACATTGCGGCATACTCAGGGAGATATGTCTCAAAGTAAAATGCACGTCCTGGAATGGACTTACATGACACCCAGACACCCTTTACGAACTCCCCATGACCAAACTGATGGTCAGTTAAGTATTCTTTTCTTACCCAGATTTCTTTTGATGGTAAGTTAGCAATCAAACATGCCATACATGAATCCTCAGTTAATATATCTATGCATTAAAAAAGACCCCGCGGGGTCCGATTTTTATTTGAACATACATGCCACTGAAATTCTCCAAAAGGGAGTATCCACTTTAATCGGTAATGAATCATGAAATTCACTCGATTTAAAAACAACAAAATCTCCAGGTTCAAATGTATATGTACGATCTAGAATTTGAAGTTCCCCACCCCATGATGGATCCCATTGAGGTGTTAGAAATCCAACAACACTACATGTGTAAGATTCTTTACCGTAACTGTTTGTACCATATTCATCTTTACCATAATCATCTGTATGAAAGATTGAAACGTTACCTTTCCTTTCTGCATTAAATGATATGTTATCAAGATTATGTGAAGGAATTATGAATCCATAATCATCATAAATTTTATCTCTCACTCTATTCATGACTGCTGTAAAGTATCCAGCAACGAAAGGATTATGAATACCTTGTGAATTCATGACACATATTCTTGGATGATGAGATGCTGGATCATCAATCCCCTCATATGTTTCTCCAATTCTCCAAAAGGGTTCATTCACCATACGATGATAAAGATCAGCAATATCAATCTTACTCAGAACATTCTTTGCTATGTACATTAACGTCCCTGGCCACGATATCTCTTTCTCTTACCATTACGACTTGAAGCCGCATACTTGGTATGTTGACCTGATCCTTGTCGGGTTTTTTTGGGTTGTGACTCAATAAACTTAGTACCCAGAAGACTCTTCTTGACCTTTGCCATAATCTCTTATCTCCTCAAATAACACGGGTTTTTTCATGACCCACACGAATACGAGGGTCACACCAAATCTCATAACCAGCCTCGATAGCATCCAGACAGAATGAAACGTCCTCTCCACACATATCTTGAACGGCTCCTGATTCAAACACTTGCATCTTCGGTGCAAACCATGGATACTTCATCTCCTTATTCTCAAAGACACCCTTACGAATCATCACCCATCCGAAACCTGTGTAATCTACAGTGAAAGGCTTCTTACGGTTCTGAATGGAATCAACCATCTCATGATTCATCACACCACCATTGTTACGGAAGTCATCTTCTTCCAACCAATGTGCAACTGAGGTGGTTCTCCCGTCTTCTGTGGAATACCAACCAGCAGAGATCGGATGATCTGCTCCTTCAATCTCATTACCTTCTTCATCAATTGCTGATGCAGGAAGTGCTACATCACACAGTTGCCAGAACTTGTTCGTGTCAAATACAATGTCACTATCAATCCACAACTGATAGTCATATTGCAATTTACCATCCCAAGGTACTTGATCAGGACCACGAAGGACATTAGCACCCAAACACTTACAACGTGCAAAGTTAACCATAGATGAGTAGTCTTGACTGATCTGAATACTCATTCCGTTCTGTACCATATCAAAGCACAATTGAACGAAGTTCTTCATAAACGTATATGAACATCCACGTCCTGGTAGACAAAATACAATCGTCTTACCACGCATACGAGCCTTAATGGCATCATAGTCCCATTCAGGTTGATTTGTCTTCTTTACTCCACCCTTGGGCTTTGATGCCTTTACTGTAAATCCTTTAGCCATAAGTCTGTGTAACTCAATTCAATTATAGTCTGTGTTATGTAGTCTGTCAATCTCGGTAACCCCTTGTCGGGTTTACCTCACTTAGTATGAAGCTTCTTCAAGATCCATGGTCGGTTTGCTCACCATCTCATATGAAAGATCATCTTCCTTATAATCAGTCTTCATTAACCCTACCATGGCTTTCAGTGTCGTCCATGTCTCATTAAATCCTTCTTCACTAATACACGAAACAACACACTGGTCGCGAAGGTATATGTGATAATAATTATCTGGGGAAATTTTTTCCATCACTCCTTTTTAGGGGGGTCGTTTTTATATATGGATCGTCTGGCATAGATTTTAGTTTTTACCCTGGGAGATTTTTTATTTCGTTATAAAACACTCGCGGGAATATACTTTTGTAGGTTAGGGACTTACCCTTTTTTTATAACGGGGGGGGGCTTAATCACCTTATACCCGCTACGCCGACCGACGGCATCATAAATCGACGAAAATAACATGTCGATTCACAACACTGTCATCCTAACACATATCCCACTGATTGTCAAATAGTGATGTCCTCTCTCGCTGTTAGATAAGCGTCCAATTCTTCCGTGGTAGTGAAGTTGTCAATGAGACCCTGATACTCATCTAAGTCAATGATTTTCAGATCGATGAGATTGTAGAGTGCTTGGGTGAATGCTTCGGAGTGAATCAAATTTGTGTGAGTTAAGTGTCTCTCACCTATGGGGCACTTTGGAGGTGAGTAACATTATTCACTGCAATAAAAAAGGGAAAGGACACCACTCCCCTCCCTCAGTTTGTAACACACACCGAGCAGTTTAACGACTGAAGAGATACTCAGGTCGGTTCAATTTATGTGTGTTTAGTGTTATCTACCTGAGAGGGATTGTAAGGGGGTTGTAGACCCTTATAGACCCCTTAGAGAGTGTTATCCAAGCTTACCACATTTGTTGGAATGTGTATTATAACCTGCTTTGGTGTTGATGTTATGGAGACCAACATTTGGTGTGGGACCATTACCTTTGATCCAACTAATTCCTCTCACTTTACGGGTGGGGAGTTTAGTTACTTTAGGGGTCACACCGTTTGCTTCAAGATCTTCGATGATATTCACAAGGTTAGTGAAACTGTTCATTCAGGTGGTTGTGTCTTACATCTATGGGGCAGTTTGGAGGTGAGTCACAATAATACCTTCATGAGTCAATGTATCTTTTGAGGAGATTTCAATGTCGGTTTTGCTGTCTTCATCGACAAGTGTTTGTGATAGTGGGGGTCTGAGGATTATGACAGATTAGTAATACTGATTTGACAGGATTGGGGGGTTGACATGTTCTCGAAGGTCTGATAGACTGCGGGCTTAGATAACAATAAGATGAGACATTTATCCACAGGTTTATAACACCTTTCTCTTCTTATTATCAGGGTTTATTCACATCTTTCTCCACATATTCCACAGGGTTGTGGAAAACAATAAAACACACATATATGTTTTTTAATACATTTTTAATTGAAAAATAACGTTATTTATTCTACTTTTTTAAACGTTAATTCCATCCCGTAGACTCATCAGGTTCATCAAATTCCTCCTCATCAGTATCATTTGCCGTATAGAGGACAGCATTACATAGGAGTTCAATCACCTCATCTACGTTCTCATTTGGGAAATGAGATTCCATAATAGTGATGATGTCTTCTTGGAGATTTGTGACTTGTAAAGAGTTCATGATTCAGTTGGAATTAAGGAGTTCAGGGTAATACTCAATCACTTCTTCTTTCATCTCTTCGAGTGAATAATCCTCATATGATTTGGTCATGTAATCATGTAGAATAGCGAGACAATCGTCTAGATCTAAACCATCAATTACCCGTGTCACATAACGATCAATCAGTTCATCTTTGAGAGAAATGTTGTCAGTGGTTTGTGTCATGATTAGGAGAAAGAAAAGTAAGGGTGATCTTCATCTAGGACTTGATCTTCATCAGTCGCTATTAGAAACTGTGTGATAGGATAGTAATCATCTGTCTCTGAATCATAGACCGTTGGAGTACAATCTAACTGTTCAGGAGTAAGAGTCAATAACTGATCCAAAAGTTGTTTGTAAGTTTGTGTCATGAATCAGAAGGAAAGTTTGATTTCACG